>CABEEE010000285.1_pt1 | contig 24202 bp, 28 predicted proteins | sample 3423231 | NCBI WGS metagenome assembly CABEEE01 (sample SAMEA5534333, study PRJEB31848) | metagenome | biome: tundra; feature: field; material: soil | place: USA | collected 2013-05 | depth 0.15 m | reverse complement strand
TTCCAGCGAGGCTCCGCCTCTGACCGCCGAGCTGCATGGTTCCCTGCGTGACCCCGTTTCGGGGCAAGCTCACGCGGGGACCTGCGGTCATGATCGGCCGACCGCCGCCAGCCCGCCGCGCCTAGTCCGACCGGTCCTCGCATCGGTTGTGCCACCCCAAAGTGGCTGGTCAGGGCCCTGCCCGCAAAGAGTGGAGCGGGCCCTGCCAACGCTACGTCCGCCCGAGAACTCAGGACAAGTGTCAAAGTCCTAGCAACCAAGCTCCGCTAGCAACCAAGCTCCGCTAGCTGCAAGCGCCGCGGGCAGCACCGCCGTCTCGCCTGGCCACCAGGGCGGAAGAGCACGCGACTGGATGCGAGCAACTACGCTTACCGCGACAGGCTCGCGCGCAGGCGGCGCCGGTGGCCCACTCCGTCAGCGACGGCGGCGAGATTCGACCAGGAGACGACCGTGCCCAAGTCCCGTGTCAGAAAGAAGGCGGTCTATACACCGCCGCCAAAGTCGGCCAAGGCCAAGGTCAGCCCGCGCTGGCTGGTCCCGGTCATGGTGGGCTGCCTGCTGCTCGGGCTCGCGTGGATCTCGACCTTCTACATCAGCAGCGAGTCCCTGCCCATCGGCGCCATCGGCAGCTGGAATCTTGTGGTGGGCTTCGGGTTCATCATTTCCGGGGTCGTGCTGTCGACCAGGTGGCACTGAGGCCGCAAGACCATGGTCAGGCGCACGCACGCACGAGCCGGGGCTTACAACCTGACGGCTCCCATCAGCTGCTGATCGCGGATCACCACAGCGATGACGATGATCGCCAGCAGAGCTACTGTCGCCCCGCCCTGGATCAGTGCGCGGCTGCGTCGCGGCGCGTACGCGTACGCCGCCGTCAGCAGGCTGCCCGCGATCAGGCCGCCCACATGTGCCTGCCAGGCGATGCCGGGAACGGCGAAGCTGATCACCAGGTTGAGCACGATCAGCGCGACCACCTGGCGGCCGTCGACCCGCAGCCGTCTGGACAGCACGAACCAGGCACCGAACAAGCCGAAGATCGCGCCTGAGGCGCCGAGCGCCGGCTCGTTTCCCGGCGCCAGGTAGAAGAAGAGCACCGAGCCGCCGAGGGCGCTCACGAGGTACACGCTGAGGTAGCGCAGGTGGCCGAGGGCGCGTTCCAGCGCGGGTCCGACCAGGATCAGCGCATACATATTGAAGATGATGTCCAGCGGCCCGAAGTTGCCCAGGCCCGGCGGCGGCAGGAATGCCGCGGTAATAAGCCGGTACCACTGGCCGGCCGCGACACCCTCAAGGCCGCCCGCGGGGCCGCGGGCCAGCGCGAGCATTGCCCAGTCGTAGCCCAGATTCGAGTGCACCAGCTCGACGAGCCAGAGCAGTACGTTGATGCCCACCAGGGTCCAGGTGACGGCAGCACCGGACGTCGCCCGGCCGCCGAACATGCCCTGGGCCGACCGGGCTCCGCGGTTGCCCTCCCGCACGCACTCGACGCACTGCTGGCCTACGGCAGCTGAGCGCAGGCAGTCAGGGCAGGCCGGGCGGCCGCACCGGACGCAGGAGACATAGGTCTCCCGGCCCGGATGCCGGTAGCACGTGGGGACGCCCGTTGCGGGGCTGGTGTCGGAGCCTGGGGGGAGGGCCACTGCACTTATCCCGCGGATTCCCCGGTGCCGTCGTCGACGCTGATCTCCACTGACTCGAGCACGACATCCTGCGCCGGACGGTCACCGCGGCCGGTCTGCACCCGGCTGATCTCGTCGGCCACGTCGCTGCCCTCGACAACCTCGCCGAAGATGGTGTGCCGCCCGTTCAGATGCGGCGTCGGTGCCACCGTGATGAAGAACTGCGAGCCATTGGTACCGGGGCCGGCGTTGGCCATAGCCAGCAGGTAGGGCCGATCGAAGACGAGGTCAGGGTGGATTTCGTCGGCAAACTTGTAGCCGGGACCGCCCGTACCCGAGCCAAGCGGGTCGCCGCCCTGGATCATGAAGTTCGGGATGACCCGGTGGAAGATGGTTCCGTCGTAAAGCCTCGCCTTGCTGGCCTGGCGAGTGCGCGGATCGCTCCACTCGCGGGTCCCGTCGGCAAGTTCGACGAAATTTCGCACGGTCTTCGGCGCATGATCGGGAAATAGCCGGACGACAACCGTCCCGCGATTTGTCCGCAGCGTTGCGGTGAGCGTATTCGTCATAGATGGCATCCTTGCATGTCTGCGCCACTGCTCGGTCCCGGCTCCGGCCAGGCACGCAGCCGGCTCCAGCGCCCGTCCTGAGCACAAAACGGGGGCGTCCGCAACTGCCAGCAGCGGCGCCGGGCGGTCCATTCCCACCCTGGCCCGACGGCCGCAGGCACGCGGTCAGCCGACCGGCGCCGCTAGGTGCCGGGCAGCACGGGGGTTTGACCGGGATTGGCGGCGCTCAGCGAGGGAAGTGTGTCTTGCGGAACAACTGACGGGGAGGTTCACGTGTCGGTTCTGAGTAGAAAGCGCGTCCAGGTGGACGTCGCGGGCACGCGCGAGCGTGCCCTGAGCGCGGCCAGGCAGGCCGCGCCGGTCGCAGTAAACGCCGCCAGGCAGGTCGGCCCGGTCGCGAAGTCTGCCGGGCAGGCCGCTCGGCAGGGCACCGAAACTGCCGTGGCGTGGGCGACACCGCGCGTCAACCAGGCTCGCGGCTGGGCCGCACCGCGGATCGAGCGCGGCGGCATCGCCGTGCAGGAAACCGTCGCGCCGAAGGTCGCCGAGACCCTCGTGGCCGTCGCCCGCGCGCTGGACACCGCACCGCCCCGGCGGCGGCGCTGGCCACGGGTGCTGGGCGCAGCGGTCCTGCTCGCGGCTGCGGGCACCGCAGTCGCTGCGGTCGCGCTCCGGCGCCGATCCGACGAGCTGGGCTACGACGTCCCAGGCGGCCCGGCCGACGCGGATGCCGGCTCGCCGCTGGAGCAGCCGGCGCCAAATCTTGCGGAGGCCGACGGCAGCCAGGGCGAGGCGGAAGTCAACGGCCACTTTCTGAGGTCCTGACGGCGAAGGAATCCGGCTAGCTAGGCGCGCCGGCCGCGCGCCGCCTGGGGCCGGCCGTCGACTGAGGAGAGACATGGACGGCGGCCGGCCCCATGACATTCGTCATGGTCGGGCTGGGCAGCGCGCAGCATGCTGCCCAGCCCCGACCAGGCTGACGGCTACCGGCCGGCCTGGTCCAGATACCGCAAGCTGATTATCACGCGATCATCGGCACGAGCCTGCTCCGGCCGGCGGCGAAACTGGTTGCGCTGGTTGCCGTCGGCTCGATCAGCTGCCTGACTGCCCTCGCCGTCGCACCTGCCGCCTGCGGCAGGTTCAGCTCGTCGGCGCGGCCGGCCATGCTGGGCGCGACGATGAGCGCGTTCTTCTCCTACGGCGCGGGTAAGCGCAACGACATAGTCATCACCCTGCGCCGGAGGACCCGCGCGGAGTTGGCCCGCCTGGCGGTCGCGGCGGAGCGGCTGCGCATCGCCAGGGACCTGCACAACCTGCTCGGCCATAGCCTGCCGCTGATCACCCCGAAGGCCGAGCTGGCCGGCCGGGTGATCGGGTCCGACACCCAGCGGACAGCTCGGGAGATCGCCTAGCCTAGCGGGAGGCGGTGGCCCGCCAGTCACTCAGCGATGTCCGCGGGGCGGTGGTCGGTTACCGGCAGCCTGGCCTGGCTGCTGAGCAGTTCAGGTTGGCCTGCGCAAGGGCTGGCTCTTAAGCGGCTGAACCGCCACTGGCGTACCCGCTTGCGGGGCGGTCCGGCCGGCCCGGCCGCGCCCGGCGCGGTTTACGGCGAGCCGACGGGGCAGATCCCGGTAAGGCCGCCCGGCAATGCAGCGGGCCCGATCGAGCGGGCCCGATGAGGAGGAGCTGACACATGCCCGACGAGACCCGCCATGAGTCCGCCGACCTTGAGGACTACGACGTGCAGGACGCTTCCGACACGCTGGCCGGAGACCCCGGGGACGACCCCCTCGACCGCGGGGTCATTGCCCCGCAGCGGTGGTCGGCCGCGATGAAATTCGGCTCGACGGCCGAAGAGCAGAAGGCAGGCGAGTCTCTCGATCAGCTGCTCAGCGAGGAAGAGCCGGACATTGTTCCCGATGTCGACGATGAGCGGCCCGAGGACGTCGGCGGTGCCGACAATGCGGACGAGGACATCAACGGGAACGAGAATGTGGCGGACGAGGACATTGACGGGCTGCTGCTTGATGACGGCCCGGATCCTCGGGCTGGCCGGCTGGTGGCCGAGGACGAGGGAGCCCATGCTGTCAGCGAGTCCGATCTTGTCGCGCACGACGCCGGGATCGACGGCGCTGCGGCAACCGCGGAGGAGGCCGCCGTCCATGTGGTGGACGACGACGATAACGACATCCGCTCCGGCGACTGATCAGCTACCACGGGAGCTAGCATCTCGGCCAGCGGCCCTGGCGCGCCAGCAGGCGGATGGTCCTTCTCGGCGGCGGCATCCCCCGCGAGCAGGCTGAGGCCAGATCCCGCCTCGTCAGGCTGCCCGGCCGGCTGACGGCTCCGCCAGCCCGCGGGCTGCCGCCCAGTCGGCACCCACGCGACAGCGATGGACCCGCCTGCTGCGCCGATCAGCGTACCCATCAGGTGCCGGCCGACGTCGGAGGTCATGAGCGCCGCGGTGGCCAGCAGTATCGCTGCTGTTGCGTACACCGAGCGCTGGACCGGATGAAACCAGGTCAGCAAGCCGCACCCGACGAGGGCGCTGGCCAGCGGCGGCTGGACCGGCCCGGACAGGCCGGCCGCTGCAGTGAGCCGGACGGCCCGGCCCCGTCGCATCGCGCCCAGCAGCTTGGCTCCGGCAATGATCATCAGCAGGGCGCCCCAGAACGGACGGCTGAGCTGCCACTGGCGGCACCGCTGGAGAGGCGCCCCGGCCGGCCATGCTGCGCCGGGGGATCCTTTCCTGATCCGGCTCATCACGGTCGCGCGCGCTCTGCGGGCGGAACAGGTTGTCGGTGTTGCGGTGCCATCGAAGCGCAGCTTCACGTAGGTTCTCCTGCCAGCCTGGCAGGCGCGAACTGGAGCAGGCGTCTGCGTCCCGGTCAGCTCATGTGTCACCATTATGTGGGCGATGGGGTGAAAGTTAACCCGCTGCTCATATGGCGGTAAAGTAACTATTGGTGATGGACTGATTACATTGCACTAGTGGTGCCCGGATCCGTCCTGTCGGCGCAAAGGTTCGGGCCGCTCTCGGGGACAATAGTCGCGTGCTCCTCACCGACCTCGTGCGCACGTCAGCGGCCGTCGCCAGCTCGCCCGGCCGCGGAGCGAAGATCGCGGAAATTGCCTGCTTGCTCGCGATCGTGCCGCCGGAGGAGGTTTCTGTGGCCGTCGCCTTCTTGTCCGGAGAACTCAAACAGCGTCAGATCGGCGTCGGATACGCAGCGCTCATCGACCTGCTGGGGCCGGGCTCCGCTGCCGTCGCAGAGCATGCATCCGGCGCCCTGCAGCCTGCCCTCACGCTGGCGGAGACCGACGGCATCTTCGCCGCGAGCGGCGCCCTCAGCGGGCCGGGATCGCAGACGGAACGGCGCCAGCTGCTGGTCGGCCTGCTGCAGCGCGCGACCACCGATGAGCGGGACTTCCTCTTCCGGCTACTCGCGGGTGATCTGGGCCAGGGTGCGCTCGAGGGCGTGATGACCGAGGCCGTCGCGAAGGCCGCCGGAGTTCCCGCTGCCGAGGTCCGCCGGGCTCATCAGGTCGGCGGGTCCCTGCCCGAGGTGGCAACCGTAGCGCTGGGCGCCGCCTCGGCTGGCGGGCCCGCAGCAGCCGCCGCGCTGAGCGGCTTCTTGCTCCAGGTAGGCCGGCCCGTGCGGCCGATGCTCGCGGCTTCGGCGGCTAGCATCGGCGCAGCTCTCGAGCGGATCTCTCCGGCGGCGGTGGAATGGAAGATCGACGGGATCCGGATTCAGGTGCACCGGCAGGGCGAGGAGGTGCGCGTCTTTACCCGGACGCTGGAGGACATCACCGCGCGGGTCCCGGAGATCGCCCGCCTGGCCTTGTCCCTCGAGGTCACCTCGGCGGTACTCGACGGCGAGGCCGCGGCACTCTATCCGGACGCGCGCCCGCGGCCCTTCCAGGTCACCTCGGCTCGGGTGGCAAGCCAGGCCGACCCAGGTGAGCAGACGCCGCTGAGCCCGTTCCTGTTCGATCTGCTGCACCTGGACGGCAGCGACCTGATCGATGCGCCAGGCCGCGAGCGCTACCGCCAGCTCGCCGCGATTGCGCCGCCCGAACTGGTCATTCCGCGCGTGGTGACGGCCGACCGCGCGCAGGCTCAAGCGTTCTTCGAGGCGGCAGTCGCGTCCGGACACGAGGGTGTCGTTGTCAAGTCGCTGGACGCACCCTACGGAGCAGGCCGACGGGGCAGCGAGTGGATCAAGGTGAAGCCGCGGCACACGCTCGATCTGATCGTGCTAGCCGCGGAGTGGGGCCACGGACGGCGCCGCGGCATGCTCTCGAATCTGCACCTCGGCGTGCGCGACCCGGCCACCGGCGGGGCCGTCATGCTCGGCAAGACATTCAAGGGGCTGACAGACCAGATGCTGGCCTGGCAGACTGCCAGGCTGCTCCAACTCGCGGATCCGCCACGCCCGCCGCTGACCGAGATCGAGCGCGGCGAGCAGCACGGCATCGTCCGCGTCCGCCCCGAGCTGGTGGCGGAAATCGCGTTCGACGGGATCCAGGCAAGCCGCCGCTACCCAGGCGGCGTCACGCTGCGGTTCGCCCGGGTCCTGCGGTACCGAGCCGACAAGAGCGCGGCGGACGCCGACACTATTGACGCCATCCGCGCGATCTGGGACGGCCACGGCGCGGCCAGCCAGAGTTAGCGCTGGCCCGTCGCCCGTCATGGCTCCGCCCGCCCGGTGACGGTAGCCGCCACCTGGCCGGAGGCATGCCACCGGCCGACGCGGCGCCGGGATTTGGCAGGATGGCAGCACATCGCCTCCGGCGAGCATCGCGGCGGCAGGCACGAGTCGAAAGGGCCAGCATGCGGACGGTCTGGGTTGACGACGACGGCACCTGGCGCACGTCGCTACGCGGCCGCCTGGTTCTCGCCGACCCCCGGATTAACAAAGGCACTGCCTTCGGCGAAACCGAGCGGCGCGAGCTGGAGGTCACTGGGCTCATCCCGCCCGGCCATACGGCGCTGGACGAACAGGTCGCCAGGGTGCATGCGCAGTACCTGCGGCAGTCGACGGCGCTGACGCGCAACCTCCTGCTGACCGAGGTACACGATCGCAACGAGGTGCTCTTCTACCGGCTTCTGGTCGACAACCTGCCCGAGATGCTGCCGATCGTCTATACGCCGACCGTGGGCGAGGCGATCGAGAATTACAGCCACGAGTACCGCCGCCCCCGCGGCGTCTACCTGTCGGTCGATCATCCTGACCTCATCGAGAAATCGCTGGGCTCGCTCGGCCTGGAGGGGGATGAGGTTGACCTGATCGTCGCCACCGACGGCGGTGCGATCCTGGGCATCGGGGACTGGGGCGTCGGCGGGATACATATCGCGGTCGGCAAGCTCGTCGTGTACACGGCCGCCGGCGGCATCGACCCGAACCGGATCCTGCCGGTCATGCTCGATGTCGGCACGGACCGGCAGAGCCTGCTGGATGACCCGCTTTACATCGGCAACCGCCACCCCAGGGTCTCCGCTGCGGAATACGACACCTTTATCGACGCCTTCGTCGAGGCGGTCGGCAAGCTCTTCCCCCGCGCCCTGCTGCACTGGGAGGACATCGCCGTCAGCAACGCCCGGCGGCTGCTCGAGCGCTACCGGAGGCGGCTGCTGACTTTCAACGACGACATCCAGGGCACCGGGGCAGTCAACCTTGCCGCCGTCCTGGCCGCCGTCCGCGCAACTGGCCAGAAGCTGCCCGACCACCGCATCGTTATCTACGGTGCAGGCACCGCCGGCACCGGGATAGCTGACCAGCTCCGAGCCGCGATGCAGACCGAGGGCCTGACCGCCGAGCAGGCCGCGGACAGGTTCTGGGCGATCGACAAGGCTGGCTTGCTGACCCGAGACGGCTCGGGCGTCAGCGAATCTCAGGCTCGGTACGCGCGTGATCCGGCTGAGGTGGCGGGCTGGCGGGCAGATCCGGCGCTCGGCGGCATCGGCCTAGCCGAGGTGGTGCGCCGGGTGCATCCGACGATCCTGATCGGGACATCCACCAGGGCGGGGGCGTTTACGGAGGAGATCGTCCGGGAGATGGCAGCGCATTCGCCGCGGCCGGTAATCCTGCCGATGTCAAATCCGACTGACCTGTCCGAGGCGCATCCCGCCGACGTCATCAGGTGGACCGGCGGCAAGGCGCTGGTGGCGACCGGGAGCCCGTTCGGCCCGTTCGATTACAACGGCACGCGATACCAGTTCGGGCAGGCCAACAATGCCCTGATCTTCCCCGGCCTGGGCCTCGGCGTGATCGCCACCCGCGCGCGGCACGTCACCGGCGGCATGCTCGCCGCGGCAGCGAAAGCCGTCGCGAACCTGGTCGACGTTTCCGCTCCGGGCAAGCCGCTCCTGCCGCCGGTGGAAGCTCTGCGCGAGACGTCAGTGGCGGTGGGGGCCGCGGTAGCCGAGGCCGCCCGCGCTGAGGGTGTCGCCGCGACCTTCCCGGCTGGGGACCTTGTCGAGTACGTACGGTCCCTGATGTGGCAGCCCGTCTACCGACCGGTCCGCCCGGCCTGATCCGCCGTTGCTGATGACGCATGAGCGACCACTGGGGCACCCTAGCGGCATGGAGCAAATATCCAGCGGTGTCGTCTACCGGAATGCCTGGCTGTCCGTCCGGGAAGACCAAATCAGGCTGCCGATGGCACGCCGGGTATCTACGGGGTGGTCGAGAAGCCCGACTTCGCGCTCGTCATTCCGCGCCAATCCGATGGCTTCTGGATGGTCGAGCAGTACCGCTATCCCGCGGGCCGTCGGGCCTGGGCGTTTCCCCAGGGCTGGTGGGGGAAAGGCCGACCCGGATCGCCAGTGCAGCTGGCCCGGGCCGAGCTGCGGGAGGAGACCGGGCTGTCGGCCGCACGGCTGACCCACCTGGGCAAGCTGTTCACGGCCTACGGGTTCTGCAGCCAGCGATTCGACGTCCACCTCGCCGAAGACCTGACGCCAGGCGCTCCCGACTGAGAGCCTACCGAGCAGGACATGACACACCGCTTCGTTGCCGAGCGGGAGTTCCGCGCTCTCGTCGCGGACGGTGGCACCGCCGACTCGGCCGCACCAGCCGCCTACAGCCTGCTGGCCTTGGCCGATCGCTGGTAGCAGGAACACCGTCTAGATCATCCTGCCCAACCCGACGCAGAAGAGCCCGCCGAGCCAGCAAGTCACCGGCAAGCCATCGACGCCGCGCTCGAGCATCTCCCTCGACGGCTACCTTCCCGGCCTCCCTGCCGACGACTCACGGACACGTGGGTGTGAGACACGAATGTCGGTGCTTGGAGTAGGCGCTGGTCGCGGTTAGCCTGATTGCGGATCAAACAACCAGATAGGGAGCCGCCGATGGCCGAGCCCGTGCTTCCCGAGCTGGAGGACCAGCGGGACCGGCTGTATGAGCAGCTGGCCGCCACCGGCGACTTCCGGCGCGGCAGCATCAGCGAGAACTACCGGCGCTGCGGCAAGCCGAACTGCGCCTGCGCCCGGCCCGGTCATCCCGGTCACGGGCCGCGGTACCTGTGGACCCGGACGGTGCCCGGCCGCGGGACCAGGGGCCGCCAGCTAGCGGCCGACGAGGTGGAGAAGGTGCGCGCCGAGCTGGACCGCTACCAGGATTTCGCCGCGCTCTCGGAGCAGATCGTGGAGGTGAACGAGGCGATCTGCGAGGCGAGACCGGCCGCATCCTCAGCTGGCGAGCCCCCGGCCGGGCCGGCCGGGGAAAGGGTGGGCTCTGCACGCAGATCCAGGCGGAGCTCGCCGCCGAGGCCGCCGCCGAGGCAGGGCGGCTAGCCGAGGCGGCGGCGGGCTCGCTGGCGGCCGGCGGGGGCCTGGAGGCTGTGGAGCTGGCGATCCGCACCGCAGTGACCAGCGTCGGCGGCGGCCTCCTGCAGCGGCTGCTGGCCGCCGACAGCGGCCACCGGGGGCCGCGCATCGACTGCGGGGCCGGTCATCAGGCCGAGTTCGTCTCCTGAGGGAAAAGACCTTTGACACCGTCCCGGGCCCGGTCGACTTAAACCGGGCCTGGTACCACTGCGCGCAGTGCGGCCACGGCCTGGCGCCCGGGGACGGCGAGCTGGGCGTGGCCGGGGAGACGATGCCGCCGGGACTGGCCAAGATGAGCGCCGGGCCGCCGCGGCCGTGCCGCTCGCCCCCGGTGCCGGGGTGGCCGGCGAGCTGGCCGGGATCAGGCTCACCGGCAGGCGCCCGGGCCGCAGCGCCGCGGCCGACGGCACCGCGGCGGACGGCGCGATCCAGGAGCAGGCCGCCGCGATCCTCGCCCGCTCTTGTGGGATCGCTGATCCCGAAGGAGAAGGAGGCGGCGATGAGACATCGTCGGTCCGGCCGGATGCGGGGGCCGCTGGCGCCGTATGCGGCTGGTTTCCGGGCAGAGCTGGCGAGCCGGGGTTACGCGCCGGTGTCGGTGGAGCACAGGGCCGCCCAGTTCAGCCAGATCAGCCGGTGGCTGGACGCCGAACGGCTGGAGCCGATCGATGCGGACGTCATTATCCGCCGCCACGCTTCCGCCCGGATGGCGGCTCCCCCGGGACCCCGGGACCCCGCGATCGCTACGATCCGTGACCGAAGCCGAGTGCGGCTGGCGTCACACCGCGGCCATGCCGCACCAAACGCTCAGCCCGGCAGCATAAGGCCGCGTCACTCCAGCGCGGTACTGACCTGGCAGAACGACTTTGAGTGTCACCCTGGTTCCGCCGTCCGGCCCGCCAAGGCTAGCCGACCGCATGCTAGGCAATCCAGCGCTTCAATCCCGGAAATACGACACCAGCTCTATTGCTGCAATTCTGCCGCTAGCGCACTAAAGGTACAAGCGGACTGCCTGGCCGGGCTAACTCAGCCGGACTGCCGTCTTTGCGCCGCTGGCCGTGCGACCGCGTCTACGGCCGCCACTGCGGCGGCCTCAACCTGATCGATGCCTGCTGTCTGCGTCGGCTGATCGTCCGATAGCACGGCCACCAGCAGCAGCTGGCCCTTGCGGTCAATCACGCCAATGCTGTCGGTCACCCACAGCCTGCCTGGGCCGGCTGGCAGCCACCCGTCCTTGACTGCCGACGCGGTTCCGGCCGACGCGGCCTCGGTGACGCCCCACGCCTGGCCAGGCTCCGCATGACGCAGCAGGCGGAGCGCGTAGGACCGGGACGCGGCCGACAGCGGGGACCGGGCAGTTGCGAGGTCCGCCAGCAGGCTCAGCTGATCGTCGACGGTAGTGCTGGCCATCGCCCGGTAGGGCGAGCCGCCCAGTGCCGTGTGCTTCAGGTGCAGCTTGTCGTTGGCGCTCGTCAGGCCGGCGCTGCCGCCCGCTTCGCGCCACAGCTTGGCCGCCGCGGCGCCAGCACTGTCCTCGATCATCACTCTTGCCAGGTCCCGGTCGCCGCGGCTCAGCGGCACCGAGCCCTGATGCCGCAGCAGCAGCGCGGCCAGGATGTCTGTCGAGGCGACGCCCGCGGCCGGGAAACTCCGGCTGCCCGCGAAGACGGCCCTGGCGCCGGTCGTGAGGTCGATCACGCCCACGGCCATACTGCCGTGCTGACGCGCCAGCACGGGCGAGAGTGCGGTGGTCAGCTCCTGATTCACGCTGTCAGGGACCACGCGCCCGGTAACGTCTGGCGTGCCGCCGCCATTGCCCGCTAACGGCGCCTGGGCAGGCGTGGCTGCGGGGCCGGCTGGCACGCTGCCGTTGATAGCCGAGCTCGGCAGCGCGGAGCCGTGCAGGTGCGCCCGGGCGGCGGAGACCGTCACGACCGCCACAAAGGTGCCCATCAGCGTGAACACGACCGCAAAGGTGAGGCGTTCCCATCGCGACAGGCGGCCCGCATGGCTGGGAGTCCTTCTCATGCAAATCCCCTGAGCATCTGACCTATACCCCCGCTGTCTTTCGCCCCAGTGCGCACAGACTAGGGCGATACATGCTGCCATGCGATGAATGCAGGGCATTCATTGCGAGATGCACGCACTGATCTTAAATCCCCCGAAATTGCATTTACAACAGCAAGAATAAGGCTAGCATGAGCGTGATGCCAGCGAAAGAGTCAAATACCCTGCGTGTAATTAATAACTATTGCGTCAATCCCAGAGATGTACATTGATTAACGGATTATCGAATGGTTCCATCTCATTGCCGCAGCGTCCGCGGCCCGGCCGCCGACGCCGGCTCAGGCCCCCGGGCACAGCCGGCTCAGGCCCCGGGCACAGCCGGCTCAGGCCCCCGGGCACAGCCGGCTTAGGCTCCGGAGCAGAGCCGACGACGGGGAGCTCGATGAGCGGCACGATGACGAACTGGGCCGGCAATGTCACCTTCCGCGCCGAGCGCATGCACCGTCCTGCTTCTACCGAGGAGCTTCAGCTGCTGGTTGCCCGCAGCAGCCGTGTGCGCGCGCTCGGCACCGGCCATTCCTTCAGCCCGCTGGCCGACACCACCGGGGATCTCGTCTCGGTGGCCGGGCTGCCGCCGCTGATCGAGATGGATGCCGCCCGCACAGCGGTGACGGTGAGCGCCGGCCTGCGGTACGGCGAGATCGCCGGCCCGCTGAATGCCGCGGGCCGCGCGCTCGGCAACCTGGGTTCGCTGCCGCACATCTCGGTCGCGGGTGCCTGCGCGACGGGGACTCATGGGTCGGGTGTCGCCAACGGCGGCCTGGCAACGGCTGTCTGCGCGCTGGAGATGGTCGGCGCCGACGGCGATCTGATCACGCTCTCCGGGGGCGACGGCCACTTCCCGGCGGCTGTCGTGGCGCTCGGGGCCCTGGGCATTGTCACCCGGCTGACGCTGGACACCGTTCCCGCCTTCGACCTGGCTCAGTACGTCTACGAGAACATCCCGCGCGAGCAGCTCTCCAGGCACTTCGATGAGATCGTGTCCGCCGCCTACAGCGTGAGCCTGTTCACTACCTGGCGCGAGCCAGTCATCGAGCACGCATGGCTGAAGCGTCGCGCTGACGCCGCGCAGTCACCGGCCCCGACGCCTGGCTGGATGGGGGGCACGCTCGCCGGCGGGCCGCGTCATCCGGTGCCCGGCATGCCCGCCGGGAACTGCACCGAGCAGCTTGGGGTGGTCGGCCCCTGGCATGAGCGGCTGCCGCATTTCCGGCTCGAGTTCACCCCGAGCGCTGGCGACGAACTACAGTCGGAGTACCTGGTGCCGCGGTCATCCGCGCTCGACGCGCTCAGCGCCCTGGACGGGATTGCCGGACGGCTCGCACCCGTGGTGCAGATCTCGGAGATCCGCACCGTCGCGCGAGATGAGCTGTGGCTGAGCCCGGCTTATCAGCGGGATTGCGCGGGATTCCACTTCACCTGGATCAAGGACTTCCCGGCGGTCGCGCCCGTCATGGCCGCGGTCGAGGAAGCGCTTGAGCCGTTCGGGGCCCGGCCGCACTGGGGAAAGCTGTTCGGCATGGGCCCAGAGGCGGTGCGCGGGCTGTACGATCGCGCAGACGATTTCCGTCGGCTGATGCGGCACTACGATCCGGCTGGGAAGTTCCGCAACGACTTCCTGGACTGTTACCTCCCGGCACGGTCGTAGCATCCCGGCACAGTTGCAGGCGCGCCCGCCGCAGTACCCCGCGCAGTCGCAGGCGTCAGTCCGCTTCCGGGCGTGAGTTCGCCGCAACTTCGTCGCTGCCTGGTTGGTCCTAAAGGCAATGGGCGCGAGGCCAGTTCCGTGCGGGCTGGCCAGGCTAACTAACGTCTGTCCAGGGTGCCCAGCGCGCCGCGCCGCAGAGATCGCCAGCCGGCGCGGGCGTGTCTATGATGAGATCGCGCGGGCTTGCCCCCAGCCTGCCGCGGCGAGGTAACGAGGCATGCGATTGGCGGGCGAGGCACATGATCTCTGATTCCCAGTCATCCGGGGAACCGGCCCGCACAGGCGCGAAGAGCACAGACCGGCGCAGTTTCCTGGTCACGACGGGCGCGATCATCGGGGCCGGGGCGCTCCTGCCGCGCACTCGTGCCGGGACTGGCGCAACCCGGGCCACCTGGCTGGCCAGCCTGACCTCGGCTCCCAGCAACGCGGACTGGCAGGCGCTGCGGCGCAAGCTGTCGTCACACGACCTGGTCCGACCCGGCCAGGGGGGCTACCCGCAGGCAAAGCAGCTCTTCGACCCGCGTTTCGACGCCCTGGAGCCGACCGGCATCGCCTACTGCCGGACGGCGGCGGACGTGGCGGCGTGCCTGAGCTTCGCCAGCCGGTTCAAGCTGCCGGTGCGGGCCCGGTCCGGCGGGCACAGCTACGCGGGCTGGTCCAGCGTCACCGGCGGCCTTGTGCTGGACGTCTCCCAGCTGAGCACGTTCGCCGTGGGCAACGGTACCGTCCGGGTGGGGTCCGGTCTGGACCTGATCGACTTCTACAACCGCCTGGCGGCCAGGGGACTTGCGGTGCCGGGCGGATCCTGCCCGACCGTCGGGATCGCCGGGCTCGCGCTCGGCGGCGGTGTCGGGGTGGTGTCCCGGCTGTACGGCCTGACCAGCGACGCCCTGGAGTCGGTCCAGCTGGTCACGGCCGACGGCAGCGTGCTGACGTGCAGCTCCAGCCGCTACAGCGATCTGTTCTGGGCGTGCCGGGGCGGCGGCGGCGGCAATTTCGGCGTGGCCACCGCGTTCACGTTCCGCACGCACAGACTCCGGCAGCTCGTCTTGTTCTTCCTGTCCTGGCCGTGGTCGCGGGCGGCCAGGGTGGTCAATGCCTGGCAGTCCTGGGCTCCGTATGCGCCCGACGCGCTGTGGTCAAACATGCACCTGTCCGCCCCGCCTGGCGGCGCGCCGCAGATCGGCGTCGGCGGCACGTATGTCGGCAGCGTGGCCGGTGCCGCGCGGCTGCTGCACGAGCTGTATGCGAAGGTCGGATCGGGGCCCAGCTCGTACTTCCTGAACGAGGAGCCCTACCTGAACGCCATGCTGCTGGAGGCGGGCTGTTCGGGGCTGTCGGTGGCCGAGTGCCATACCCGTCCCGGCGGGCGTCTTCCGCGGGTGCCCTCGTATGCCAAGTCTGATTTTTTCACGCAAAGATTGTCCGCGTCGGGGGTTCACGCCTTGCTCGCCGGGATCGAGCGGCTGCGCGGCGTACGCGGCACGTCTGGCGGCGTCGGCGCTATAGCGTTCGACGCCTTCGGCGGCGCCCTCAACCGCGTGCACCCGAACTCGACGGCGTTCGTGCACCGCAATGCCCTTTTCCTGGCTCAGTACTCGACCTCGTGGAATAACCCCGGCTCCAGCGGGGGCGTGGCGAACCAGCATAAATGGCTACGGTCGTACTACTCCTCGCTGCATCCGCACGCGAGCGGGCAAGCGTACCAGAACTACGTCGACCCGGATCTGACCAACTGGCGGCAGGCCTACTACGGCGCCAACTATCCACGGCTGTCGCAGGTCAAGGCCAAGTACGACCCGCATCAGCTGTTCCGCTTCCCGCAGGCCATCACCCCGCCCGCGTAGCGGATCGCGGACTGCGCCGCCGCCGCCTCGATCAGGTTCGGCCCGCAGGCGGCCCTCCGTCGCCCGCGGGCGGGTCCCGCGACCGTAGGCGCGCGGCAGCGAACCTGGCAGACAGGGTGCCAGAGGCACAGTGCTAGAGGCTGTACAGGAGGTGGCGCCAATGATTCGCTACCTGACCAGGGACCGGCCGCATGCGCTGCTCGCGCCGATCGCGGTCGCGGCGATTTTACTGCCGCTGCGCTCGAGCTGGTCGAACACAAATGATGCCCTCGTGCTGGTCGTGGTCGTGGTCGCGGTGGCCGCCATCGGCAACCGCACCGCCGACGCACCCGCGGCAGTCTCGGCCGCCGTGTGGTTCGACTTGTTCTTTGCCGTGCCCTACGAGCAGTTCACGATCCGCAGTTCAGCGGATGTGACGACTGCGGTCCTGCTGCTCCTGGTGGGCCTGGCGGTTTCGCAGCTGGCTGCCCGCGCCCGCCGCGGCCCGCAGGTTATGGCCATCACCGACACCCGGTACCTCACGCAGATTTACGAGGCTGCTCAGCTGACCCAGTCCGCCCGGTCACCGCACGCGGTCGTCGATTACGTCCGGGATCAGCTCACCGACCCGCTGGACCTGACGGGATGCCGCTTCGAGTACCGATCCCTGCTCGGGCACCCGCCCCGGCCGGGCGCCCTGTCACCGCCCGCCTCATTGCACTCGCGCCCGTTAGCGCGGATTTCCACGCAGCCAGTTAAGGCAACTCTCAGCCAGGGGTTTGCCACGAGTTCGAGGTGAGGTGCGTATCTGACGTGCAGGAATGCACGCTGATGGCAGTCAGGCGCCGGGCCGCGCAGGGGGCGATCCCGCTGCGCAGGTGCCCTGCCGCACACGTTATCGAGCTGTGTCCGCCACGCTGAGCTGACAGTCAGCGACAAATAGCGAGGGCAAACAGGCATGCAAAGCATGATCACGGTCGAATCCGGGCGCGGTCTCCGGCGGCGGCCCTGAGCACCCGGAAATGATCAGCGATGCCGCGGCAGCGAGATCGCCGCAACGACAGCAGGCGGCTCCGTGCCAGTCCGAACCGGCTGACCTGGGCGGACCCGCCGCGAGCGATTGAGAGACCATCCGAGAACAGGGCCGAATGAGCTGCGCGGAAATCGGCGTTAGCACTCGCCTGTTATCGCTCCGTGTTAGCGCTCCGCGCAGCCGGGTAGGCAGGACGAGCGCTCAACCGCGCTGAAGGACGGACGCATGCGATGGCAGACACGAACGGCGCGCCGCCGCCGGCCAGGGCTCAGGACAGCTCGACCGGTGTGCTGGTCAGGCAGATGACTGAGCAAGTGTCCCGGCTGGTCCGCGACGAGCTGGTGCTCGCCGAGATTAAGATGACCCGTAAAGGCGCGCGAGCGGGCCGCGGAAATAGGGATGTTCGGCGGCAGCGGCATCATCGCGCTTTACGCAGTCGGCTGCCTGATCGCCGCCGCTGTCGTCGGTATCGCCACGGCGCTGTCCACCTGGCTGGCGGCTTTGATCGTCGGCGCGGCGCTGCTCGTGGTGGCGGGCATCGGCGCGCTGCTCGGCAGGAGCCAGCTGAAGAAGGCCACGCCGCCAGTGCCGGAAGAGACGGTGCACAGCGTCAAGGCCGATGTCGAGGAGATCAAAGAGAGGGCACACCGATGACCGCGGAAGAATCCGGCGACGCAGCGGCGGCCTCTGCTCTGCCGGACAACCAGCAGGCAGTGCTGGAGGACATCGCCCGCACCCGCGAGCAGCTCGGCGAGACTGTCGAGGCGCTCACGGCCAGGGCTGACGTGAACGCGCGAGCCCGGGAGAAGGTTGCAGAGCTGTCTGGGCGCTTCAAGGACAAGCCCCAGAACGTCAAGGACCTGGTGGCGGTGCGCGCCGACCAGGCACGGAGCGGCCTGGCCGACAAGACGGCCGACACACGGCAGACGATCGTCGCTGCCGGTGCCCCCGTCGCCAGCCAGGAGAAGGATGGTGCCGCCGCCGTCTTCAGCGCCGCCCCGGAGCCGGTGCAGCAGACCGCCAAGCGGGCGGCCGGCACAGTCGCGGACAATCCGGTCCCGTTCGCCGTCGCGGCCGGTTCCGCGCTGGTCGCCGGTTGGCTTGTCTATAGGTGGCAGCGACGATGAACAAGCTTCTCTTCAAGGCTGTGAGCCTGGGCGTCAGCATGGTCGGCGGCGTGCTGGCAGGCGCCATCTTCAAGCGCGGATGGAAGCTGGCGCCGGGGAAGACGAGGCACCCAAAGCGACCGATGCCGACCATGGCTGGCGGGAAATCCTGCTGGCTGCGGCATTTAAGGGTGCGGTTTTCGCGGTGGTCAAGGCCGCACTTGACCGCGGCGCCGCGGTCAGCGCACGCAAGCTGACGGGCACCCGGCCGGACGACTGAGGCCGCCCGGCTCAGGCCGGCTGAGGCAAGGCCGGCAGGCACCGATAGCCGCAAAAACGGCCAGCGCCGCGGGATCTGACTCCTGGCGCTGGCCGTTTTGCCTGTGCGGTCTTGGCCTGCGCGGTCTTGGTCTGCGCGCGAGACCGCGAGCCCACTGACACGCCATCGGCTGCCTTCGCCCCAGCAGCTAATTCCACGAAATCGCCCGGCCTGATCCCGCTGAACTCGGCCCTGACGGCCGTGCCTGCGCACGGCACCGTGAATCACGACTACGTGGTGGCATCCGACCGCTTCGGCGGGACCTATCCTTGGCCGTCCGCGAGCGCTCTTACCGCTGCCGGCGGCTTCGACCAGCACTTCGCGCACATGAGCGCTTACTGGAACTGCCAGCTGGCCGGGATCGCCCAGATCCTCCGGCTGCCCGACCAGAGCCTGGTGGACGCCTACGGACCGGTTTCATCTACACCCAGATCATCAGGTCAGGCGACGAGTTGAAGACCGGCGCTAACGGCTACGACAAGGAATTCAGCCACGATGTCATCGGCATTCTTGCCAACCTGTTCACCCAGGGCTACATCAGCGACGCCCATGGCCTGCTCGACCGGGCCCGCTACGTCATCGGCACCCAGACCCAGTACGACGACGGGGTGTGGACGTATCCCTGGCCCTGGGCCACGCCACCTACCTGCTCAAGACCGGCGACCTGAGCTTCGTGAAGGCCAACTTTGACACCGAGGGGCCAGCCGGCAAGACCGAGCCGAGCATCGAGGACACCGCGCACCTGATCGCCGCCGACCGCACCGGCAGGTCGAAGACCTGGCGCCGCCCAGTGCCCGCCTCGGCCGCGCCGGCCAGGCCAGCGCCGCAGGACCGGCAGCGGGACGGCTCGTGGCGGATCACCTGATCGGGGGCACTGGTCATCTCCGGCGTCGCGCCCGGCTGTCCCTCCGGCCGGCCCGGCCGCCGGCCGCTCTTGCCCCGCAGCGACTTCGGCGACGGCTTGCCCATCCCTTCCGACGACGACGGCTTCGAGGAGCTGCGCGGCGTCATCCCTGGCCGGGCCCTCAGCTCGGCGACCTCCCCCCGCAGTGCCCCGGCCTGCCCGCCCAGCTCAGCAAGCTGTGCCTGGTACCGCCGGTCCAGCCCCTCGTGCCGCGCCTGCCACACCGCGATCTCGGTGTCCTTCGCCCCGATCACCTGCCGCAGCCGGGCATTAGCCGCCCTCAGGGCAGCGTTCTCACCGCGGGGCGCAGCAGGCGCATCGGGCGTAAGCCATCAAGATCACGACATGCGCTCGGTGATCGAGCCGACACGCCGGGCCGGCTCTGGGAAGATCGGCACAGAGCCCGTTGGACCTGTCCAGTTACCTTTCTTATAGGTCGCGAAGAAAGATTCCGACAGGGCATTGTCGTAGCATTAACCGGCTAATGATCTTGGGCTTCTGCGTTGGCCGGTTAATGTCGCTGGAGCTTACTGACCGGTTGCGGGACGGCGTTCCTGGCGGGTGAGCTGGCGTAGTTGTTCTTCGTGGCGGCGGACGCGGGCGGCGACGGCGTCCAGCGCGGCGTGCAGGGCTGCGATGTCGGATGCCAGACCGGTCAGGGTGTTCGCTTGTGCGGCGCGGCGGCGGTGTTCGTCGACGAGGGCACGTAAGGCCGTGTCACGGTAGAGGGTGGCCCGGCTGATCTGGGCGAGGGCTGCGACGGCAGTGAAGGTGACGGGCTGGCCGTCTTGTGCTAGCTGGGCGCATGCCTGTTCGGCGCGGGTGACGATATCGGGACTGGTCATCCGGCTTGTGCCTTGCTAATGAGGGTGTCGAGGCGGGCGAGGAGGTCGCGGTGGCGGGTGGCTTCGGTGATCCAGCCGCGTGCTTCGGCGTCTTCGGCGAGTGCCTGGGCGTCGGTGCGCTGGGCGGCGAGGACGGGCAGGTAGGTGGCGTCGGTGCGGAAGTTCGGGCAGTGCTCGCAGATGTTGGCGTAGGCGCAGGCGCCCTGGGCAGGGGCGCGCAGGCAGAACCCTCCGGCCAGCCGGGACTTGATGACGGGGCTGTCTTTCCAGCCGCCGTTGGTGATGCCGGCCAGCGGCAGGGCGGTGCGGCCTTCGGGCAGCGTGCCGAGGCGCTGCTTGGCGAGGGTGAGGGCACGCTCGTACTCGGTGCGGACGGTGGCGTCGAACAGCCGCCCGTAGCGCAGGCTCATCTCCGCCGACACGTGACCGAGAAGCGCCATCAGCGCCTGCAGCGACACGCCGGCGTTGACCAGGGCGGTCGCATACGTGTGCCTGAGCTGGTGGCTGGTGACGTGGCCGAGCCCGGCCGCTTGCGCGGCCCGGTCAAGCTCGTCGCGGACGGCGTTCTGGGATAGCCGCCGCCCGTGATGGGTGAACAGGAACTGGGCGGGGCGGCCATACCGCGGGTGGGGCAGCGGACGGCCCGGCGAGCGGACCGCGGTGATCTGGTCGACCAGGTCGAGGGTCTCCTCATCCAGGGGGACCATCCGCTCGGTGTCCAGCTTGCCGAGCGGCACTTTCAGCCATGCGCCGGAGCCGGGGACCTCGTGCACGCAGTCGAGCTCAAGGTCGAGCAGCTCGCCGATGCGCAGCCCGCAGGCCCGCTGCAGCAGCAGCGCGAAAGCGGCCAGCTCGTTACCCGGCTTGCGCAGCGCCTCGGCCAGCCGCCTGTCGGCGTCGACGGGCAGGTAACGCGGCAGGACCCTGGGCAGCCGCGGGGCATCGCCACGGAAGATCAGCCGCCGCGCGGGCGCGTCGTCCCAGCCCCACTGGGTGATGTCGGTGAGGAAGTTCCCGACTGCCAGGAGCCGCCGCTGCCGCTCGCCGATCGTAATCGCGGCGTCTTTCTTGCTGTTCGGAGCGTCGGCGAGGAAGGCGAGGTAGGGCTCGATGTGATGGCGCCGGTCCAGATCGGCCAGCGAGACCAGGCCCGGATCGGCCTGGGTGAGGAACCGGCCGAAGTGCATCAGCCGGGTGGCCAGGCTGGAGACCGTCCCGGGCGTGCAGGTCGCCTTCTTCAGTTCCAGGTAGGCGATCAGCGCGTCCCGGATCGGCGGGGTGATCCCGGCCAGCCGGTCAGGGAAGCTGCGCCACCCGGCCAGCTCGGGGAGCCTGTCCAGGATCTGCAGGTGGAACAGCACCCGCTGGGTGTGCTGCAGTGCCATCTTGTAATGCCACCAGCCTTTCCCGGTGCGCTCTTGCCTGGCCTGGCAGGCCGCGGCGAAGCCCTCCAGGTCAGCGGTCGTGAGCTGGTCCAGGCGCCGCCCTGTCTGGACGAGCAGCCGGGCTGGCACCTGGGAGGCGGTCGCGGTCCGGTGCCGCTCGCTGAACCCGAGCTCGGCCGCGGCGTCCAGGAAGCGAGTCAGGTCCTGCCCGGCCGGGCAGGCGGCCAGTTCCCGCCACAGGCTGGAGAACTTGCGTTCCAGCAGGTAGTCGTAGCCGGGCTGCAGGTGCCCGTGCAGCATCAGGAACGTGATCAGCGGCCGGGTCGCGCCGTTCGCCGACAACCGCACATCCAGCGAATCGGCCGCCCACGCCGCCGGGTCAGGCCAGCGGGCGAAGAAGGTGCGGGCAGCGGTCCAGTAAGCGGTATTGCCCCGCCCGGTCCGCTGGAGGTGGCCAAGGTAGGCGGCGTGCAGCGCCGCCGGGTCAGGCGCGGGCGCGGATGCGGTCGCGGGCAGCATCGAACTCGGCTTTCACGTGCGCGGGCGCCAGGTGAATATAACGGGCGGTGGTGTCGACGTGTGCATGGCCGAGCAGCGCCTGCATCACTGCCAGGTCCACGCCCGCCTCGGCCAGGGCGGTGCCGAAGGTGTGCCGCAGCGCGTGCGGATGCCCGGCCGTGACCCCGGTGACCTCCCGGTGATACCGGAACACCGTGCGCAGCCCGGCCGCCGTCAGTGGCTGCCCGCGGCTGGGGCCCTTGGCCACGATGAACAGCCGGGCGCTGGCAGTCTCGGGCCGCTCGGCCAGCAGGTAGACCTGGATCACCGACGCCACATCGGTATCGAGGGGGACCCGCCGCTCCCGGCTGCCCTTGCCGGTGACCTGCAGCCAGCGGCCGCCGACATCAACGCCGGTAACGTCCAGAGCGAGCACCTCGCCGCTGCGCAGCCCGCAATACAGCATCAGCCCGGCGATGGCCCGGTCCCGCCAGGTACCGAAGCTGGCCAGCAGCTCGCCGGCCTCCTGCCGCGACAACGCCACGGGCAGACGGCGGGACTCGCGCAGCCGCAGCGCCGAGCGGGATCTGGGGCGGCGGGCAACATGGGCCAGCAGGCCGTTCCGCTCCCCGGCGGCGGGCCGGCTGGCCTCGCGCCCCTTCGGCACCGGGCTCACCGCCGCCGGGTCCCGCATAGCCCGGAACGCGAACATGCCCGAGATCGCCGCCAGCCGGTGGTTCACCGTGGTCGCCGCGTACTGATCCATCCGCCGCCCGCCCAGGGTGATCACGTTCGGGCCCGGCCGGCCCGGCACCCTGGCCTGCCGGCAGGCAGCCAGGAACCGCAGCATCACACCAGTGCTCACCTCTGCCATCTCGATCCGCTCGGCGGCCAGCCAGCGGCAGAACGCCAGCAGGTCGAACCCGTACGAGCGGACCGTGCGGAGCGAGTAGTTCCGGTCCGCCAGATACCCCAGGTACTCGTTCACCAGCCCGAACCTGTCCGCACCGGACCCAGCCAGGACCCAGTCCCCGTCGCGCTGCTCAAGCCGAAGCGAGCAATCCCCCGTGCTCATGACGGACAGGTGTATCGCCGCCGTCACCGCCAGGCAAGCATCCCCGCACCGCGCAGCGTGTCGCTGACCTGCAGCTTCCCCGCGATTAGCCGGTCAAGGGGCATATTCCGGTCCGGCCCAGCGACCTTCTTACCTTATTCTCCGTGCAGTAGGCGTCGAAGACCGAGGATGTGTACTGGCAGCCCCGGTCAGAGTGGAAGATCACCCCGGCGGCCGGATTGCGGGCGGCGATGGCCATGTCGAGGGCGGCGGTGACCAGGCTGGTGCGCATGTGCGCGGCGATCGCCCAGCCGACCACGGCGCGGGAGTGCAGGCCGGTGACGGTAGCGAGATACGCCCAGCCGTCCCAGGTCCTGATGCAGGTCGCGTCACCGCACCAGCGGGTGTCCGGCAGCGCGGCGGTGAAGTCGCGGCCGATCAGGTCCGGCGCGGCGACCGGATGGTCCCCGCCGATAGTGGTCCGCTTCCACGCCTTCGGGTGACGTCCTCGCAAGGCCAGCGGCCTGCATGAGCCGGTGGACGCGCTTGTGGGACACCACGTGCCCGAGGGCGGCCAGGCCCGCGCGCAGGCGTCGCACGCCAGGATTGCCGCGGGCCTGTTCGTGCACGAGCCGCATGACCGCGATGAGCGCGCAGTCGTCTTTCTCCCGCTGGGACAGCTCGGCGCCGCGCCACGCGTAGCAGCCGGACCGGGACACGCCCAGCTGGGCGCACATGAACGACACCGGGCAGGCGCCCGGATCAGCCCAGCCCGCGATGGCAGCAAATCTCACTGACTGCCTTTCGCGAACCAGGTCGCCACTCTTCCTGCGAACGCTGCCTGCATCCGCAGCTCGGTAATCGCGGACTTGTCATCCCTCGACTCGCCCCGCAGGCGGACGAGCTCAGCCCGCTCGGACTCGCCCAGCGGGGCATCCGGTGATATCCCCGCTGCCGCGGCCGCTCGGGCCACCTTCACCCACTTGCCCAGAGTCATCTCATGAACGCCGATATTACGGGCGACCTCAGCAACCGGACGGCCGCCGTCGATGACGAAAGCTACCGACTGCTCCTTGTACTCCGGCGTAAATGCGCGGCGTGTCGAACCCATTTCTCGCTCTCCCGGAAAATCGGGCAAGCTAAGCGGGTGTCCACCGAAGCGGGCACGGTTCAGAATGGGGCCGCCTGGCCAGCGCCGACCACCGGGATCAGGGCATCCTGAGCTACGAATTCATGATTTCCGACGGGCAGAGCGGCCCTTACTCGGCTTCCTCCGGCTGGAATTCCGCAGTGCCGTCTCCATAGCCAGCGCTGGTCAGCATCTGGCGCAGGTCGACGACCGTCTGCGTGTCGATGTCCTTATGCCCCGGGGGGTCAAAGAACACGGTTTCCGCACCGAGAGTCACCGCGACCTTGCCATCGGCGTGCTCCTCGA
>CABEEE010000274.1_pt1 | contig 24993 bp, 25 predicted proteins | sample 3423231 | NCBI WGS metagenome assembly CABEEE01 (sample SAMEA5534333, study PRJEB31848) | metagenome | biome: tundra; feature: field; material: soil | place: USA | collected 2013-05 | depth 0.15 m | reverse complement strand
GGGTCTAGGTGGTCGGGGACCGGGCTGGCAGTGTCGGAGACGGCAGGTGGCCGAGGGCGGCGGAAAGCTCGGCGGCGCGGGCGATGCAGCGGGCGGCCACCTCGGTGATCCGGTCGCCGGCCAGCCGGGTAGCGGGCCCGGACACCGACAGCGCGGCGACGACCGTGTCCCGGTCCCGGTGGACGGGCGTGGCGACGGCGACCAGGCCGGGTTCGAGTTCTGCGTCGGTGACGGCGTAGCCGCGGCTGCGGGCCGCGGCCAGCTCGGCCTGCAGCGCGGTCCGGCTGGTGATCGTCTGCGGCGTGCGCTGCGCGAGCCTGCCGGGCGGCAGCTGCGCGGCGCCGTAGGCCAGCAGCACTTTGCCGAGTGCGGCGCAGTGCAGCGGCACCGAAAGGCCCACCCAGTTCGTGCCGCCGATCAGGTACCGGCTGTCGACCTGGGCAATCTGCTCGACCATGCCGCCCGCCCGGGCGACGCCGAGATTGACGGTCTCGCCGGTATCGGCGCCGAGCTGCTGAAGGACTGGCTGGGCCACGCTGACCAGGTCGGCCTCGGCCCCGCCGCGGCAGGCGTAGGAGATGAACACCTCGCCGGGCGCGAACCTGCCGCTGGAGTCCCGGCGGACCAGCCCGTTGCGCTCGAGGGCCATCAGCAGTCGCGAGGTGGTGCTCTTGGCCAGTCCGGTCAGGGCGGTCAGCTCGGTGAACGTGACCGGGTCGGGGCCGTGCACGACCTCGAGCAGCAGCTGCGCTGCCCGGTCTACCGCCTGCGTTCCGTTCGGGCTGGTCACGACCGACCCTTCACTCCCGGCTTCGTGCGATCCCGGTTCCATCCGGCGCCGGTTCCGTCCGATCCCGGTACCATCCGGCACCGAAGATCCATCCGGCACCGAAGTTCCATCTTACGGAACCTTGTTCTACTATGTGATCCTAGATTCGGGTATCGGCCGGGTCAAGCGAGCACGGTTTCCAGCGAGCACCGTTCTGTCTGCAGCCGAGGTGGTCATGTTCCGCAACCGCATGCCCCGTTACGAGATCCTTTCGCCGGACGCGATCGGCGTGCTCGACAAGGGCTGGCGCCGGATCGTTTCGGAGATCGGCGTGCAGTTCGCCAAGCCGGAGGCGGTCGAGCTATTCCGCAAGGCCCGGCAGTCGGTCGACGGCGACGTCGTCAAGCTGGATCCCGAGTTCGTGCTCGAGCAGGTCGCCAAGGCGCCGAAGGAGTTCGACGTCCAGGCCAGGAACCCCGCCAATAGCGTGCACATCGGCGGCGACCAGATGGCGTTCGGCGCCGTGTACGGGTCACCGTTCGTGCGCGACGGGGACGTCCGCCGGGACGCCACGATGGACGACTTCCGGCGGCTGGCGATGCTGTCGCAGTCGTTCGGCGAGCTGGATTCGGCCGGGGGAGTGATCTGCGAGCCAAACGACGCCCCGCTCGACTCCCGGCACCTGGACATGATCTTCGCCCTGCAGACCCTGACCGACAAGATCTACATGGGCAATGTCGTTTCCGGGCCGAACGCGGCCGATACGATCGCGATGACCGAGATCCTCTTCGGCGGCCGGCCGGCGATCGAGGCAACGCCCGCGACCATCTCGCTGATCAACTGCAATTCCCCGCTGCGCTGGGACGACCGGATGCTGGACGCCCAGTTCGAGTACTGCGCGGCTAACCAGCCGGTGGTGCTGACCCCGTTCCTGCTGATGGGCGCGATGTCGCCGGTGACCATCCCGGCGGCGCTGGTGCAGCAGCTGGCCGAGGCGCTGGCCGGGATCGCGCTGGCGCAGCTGATCCGGCCGGGCTGCCCCATCATCTTCGGGTCGTTCCTGTCCAACATCGACATGCAGTCAGGATCGCCGAGCTTCGGGACGCCCGAGTCGGCCATCGGGCTGCTGTGCACGGGTCAGCTGGCCCGGCACTTCGGGCTGCCGTTCCGCACCGGCGGCGGCCTCAACTCCAGCCAGACCGTCGACGCGCAGGCAGCGTATGAGTCGCTGATGACCCTGCTGCCGACGTTCCTGGCGGGCGCCAACTGGGTGATGCATGCGGCGGGCTGGCTGGAGGGCGGCCTCGTTTCGTGCTACGAGAAGTTCATCGTCGACATCGAGCTGCTGCGGATGCTGCGGGTGGAGTTCACCCCGCTGGAAATCGACGAGGCGTCGCTGGCCTTCGGCGCGCACGAGGAAGTCGGGCACGGCGGCCACTTCCTGGGCGCGCAGCACACGATGGAACGGTTCCGCGAGTGCTTCTACCGGCCGCTGCTGTCCTCGACGTCGAACTATGACCGCTGGCTGAAGCAGGGCGGGAAGGACGCGACGGCCCGGGCCCGCGAGATCTGCGCCAAGACGCTGGCGGAGTACCAGCAGCCGCCGCTCGACGACGCGATCCGGGCCGAGCTCGAGGAATACGTGACCCGCCGCCGCGCGGAACTCGGCGACTAGGCGACTGCGCCAGGACGGCGCCTGCGCCGCGACAGAGCGTCAGCTAGCCCCCGGCTAGCCCCGGCCGGCCGGGGGCTAGCCGCTCGCGACGGGGGCCCCGTCTACCGCGCGGTGCACGCCGGGACACTGAAGTCAGCTGGGTGCTGACACTGCGCGGATCTGGCCGGCCCGCCGGAGCCGGATGACGAAGAAGACTGCCGCGGCCAGGGCCGCGGCCGCGAGGCTGAACGGCTGGCCGGCGCCTATCCCGCGCTGCACCATCTCCAGGTCGATCGCGCTCCCGAGCATGAACACCATGACGAGCGCGGCCAGGATCGCGCCGGTGGCTTCGGCACTGCCGACGGGCGCGCGGTCAGCGTGCCGCGGTCCTGCCAGCGCCGCCGCATCAACCAGAACGCCAGCAGGGTTACCAGGCCGAGGATCCCCGCGGCGAAACTCGACAGCAGGATGTCGCCGACGTGGTCGGCACCCATGGCTGTGACGCAGCTATGGGTGCCGGGATCGCCGGCCAGCCACCGGACGCAGTCGGCGCGGCTATAGCTGCCGGGCGGGAAGGGCGCGGTGACGAACTGGCCGCCGCCGATCGCGGCGAGCGCCCAGGCGATCGCGCCGGACAGGCCCACTGCCACCAGTGCAACTCCGGCCACCAGCGAACCGGTTAGCGCCGTGCGGCGGGCCAGCGCCGTAGCCGGGCTGGCGAACAGCGCGGTGCGGCCGCTGACCGCGTGCGCGGGCCCGATCCGCTGGACCGCGGCCAGCTGCGCCTCGTGCCCGCCGAGCCCTGCGGCCATTGCCTCGGCCACCGCGTCGTGCAGGTGCGCCTCGACTTCGGCGAGCGTCTGACGGACCTGCCGCGGCGGTCCGCTCAGGAACAGGACCGGCGCCGGCGCGAGCACTTCGAGGGCTGCGAGCGAGCCTGGGCCGTCGACATCAGCTCCCAGGGTCGCCGAGTTGCGGGCGATCATCGCCGGGCGTGGCGGTGCTTGATCACCGTAGCTGGTCGCCCTAGGGTTCAAGTCATGAAATCGAGGTGTTTATAGCATTCGAGGTAAAAGGCGGATGCCTCCTCTGGGGCCTCCTGCTACTGGCGACCTTCCTGTTGTTCGTGAATCCCGCCGTGCTCGGCGCCACCCTGATAACGCTCGGCCACCTGGTCCAGGCGATCGGCACGGGGATTGCGCACTTCCTGGCCACGGTCACCCATGAGCATCCGGGATAGACGGCGCCACAAGCGCCTCAAGGAAACCCGCCCGGCGAGGACGGCGGCGAACCCGAGCCGTTCGACACCGAACGGATCAACCGCCGCCTCGCGAGCATACTGACAGCTTCCTGACCGCAGGGCGACCGCCTTCGCTGTCGGATGGCGCTACGCTGTCGAGAACGCAGCCGCCCTGGTTCGAGCGGTCATGAGGACTGGCGCCTTCACCTCAGCGGCTACACGAGTACACCTAACCGCAGCGGTCAGCGGCGCCCAGACTACGCTGTCACCGGCGCGCGACCGATCCGGCCAGGCCAGCCACTCTCCGGCTTGTCTTCGCAGGCAAGCTGGCCGGCGATCTCCCGGACGTTGCGGAGATAGGCGGGGCTGGTGATGGCGGCGGCGAGTCGGCTGGCGGTCATCCGGGAGAGCGGGACCGGGGGCGGCCCGGCGCCGAGTGCCGCGACACAAGCGGCCCAGCAGGGCTGCCGGCAGTCTCCGGGGGCTGGTCGCCGCTGTTGATGACCAGCATGGGCAGCATGCCGCTGCGGAGTGGCGGGAATTCATCCTGAGCATCGCCGCCGTGGCCCGCGCGTTCCGGTCGGCAGCCTCCCGCACCCAGGCGCTTTTCACCGCGCTTTCCCGCTTGGCCCGCAGCGTCTCCATCCCCCCGTAATACGCACCCTCGGGGGTGGACAGGTCCAGGTCACCGCCCGTATATGGGCTCAGCAGCACGCCGTGCAGCACGCATGCTTTCTCGAACCTGTTCCAGTTGGTCAGGTTCCGGGTCAGCCGGTCAATGTCGCGGATGATCACCACGTCGATCTCGCCGCGCTCGATCGCCCCGATCAGCTCTCCGAACCCGTCCCTGGTGATCTCCTTGAACGCCGAGTACCCGTCATCCTTGAACCGCGCCGCTAACGCGGACTTCCGCTCCGGTATATGAACCCCAGTCTGGCTGAAGCCCCCAAGCGGCTGACCGGCGGTGTGTCGCCGGGATCTGACTCGTGTCGGTACTTGAATCAGGGGCGAAATACGGGATGATTCGACGATCTGATAGTCCTTCTCTAGACGAGGCGTGAGGCACTCAGAAGTGAATCGTCCGAGTCCAATCACCCCAGACGGCAGCAAACAGGCACACAGAATGCATTACGGTGCGCGAGTCGGCCACCGCCGGACGGCGCGGCCCCTGGGGTAGACCGGCGACATGACCGCCGTATCGGCCCCGCGCCCGGGCTGGGAGCTGCTCGCCGGCCCCGGCCAGGTGAACCAGCGGCGCTACGAGGCGCTGCGCGCCTGCCTGTATGAGGGCGCATCGTTGCAGCAGGCCGCGGCCGCCACCGGCTGCACCCGCGCCGCGCTGGCCTCCCTGGTACGCGACCTGCGGGCAGGCAAGCTCACCGTGTTCGCGCCGCCGGGCGTACCCGGGCGCAAGAGCGCGCCGAAGAAGGACGCCGCCCGCGCCCGCGTCATCGAGCTGCGCCGCGAGGGCCTGCCGGTCTACGAGATCAGCACCCGGCTCGGCCACGGCTCGGCTGGCTCCTACCGCTGTAACGACAACGTCCTCGCCACGCCTGGTGGCGGTCGGCGCTGCGGGAGGAGATCCGATATGAGCAACGTGCCAAGGCCGCAGCGGTCACGGGCAGCATTTTCGCGGCCGCGGCGGCCGGCCTCGCCGTGGTGTTGCCGATACACGGCGGCAGTGCCGCAGCCTCCGGCCAGGCTGCCGCAGCAGCGACCCAGGCCGCGAGTTCGGCGCGGCGCGGGAAGAACGGAGCCGGCCACGGACAGGTCGGTGCCGGTGGCGGGAACGCGGTCGGCACCGGCGGCACCGGGACGGGAACGAGCGAGGGCGGGACAGAAACTGGCACGGGGACAGAGAGCGCTGCGGGGTCCGGTGCAGGGTCGCGGACGCTGCACTCGCTGATTCCGGGCTTGCCGCACACCTTCATTCCCGTTGTTACCGCGATCCCGAGCCCGACGGGCACGATCGGGCCGGGCTCGTGCACCTGTGTCGGCGACTGCTTTCGCCAATCACGACAGCCGGGCAGGAGAATCCCGACAATGCGCGGCACGGGGTTGGGATGGCCGCTGCGGTCCAGCGCGTTGCCCGGATTGTGGATATCCACGCCATCAAGCGCGGTCGCGAGGGCGTTGGAGAAGCTCTCCCGGCTGATCTCGCCGCAGGGTGATGATGTCCAGGCCAGCCTGCTCCTGGTTGGTGATGGCAAGCCGGGTCGCATCCCGCTGGCCCTCGGCCAGGTAGGCAGGATCGACCCGCCACAGCTCGCGCGCCCGCACCCGGGGCGGGAACCGGCCCGCCAGCCGCTCGCGGTCGGTCAGCCAGTCTGGCTGCGGATAGCTGCCGACTAGAGACGTCGGGAAGAGCATGCCTGGCCTCCGCTTGGCTTGTGGCGTGATCGGGTATCCGCGGCCAGTATCCCGCTTAGCCGTTGCCGCTACGCCGGGCCGAGCTCAGCCCGGACCTGCGCCGCGGCGGCCACCAGGACGGCCAGCTTCGCCGTGGCCCTCGACCGTGCTGGCGTGCAGCGCGGTAAAGACCGGGCCGAGCGGCTCGATGAGGTTCAGCGGCTCCGGGCCGCGGAGCCTGGCCACCGGGCGTACCCTAATGCGCACCGGTGCTGCCTTGCGCGGTGCTGCCTTGCGCGGTGCTGGCGGGAACTGGCCCGCCAGGCCGGGCCGCGAGGCCCGCCTGCCGCAGGATGCCGGGAATGCGGCGTTCGTTGGCCACCGCCATCACGTGCACCCCGGCGACGCCGGGAATCTCCCTGAGCTGGCCGACTATTTCTGCGCACAGGCGCTCGCCCTCCTCGGCGAGCCGGTCCTCGCCGCCGCGGCGCAGCCGGTCGGCGACGGGCTCGGGGACATGCACGCCCGGCACTTTGTCCTGCAGATGGCTGAGTGCCCGCAGGGACAGGATCGGTCCGACGCCGGCCAGGATGTAACACCGCTCGTCCAGCCCGAGGTCGCGCAGCCGGGACATCCAGGCTGCGAAGGCGGGCACGTCGAAGACGAACTGGGTCTGCACGAACTGCGCGCCCGCGGCTACCTTGGCAGCCAGCCGGGCAATGCTGACCTCGGCCGGGCCGCCCGGATTCTCGACGGCGCCGATCAGCCAGCTGGGCGCGGGATCGAGGGCGCGCCCCGACATCAGCTTTCCCTCGTCGCGCATGGTCGCGGCAACGCTCATCAACTCGGTGCTGTCCAGGTCGAAGACCGGCTTGGCATCAGCATGATCGCCGAACCTCGGATGGTCGCCGGTCATCAGCAGCACGTTGGGTATGCCCATCGCCGATGCGGAGATCAGCTCAGACTGCAGCGCGATCCGGTTGCGGTCCCGGCAGGTCAGCTGCATGATCGGCGCTACGCCGACGGATAGCGCGGCCAGGCTTCCGGCCCAGCTCGCCAGCCGGACCGACGCGCTCTGGTTGTCGGTGATGTTCACCGCATCGACCCAGTCCCGCAGCAGCGCGGCCTTGCGCCGGACCGGCTCGGCGTCGGCGCCGCGCGGCGGCCCGATCTCCGCCGTGACCGCGAACTCGGCTGACTCCAGGACGCGCTGCAGCCTGCCGGGCGTCCTCGCCGCGTGCTGATCGGGTCCAGCCATGCCACCGTCCGGTTTGTCCGCCATGCCGCGGAGCCTACCCCGCCACCGTGGCCTCAAGCCGCTGCAGCTGCCGGCCCCGTCAGTCCTGCCCCCGGTGTCGCGCGTTCATCAGCCGACGACCGGTGCCAGAACGGCGGGCCGGCCCTCGACAGCCGTGCTGACCTGGCGGCGCAGCACGCTTACCGGGCCGAGGCCGGACAGCGCCGCGGTCACCTCGGCGGCGAGCCCGGCGCGAGCCGAGGTCGACTCCGCGATGCCCAGCGATGCGATCGCGGTGAGCATGGCCGGGGTGATCTCGCCAACATCGGCGACGGCCTGCGCCCGGGCGCCGCAATCGCGGGCCAGCCCGGTCAGCTGCCGGACGTCGGCCGACTCCGGTGCGCCAAGGATGAGTACCAGGTCGGCACCGGACGCGATCGCGCGGATGCCGTCGGCGCGATCGGAGGCCGCGTAGCAGAACCCGTCCGGATGCGGCCCGCGGACAGCGGGAAATCGGGATCGCAGTGCCGTCGCCACTGGCGCGCTGTCCTCCACCGGGATGCCCGGCTGCAGTAGGTAGGAGACCCGCCGGGCGTCCGTCACCTGCAGCGTTGCGGTGCCGGCCGCGGTGGCGACAATCGCTGCCGCCCCGCCGGCGTGGCTGGCTATCGCGGCCGCAGCCGGGTGCTCCGGCTGCCCGATGAGTACCAGCTGATCGCCCCGGTCGGCCAGCTTGCGTGCCTGCGCCTGGGCCATGGCCACCAGCGGGCAGGTCGCATCGATGATCTCGAGCCCGCGTGCGGCCGCTTCGTCGCGCACCTCGGGCGAGACGCCATGCGCGGCGAAGATGATGACGTCCCCGCTGGGGATGTCCGGCACTGAGCTGCCGAATACGGCGCCCCGGCCGGCGAGTTCGCTGGCGGCCTCCTGCGTGGCGGCGAGCTGGCCGTAGATATGGACGCTGCGGCCCCGGCTGTCGGCGTTGGCCACCGCCTTCTCGGCTGCCTCGAGCGCGCGCTGCGCGCCGTCGCACCACGGGGCCGCTCCCGTCAGCAGTCTGCGGGTGCCGAGCACGGCCGCCCAGTCCTCGACAGCCGAGCGAGCGGCGGCGACGGCAAGCCGGTCAGCGGGCGACGCTGCGGCGGCCAGTGCGGCCGTCGCGCCCTCGTGCTGCTGGCAGGTTGCCACGAACAGCACAGCGCCGTCAGCGTCGTACTGCGGATCCTGGAACTGCGGCGCTGTCGCGAAGCGAACGGGCCTGCCCTTGCGCCGCAGGCTTCCGCCAACGAGCGGTGCCGCCGGGCAGTTCAGCGGGCCGCGGGCCGGATCTCCAATCTCGACCGGCACCAGTACCTCGCCTGGCTGAACTGTGAGGCCGGGCACCTGGAACTCCCGCACCACGGATCGGTTCATCCCGCTATCCCCCCGGTGGCCACGTCACCCTTGCGCGCGTGGCCCGGCACGCGCGGTGCGGCCTTTTGGCTGACGCACCACGCAGCCGGTGCGGCCATTCTTCCCCCGCTGACCTCCCAGTTCACCCTAGGACTCGCCAAGCTTCGGTCTGCCGCGGGCGCAGCGGCCGATTAGGTATTCTATTATCCCGATCTTCATTATATCGATTGCACGCAGTAATCTCGGAGGGCAGGACCGCACGGCACTGCACGGCATCGTCGTCGTGCAGGACTGTCATCAGCCACGCGACCGAGAGGATCCGGCTCTATGTCCGTAACTGACGAGCTGCTCGAGAACAACCAGCGGTACGCCGAGTCCTTCCAGGGCCCGCTGCCGCTGCCGCCCGCCCGCGGCCTTGCCGTGATTGCCTGCATGGACGCGCGCCTCGATGTCCACGGGCTGCTGGGTCTGCGTGAGGGCGACGCGCACGTGATCCGCAATGCAGGCGGCGTCGTCACCGATGACGAGATCCGGTCGCTGGCCATCAGCCAGCGCCTGCTGGGCACCCGAGAGATCATCCTGATCCATCACACCGACTGCGGCATGCTCACCTTTACCGACGACGGCTTCAAGGCCAGCATCGAGGAGGAGACCGGCATCAAGCCGCCGTGGGCCGCCGAGGCATTCAGCGACCTGGACGCTGACGTCCGGCAGTCGGTCGCCAGGATCAAGGCCAGCCCGTTCGTGCCGCACAAGGACTCGGTCCGCGGGTTCGTCTTCGACATCGCGACGGGCAAGCTCACTGAGGTGAAGTAGCACGCAGCAAGCGCAGGAGCAAGACAACAGCGGCCAACAGGGGAGGGAGCAGGGCTGGCGCGGCAAGGGCGAACGCGGCGCGAGCCGACTGCGGTCAGGCGTCGGGCGGTTCGCCCTTGCCCTGCTGCTCGGCGAGGAACTGCTCGAACTGGGCGCCGAGTTCCTCCGCGGTCGGCATCGCCTCCGATTCCTGCGCCAGCAGCCCCTCGCGGTCGGCGGTGAAAGCGTCGTACTGCTCCTCAAGCGACCGGACTACCTCGGTGACCTCGTCCGAGCCTTCCACCTGCCGGGTGATTTCCAGGTCAGTGCGCCGGGCCGCCTCGCGCAGTGCATCGGCAGGCAGCGAGAGGCCGGTGGCCCGTTCGATCGACTCCAGCAGGGTCAGCGCCGCGGCGGGATAGGCGGCCTGGGCCAGGTAGTGCGGCACGTGCACGGCGAAGCCGATCGCGTCCCGGTCCTGCTCGCCGAGCCTGAGCTCGAGCAGGGCGGCCGCGCTGCCGGGAACCTGCAGCCGGTCGACGAGCGGCCGGTAGCCCTCGACCAGCTCCTGCCTGGTGCCATGTGCGGTCAGGCCCAGGGGCCTGGTGTGCGGAATGGCCATCGGAATCCCATGGAACCCCACCGACAGCCGGACCCGCAGCTCTGCGGACAGCTGGCGCACCGCGCTAGTGAAGGCCTCCCACTCCCGGTCCGGCTCTGGGCCGGTCAGCAGCAAGAACGGGGTTCCGGCGGCATCGTGCAGCCGACACACCACGAGCTCGGGAGCGTCGTAGTGCTCCCAGTGGTCCTTGGCGAAGGTCATGGCAGGCCGCCGCGACCGGTAGTCGATCAGCGCGTCGACATCGAAGCGGGCGACCTCATCGTGCTCCATCGTGCTGGTCAGGTGAGTCGCGACCAGCTGTCCGGCGGCGCCGGCGTCGATAAACCCGTCGAGGTGGTAGAGCATGACGATGTCGTCGTCCGCCGCGGGCGCGTCGGGGCTCCGCTCGTAGAGCTCTCCAGGATCGCGCGCCACCGTCACAGCCTTTCCCTTGGCCGGCCTTTCTGCAAGCTGCCGGACTTCCTGCCAGTCATACCAACGCTGAGCGGCTGCTCAGCAATCCTTGCGGCATTACTTCTCCGCCGGGCGGCACTACTTGCCCGCCGGGCGGCACGTCAGCTTCCGGAGCCTAGTCGCTCCGCACTGACTTCAGCCGCGGCGGCTGGCCCGCTGCGACCTCCTGCCAGCTGGCGAGCAGGCTGGGCATCGAAGAATTGACGAACTCGAAGTAACGCGCCGACCCGGCCATCCGCGCGCCTGCCGGGGTGTCAGCGCCGAAAAGCTCCGTGCCCTCACGGAGGGTGCCAGCCCAGCGCTGCAGGATGCGATTGCGCAGCTGCAGCAGTTCTGGCCAGACGTCGTCGGGGACCCGGTAAAAATGGCGGCGTGAGCCCGGCTCGCCCTCCCGCCGGATCAGCCCCACCTGGACCAGATAGCGGACCCCGCCGGAGACGGCGCCCGCGCTGGCCTTGAGCAGCGCGCCAAGCTCGGCTGCCGTCAGGGTGGAGTCAGCGGTCAGCAGCGCGGCGAAGATCCTGGCGGGCATCCGCGGAAAGCCGGCTTCCTCGAGCATCGGCGTGAAGCGCTCGATGAACCGGCGGACCGCCTCCGCATCGCGAGCCGGGCCACTCTCGTCACTCATGATCGCTCCGTCCGCTCCGTCCGGCCGTCCGAAGTAATTTTGCTAGTTTCATAAGTCTATGAATCAAGTGTAAGCTGCGAAAACGTGACCGAAGCCATCGCCATCGCCGGTCTACGTAAGTCGTTCGGTGCGACGGTCGCGCTGGATGGGCTGAATCTGTCGGTCGCGACAGGCGAAGTGCATGGTTTTCTCGGCCCTAACGGCTCCGGCAAGACCACCACTATCCGGATCCTGCTAGGGCTGCTGCGCCCGAGCGGCGGCACGGCCCGGCTGCTCGGCGGTGATCCCTGGCGCGACGCCACCACGCTGCATCGCAGGCTGGCTTACGTGCCAGGCGATGTCATGCTCTGGCCGAACTTCACCGGCGGCGAGGTGATCGACCTGCTCGGCCGGCTGCGAGGGAGTATTGACACGGCCCGGCGGGACGGCCTGATCGAGCGGTTCGAGCTGGATCCGAGGAAAAAGGCCCGTGCCTACTCGAAGGGCAACCGGCAGAAAGTGGCGCTGATCTCGGCGCTAGCCTCCGACGTCGAGCTGCTGCTGCTCGACGAGCCCACCGCAGGTCTCGACCCGCTGATGGAGGCGGCGTTCCGAGCGTGCGTTGAGGAGGAACGGCAGCGCGGCCGCACCGTCCTGCTCTCCAGTCACATCCTGTCGGAGGTAGAAGCACTCTGCGACCGGGTGACGATCATCCGGCTCGGCCGGGCCGTCGAGTCCGGCACGCTGGCCGAGCTGCGCCGCCTCACCAGGACCTCGATCAGCGCGGAGCTGGCCGGGCCGCCTGGCGCGCTCGATCAGCTGCCCGGCGTGCACAACCTGGATGTCGAGGGCAGCCGGGTCCGGTGCGAGGTGGACACCGAACAGCTGGACGGGCTGCTGCGGCAGCTCACCGCCGCGGGGGTACGCAGCCTGACCAGCCAGCCGCCCACGCTGGAGCAGCTGTTCCTGCGGCACTACGCCGGCGACGGGGTGCCAGCGGCCGCGGGCGTGCGCGACGGCGCATCATGACCGGGCCGGCCACGCTGGCCGGAACCGGCGCGCTCGCCAGGCTCGCGGGCCGGCGTGACCGCATCATGCTGCCAGTCTGGGTCTACGTGCTCACCGCACTGGTCGCCGGCACTGCCTACACCTTCAGGAAGCTGTACCCGACAGCCGCGGGACGGGAGCAGTTCGCCGCGGCGGCCGGCCACAACCCGGCGCTGCTCTCGCTCTACGGGCCGCTGTACGGCAACTCGATCGGGTCGCTGACCGCCTGGCGGTATGGCGCGATCGCCGCTCTGGGCGCTGGGCTGATGAGCATCTTCATCGTGGTCAGGCACACCAGGGCGGACGAGGAGACCGGACGGCTGGAACTGATGGGCTCGGCGGCGGTGGGACGGCACGCGGCGCTGGCCGCTGCCGTGCTGGTCTCCTGCGGCGCGAACGTTGTGCTCGTCGCGCTGATGTCGGCCGGCCTGATCGCGCTGGGGCTGCCTGCTGCGGGCTCGGTCTCCCTGGCCGCTGCCATCGCCGGCTGCGGGCTCGTGTTCACCGCCGTCGCCGCGCTGACGGCACAGCTGGCCGAGACCTCGCGGCTGGCCAGGGGGATTGCGCTCGGCGCTCTCGGCGCGGCGTTCCTGCTGCGGGCTGTCGGTGACTCGGCCAGCGCAGCGGGCCCGCGCTGGCTGACCTGGCTGTCGCCCGTCGGCTGGGCCGAGCTCATCAGGTCGTTCGGCCAGATCCGCTGGTGGATACTGGCGCTGCCGCTGGCGACCACCGTGGCCCTGACCGTCGTGGCCGGCGTGCTGGCCGCCCGTCGTGACTACGCCGCCGGCATGCTTCCGCAGCGACCGGGACCGGCGAAGTCCGCCGCGTCACTGCGTAGCCCGCTCGCGCTCGCCTGGCGGCTGCAGCGCGGCACGCTCATCGGCTGGGTCATCGGGGCGCTGGTGTACGGCGCTATCATCGGGGAGGCTGCCAAGGGAATCGGCGGACTGCTCGGCAGTAGCGAGCTCAGGAAGATAATGCTCAAGCTCGGCGGTCAGGCGGCGCTCACCAACGCTTATCTCGCGGCGATCATGAGTTTCAGCGGGCTTATCGCCGCCGGTTACGCAGTCTCAGCGGTGCTGCGGCTTCGCGCCGAGGAGACGGAGGAACGCGCAGATCCGGTGCTGGCCACCGGCACCGGGCGGATCAGCTGGGGGCTCAGTCACCTGTCTATCGCAACGGGTGGCACGGCCGCGATCCTGGTCGCGACAGGTCTGGGCGCGGGCCTCGGGCTCGCGCTGCGGTCCGGGGGAGGCGGCAGTGAGGTAGCCCAGCTCGTCGGTGCCGGGCTGGCCCAGGTACCCGCCGCGCTTGTGCTAGCCGGCATCGCCGCGGCGCTGTTCGGGCTCGCACCGAAGGCCAGCGTGGCGGGCGGCTGGACGGCACTGGGCGCGGTCGTCCTGATGCTGTTCCTGGGCGCCTCGCTGCAGCTGCCGCACTGGGTGCTGGACATCTCGCCGTTTACGCACGCGCCGAAGCTCCCCGGCAGCGCGGTCAGTGCCGGGCCGCTGGTCTGGCTGAGCGCCACCGCGCTGGCACTGGGCGCCGCCGGGATGGCCGGCCTGCGCCGACGTGACATCGGCTGAGTGCACTGGGCTGAGCCTGCTAGGGCTGGGGCTGAGCGCGCTGGCGCCGGGGCCGCTCACGGGTGGATCGTCTTGTGCTCGGCCAGCATCGCGACGTACTGGGCGATCTTCCTGGCCCGGGTCGCCGGGCGCTTGACGGCCCCGATCCGGTACAAGACCGCGTATCTGTTCACGCTGCTGATGGTGCCGAAGAACTCCCGCGCGGCATCGTTGGCGGCCAGGGCGTCGGCGAGGTCGCCGGGGACCATGACGGTGCGCTGGCCCGCGTACGCGGCCTCCCAGCGGCCGTCCGCCCTGGCCCGCTCGACCTCACGAAGCCCGGCGGCCTGCATCCTGCCCGCGTCAATGAGCACCGCGGCCTTCTCGGTGTTGATCCTGGACCATTTGCTGCCCGGCTTGCGCGGCGTGAAGCGCTGCAGCCAGCAGTCGCCGTCACCGCGGCCCTTCTGGCCGTCGATCCAGCCAAAGCACAGGGCCACGTCCAGTGCCTGCGGGTAGGAGACCGACTGCTGGCCGGAGCCCTTCTTCGCGATCTTCAGCCAGATCCCGGCCGAATCGGCGTGGTTGCGGGTCAGCCACGCATCCCAGGCCTCCGCCGACTCGAAGCTCATGATTTCCCGATCAGCCTGATCCACTCAGCTAGTCAACCACCCGGAGCCTTTAGCGACCTGACATCAGGGCGGAGCGCTACTGCCTGGCCGATGCGGTGTCCGCGTCCCCGGCTAGCTAGTGGCAGGCCGGCCGGCGGCAAACTGCGGAATCCGGCCGGGATCGTGGCATGCAGCAGCGCGGCGCGCAACGCGGACAGACTGGCCGCGGCCGGCGGAAGCCGCTGGCAGTCGTCCACCAGCAGGCTCCCCGGACTTGACCGTTCCTTTCGAGCAGCCGGGCAGCGCAGCGTTTCGGCCTGGCTGAGCTGATCCCAGTACCGGAGCACGATCACGGCGCGCTGCCCCGGCGGTACCGGAGCAGCAGGTGAACCAGCGCGTCGCGGAGGTCGACCACCCAGGAAGTGCGCTGCGGAATCTGTTCGGGGCCTCGCGTCCTTGCCGCAAAGGCGGCACAGGTAGTTAGTTGCTGGTCAGCAAACGACGAGAGGCATACTGCAGTCATGAGTCCGAGCGAGCTCAGCCCGCGGCGCAGGAACCTGGTGCTGGCGATCTGCTGCATGAGCCTGCTTATCGTCGGCCTCGACGTGACGATCGTGAACGTGGCCCTGCCGTCGATCCAGCGGGATCTGCACGCTCCGGTCTCGGGCCTGCAGTGGACGATCGACGCATACACGCTGGTGCTGGCGAGCCTGCTGATGCTGTCGGGGTCGACCGCCGACCGGCTCGGGCGCAAGCGCACCTTCATGACGGGCCTGGTCCTGTTCACCCTCGGGTCGCTGCTGTGCAGCCTGGCGCCGGGCCTCGGCTGGCTAGTCGCCTTCCGGATGGTGCAGGCGGTCGGCGGCTCGATGCTCAACCCGGTGGCGATGTCGATCATTACCAATACCTTCACCGAGCCGAAGGAACGCGCCCGCGCGATCGGCATCTGGGGCGGGGTGATTGGCATCAGCATGGCGCTCGGGCCGATTGCCGGGGGCGCGCTGGTCGGCTCGGTGGGCTGGCGCGGGATCTTCTGGGTGAACATCCCGGTGGGCCTGGCGGCGCTGGTGCTCACCTTGCTGTTCGTGCCGGAGTCCAGGGCGCTGCACGCGCGCAAGCTGGACCCGGTGGGACAGCTGATCATCATCGTGGCGCTGGCGTCGCTGACGTACGCGATCATCGAGGGTCCCAGCTCGGGCTGGAGCTCGGCGAAGATCGTCGGCTTTTTCGCGCTTGCGGTGGCAGCGCTGATCGCTCTGATCGTCTACGAGCCGCGGCGGGACGAGCCGCTGCTGGACCTGAGATTCTTCCGGAGTGCTCCGTTCTCGGGCGCAACGGTCATCGCGGTCAGCGCTTTCGCCGCGCTGAGCGGATTCCTCTTCATCAACACCCTGTACCTGCAGGACGTCCGCGGCTACTCGCCGCTGCACGCCGGCCTGTACATGCTGCCGATGGCGGTGATGACCGTCGTGTTCGCGCCGCTGTCGGGGCGCATCGTGGGCGCCCGGGGAACCCGGCTGCCGCTGATCGTGGCAGGCGTCGCGATCACCGTCAGCGCCGTGATGCTCACCCGGCTGACCAGCAGTACCTCGATGGACTGGCTCATTGGCGCTTACGTGATCTTCGGCCTCGGCTTCGGGCTGGTGAACGCGCCGATCACGAACACGGCAGTCTCCGGGATGCCTCGGTCGCAGGCCGGCGTCGCCGCAGGCATCGCGTCAACCAGCCGCCAGGTGGGCGGGTCGCTCGGGGTGGCAGTAGTCGGCTCCGCAGTGCTGTCCGCACTCGCCGGCTCGTTCCGCACCGGCTTCGCTGACGCCAGTCACGTGGGCTGGTGGATCATCGCGGGCTGCGGGGCGGCGGTGCTGCTGGTCGGCCTGCTCACCAGCGGCCAGTGGGCGCGGGGAACCGCGGAGCGGACCGCCAGCCGGCTCATGCCGACCGGCGCCAAGGTGCCGGTGAGCGCGTCCTGACGCGGATCTGCTAGCTCAGGATCAGGACCCGCCTGCCCCGGCTGACTCGGCGGCCAGCTGCATGAGCGCGAAGGCAGCGCCCTGGTCGTCGGTGACGACGGCCATCCGGCCGTAGGGGCTGTCCCGGGCGGGCCGGACGAGAACGCCGCCTAGCTTCTGCGCCCTGGCCACGGCCGCGTCGGTGTCGGCCACGCCGAAATAGGTCGACCAGCGCGCTGGCGCGTCGGCGGCCTGGTCAGGCCCGATATCGCCGATACCGCCGACTATGTGGCCGCTGAGCTCGATGGTCGCGTAGTGGAACGCGTCGCTGCTCATGTCGCCGTAGTCGAAGCCGAAGACAGCCTGGTAGAAGCTCTTGTTGCCGTCGAAGTTGCGGCTCAGGTTCTCGTTCCAGCACACCGAGCCGGGCTCGTTGGCCAGCCGGAAGCCGGTATGCACGCGGGCCTGCCAGAGGCCGAAGACGGCGCCATCAGGATCGGCCGCCACCGCCATCCGGCCGACATCGAGCACGTCGAACGCACCGGTGAGCACAGCCCCGCCGCCGGCCGTGATCCTGGTGATCGTCTCGTCGGCATCCGCGGTGGCGAGGTAGGTCGTCCATGCGGACGGCACGTCCGGCGGGCCCATTTTTGGCCCGATTCCCGCGACTGGCCTGCCGCCGACCTCGGCCATCGAGTAGCCGCCCGCCTCGGGCGGGCCTTCCTGAATCTCCCAGCCGAACAGGCTCGCGTACCAGGCGCGTGCCCTGGTGACATCGTCGACGCCGAGGTCGACCCAGCAGGGCGTGCCCGCGGGCCAGGGGGTGTCGCGCGTGACCATGTCTCCTCCAGGTATCTGGGCCCGGTTCCTCCAGGTTCCTGGGCCGGGCTGCGGATACGTGCTCGGATTCCTCGTGCGCAATGGCGGCCAGCGTATACCCGCGCATCCCGGCACGGCCGGGATGCCGGCCAGAGTTCATTTCCGCAGCGTCGGCGCGATCAGCCGATCGGCGGATGCGCCGCGTCAGCCGGCCGATCCGCCGATCAGACCGCTGCCCCTGCGATCTGGCCTGCTGGGCGACGCGCGCCCGGCGTCTGCGCCCTGATGCTGAAGACAGCTCAGGCAGCCATCCGCAGAAGGGACGAGCGAATGGCCGGCGGTCATCGACGTGCAGTACCTGCACAAGCGCCATGGCGACACGGTCGCGGTGGACGATGTCTCGTTCGCTGTGCACGCGGGCGAGGTCTTCGGAATCCTCGGCCGCAACGGCGCGGGCAGTGGCGCTGATCGACTCCGGCTGGGTCGGCGGGCGCGAGCGCCGAGCAGCGCATCCGGTTCCGTCCTCGCTGCCGCTGGACGACCGGATGCTGAGCGTCCTGCCCGAGGTCACAAGAATGACAAGACGCGGCGAAACGGTAGTGGTGACCGGGACTGGCAACGTCACGGCGGCTGTCATTTCGGTGCTGGCCCGATGCGGCATCGTGGCCGAGGAGCTGCGGGTGGAGCAGGCCAGCCTGGAGGACGCCTTTGTCGCGCTGACCGGGCGCCACGGCATTCGGCCGGAAGATAACGCCCGAATTGGAGAAGTGTGATGTCGACTGCCGTCCGGGCGATGCCCGAAGTATCCGCCCTGCGCAACCTCACGCTGACCGAGCTGAAGCTGTCGGTGGCGCGAGCGGGTCGGGATCATCGGGGGCGTGGGCTTCCCGGTGGTCCTGCTGATCATCTTGGGGAGCATTCCCGGATTCCGGCACCCGGTCAGCAAGAGCACCGGCGGGCTTACCATCCTGGACGCGTACGTCCCCATCCTGGACGCGTACGTCCCCATCCTGGACGCGCACGTCCCCATCCTGATCGCGTTCGTCCTCGCCATCCTCGCGCTCAACGCGCTCCCGCCCGTCCTGGCCGGCTACCGGGAGAAGGGAATACTGCGCCGGCTGGCCACGACGCCGGTCGGCCCCGGCCGGGTGCTGGCTGCCCAGCTGGCCGTCAACCTGGCGGTCGCGGCGGCCTCGCTGGTCCTGATCGTCGCGGTCGTGCGGATCTGCTTCGGCGTGGCCCTGCCCAGGCAGCTCGCCGGGTTCGTGCGCGCGGTGGTCCTGGCCGCGGCGGCGCTGTTCGCCATCGGCGTGTTCATCGCGGCGGTCGCGCCCACCGGCCGCGCCGCGAACGCTATCGGGGCGATCCTGTTCTTCCCGATGATGTTCTTCGCCGGGCTGTGGCCGCCGATCACCGCCATGCCCGCCACCCTGCGGTCCATCAGTCACCTGACGCCGCAGCCAGCGGGAGCTCGAGGTACTCGCGCTGGTGGCCGCCGGGAGCACGAACGGGGAAGCCGCCGACCGGCTGTTCATCAGTGCGGCCACGGTGAAGACTCAGCTGCACATCTATGCCAAGCTCGGGGTCAGTGACCGGGCAGCAGCCGTGGCCGAGGCATTTAGCCGAGGGCTGCCAGGCCAGCGCCGAAGGGATAGCGATGGGCACTAGTGACGAGCGTCCTGGACGCAGCGCCGTCGAGGTCGCGAGCGTCTGGGATGCGATCAGGGCACGCCGCAACGTCAGGACCTTCGCCGACAGGCCGGTCGATCCGGCTGATCTCGACCTGATCCTGGAGGCAGCACGCCGGTCGCCCTCGTCGCAGAACTGGCAGCCGTGGGACTTCATCCTCGTCACCGGCCGGGACCGGCTCACCGAGCTGGCCAAGGTATGGCGCGGGGCGGGCCATGTCGCGAGTTCGGCAGCCACCATCGCGCTGATCGCGCCCGCAGCGGACAACGAGTTCCGGCGTGCCCAGTTCGATCTGGGGCAGGCGACGATGAGCATCATGCTGGCCGCGGCGGGGCTGGGCATCGGCAGCTGCCACGCGGGAGTCGGCGACAAGCAGCTGGCCCGCGAGCTGCTCGGCTTCCCCGCGGACCGAGACTGCGCCTTCCTGGTCTCCCTCGGCTACCCGGCGGACCGGCCGCTGCGGCCGATCGCCAGGCCGGATCGCCGGCCGTTCGACGAGGTCGTGCACCGTGGCCGCTGGTAGCCGGAGCGGACTGCGGCGGCCGCCAGGCGGCTGCGGGTAGGGCGGCCACCGGCCGTGCAGCGGCGCGCGTTACGACGAGAAGCAGTACGAATCGCTGGAGGCATCCCTGCCCTGCAGCCGGATCTGGTGCACCCGCCTGCCCCGGAACGCCTCGCCTTCCACGAAGAACCGCTCATCGAACGCCATGCTGCCATCCTCGGCGATGTCGAGCTTGGCCATCCAGGCGCCGACGCCGTCGGGGTAGAACTGCTCGTCCCAGGCCCCGTACAAGGAGCTGGTGAAATACACCCGCTTGCTGTCGCGGCTCACCTCCACCATCTGCGGGCCGCCGTGCAGCGGCTGGCCGGGCCGGGCCGGGTGGGCCGCCTGGCCGACGATGCCGCCGATCCTGACCGAGCCCTTCTCGACCGGGTGGAAGGGATCGGAGACGTCGTAGCGCTTCAGCTCGCCCGTTCCCCAGCAGGACACATAGAGCGACTGATCGTCCACCGACAGGGCCAGGTCGGTGATCAGCGGCGGTACCGCGCCGAATCCCTGCAGCAGCGGCGGCAGGTCCTCCGCCGCGGCAGGCTCCGCCGGGATGGAGATCACCTTGTGCGCCCTGAAGGTGCCGTTGTCGTCGTGCCACAGCCAGACGGCCGCCGACAGGTCCGCGACGCTGACGACCACGCCGACGAAACCGTATTTCTGCGTCGGGTCGTGCGCCGGGCGCAGTTCGAGCACCATCTGGTGCTCGTCGCCCAGATCGATGGTCTGCAGCTTGGTGCGGCTTCTCATGTCCCAGAAGTGCAGCTGGTGCCCGTACTTGCGGCCGAGCAGCAACTCGGGCAGGATTCCGTCCTCGATCATGGACGGAGTGCCCCATTCCGACGTGACGGCGATGTCGTAGTTGATGTGCCACCACACGTCCGTAGGCAAGGTACTGGTCACCGCGGTCGGCCTCCCACGGCCCGACGACGTCGAGGGTCTTGTGGTCGAGCAGCGCCACTCCGCCAGGGCCCTCCCCGCTGCCGCCGCCCAGGCAGGAGACGAACACGCCGCCGGGTCCGCAATGCACGGTGTGCGGCCGGGAGTAGCCGGCCCGCTTGCCGAGTTCCTCGGGACCGAGCACCTTGACGATCTCCGCTGCGGCCGGGCGCTCTTTGGTATCGAGGATGTAGAGCCGCGACGAGCGGATGCCGGGGACGATGAGGTACCGGCGGTCGCCGTGATCGTGGCCGCCGCCGGGGCACAGAGCGCTGGAGCAGGCGTTCCAGCCGAAGTGGTGCAGCTCGTCGCCGAGGTTGGTCAGTTCGGTGAAGCCCACCACCGAGCCGTAGTCCTCGCTCTGCGGGTCGACGTCGACGACGGCGATCGCGTCGGGCTTGTCGGCCGGCCGGGAGAAAGCAGCCACGTAGGCGAGGCGCTCAGGTGGCGCCTGCGCCGCGTCTCGCGGCGACCGGTAGAAGGTCGGGTCCAGGTGGTGCTCGTGATGGTCATCTGACGCGATATGTCCCTTCATAATCGCCCTACAAAGTAGGAATCTCTGCCCTCTGACTCGTACCTCGGCGTAACGAACGGGCGAGCGGCTACGAAGACTGACGGTCAGCGCTGTCCGCGCGGCCGGGACCGATACGCAGCCGGGCTACCAGAAACGGGGTGCGCAGGGCCATGCGGGCAGTCTGCGTGATGTCAGGACGTGGTGTCAACGAGGGGAAGCCGAGCCAGCATGCACCCTAGTCAGCCCGGTCTGCGTCGTGGCGCTGCCACAAGCCGCTGCCAGCCGAAGGGTGCTTCTTGCGGCTACGGGGAAGTTTGGGCTATCCGCGCGGCGTTGCTCACTTCTGGCAGCGTCGGCTACCACGGCGCCGCCTGGTCCCGCTCGCGGAGAGGCAGCTTTTTTTTGCGTTTTCCCAGGCTCTGGGTCGGCGGCGGCGCGGCTATCGTCGTCGCGCTCGCCCTTGTCCTGGCGGTAACCGCAGCAACGGGCCGCTTTCCGTTCTCGCATCACCAGGCCAGCCGCGCGGCGGCCGCCGCGCGGTCGGCCGCAAGCCGGGCGTCCGGGCAGGCAGCGCCGGGGTCGCACAGCGCCACGGTCGGCAGCGGCGGCGCAGCCGCGCAGGCGGCCGGCGCAGGGCCGGCCGCCGTGATCGCGAAGCTGAGCGCGCGGCAGCTGGCCGGCCAGCGGGTTATCTATAGCTACAGCGGCCTGACGCCGCCGGCGTCGCTGCTCTACCTGATCCGCCGCGGCGAGGCCGCCGGGGTCATCTTCTTCTCGGGCAACGTCTCAAGCCTGGCTCAGATTGCCGTGGTGACGAGCGCACTTGAGCGGGCCAACGCCAGCACGCTCAATCCGGTGCGGCTGCCGCTGCTGCTGATGACCGACCAGGAAGGCGGCACCGTCCGGCGCCTGCCCGGTGCGCCGTACCTGTCGGAGAAGGAAATAGGCCAGTCCGCGAGCCCGGCCGCGCAAGCGAGTATCGCCGGCGGCGGCGCAGCGGCGAACCTGCGCGGCGCGGGGCTGAACGTCAACCTGGCGCCGGTGCTCGATGTGTACCGGACGGCAGGGAACTTCATCGACCAGTACGGCCGCTCCTACAGCAGCAGCGCACCTAGCGTGAACGCCCTCGGCGCGGACTTCATCATGGCGCAGCAAGGCGGGGGAGTGGCGGCCACCGCCAAGCATTTCCCCGGCCTGGGCGCCGCGGCAACGAGTCAGGACACCGACGTCGAGCCGGTGACGCTGAACCTGCCGGCCAGCGAGATCCGCAGCATCGATGAGGAGCCGTACAAGGCGGCTATCTCGGCGGGCGTGAAACTGGTCATGGCGTCGTGGGCGGTCTACCCGTCGCTGGACAGGAGCCGTCCGGCCGGATTGTCGTCGGTCATCGTGCAGGGCGAGCTGCGCAAGCGGCTCGGATTCCGGGGCGTGACGATTACCGATGCGCTGGAGGCCGGCGCGCTGCACGCGTTCGGCACGATCGGCAACCGCAGTCAGCTGGCAGCGCAGGCCGGCATGGACCTGCTGCTGTGCGCGGGCCAGACGGCCAGCGAAGGTGAGCAGGCGCTGGACGCGCTGGAAGGCGGCTACCGCGACGGTCATCTCAGCCAGTCGGCATTCCGGGCGTCCGTCACCCGGATCCTGGATCTGCGGGCGGCCCTGCCGCGCTAGCCCGGCCCCGCCGGTGGCCCGCCGCTGGCAACCGCCGCTGGCAACGACAGACCCCGGCTGCCGGGACTCATCAGCACCAGCGGCTGCATTCACCCCGGCCGATGGGCGACTCGGCGTGGCCTTCGTAGTCGGCGCTGCTGTCACATTCCGGATTTGGGCTCAGCGCGCCGCTGCCAGCGGATTCGGCACCACCTTCGGGTTCCGTGCTTCTGCATGGTTCCGTGCGACCGTCCGGCGGGTTGCCGGGCAGAATGCGCGTGTAGGGCCCGGGGACGACCATCGCAATGTGTCCGTCACGCAGCCATTTGACAACATAAGGCGGGGAACCGTCTGCATTCTGCACGCCGATAACTACGCCAACTCGGCCGTGGTTGCCATCCGGGATCAGGCGGTCACCCACACGGGCCTTCATCATGATCATGGCCTCCTCCGCGGCCAGGACAGGTTCCCAACTCACTTCAGTTACCTGAGTCTTCGGCGCCCGGCGCTCTCCCACTCAGGGGCGTAGGTCCCATCGAGCGGGGTCATCGTGCTCAAAGGCGCGGGCCGTCCGGCAGGGCTGGCGGCCGCTTCGGCGGTCGGCTGTGCTGGCCGTCTGGCTCGATGCACTGGCTCCAGCCCTCTTGCCGTCACAGCCAGAGGCCAGACAGGGCGTCCGCGTGCGGATGCAGGTCTGCGCAGCGTAAGCCGGTGACCTGGCGGCGTAAGCCGGTGACGTGCAAGCCGGTGACGTGGCGGTCGGTCCGCCGCGGAGCCGGTATCGGCTCACCATGTCCGCGGTGGCGGACTGCCCAGGAGTTGCGATGCCCCTCAGGCTCTCCCCGCGGCTCGGTGTCAGTCATCAGCGTGCCTCCTGGCAGTACCCGCCATGGGGACCGCAGACAGCCTGGCGGCGCAGCGGAAATCCCGCCGTGACGACGGTGGGTCCGGCAGCTCAGAGCCATGAGCTGTCCGTCTCCCTTGTTCCGCTTCCGCAACGGCCCGGGCGACTTGTTGGCCGACAGTGCCCGGTGATCTGCCGGTCCCCTGGCGGGTACCGGGAACAACGCTTGCCGATGCGGAACGTGCCGCGGCAGGGACGTCAGGCCCGCTCTCCCGGGACCTTCGCCACCCGGCCGCAGACCATGGCCCCTACATCCGCGGGGCATGCCCGGCGATGCTCGGGTTTGTGCCCCGGCGCGCCTGGGCACGGCCGCCGGCCTGGCTGCGGGTACCGCGCAGCCAGCCTGACCAGAAGCGAGACATCGATGAGACTGATCACCGCGATCGTCCAGCCGGAGAAGCTCGACGAGGTGATGGAAGCGCTAGTCGAAAGCGGGGCAGGCGGGGTGACCGTCACCGAGGTTCGCGGCTTCGGCCAGCAGTACGGCCATATCGACCTGCGCGGGAATGAGAACTACAGCTCGGCGCTGCTGCTCAAGGTACGGCTCGACATCGTCGTGCCCAGCGAGACTGCCGAGGCCGTGCTCAACGCACTGGTCAAGTCCGCCCGGACCGGTGCGCTCGGCGACGGCAAGCTCTGGGTCACTACGGTGGATACCGTGGTGCGGGTGCGCACTGGCGAACGGGACAACGACGCCGTCTGAATCTCATCCGCGGGACCTTCGGCCGTGGCTGGAGGTACCGGGGCCCGGCTCGGCTCTCAGTATGGCCGCTCTGACTTCTGCCGCGCCGCTGCCCCGGATGGGCGATGGCCCATCACCATCGCGGCGGCGGCTGGCGCTCGCCGTCTTGTGTGTGTCGCTGCTGATTGTCAACCTGGACAACACATTCCTCAATGTCGCGCTGCCCATCCTGGTGCGCGATCTGCACGCCGCGTGCAGCCAGCTGCAATGGATCGTCGACGCGTACATTGTCGGTTTCGCCGGACTGGTGCTGGTGGCGGGAAGCCTGGCCGACCGGATCGGACGTAAGCGCACGTTTGTGGTCGGCCTCAGCGCCTTTGCCGGCGGCTCGGGCAGTTCGAGCTGGGCTGCACGCCGCTGCAGGCCGGGGTCCGCGTCCTGCCGGCCGCGGCGGCGGTCGCCGTGCTCGCGCCCATGTCCGCCGCAGTCGTCCGTGTGGCTGGGACCAAGCTCACCGCGGCCGCCGGACTGCTGATCATCGCTGCCGGGCTGGGGCGGATATCCGGCGCATCGGTCACGTCCACTTACGCGCAGACCGTAGCTGGCATGGTCATGCTGGGCATCGGTGCCGGACTGGCCATCCCGGCAGCCACCGGATCGGTAATGGGCTCGCTGCCGCGCGGCGATACCGGCGTGGGATCGGCCAGGCCACCCGCTGGTGCCGAGCCCGTGGCCGCTGCGTCTGCTGGCACGACCGAGCCAACACCGGCCGCGGCTGCCGAGCCGGCACCGGCTGACGAGCGCCGCGGGCCGGTTCACGACAGCCCGCGGCGCCTGCCGAGCGGACCACCCGGCTAGCCTGCGCTCTTGCAGGCTGCGGGCAGCGAGGATGTCTTGCCGCCGTTCTCGGTGGCCAGCAGGCCGCAGAAGCTGGCGACGCCGACCTGCCAGGT
>CABEEE010000273.1_pt1 | contig 25067 bp, 18 predicted proteins | sample 3423231 | NCBI WGS metagenome assembly CABEEE01 (sample SAMEA5534333, study PRJEB31848) | metagenome | biome: tundra; feature: field; material: soil | place: USA | collected 2013-05 | depth 0.15 m | reverse complement strand
AAAAATGGCAGCAGGCTAAGCCCGGCAGCTCAGCTCGCGCCGTCGGCGATAGGGAATGCGACGCTGGACGCAGGTGCGGTGTCCGCGGCGGGCATCGCTACGCTGGTGACGTGGGCAGGAACGCCGACCGAGAGCACGTGCCGGCGCCGATGCGCCGGGATGTCCGCCTGCTCGGCGACCTGCTCGGCGAGGTTCTGCGCGAGTCCGGCGGCCAGGAGCTGCTTGACGACGTGGCGCGGCTGCGGCGCGCGGCTATCGCGGCGCGGCAGGACGAGCCAAGCCAGCGCGCCGACGATGAGATCGCCAGCCTGGTCGCGTCCTGGCCTATTGACCGGGCCGAGGCCGTGGCGCGCGCGTTCACTGTCTATTTCCACCTCGCCAACCTGGCCGAGGAGCACCAGCGGATCCGTACCCTGCGTGCGCGGGACTCGGGAACCAGGCCGGTACGGGAATCGCTGGCCGCAGCCGTGGCAGACGTCGAGAGCGAGCACGATGCCGGCGCCGTCAGCGAGCTGATATCCGGCTTGCGGGTGCATCCGGTGCTCACCGCCCATCCCACCGAGGCGCGCCGCCGCGCGGTGACGGACGCGCTGCGGCGGGTCGGCGGCCTGCTGGCCGCATTGCGTGACGAGCGCCTCGGCGAGAGCGAGCACACCGAGATCCGGCGGCGGCTGATCGAGGAGATCGACTTGCTGTGGCGGACTTCGCCACTGCATAGCGCGGCGATGCAGCCGCTGGACGAGGTCCGTACGGCCATGGCCGCGTTCGACGAGACGCTGTTCCGCGGGGTTCCTGCCGTGTACCGGTCACTCGACCGCGCGCTGCAGGGCGATCAGTCGGGGACAGCCCCGCCACTCGCGCCCGCGTTCCTGCGGCTCGGCAGCTGGATCGGCGCTGACCGGGACGGCAACCCGTTCGTGACCGCGCAGGTGACCCGGCAGACCGCCGAGATCCAGGCGGAGCACGTGCTGCGCGCGCTGGAAAACGCCGCCACCCGAATCGGCCGGGCGCTGACCCTGCAAGCGCAGACGTCGGCCGTAAGCCCCATCGGCCGCGGGCTCGCGGCCGCGCAGCGAGCGCATCCGCAGCTGCTCAGCGCTATCCTGGCGCGCTCGCCAGCCGAGCCCTATCGCGCCTACCTCCTGTACGCCGCGCGGCGGCTGCGCGCCACCCGGCTGCATGATCCCGACCTCGCCTACCGCGGCCCGGCGGAGTTCATTGCCGACGTCAGCCTGCTGCAGCAGGAACTGGACCGGGCGGGAGCTGGCCGTCAGGCGTTCGGCGAGCTCCAGCACCTGCGCTGGCAGGCCGAGACCTTCGGCTTTCATCTGGCCGAGCTGGAAATCCGGCAGCATAGCGCCGCTCATGCGCGCGCCCTGAAAGAGATCCGGTCCGGGTCGGCGCGCTCGGCCCAGACGCGTGAGGTGCTCGCCGCCTTCCCGGTGATCGCCTCGATCCAGGAGAAGCTCGGCGAGGACGCGTGCCGGCGCTACGTGGTCAGTTTCACCCGGTCCGCCGCGGACATTGCCGCCGTCTACGAACTCGCGCAGCATGCCCTGCGCCGGGCCCGTCCGCCAGTGCTGGACGTCGTCCCGCTCTTCGAGAGCGGGGCCGACCTGGCAAATGCCACTGAGGTGCTGGACGACATGATCGCGCTGGAGCCGGTGTCAGCCCGGCTAGCGGCGACCGGGCGGCAGCTTGAGGTGATGCTCGGCTACTCGGACTCGGCGAAAGAACTCGGGCCCGTCGGCGCGACGCTGCGGCTGTTCACTGTGCAGCAGCGGCTGGCGCGGTGGGCCGGCGAACGCGGCATCACGCTGACGCTGTTCCACGGCCGCGGCGGCGCGCTGGGTCGCGGCGGCGGTCCCGCTGGCCGCGCCGTGCTCGCGCAGGCGCCGGGCTCGGTGGACGGGCGGTTCAAGGTCACCGAGCAGGGCGAGGTCATCTTCGCGCGATACGGCCATCCGGTCATCGCGCAACGGCACCTGGAGCAGGTCACCTCCGCAGTGCTGCTCGCCACCGCCGCTTCCCGCCCAGTCAACGGCCGGACGGCGGGCGCCAGTCGCCCGGCCGGTGCGCGCGAGAGTCCCGGCTCCGGGAGCCGCGGCGGCGAGTCCGGCGGCCAGGCGGCAGGCGCAGCCGAGTTCAGCAAGGTAACCAGCGAGATCGAGGCCGGCGCACTGCGCGCCTACCGCACACTGGTCGAGGCCGAGGGATTCGCCGAGTGGTTTGCCCGGATCAGCCCGCTTGAGGAGATCAGCAGAATGCGACTCGGGTCCCGGCCGGCCCGCCGCGGCGGCGCGGCTGCCACCGGACTGGACGATCTGCGCGCGATTCCGTGGGTATTCGCCTGGGCGCAGACGCGAATCAACCTGCCCGGCTGGTTCGGGCTGGGCAGTGGCCTGGCGGCCGCGGAGAAAGCACGCGGCATGGCCGAGGTGCAGGCCGCCTATGCGGGCTGGCCGCTGCTGGCCGTGCTGCTGGACAACGCCGCGATGAGCCTGGCGAAGACCAACCGGGAGATCGCCATGCGCTACCTCGCCCTCGGCGGCAGGGCTGACCTCACTGCGATGGTCCGCGATGAGTACGACCTGACCATGCGGCTGGTGCTGGCCGTCACCGGGCACGACCGGCTGCTGGCCGACCGGCACGTGCTGTCGCGCGCGGTCGCGCTGCGCGACCCGTACGTCGATGCGCTCTCCCACCTGCAGTTGCACGCGCTCACCGCGCTGCGCGGCGGCGGGCAGGAGCCGGAGCGGCTGCAGCGGCTGCTGCTGCTCACGGTCAACGGCGTGGCCGCGGGCCTGCAGAACACCGGCTGACCCGCAGCCGTACCCGGCTCCCGCCGGGAAGCGCGGCAACAGCTACTACATCGATGGCGCCACCTGGAGCGCGTTGCCGTCATCTATGACCCGGGGCGTGAGCACGGCGCTGCCAGGACCGGCGATCTCCAGGCGTGGCTCGACGACGTTGATCGGTGGAGCAGGTCTGCCCGACGCGGCAGGACCGAGCGCCGCCTCGCTGGTGGTCGAGGACGGTCATGCCCGTCGTTGATGCCTCAGTCGTCGTGGACCTGGTAGCACCCGACGTCGGCAGTGATGCGCCCGCCAGGGTCCTGTTCGCAAAATGGGCCGCAGATGACACCGAGCCCGTCGCGCCGGGCCTGCTCTGGCCGGAGACGACAAGCGCGCTGCTGACCGGGATTCGCCGCGGCAGATGGAGCGCCGCCGCCGACGCCGCTGCAGCCCTCCGGATACCACTGCGCCGGGCCGACACCCCCAGGGACGAGGCCCGAGCGTTCGAGCCTGCCCGGCGCTCCGACAACTGGCCGGTTTGCGACATGATCTATGTTGCGCTCGCTGAACGCCTGGGCATGGAGCTGATCACCGCCGACGGGCGCCTTGCCACCCGCCTGGCTCATCTCGGCTGGGTCACCGGAGTCAGCCCGGAGTAAGGGACGGCAGCCCGATCCCGCGCGCCGGCGGTCCTGATCGATCGTGCGCGGATGCGCACCGCAGGGCGGCGCGTCAGCGATAGGTGTCGAGGCCGAGCTTGACCGCAAGGATCACGCCGCCCGCGCCGATGGCGGTGCGCAGTGGCCGCGCGGGAAGCCGGCGGACCAGCGCGGGCCCGATCCAGCCGCCGATGAGGAAGCCCGCCGCAAGGGGCGCCACCGCCGTCCACCGAACCGGCCCGAACAGGGCGAAGCCCACAGCCGCCGCCGTATTCGCGAGCCCGGACACCACGTTCTTTATTGCATTCGTCCTGGCCAGCGGCTTATCGAGCATGGCAGTCAGGACCGTCAGCATGAGGATCCCCCCGGCCGCGCCGAAATACCCGACGTAAACCGCCACCGCGGTCAGGGCGGCGCGAAGCCCGCGGCTGTGCTCGCCGCCCGGCCGCGCGTTCAGTCCCCGGATCATCGGCTGCACGATCAGCAGCAGCGAGGCAGCCCCGATGAGGACGGGCGCAACCGCCTCGAACGCCGCCGCCGGGGACAGCAGCAGCAGTGCGGCACCGGCCGCCCCGCCGAGCGCCGTCAGCAGGCCGAGCCGGACCACCAGCCGACCCTGACCAGCCAGTTCCTGGCGCGACCCGGCAGCCGCCCCCGCCGCGGTGAACACCAGTGCCACCGTGTTCGTCACGTTCGCGCTGACGGGCGGCAGTCCCAGCGCCAGCAGCACCGGGTACGAGACGATGGACGCCAGGCTTGCGACGGTGCTGGCGATGCCGGCCAGCACGCCCGCGCCCAGAAGCTCGAGAACGGCAGCCAGGGTCACCAGACGACCCAAGCACACCGCACGGGGGCGTGGCCTGCGGGGCTAGGCGCATCCGGCCCGAGCTGCGGCCCGCCCCATGCCGGGCCTCCCGATGATCACAGAGGATCGTCAGTGATTGACTCCATGACACGAGCCATTTCCGCTAGTCAGCACTAAGCTCGGACCACCACGCCATGCACCGCTACCACCAGTAGCCACGGCACCGCGTCGTGCGTCCTGACACTGCCTTTTTGCGCCAAAATGACGGTGCGGCCAAGATGGCGGGTCGGTACGGCTGAACAGGAAGGGCGCTGAGCCGCGATGACGACGGCGGAGGCCCGCCCCAGCCCGCAGGGCGAGGCGCTGGCGGCGGAGCTGCGATGGATGCACGACATGATCCGCCGCGACCTCAGGACGGTCCGCCAGCTGGCCGCGGACGTGGCGGCTGGCCGGCCGGCGCCGGAGGTCGAGGCCGGACTCAGATCGCTGGCGGCCAGTGGCCCGCTCTGGCAGCTGAAAGTCAACTGCCTGCGGTACCGGTTCGTCCGCTCCCATCACCACGGCGAGTCGACGATGTTGTTTCCCCAGCTGCGGCGGGCGAACCCGGATCTGAACCCGGTGGTCGACAAGCTGGAAGCTGACTATCGGAGCATCTCCGGGCTGCTTGACGAGGTCGGGGCCGCAGCCCGGGCACTCGGCGAGCGGAGGATCCGCCCTGCGCGCGGCTCACCAGCGCACTGCAGAACCTGAGCGCGGACCTGCTGGTGCACCTCGACGTCACCACAGCGGCCAGCGTGACCAGGTGCGCAGCGTGTCGGAGATCTGCTCCCCAACGGGGCAGGCACCCGCAGCGCTCGGCGAGGCCATCGACATCATTCGTGCTAGCTGGAGTGGAGAGCCGCATAGCCATGAGGGCAGCTACCACGACGCTCCTCATATTCAGCGGGGGCCCTGACCCGCTCGCGACATCGCCGTGTGGCTCGGCGTCATCGGGCCCCGTGCACCGGACCTTGTCGGCGCCAAGGCCGATGGCTGGGCGGTCTCGGCGCCCTATGTACCGCCGGCCAGACTGCCGGAACTCAATGAGATCATCACCACGGCCGCGCGGACGCCGGCCGCGATCCCGGCAGGATCACCCCGGCTCTATAACGTCATGGGCTCGATCAGGCCCGCCGCCGCCGATGCCCTCAACGGGCCGGTTGCACGCTGGGTCGACACACTAACCACCCTGCATACCGAGTCCGGGATGCGCCCAGCTGCTCAGACATGAGCCTCGTCGACGTAGCACCAGCGCCAGTCCTCACCGGGCGAGGTCAGCGGCTGGACGATCGGATGCCCCCCGATGGAGTAGCTGTGCGCGCGCGCAGGCAGGCGCTTAGCCTGGCTCAGGCCCCGGCGGCTTCGCGGGGCCCCGAGTCACCGGCCGGTCAGGATCCCGACGGCCAGGGCCAGGACGATCGCGTTGTAGAAGAAGCTGAGCACGCTGTGCGCCATCACATGCCAGCGCATCGAGGGCGCCGTCACATTGACGTCCGAGACCGCGAACGACGTGCCGACGGTGAAAGCGAAATACATGAAGTCGACGGGGCCGGGCCGCGAGCATCGCGGGAACTCCAGCGGGCGCTCATCGGAGGCCGTCTCGTAGCAGAGCCCGGCATAAAGACGCGCGTAGCCGGCATGCAGCAGCAGCCACGCGAAGAAGATCGCCGCCGACCCGACCACGGTGATCCGGGCGCCCGCCGAGTGCCCGTAGTAGAGCACCGACGCCGCGCTGGACAGCCCGGCAAGGCTGGCACCCAGGATGCAGGCAAAATTGAACCGCGGCGAGATCAGCACACCGCGCCAGCCGGCGACGTGCGTGCTGGTCACGACCCCTGCCTGGTGATAGCGCCGGTGCCGGACGACCGCGGCGCCGACCACCAGGTAGCAGCCGGCGATCACATCCCATACGCCGAGGTAACTGGCGCGGGAGCGCTCGCCGACCGCCACGAAGACGAAGCCGATCCAGATCCCGATGAGCGCGATCTCGACGAGCCGGGCGCAGACGTACCCGGCCCACAGCACGGCCGGACGGTCCGGCTTGACCGTCATCCGGCCGGCCGAGCTGCTGATGGGCGGCCTTTCTGGGTCTATGCGACCGGGCCGGCCGCGCCCGCTCCGGTGTCGTCCACCCGCGGCGGACTCGGCAGTCCATTGGCGCGGATGACCAGCGTGCTGGCGACATGGTCGCCGACTCGCTGGCGCTGCCGCGAGCAGAGGATCGTGATCAGCCCGACGAGGCAGGCAAACAGGGTGTCGACAATCAGGAAGATCCACCGCACGAGCAGCTGCCCGATGCTGGCGGGGCCGCCATCTTTGCTGATCACCCGGACGCTGAACAGCTGCATGCCGAACGTCTGCCCGTTCGCCCGGTGCGGCCGGAAGACCCAGTACCAGACGTACCACGCAATCGACAGGACCGCCGCGACGATGACGCCAAGGACGTGCACCCCCCCGTGCCCCCTGTTCAGGGCGAAATACAGCACGTACGGGATGATCGATGACAGGAATCCGTCGACGATGTACTGGATGACCCGGCGCCCAGTGACCCGAGTCTCTTCGGCGGCGACGGGTGACGCCGCCGCATAATTGGTCGCGCTGGTCATGTGTTCCCCCGATCCTGCGCCCGGCCGCTTACCGTGCTTGCGCAGGACCCCCCCTGCGCGTCGCTCGGGCGCCAGGTTTTACTACCCTCGGCGGCGCAGTAATCACGCCTGTCCCGGATTATCAGCGCGACATTGATAACTATTTAGCCTTCAAAACGGCATTAACCGGGCCAGTGTTCACCCGACTGCCAGCCCCCGTACCGCGCCGGGATACACCGCACTCCGCTGCTCAGGCCCCGGCTGCGTAGGCGACCGCCACCTGGGCGGCGAGCGCCGCGTTGTCGGCGATCAGCGCCTGGTTCACCGCCACGCTGCGGCCGCCGCTCAGTTCCTCGATCATCGTCAGCACCGCCGGAGTCACCGCCTGTCCGCTGACCCCGGCCCGGTGCACGCGGCCGACTGCCGCCGTGATCACCTCGGCCAGGTCGAGTCCGCCGGCAGGCGGCCGGGCCAGCAGCAGGCCCGAGCCGGGGCTCAGCTGCCAGTGCGCCGCGGCGATGCCAGCCACCTCGGCGGCGTCCGACACGGTGGCGGAAACCGGCGGGCCGCCGTCGGCGCTGTAGAACAGCGGCAGTGTGCGGGTCTGCCAGCCGAGCACCGGCACGCCAAGGGTCTCCAGCAGCTCGGCGGTGGCGGCCACATCCAGGATCGACTTGGCCCCTGAGCAGACCACGACTGCCGCGGTGCGGGCCAGCTGCGGGAGGTCACCGGAGATATCGAGGCTCTGGGCGAAGCCGCGGTGCACACCGCCGATGCCGCCGGTCCCCATGAACCGGATTCCCGCACTGGCGCACACGGCCAGGGTGCCGCCGGCGGTGGTGGCACCCAGAGCGCCCTGCACCGCGCAGGCTGCCAGGTCGCGGGCGCCCACCTTGCGAGCGGCCGGGCCGGCCTCGGCGAAGCGCTCAAGCTCGGCCGCGTCGAGCCCAACCCGGACTGCGCCGCCGACTACGCCGATCGTGGCCGGGATCGCGCCGTGCGCCCGGACCCGCTGCTCGGCCGCCTGCGCGGCGGCCAGGCCGCGGCCGCCCGAGAAGCCATGCGAGACCAGGGTCGTCTCCAGGGCCACCACGGGCTCACCCAGCCTGAGCGCACTGGCCACCTCGTCGACCAGCAGCAGCGCGACCGTCACGGCATCGCTCCCATCGTCGCCACCGCCCGCGCCGCGACGAGGCTGTAGGCGGGCAGGTGCAGCCAGGCGCAGCCGTCCAGCCAGCTATCGTCGAGCGCGGCGGCCGACAGCTGGGGGCCGACTCCGCGGTCGGTCAGCACCGACCGCTTCCCGCCGCCGTCCGATAGCGCGACGATGATGCCGGTCCGGCCTGCGATGACCGGCCCGGCCACCTCGACGCCCCGGCGGGTCAGTTCCTCGGCGACCAGCCTGGCCCCGGCGTCATTGCCCAGTGCGCTGATCAGCCGGCTCCGGCCGCCGAGCGCGGCAATCCAGGCTGCCACGTTCGCGGCCTGGCCGCCCGCGCTGAGAACGGCGCGCACCGGGGTGTCCGTTTCCTCGGCCGGCGGCCCGGACAGGCGGACGAGGACGTCGATGTGGGCATCCCCGAGGACGCAGAGATCACCGGTGCAGCGTAACGAGGCTGCCGCCGCGGCGGATAGCCCCGCCCCCACCGTCGCCGAGCCCGGGGGCAAGCTCAGGCGGGACGAGTGCCTCGCCGCCCCGCTGGTTGCCGACGCCGGTCACGACCGCGCTCGTCAGGACGGCGTGAGAATGACGATCGGCTTGGTGGTCGGGTTCTGCGTCCCGCCAGCCGGCTCCACCGTGACGCCGACCCGGTCGCCGCGCACCAGGCCGCGGGCGAGCAGCGCCGGGGTCGTGCCCCCGCTCGGCTGCGCGAGCAGACCGGCCGGCCTGACCTTCGGCGGCCCCATCAGCCACAGCTCGTAGACCATCTTGCCGGACAGCCACGGCAGGTCGGCCGCGGTGAACACGATCTGGTGCAGGTACCGGGAGACCACGACGGTGGCGCTGCCGCCGAGCGTTGTCGACGCGCTGAAGATCCGGGCATCACGGGCGTTCAGCACACCCATGACCGCCTTCTCCTGCGCGGTGGCAGTACTGAGCCGACGCTGCGTTCCGGCGAGCGCGAAGCCGAGAATGATCACCGCGACCATCGCCGCGGCGGCCAGCCCGACGGCCAGCCGCGGCATCCACGTCCGCCGCGGCTGTGGCAGCGGGCGGCGGATCGGACGACGCATGGGACGGGCCTCGGTCACCGGCGGGAGCTGACGGGTGCGGGCGGCTGCGGCCAGCACTCGCTCCCGCATCTGCGCCGGCGGCACCCCGGCTGCCGCGCCCCCGAGCCGGGTCGCGGTCTCGTGCGGCCCGCGGACCTCGTTGCTGCAGGACTGGCAGTGGTTCAGGTAATGCTCGAAGCGCTCCCGGCCGGGGCCCTCCAGTGCGCCAAGCGCGTAAGCGCCGGTGAGAACATGCAGATCATGCCGCAGGAGCTTCACCAGTTCACCCCCATGCAGTCGCGCATCCGGATGAGGCCATCGCGGATCCGGGTCTTGATCGTTCCGAGTGCGACGTTCAGCAGGCCGGCCACCTCGCTGTAGGTGTAGCCGCCGTATTACGCCAGGGTGATGGACTCACGCTGAGTCTCCGTAAGCGTGTCCAGACATCGCCGCACCCGCTCACGGTCGAGGCTGGCCTCGACTGCCTCGGCCACCTCGTCGATCGGGACGGTGGCTGTCGCCGCCGCTGACTTCTGGTCCCGCTGGGCCTCGGCAGTGGCCGAGCGCACCCGGTCCACTGCCCGCCGGTGCGCGATCACCATGACCCAGGTCTGCGCGCTGCCCTTGGCCGGGTCGAAACGGGACGCCCGGCGCCAGACTTCCAGCAGCACTTCCTGGGCCACTTCCTCGGACTGGGCCGGTCCCTGAGCACTTTGCAGATGAGGCCGTAGACAGGCCCGGCGAGCTGGTCGTAGACGGCCCCGAACGCAGCCTGGTCGCCGCGGGCTACCCGGTCCAGCAGCCAGTTCAGGTCGTTCTCCGCGGCGCCGCCCCCGGTGGGGCAGCGGGCGGGTTCAGGCGCGCGCATGTCGCGTGTCGTCATACCCACGATTCGAGGCAGGAGCCGGATCAGATCGGTGCGACGCGACACCAGATTTTTCTTTCCCGGTTTCCAGCGGTCCGCCGGGGCGGCCGGGCACCAGCGCGCTGAAGCGGCCGCCGCAGGCCAGCAGCGGTCCGGGGCGCTGCCGCGAGCAGCAACCCGGCCCGGCGATCGGCCCGTCAGGACCGGGCGGCGGCGCCCCAGTCCGGCAAGGCGTGCCCAACCGGAGGCCGCCGCGCTCCGAATAGCCACTGCAATGACCTCATGCAGCCGTGCGCTTACTCGGCGTACGCACGTCCACAGGAGATGACCAGATGAAATCTCGCGTTATGGCTGCGGCGGTTGTCGCCGCTGGCCTGAGCCTCGGAGCCGCAGCCTGCGGCTCCGGCGGCACCTCGGCGTCAGGCTCGGCCTCGGCGTCCAGCGCGGCCTCGCCGTCGGCCTCCAGGTCGAGCTCGGCAGCCGCGCCGACTGCCGCCGCGCCGTTCGGCACCGGCTGTGCCAGTGTGCCGAAGAGCGGGGCGGGCAGCTTCAGCGGGATGACCGCCGCCACGGTAGCGACCGCCGCGTCGGCCAATCCGCTGCGGTCCACGCTGGTGACCGCCGTGAAGAAGGCCGACCTGGTGACCGCGCTCAACACCGCTCCGGCCCTGACCGTCTTCGCGCCCGACAACGCCGCGTTCGCCAAGGTTCCCGCGACGACGCTGAGCAAGGTGCTCGCCGACAAGACCGAGCTGACCAAGGTCCTGACCTACCACGTGGTCAAGGGCCGGGTTAGCCCGGCGGAACTGGCCTCCGGCAAGACGCTCACGACGCTTGAGGGCGGCACCCTCAAGACGGCCAGGATGGGCAGCACTTACGAGGTCAACTCCGCGGACGTGGTCTGCGGCAACGTGCAGACCGCCAACGCCACCGTCTACATCATCAACGGCGTTCTGATGCCGTCATCCTGATCCCGCCAGCCGGGGGCGCGGCCAGTTGGGGCGCCAGGCGGCGGGCCGGGCCGGCAGAGACGGCCTGGCCCGCCGCGTCCCATCCCGCCGGGTTCAGCCCTGGCTGGCCAGCGCGGCCTCGATCCGGGACCCGGACCAGTGCGGATGATCAGCAAGCTGCGCAAGCTCCGGCACGAACCGCAGCGCGTTGACGGTGCCCACCCCGGTGGCCAGATCGTAACCAGGCCGAGCGTCAAAGCCCCGCACTGTGTAGTACTTCCCGCTCTGCCGGAAGGAGACCGTGTTATCGCCGCTGACGACGTCGGCGATGCCGGGGGCCTGCCGGGCGGACAGCTCGTAGAGGTAGGGATTGATCAGGCCGATCCGATGACCGGCCGCCTGGTCGGCAAGCGCCACGATGCCGGCGAATTCCGGCGTGGCCTCGCTGGTCCCGCAGGTCGGGTACCACCCGGCGGGCTGGCCCGCGAAGCTCTGGTACATGTCCGCGGCGCCATTGCAGGCACCGCTCATCGAGATGTCCGGCACGCCGCGGCGAGCGCCGACAATCTTTCGCACGCCGTACTGATAGCTCGGCCTGGAGAAGATGACCGACTTCCCGCCGCCGCCTGCGAGCGGGTTGGAGCCCTGGTCGCCGGCGATGAACTCGTTCGTCGCCGCGTTGTAGGTGTCATTCCAGCCGGTGGCCGGCCTGGTCGCGTTGCCTGCTGCGTCCAGGTGCAGCTGGGTGGCACCCACCCCGGTCACCAATGGGTCGCTGTCCGGCCAGGACGTCACCGGGAACAGGTAGTAGGCGGAGCCGTTGTATTCGACGTCAGCAGCGCCGCTGTCACCCGAGGCTGCCAGCTCGGTCACGCCCTTGCGCGCAGCGTCGATGTAGGCTCCGCGCAGGCTGACCAGGTCGTGCCTGGTGGCAAAGGTCTGCTCGGTAGCGCTGAAGCTCTGGCTGACCACGCCGCCGAGGTGATGGCTGATCACGTACTCCTCGGCCTTGACGATCTGCGGGAAACCGGTCCTGCCCTCGTTCTCCGCGGCCGGCGTCTCGACCAGCAGGATGCGCGCCTGCGGCGCGATCGTGTGCGCGTACTCGACGTCCAGCTCGGTCTCGCCCGCCCAGCCCTCCCGGTTTCCGTTCGGCTTATACGGCGCGACCTTGCCGGCCGGCCGGATGATCTTCAGGGACGGCGGGGCCGGCAGGTGCGCGGCCGCGTCGAAGACCACCAGGTCATGCCGGACGGTCGGGGACCCGTAGGAGTCGACGATGACGATGGTCTGGCCCTTGCCGGTGATGCCGGTCCGGTAGAGCGCAGGCAGGTTGTACGCCTGCTGGATCTGGCCTGGCAGGTAGCACGCGATGTGGTAGTGCTGCTCGCAGTACGCAGTTGCCGGCGCGCCGCGCAGGCCGCCGCCGATGTGCACCGCATCGGGGCTGATCAGCACGGCGGGCGGACTGGCAGCCGCCGACATCGCGGCGGACGCCAGCGCCGTGGCGCCCGTCAGAGCGCTGGCGAGCGCAAGCGAACCTGCGGCCGCCGCCACTGGCCGGGATAGGCGCATAGGTCTCCAGGACGCGGAACGCGGCACTGCGCCGCAAGCTCATGTGCATCCTCCGCGCTGGCCGGGCGCCACCGCTGATCAGGACTGGCGGGCATAGTATCGCGTCATCCGCGGCTTTCTCCCAGCCGGCTGGGCACCATGATCACACTGCCCGGCGTAGCCTTGGGGGCAGCGCCGGGCCGGGGAGGGCCAGATGAAGCTGAAACTCGACCTGCATGACGTCTACAACCGGGGCCAGGACATCGACCGCGCCCTGCAGAACGTCATCGACGAGGCTGTGCGGAAAAAGGCGCCACTGGTCGAGATTATCCCCGGCAAGGGCTCCGGGCAGCTGAAGAAACATGTGCTCAGATTCCTGGAGCAGAAGGAAATCAAAGCTCTTTATCATCGGGTAGAGAAAGATTCGAAAAACTTCGGGCGGCTTTTCGTGCATTTCCGCTGGAAGTAAGGGCGGCGACTGGACTGGCGCGAACCCGGCCAGCACGGGCCCTTTACTGCGCTGTCTTGATCTTCCGCCGGTTACGGCCGATGCGGTTGATGCGGCCACGGCCGGGCGCCGGCCTGGCCGACGCGGACCCTCCGCCCGGCCGCAACGCGGCGCTCCTGGCTGCCAGCGAGCTTGGCAGGGCTGCCGTCAGCCGGCCAGCCCGGACCAGTCGCGGCGGCTTGCGGTGCCGAGGCGAGCGCGGCGGCCGTGCGTCGAATGCGGCGAAATAGCTGACGTCCGCGCACACCCAGGTGACACCCATCCCCCGCTCCCCCGAGCGCAGTCCGCCGGAACGGCCAATGACCGGCGGCCGCAATCAATCCCCTGCGGCAATGGTTCCATGTCACTCGCGGTCATGTCCAGCTTCGGGCGGCAGGGCAAGGTAAGTGTCTATCCTGGTCCCGGTTAAGTTTGGCCAATGTGGCCGGCAATTCGCCCGGTACAATACTCGCGAATACGACCGCGGGCTGCGCCGCGGCCCTGCGGCAGCCGTTTCGGTGTTCGTTTCGGTGTTCGTCTCGGCGGATGCCCGAACGGCCGGTTTCGTCCGGCCAGAGCTGGCGTGCGGTGAAATGACAACTGATCGGCAGTTCGTGGGAGAATAGCGGCATGAAGTTCCTGATCCGGGTGCTGATCACGGCGGCCGCCGTCGGCATCGCCACAGCGCTGGTCCCCGGCATCGAGCTGACCACGGCAAGCACGTCATCGAAAATCTGGACGCTGATCGTCGTAGCGCTGATCTTCGGCGTGGCCAATGCCGTGCTCAAGCCGGTCATCAAGGTGATCGGCTGCCTCTTCTACATCCTGACCCTCGGCCTGATCGGACTGGTGGTGAATGCGCTGCTGTTCTTGCTGACCAGCTGGGTGGCCGGCAAGCTCTCGCTGCCGTTCCACATCACCGGCTTCTGGGCCGCCTTCTGGGGCGCCATCATCGTGGGCGTCGTCGGCTGGGCGCTCAACCTGATCTTCGATGATCACCGCAAGCCAGAGCGGGCCTAGTCACCGCACCGCCCGCCCTACCCTCTTGATCATGCACCGCCTACTCCGGGCGCGATGTGTCCCGCGTGCTGAGCGCCCTGCGGCTTGGCCGGTCGACCTCTACAAAGACTCCTGCGGCAGCTGGTTCGGCCAGGTGTTCGCCTCCCGGTACCCGGCTCAGCTGTGCTCGGTCACCCTCGACTCCACCTACCAGGTGCTGGGACTCCACCCGTGGCACACCACGACGGTCATCACCGCGCGCCGTGCCTTCGGTGGCGCTGACGAGCGTGGGCGACGAGATCAGCCGCTGGCCGCTGCTGGGCGGCAGCACCGACCGCGGTCTGCCCGGCGGGTCGGGCCGGGTGACCGCCGCTGACCGTGCAAACCGGCTCGCAGGGCAGAGGCAGGCTCGCCGCGGCGGGACCGGCACCGTAGGCCCGTTTCGTAGCCGGGTTTTCCCAGCTCTGGCTGCCCGCCAGTTACTTTGGCGGGCCCGCCCGCCGTGGCGGCCGCCCATTGGCCAGCAGACCTCCTACTGTTCGATGCAGGGAGGTGGCCAGTGCCGCGATCGGTGCCGCCGCGAACCGGGCCGCCGTGGTCGGTCGTCGACCTGTTCTCCGGGGCCGGCGGCATGAGCTACGGCTTCTGCGCCCATCCCGATTTCCGGATCGCCGGTGCCGCCGACGCACAGCTGGGCAAGCCGAGCACCGGCCGCGGCACCCTCGGCTGCAACGCGACCTATCAGGCGAACATCGGCGTCCGGCCGGTCGAGGCCGACCTGGCAACCGCCGACCCGGCCGAGGTCTGCGCCGCGATGGGCGTGGCCGGGGCCACGGTCCTTGCGGCCTGCCCGCCCTGCACCGGCTTCTCCCGCACGCTGGCCCGCAACCACATCCGCGACGACGCACGCAATGGCCTGGTCGGGCAGATCAGCAGGTATGCCGAGGTGCTGCGGCCCGAGATCGTCCTGATGGAGAACTCTCGCGAGCTGGTGACCGGGCGGTTCTCCGGGCATCTGCGCGGCCTGCTGGCCGGCCTTGCCGAGCTGGGGTATGACGCCCGCGCTGGCACGCACTTCCTCAGCGACTTCGGCCTGCCGCAGAAACGGGAGCGTGCGCTGGTGATCGCGGTCCGGCGGCCGCTGCCCTGCCGGGATCTGGCAGACCTGTGGACCGGATTGCGGGTCAGCCAGAAGGCGACGCACGTCCGGCGCGCCATCTGGGAGCTGCCGCCAGTTCCGGCCGGGCAGCCGCACCCCGCCGACCCGCTGCATGTCTCGCCGGCGCTGAGCTCCGACGTCAACCGCAGCCGGCTGGCGGCAATCCCGCGGGACGGCGGCGGCTGGGCGAGCCTGGTCCGCCACCCGGACGCAGACCGGCTGCTGACCCCGGCGATGCGGCGGCGGGCGCAGGACGGGGACTTCGGCAGCCACCCCGACGTCTATGGCCGACTCTGGTGGGACCGGCCTGCGGTCACGATCAAGCGAGAGTGCGGGCACATCGGCAACGGCCGGTATGCCCATCCCGAGCAGGACCGGCTCGTCACCGTCCGCGAGATGTCCCTGCTGCAGGGATTCCCGCGCGGCGCTGCGTTCGCCGGCCCGCCGTCGAATATGTACCGGCACATCGGCGACGCGGTCCCGCCGCTGATCAGCTACCAGCTGGCGGCCCTGTGCCGGTGGATCCTGACCGGCGAGCGGCCGGCCGCCGATGAGCTGATTCTCGCTGGCTGCCAGCTGACCGCTGACGACCTGGAAATCGTCCCGGAAATCGCCCCGCCGGGGCGCCGAGGCAAAGCTGACCGGCCGGGCGCTGGGAGGCCGGGCGGGCGCTGAGGCAGGCTGGCCGGCGGCGCACGGAGTCGGCTCGCGGGCATGCATCGTTGCGGCAAAGCTGGGCAGTCACATCTCATAGCACCAAATCCCCCCGGCGGCCAGGGCATCGCGTCAGCACCCGGATCTGCACTGATCTTGTAGATGAGCTCTTCGCGATTCATCTGTCATATGGTCATACCGAAATAAGCGGCCCCTCGGGGGCGGCGCTGGAGGAGAGACACGATGGGGGAGCACCGCTGATGGCCTCGACCCCGAAAACAGCCGACCGCCCGCGCGCGGCGACCTACCGGGTCCAGCTGCATGCCGGATTCACCTTCGACGACGCCGCCGCCATCGCCGGTTATCTGGCCGACCTCGGCGTCAGCCATCTGTACTGCTCGCCGTACCTGCAGGCCGCTCCGGGCAGCACGCACGGCTATGACGTCACCGACCACGGCCAGCTGAACGCCGAGCTCGGCGGCGCGCAGGCGCACCGCCGCCTGGTCGAGCGGCTGGCCAGCGCCGGCCTGGGCCAGGTGCTCGACATCGTGCCGAACCACATGGCGCTGGCCGGACGGGCCAATGCCTGGTGGTGGGACGTGCTCGAGAACGGGCCGTCGAGCCGGTACGCGAGCTATTTCGACATCGACTGGGACCCGCCGCAGCGCAAGCTGACTGCCACCGTGCTGATGCCGGTCCTCGGTGACCATTACGGCCGGGTCCTGGAGGCGGGCGAGCTGACCGCGGCGCGGCAGGGCGGATCGTTCATCGTCCGCTATTACGAGCACGAGGCGCCCGTGTCGCCGCGTACGCTCGACGGTCTGCTGAGCCGGGCGGCAGCGCGGGCGGGCTCCCCGGAACTGGCGGAACTGGCAGTCGCCCACGGCAGCCTCCCGCATGCCATCCTGACGGACCCCGCGGCCGTGGCCGAGCGCCACCGCGGCAAGGAGGAGCTGCACGTCCGGCTGGCCGAGCTGTGCGCGGCGCAGCCGGAGGCGGCGGCGGCCATCGATGCCGAGGTCGCAGCGCTCAACCGCGACCCGGACGCCCTGGACGAGCTGCTGCGCCGGCAGAACTACCGGCTGGCTTACTGGGGCACGGCAGCCGAGGAGCTCTCCTACCGGCGGTTCTTCAACATCGAGACGCTGGCCGGGCTGCGGGTGGAAGACGAAACCGTCTTCGCCAGCACCCACCAGCTCATTCTCGAGCTGGTCGCGGGCGGGATCATCGACGGGCTGCGGGTCGACCACGTCGACGGGCTCGTCGACCCGCAGGGCTACCTGGTCCGGCTGCGCGATGCCAGCGCGGGCACGTACGTGGTGGTGGAGAAGATCCTCGAGGCCGGCGAGGAGCTGCCCGGTTCGTGGCCGACGGCGGGCACCACCGGCTACGACTTCCTGAACCGGGTCAACCAGCTGTTCGTCGACTCCGGCAACGAGGCGGCCATTCGCGCCTGCTACGCCCGCGCCACCGGCGAGCACGACGAGTACGCCGAGGTCGTGCACGGCGCCAAGCTGCAGATCATGCGCGAGGAACTCGCGGCCGAGGTGGAGCGCCTCACCGGCGGCCTTGCCGACGTCTGCGAACGGCACCGCCGCCAGCGCGACCACACCCGGCGCGAGCTGCGCGACGCGCTGCGCGAGGTAGTCGCCGCATTTCCCGTCTACCGCAGCTACGCCGCGCCGGGCCGCCCGGTAACATCAGCCGATCGCGCTCACGTGCACGCCGCTGTGGCCGGGGCCCGGCAGCGCCGCCCTGATCTGGACAGCGAGCTCTGCGGCTTCATCGGCGAGCTGCTGGTGCTCGAGCATCCCGGTGAGCCGGAGGCCGATTTCGCTGTGCGCTTCGCCCAGCTGAGCGCGCCGGTCATGGCCAAGGGGGTAGAGGACACCGCGTTCTACCGCTATCAGCCGCTGGCCTCGCTGAACGAGGTGGGCGGTGACCCCGGCCGCTTCGGCGCTCCGGTGGCGGACTTCCACCGGGCCATGTCGGCGACAGCGCGGCACTGGCCGCAGGCGATGCTCACCCTGTCGACCCACGACACCAAGCGAAGCGCCGACGTGCGGGCCCGGATCAGCCTGCTGTCGGAACTGCCCGAGGCCTGGGAACGCGCCGTGGATCGCTGGGCGCAGCTCAACAAGCGATATAGGCGCAACGGGTGGCCCGACCGCAACGCCGAGTACCTGCTCTATCAGACCCTGGTGGGTGCCTGGCCGATCGACTCCGGGCGGGTCAGCGCGTTCATGGAGAAGGCTGCCAAGGAAGCCAGAGTGCACACCTCCTGGGTCGACCCGCAGGCCGGCTACGACGACGCGCTGTCGGCCTTCGTCGCCGCGGTCCTCGCCGACGACGGCTTCGTCGCTGACCTGGAGGCATTCCTGGCGGAGCACCGGCTCGTCGAGCTCGGCCGGGTCAGCTCGCTGGCCCAGACAGCGCTGCTGCTGACCTGCCCGGGCGTGCCCGACCTGTACCAGGGCGCGGAAGTGTGGGATCTGTCGCTGGTCGACCCCGACAACCGGCGCCCGGTCGACTACGAGGCCCGCCGCCGTCTGCTCGAAGCCGTCACCGCAGCCGGGCCGGACGCGGCGCTGGCGCGCGCCGACGAAGGCGGCACGAAAATCTGGCTCATCCACCGGCTCTTGCAGCACCGGCGCGGGAATCCTGGCATTTACGGCCCGGGCTCCGGTTACGAGCCGCTCATCCTCACCGGGCCCCGCGCCGACCGCGTGCTGGCTTTCGCTCGCACCGGCGGGCTGGTCGTCGTGGTGCCCCGGCTGGTCGGCCGGGGCGGCGCTGGCTGGGACGGGACTACCGTCGCGCTTCCGCACGGCACCTGGGCCGACGTCCTCAGCGGCGAGACGGTCAAAGGCGGCGACGCCAGCCTGGACGCCCTGTTCAAGCGGTTTCCTGTCGCGGTGCTGGGCAGGGAAAGCTGATGCACGAGTTCAGGGTGTGGGCCCCGAGCCCGCAGCGGGTCGAGGTCGTCCTCGGCGAGCACGGTGCCTTCGGCGCGCACAGGGCGGCGATGCGGCCCGCGGCGGGCGGCTGGTGGACGTGCCCGGTGGCCGAGGCGGGCCCGGGCACCGATTACGCCTTCAGCCTCGACGCCGGCCCGCCGCGTCCCGACCCGCGCTCGGCGCACCAGCCGCACGGCGTGCACGGGCCGTCCCGGCTGGTCGACGAGGCGGTCTTCGCCTGGACCGACAGCGGCTGGCGCGGGCTGCCGCTGGCCGGGTCGGTCCTCTACGAGTGCCACATCGGCACCTTCTCCGCCGAGGGCACCTTCGACGGGGCAATCGAGCATCTGGGTCACCTGGCCGACCTCGGCGTCGACGCCATCGAACTGCTCCCCGTCGCCGAGTTCTCCGGCCGACGGGGCTGGGGCTACGACAGCGTCGACCTGTTCGCCCCGCACCACGCCTACGGCGGGCCGGACGGACTCAACCGGCTCGTGGACGCGGCGCACGCCCGCGGCCTCGGCGTCGTGCTGGACGTCGTCTACAACCACCTCGGGCCGGCCGGGAACTACCTGCGGGAATTCGGCCCGTATTTCTCGCCGCGGCACCAGACCAACTGGGGCGACGCCGTCAACCTCGACGGCCCCGGCAGCGACGAGGTCCGGCGCTTCGTGATCGACAATGCGCTGGCCTGGCTGCGTGACTACCACATCGACGGGCTGCGGATCGACGCCGTGCATGCCATCGTGGACGACTCAGCGATCCACATTCTCGAGGCGCTCGCGGCCGAGGTGGCCGCGCTGGCCGCGCAGGTGCACCGGCCGCTCTTCCTGATCGCCGAGAGCGACCTCAACGACCCGCGCTTCGTCCGCAGCCGCGAGGCCGGCGGGTGCGGCCTGGACGCGTCCTGGGCCGACGAGTGGCACCATGCCCTGCACGCCGCCCTGACCGGGGACGTGAGCGGCTACTACGAGGACTTCGGCTCGCTGGCGCTGCTGGCCAAGGCGCTGCGCCAGGCGTGGGTGTACGACGGCACGTACTCGCCGCACCGCCAGCGCATGCACGGCCGGCCGCCGACCGGGCTGACCGGCAGCCAGTTCGTGGTCTGCGCGCAGAACCACGATCAGATCGGCAACCGGGCCGCCGGCGAGCGCGCCGGCGCGCTGATGAGCGACGGCCGGCTGCGGGTGGCCGCCGCCCTGCTGCTCACCGCGCCGTTCGTGCCCCTGCTGTTCCAGGGCGAGGAGTGGGGCGCCACCACGCCGTGGCAGTACTTCACCGACCACGCCGATCCCGAACTCGGCCGGGCAGTCAGCACGGGACGGCGGCAGGAGTTCGCCGCCTTCGGCTCGGCCCCGGGCGACGTGCCCGATCCGCAGCAGCCGGCCACCTTCGAGCGGTCCAGGCTCGACTGGGCCGAGCCAGCCAAGGACCGGCACGCCGACCTGCTGGCCTGGTACCGGCAGCTGATCACGCTGCGGCGACGCCACGCTGCCCTCACCGATCCCCGGCTGGACCGCATCCGGACCGAATACGATGAAAAGGCGGGCTGGCTCATCGTCCGCCGGGGACCGGTCACCGTGGCCGTTAACCTCGGCATCCAGACCTGGACGTGGCCTGCTGGCCCGTCAGCTGCGCTGCTCGCCGCGTCCGACCCCCGCATCGAGCGGATCCAGCAGGGCCTGAGCCTTCCGCCCGACAGCGTCGCCATCGTGGCCGAGCGGGCCGAGTAGGCCGAGTAGGCCGAGTAGGCCGAGTAGGCCGAGTAGGCCGACGGAGCAAACCCCTAGCCGGGCCGAGAAAGGATTCCACCGCATATGAGCGAACCCATCGAGACCTGGCCCGGCCGTGCGTACCCGCTGGGAGCCGCCTACGACGGCGCCGGCACCAACTTCTCGCTGTTCTCCCTCGTCGCCGAGGATATCGAACTCTGCCTGTTCGACGACGGCGCCGAGGAGCGAGTGCCGCTCGAGGAGATCGATGCCTCGTGCTGGCATGCCTACCTCCCGTCGGTGAGCCCGGGCCAGCGTTACGGCTACCGGGTACACGGACCGTGGGAACCCGAGCAGGGCCAGCGGTGCAACCCGGCGAAGCTGCTGCTCGACCCCTACGCCAAGGCCATCGAAGGCGACGTCGACTGGCGCCAGGCCTGCTTCCCCTACACCTTCGGCGACGAGAACTCCCGCAACGACGAGGACAGCGCCCCGCACGTGCCGCGGTCGGTCGTGCACAACCCGTATTTCAACTGGGGCAACGACCGGCCACCGGACATTCAGCTCAACGAGTCGGTCATCTACGAAGTCCACGTCAAGGGATTCACGCAGCGGCACCCGGAGATTCCGCAGGCGCAGCGCGGCACGTACGCGGGCCTCGCGCACCCGGCCGCCATCGAGTACCTCACCGGGCTCGGCATCACCGCGGTCGAACTGCTTCCCGTGCATCAGTTCGTGCACGACGCTCATCTGGTCGAGCGCGGACTGCGGAACTACTGGGGCTACAACTCGATCGGCTTCCTCGCCCCGCACAACGAGTACTCGGCGGGCGGTCAGCGGGGCGAGCAGGTCGCTGAGTTCAAGGCGATGGTGCGGGCACTGCACGAGGCCGGGATCGAGGTGATCCTCGACGTGGTCTACAACCACACTGCCGAGGGCAACCACCTGGGCCCGGTGCTGTCGATGAAGGGCATCGACAACGCCGCCTATTACCGCCTCGTGCCGGATAATCCGCGGTTCTACTACGACACCACCGGGACCGGGAACAGCCTCAATGTGGGTCACCCGCATACCCTCCAGCTGATCATGGACTCGCTGCGCTACTGGGTCACCGATATGCATGTCGACGGTTTCCGGTTCGACCTGGCCGCCAGCCTCGCCCGCCAGTTCCACGAGGTCGACCGGCTGTCGGCCTTTTTCGAACTGATCCAGCAGGACCCGGTCGTCTCCCAGGTCAAGCTCATCGCCGAGCCGTGGGACATCGGCGAGGGCGGCTACCAGGTGGGCAATTTCCCGGCCCTGTGGTCGGAATGGAACGGCCGCTACCGCGATACCGTGCGGGACTTCTGGCGGCGCGAGCCCGCGACCCTCGGCGAATTCGCTTCCCGGCTCACCGGCAGCTCCGATCTCTACCAGGCTGACGCCCGCCATCCGGGGGCCAGCGTCAACTTCGTGACCGCGCATGACGGCTTTACCCTGCGCGACCTGGTCTCCTACAACGAGAAGCACAACCAGGCCAACGGCGAGGACGGGGCTGACGGCGAGAGCCACAACCGATCCTGGAACTGCGGCGCCGAAGGCGACACCGACGACAAGAACGTGCTGGCACTGCGGCACCGGCAGCAGCGCAACTTCCTCGCCACGCTGCTGCTCTCCCAGGGCGTCACGATGCTGCTCGGCGGCGATGAATCCGGCCGCACCCAGGACGGCAACAACAACGCCTACTGTCAGGACAACGAGATCTCCTGGCAGGACTGGGAGCGCGTCGACGAGGATCTGCTCGGCTACACCGGGCGGCTCATCGCGCTGCGGCGTGAGCATCCGGTACTACGGCGGCGGCGCTGGTTCCAGGGCCTGCCAATCCGGGGCTCGGTCGACCTCGGCTGGTGCAAGCCGGACGGAACGGAGATGAGCGACCAGGACTGGGCCGCCGGCGCCACCGCCTCCGTGGGCCTGTTCCTCAACGGCGAGGCCATCACCGATCGTGACCGCCGCGGCCAGCGGGTGACCGACGATTCCTTCCTGCTGCTGTTCAACGCCCACCACGAGGCCATCCAGTGGACGCTGCCCAAGCAGTGGGGGGAATGCTGGGAGCCGGTCATCGACACTTCCGACCCCGACCGCGAAGGAGAGCGTTTCGAAAGCGGCCAGGCTATGCCCGTGGCCGGGCGCTCGGTCGTCGTCCTGCTCCGCCGGGAGGAACCGGAAGCCTGATACCGGCCTGACCTAGCCCTAGCCCATCAACGCGGCCTGGCCGCGCTCGGCCCCCGCTACGCCACGCCGTAGCCGGGGCCGGGCTGCCCAGCCTCCGGGCTGCGCCGTGCGCGGCGGAGAGCCGGTAGTAGATCAGCGTGACCACGAGCGCGAGGAACGGAGCAACGAGCGTTCCCGCGACGACGGTGCTGATACCAGTGCGGAACAGGACCGGCAGCGCCACCAGGATCAGGCTGAGGACAAACTCGGCGACGAGAAGAATCAGGAACACCAGCACCAGCGTGCCGAAGACCTGCCAGCCGAAGCCGCGCACGAGTTCCCTGCTGCGCCCGAAGGACGCGAGCGCGCCCGCTCCGCCGATGACGATGGCGGGCACGATCACTGCCCAGATGGTCAGCAGGATGAGGCCGGGAACGATAATCAGGATGAAGCCGATCGTGATCGCTATTCCCGCCAGGATCGACGCGCCGGCCACTGCGCCAAGGTAGGGGGTGGCCGCTGAGAAGGTCTGGCCGAAGGACAGGTCAGCCCGGCCGTCCCGGATGTCCTGCACCGCCTTCACCAGCGCTGCCTGCAGCAGGAAGGCTGCCACGAGCTCCACTACCAGGGCGACAAGGGCCCCGAAGCCGCCTAGGAACCTGGTCAGAATCGCGGTGACGACTGCGGTAATGAGGTAAATAACGAACGCGATCGCGAGCAGGTGGGCGGCATGGGCCCGTTAGAGCGTCCACGCCTCGCCTAGGACGCCCGAAAGTGGATTCATGGGCAAGATCGTACGGTGCCTCGGCAATCAGGAGCTAGTACCAGACGCCAGTTTGCAGATCCTACAGAGCGAGAAGGTCATTTTGCCGGCTGGCTTTGCCGGGCGGCGCAGCGCTGCTGCGCAGGCACATACCGCAGCTAGAGGGCTTGAGGTTTCCAGCCCTGTTTCTGTGAGTCAAGTTTCCTGATGGTGAGTCATCCTTGCTGGTGGCGGGGTGGGGAGGTCAGGCGGCGATGCCTGCGCAGCGGGCGAGGTCGTCGAGGGCCCGGTCGTAGCTGGCGGCGGCTGCCTGGAGCCTGGTGCGGGGCGGGCTGAGGTCGTTGATGGCGGCCATGGCGGGGATCAGGAAGCGCCGGTGCATACGGGTCAGGAACACCGCGCGGCGGATCCCGGTGCCGGTGAGGGTGCAGCGGTGGGTTCCGGGGATGCGCTGGATGAAGCCGCGGGCGCGGAGCCGCCTCAGGTCGCAGGTGATCTGCCCGCTGGTCATGTCCTCGGGGTGGCGCCCCGGCAGGGGCGCGAGGCAGTTGCGCAGGTCGCGGTTGGTGAAACCGCTGGGCAGGAGGCGGGAGACGCACAGGGCGGCCAGCAGTGCCTGGACGCGGGCGGCGGTGATGGGCATGGCGGCGGTGCGGGTGCCGGTGTCGCTGATGACCGGGTTGCTGCGGGCGGTCAGGGCGGCGGCGCCGTCGGCGGGGTCGTGGCTGATCCGCTGGACGTCGAGGAGACGCTGGCTGGCCTGGAAGCCGATCTGCCTGAGCTCGGGCAGATGAGACCGTCCTTTGGCCACGCCGAAGTCACGGGTGTCGTCAATGGTCGTTTCAGTACGGATTGCCTTGCCCGGCTTGTGGTACTGCCTGATCTTCGAGTTCTTGCAGTCGGTGTGCAGGCCGGGGGTTACTCCCCTGGTGATGACCCGGGTGCGGAACCGTCCGGGGGCAGGGCGCCTGGCACGGCGGCGGATGGCGCGGTCGAAGATGAGCGGCACCATGTCCGGGCGGCCCGGGTCGAGGTTGCCGCCGATGATCTGGTCGAACAGGATCCGCCCTGCTGCAGGGGTGTCGGGCATGACGGTGGTGGCCAGCTCGATCTGCAGGACCGAGGTGGCGCAGGTGCAGCCGGCCGCGATGTCGTCCGCGGTGAAGGGGTGCGGCAGGATCCGCAGCCACCTGGCGGCCAGTGCCCCGATCTTCTCCGCGGTCACCTGGTCGCAGATCGCCTGGGCCGCCGCGACGCCGGCGACCTCGGCGAAGCCGTTGTCCAGCGCGGTGAACGCGCGGCCGGCCCTGGCGCACTGGCGCCTGGCGTATTCATGCCCGTTGATGATCGCCCGTGCCGTATACGGGAAGTAAGAGGAGAACTTCAGGCAGATCGGGCCGAAGTCCTCGTCAGCGCAGCAGCAGTAATACTGGCTGACCACCCCGCTGCCCCGGACCAGCCACGGGCAGGTGGCCCCGGTGACCGGATCCCGCCGGCGCTCGGTGCGGAACACCCTCACCTTCTCCCGGGCCGCCCCGATATACAGGACCTGCTCAGGGACCAGGCCCCGCTCGTCCACGGGCGCCTGGCGCAGCCGCCGCTGAGTGATGTCGTCCTTGCGCCCCCCCTTGCCGAACCGGTACAGATCCAGGCCGCGGGCGGCAATGAAATGGCCGA
>CABEEE010000272.1_pt1 | contig 25095 bp, 18 predicted proteins | sample 3423231 | NCBI WGS metagenome assembly CABEEE01 (sample SAMEA5534333, study PRJEB31848) | metagenome | biome: tundra; feature: field; material: soil | place: USA | collected 2013-05 | depth 0.15 m | reverse complement strand
ATGAAGGGTGATCTAAGCACTCCCTCTTCTACCAGGAGCCTCTCCCGATGCTCCGTAACCACAGGCGCACCGCTCGTCGTGTCGCGAACAAGCATCTATCGGACAAGCCACCACGAACCAGCAGCCGTCACGCATCGTAACCGAATTCCGGCCGCCTCAGACGGACACAAACGGCCTTATCTCCATGGCATTGCGGGGCGGGCGGGCGGTACTCCAGGCTGGCCCGCTGTGCGCGAGCGCTGCGCTCAGATTCCGCCCCGATGGCATGACACAACAGCGGCCACACGAATAGCTGCCCGGCACATGGCGGCTCCCGGTGATTGCATGTCCGGTGCCCGATCAGGATGCAAGTGATTGCAGAGAGAGCACTGGTAGCGCAGACAGATTCGACTCCGCCGCGAAGCGGCCCAATTCGGCGGTACGTGCGCCTTACCCCAGGGACTGGTATTGTTGCCGGGCCCTTATAGGGGGAATTGCGGGTAGGGGGAATTGCGGGCTGCAGTGGAGAGCGGTGGAACATGCCGTGCCGGAACAAGCGGTGCCGGAGCAAGCAACGCTGCCCGTCGCAACCTCGGAGTCGCGGCGGGTGAGTCTGGATGCGCCGATCGAGGCGAAACTGCATGCTCCCGCGGCGCGGAGGGAGTGGGTGGAGCGGGAGGAGCTCGTCGGTTATCTGGCGGGCGTTACCGCCAGGCTCGTCCTGGTTGACGCGCCGGCGGGGTTCGGCAAGACCACTCTGGTCGCGCAGTGGCGCTCTAGCCCGGCCGAGAGCCGGGCGTTCGCGTGGGTCTCGCTCGATCCCGGCGATAACGATCCCGGCCGGCTGTGGTGGCATGTCGTGTGCGCGGTGCAGCGGGCCTGCCCGAAGTTCAGTGCCGGTGACCTGCTGGCCGCGGTCCGGGCCCGGGCGCCTGATTTCGCCGGAACGCTGCTGCCGCTGCTGGTCAACGAGCTGGCCGCGCTGCCGGAGCCGGTTGTCCTGGTGCTGGACGACTACCACGTGATCAGGGACCGCGGCTGCCACGACCAGGTCGCGTTCCTGCTGCTGCACCTGCCGCCGGCGGCCCGGCTGGTGCTGATAACCCGGGCGGACCCGCCGCTGCCGCTGGCCCGGCTGCGGGCGGCCGGGGAGATGGCCGAGATCCGGGCCCGTCAGCTGCGGTTCGCGCCCGCGCAGGCGGCGCGGCTCGTCGCGGCTGTCGCCGGTATCGACCTCAGCGAGCCCGATCTGGCCGACCTGGCCGGCCGGACCGAGGGCTGGCCCGCGGGGGTCTACCTCGCGGCGCTGTCGCTGCGCGGGCACCCGGCGCCGGGTGCCTTCATCCGCCAGTTCACCGGCGACAGCCGGTTCGTCGTCGACTTCCTGGCCGAGGAAGTGCTCAGCCGCCAGCCGGCCGGAATCCGGCAGTTCCTGGCCCGGACTTCTGTCCTCAGCCGGTTCTGCGCGCCGCTGTGCGACGCCGTCGCCGGGCCGGCCGGCTCAGCCGAGATCATCGGCATGCTCGAGCGGGAGAACCTCTTCGTCGTGCCGCTGGACGACACCCGGCAGTGGTTCCGCTATCACCATCTCTTCGCCCAGGTGCTCCGCAGCGAGCTTGCCCGGACCGAGCCGGACATCGCGGCCGCCCTGCACCAGCGCGCCAGCGCCTGGCACCGCCGGTCCGGCTCGGCGGACGAGGCCATCAGCCACGCCCGCGCCGCCGGGGACGCCGCCGGGGTCATCGACCTGATCGCAGCGCACTGGTACGCCTACGTCGATTCCGGCCGGGTCGCCACCGTCCGCGGCTGGCTGGCCTCACTCGGCGACGGCATCGTCAGCGCCCATCCCGTCGCGGCGCACTGCGCGGCGTGGGCCGCGGCGCTGTCGGGCGACCGGGAATCCCTGCGCCGCTGGCTGCCGGTCGTCGAGGCGGCCGGGCACGCCGGGCCGCTGCCGGACGGCATCCGGTCGATGCGGTCGTCGGCGGCCCTGCTCACGGGCACCTTCGGGTTCGAGGGCATCGGCCCGATGCGCGACGCGGCTGCCCGGGCCGCCGCGCTCGAGCCGGACCCGGCATCGCCGTGGTATGCGATGGCACGCGCCGCGTACGCGGCCGCCCTCTACTGGTCCGGCGATCTCGAAGCCGCCGCCGGGCAGGCGCAGGACGCCGTGTCCAGCCCGTCCTCCATCGGGATCATCCGGATGCTGGCCTTCGCCATCCTGTCCCTGATCGCTGCCGACCAGGGAAACCTGGCCGAGGCAGAGCAGCTTGCCCGCGCGGCCCGCGAGATCGTGGCCGGCGCTGACCCCGGTCTGGGCGCAGCCCCGCAGAGTTCCCTCGCCTTCACCGCCGCCGGCGCGGTTCTCGCCCGGCGCGGGCAGCTCACCCAGGCCCGCGGCGAGCTCGAGCGCGCGCTCGGGATCCGGCGCAGGCACTCCGGGATCAGCCCGTGGGCCACCGTGGAGATCCTGCTGCGGCTCGCGCCGGTACTCCTCGACACCGGCGACCGGCCCGCAGCCGCCGCGCTCCTCGCCGACGCAAGGCAGGAGCTGACCTCGCTGCCGGACGGCGCCAGCGCCCAGCTCGCCAGGCTCGACCGGCTCGAACGTCGGCTCGCGGGCCGGCCGCGGGAAGTGTCGCTGGCCGGGCCGCTGACCGAGCGCGAGGCAGCAGTGCTGCGGCTGCTGCGCGGCACGCTGTCGCTGCGCGAGATCGGCCAGGAGCTCTACCTGTCGCAGAACACCATCAAGACCCACACCAGGGCCATCTACCGGAAACTCGGCGTCACCACCCGGCGTGATGCCATCACCAGAGGACAGGACACCGGCATCCTGTAGCACCACGCGAAGTGACTGCTCAGTATCACCAGGGTGAACAAGCCGGAACGGGTGACGACGTCTCACCCCTTCTTCGGCGACCAAGGGAGCAGCGCCCGGCCCTGCCCGCAGGACGGCGCCGCCGTGCGCGGACAACTGTCCGGGCCCGCCCGCAGGAAGGATGCGCGATCATGACGACGCTCAGCGACACCGGCTACCGGTACCGGATCATCCTGCGCGGCGAGTGCGGGTCGCTGCTGGCAGGCGTCCTCGGTGATGCCACGATCAAGTGCGGCCGCGGCTCGACGTGCGTCATCGCCTCGGTCCGGGATGAATCAGAGCTCTACGGCCTGCTCGACCGGTTCCAGGATCTCGCGCTGCACCTGGTCAGCCTTACCGAGCTCAGCGCGGGTGTCGCCGCGGCACCCGGCGGCGGAGGCCCCGGCGGGTGAGCCCCGGCTGGCCGGGCCGGCTGTCACTGCGCGAGGCTCAGAGCAGATCGAGCTCGCGCGCACGGCGGACCGCCTCACCGCGCTGGGTAGCCGCCAGCTTCCGGTAGATGCTCTTGAGGTGGGTCTTCACGGTGTTCACCGAGATATACATCTCGGTGGCGATCTCCGCGGTTGTCAGCATCGCCGACACGTGCCGGAGCACCTCACGCTCCCGCTCGCTGAGCCGCTCGACGACCAGGGGCACCGGCTGCCCGGCTGCAGCCTCGCCTGCCGCGGCACTGACCGGGCTGACCAGATCCGGCTCGAGCAGATGCCGGTAGTCGTGAGCCAGGCCAGGATCGCGCCGGAGCACCGGCCGGATCCACGCCCGCTCGAGCGCGAACGGCAGCCGGAGCAGCTCAGGCTCACCCAGCCGCAGCGCGTGCTCGAGCGCGCGCCGCCCTCGGCCCCGGTCGTCGTCGGCATAGCTGAGCTGGGCATCCACCAGCAGGGCCTCCAGGCCGAGCCAGGCAGGCGGCCGCCTGCCTGGCGGCGCGCCGGCAAATGCATGCCGGGCAGCCGCAGGGTCGCCGGCAGCAAGCCAGGCGCGCGCCAGCGCGATAGCCGCGTCCAGCCCGGTTCCGGGTCCGGCGCTCGCGGCCAGGTCGACCGCGGACCGGATGTCGGACCGCGCAGCGCACGCCCGCGACTCGACCAAGGTCAGTCTGTGGTCAAGCCAGGCGGGTGGCGACCAGCCATCACGCGCACGGCCGGCGAGCTGCGATGCTCCGCCGGGGCGCCCCTCGGCCAGGCTGCGCCGGGCGGCGACCAGGCAGGCCGCGGCGCTGACCAGCCGGTCAGGGCGAGCCAGCAGGGCCTCGTCGGCCTGCTTCAGCTGGCAGCGCGCGCGGGACAGCTCATTGCGCTCGGTATGCACGCAGGCGAGCGCTACTTCCGCCGCGGGGCTGACGGGACCGGGCAGCCGGTCCTCGCCCAGGTCAGCCGGGGCCGCCTCGGCGGCCAGGGCGGCAGCGCGGCTGAGCCGCCCGCTGAGAGCTTCGACGAGCGCGAGGTGCCCAAGGCAGTCGGCTCGCTCCTGCTCGCCGCCTGGCGCGCGAGCGGCTGCCGCGCCGGCATCGAGGGCCGCGTCAGCCGCATCGAAACGGCCCCACCAGAATTCCACCACGCCGCGGCCGGACAGTACCTGAGCGCGCAGCTCGCGGTGGCGGGCAACCAGGTCCTCGGGCAGGGCCGCGAGCAGGTCCTCGGCTGTGCCGACCGCGATCGTTGCGGCGTCGAGATCGCCGGTGCGCCGGGACAGGGCGAAGCGGACCAGCGCGGCGGCAAGCCGGGACGGGGCCTCGGCGCCCGCGGGAAGAAGCTCGAGCATGCTTTCCGCGGCGCCGAGCGAGGCGGCACTGGCTTCATCCCGGCCGCGGGACAGCTCGATGGCGGCCTCGACGAGCAGTGGCTGCGGCTCCGTCAGTGTCCGGCTGTCGGGCATGCGAGAGAATTCGGCGGCGAGCTGCTCGCCGTCACGGGGCTCGATGAGCTGCGCCACCGCGAGCTCATCGAGGACGGTCCGGGCGGCCAGCTGCCAGTCACCCGCATCCGCGGCATGCCGGACCGCCTGGGTCAGCGATCCATGCCGCCGGTACCAGCGGGCGGCCCGCCGATGCAGGTCAGGCACCCGGTCGGGATAGTCCCGGCGCAGCTTAAGCCGCAGGACCGCACCGAACAGCGCATGGTAGCGGTACCAGCCGTGCCCGACCGGCAGGACGAACGCGTTCGTCCGGGTCAGGACCGACAGCGCATCGGCGGCGGATCCGTCGTCGGCTAGCTCGCCGGCGATGTCGGCACTGAACCGGTCCAGAATGCTCGTCCTGAGCAGGAAGTCACGGATATACGCGGGCTGAGCGTCCAGGACCTCGTCCACCAGATAGCCCGTCACAGCGCTGTCCTCGGCCGCGAACTCCTTGACGAACTGGTCGGGATCGGGGTGCCCGGCCATCGACATCGCGGCAAGGCGCATGCCCGCTGCCCAGCCCTCCGCCCGGCGGGTCAGGCACTCGAGCGACTCCGCCGACAGCGTGATGCCGTGCTGTGCCATCAGCAGGCGGGCTTCAGAGCAGCTGAAGACCAGGTCGTTGGCCCGGATCTCGGTCAGCTCCCCGGAAAGCCGGTAGCGGTGCAGCGGCAGCAGCGGGTCCATCCGCGAGGAGACCACCAGCCGCAGGCCAGGACCGGAATTCCGCAGCACGTATTCCAGGCCGTCCAGCAGCCGGGAGTCCGTCAGCAGGTGCAGATCATCGAGCACCAGGGTCACCGGCGGGTCCTGCGCGGCCATCGCCGATGCGAACCGCAGCAGGAACACGTGATCGACTGCGCGCCCGCGCGCAGCGCCCGACACGGCTCTGGGCACGGTCACGCCAGCGCCGCGCAGCGCCGCGATGACAGCGGACCAGAAAGCCTTCGGCCGGTTGTCGTATTCGTCCAGATTGAGCCACGCGATGACGCCAGGGTCGGCCGCCGCCCACAGGGCAACGGCCATCGTCTTCCCCGCGCCGGGCGGCCCGGACACAACGGTGAGCCGATTCCCCGCACCGCGGGCGATGAGCCTGCTGATCCGCAGCCGCGGGACAGCCCATCCCGGCACGGCCGGGGCGGTGATCTTGGACGTCAGGACCGGCTCGTCGACGGCGCCCCCATGCCACCGGGCGCGGGCTAGCCCACGAGGACTTGCGCTGGTCACCACCGGTACCACCCTCTCCAACGGCCACCAACCCAGCCGGGCTACCCCACCCAGCGAACGGCGGCCTGCCCAGTCAGGGGTCTGGGAGCCGGCTAGCTCGCTTGCCTACGAGATATCTCGCGCGAATTCGGGTGACCCGTCAATACCCTGCCACAATCTCACCAGGGTGAGGAAGTCACCCGCTAGGAGTGGCGCCCGACGGACCCGGCCGTAGCACTGTGGAAGCTGGCATTGCCCATTTCCGATCGGCTGGGGGCCCGGGTGACACCGTCCTACTACGAGATCCGCGTCACGGGAGTCCTCCCGCCCGAGGCCCTGCTGGACTTCGAGCGCCTTACCGCCTCGGTGAAGCCGGTGGAGACCGTGGTGCACGGGCCGCTGGCTGATCAGGCGGCGCTGCACGGGTTTCTTGCCAGGCTCGAGACACTCGGCGTCCAGGTCCTGGAAGTGCGCCGCCTGCATCCTCGGGCCCCTTCGGGCAGCCAGGCCCCCTCGGGCAGTCAGGCCGCCCCCTGCAATCAGGCCAGGCCCGCTCCGTGAGCGGGCGAGGCCGCAGCCGGTGGCATCACCCGCTGCGGATGACCGCGAACTTGGCGGCGAAGCCCCGGTTCAGCAGCGCATCAGGCCTGGCGCCCGGCCGAACGGTCCGGCGATGCTTCCCAGTGGTCCAGCAGCACCGCCGCTGCCTGCCCGGTGCCGGCGCCGACGATCGAGCCGACCACCGCGTCAGCGGGATAGTGCACGCCCGTGTGCACCCGGGAGTACGCCACCGCGGCAGCCAGGAAGCGCAGCGGCAACGCCAGCCACGGCAGCTCGCTGCCGACGGCCGTAGCAAAGGCAAATCCCGAGGCGGAGTGCCCGGAGGGAAACGACGTCGAGGCAGGCATCGTGACCTGCCTGCCCGACGGTACGCCCAGGCCAGCCCGGTCCGGGCGCTGCCGGACGTAGACGGACTTGATTCCCAGATTCACCAGTGCGGACGAGGCGCCGATGGCGACAGTCCCCCGCAGGGCCGCGCGCCGACCAGGCCGCCCGCCGGCGACGGCAAGCCCGGCCGCGATCGCGAGCCAGATCCGGGAGTAGCTCGCGGCATCGGAGAGCCTGCGCAACGGCACATCCAGCGCTGGCGTCGGCACCGAGGCGATCGCGGCATAGACCGCGCGGTCAACCGCGCCGAACTGGCGGAGGCAGGCAGCGATCTGCTCGCGCGCCGGGCCAGCCATAACAGATGGTAACATCCGCCGACCAGGCAGAGTCTGCCTCGGAGGGGCCACGTGCCGAGGCATAGAGCACATCGTCCGCCGATCGGCGATCGGATCGCGGCGCTCGTGGCCCTGCTCGCTGTCGTTGCCGCCGTCGCCCTGCTGCTGATCGGCGTCGTCCGCCATCTCGCGGCGGTGCTGCTCACGATCATCAGCCTGCTGGTCTTCGTCACGGCTGGCTGGTACGCGGTGTCCCGGCGGGGGGCAGTCCGGGTGACCGCGCTGATCCTGATGACCGCTGCGCTCGGGGTGCTGATCGCTGGCCTGGTGCTGGCGAGCCCCAGCGTGCTGCGGCTTGTCCTGATCGTCGTCCTGGCGGCGCTGTCGCTGGCTGCGGCCCGCCGCGCGCTGCGCGCGGTGTCCGCCGCGCTGCGCGCATCGGCTGCGAGCCTGGAGCCGGCCGGGCGCCCTGGGCATCCCGTGCTGATCATGAACCTGAAGTCGGGCGGCGGGAAGGCTGAGCGATTCGGGCTGGCGCAGGAGTGCCAGCAGCGCGGCATCGAGCCCGTCGTGCTGCGGCCAGGCGATGACCTGCTGCAGCTTGCCGAGGATGCCGTCGCGCGCGGCGCTGACGTGATCGGGATGGCCGGCGGCGATGGCTCGCAGGCGCTGGTCGCCAGCGTCGCGATCCGGCACGACATCCCGCATGTGTGCGTGCCGGCCGGGACAAGGAATCACTTCGCGCTCGACCTCGGCCTGGACCGCGACGATGTCGTCGGCGCGCTCGATGCGTTCACCGACGGAGTCGACCGCCGGATCGACCTCGCTGCTGTCAACGGACGGGTTTTCGTCAACAATGCGGCACTCGGGCTGTACGCGCAGGTGGTTCAGTCACCGGCGTATCGCGACGCGAAGCTCAGGACAACCGCGTCGATGCTGCCGGATCTGCTGGGACCGGATGCGGTCCCAGCAGATCTGCAGTTCCGCGGGCCCGACGGCGCCGAGTACCCGACAGCGCACCTGATCCTGGTGTCGAACGATCCGTATCAGCTGGACCATATCGGCGGCCGGGGCACGCGCGAGCGGCTAGATCTTGGCGTCCTCGGGATAGTGGCGTCCCGGATCAGCAATGCCGAGGAGGCCAGGCGGTTCATCGCGCTGGAGGCAGCCGGGCAGCTGCGGCTCTTTCCCGGCTGGCAGGAATGGAGCGCGCCGAGGTTCGAGGTCAGCTCCGGCGGGCGGCTGGAGGTCGGCGTCGACGGCGAGGCCCTGCTGATGGATCCGCCGCTGGTGTTCGAGTCCCTGCCGGGCGTGCTCCGGGTGCGCCTGCCCCGCCGTGCGGTCAGGCCCGGGCCGGCCGCGCGAGCGGTGCGGGTGCTGTCGCGCTCGACTATCACGGAACTGGGACGGGTGGCCGCGGGGCGGCTCGGCGCGCCAGCCCCGACGCGTCAGAACTGAGGAATCCTCCGGCCGCAGCGGCCTTACTCGGCGGCCGGCCCGGACTGCCTGCGCGACGCGGCGTCGTCGGCGTGCGCCGGGACGGACGGGCTGCCGGCCACGGCCGGAGGCGCCGCGGCAGGCTCGCTGGGCCCGAGCGGCGTTGTGTAGACGTCGCGGTGCGTCTCGATCTCCTGGGTGGTGAAGGTGCGCTCGCGGCGGACGTCGCGGGTGAAGGCCAGCCACCAGGTGAGCAGGGCGCCGAGCCGGTTACGGTAGCCGGTCAGGAACGCGATGTGGATGAACAGCCAGATCCACCAGCCGAGGAAGCCGCCGACCTGCAGCGGCCCGGCGGAGACGACGGCTCGGCCGCGGGAGATGTAGGCCGCCGAGCCGAGGTCACGGTAGCGGAACGGCTTTTCCGCCATATCGCCCGCGGCCCGGCGCCGGATGCGGTGACCGGTGTGGAGCCCGGACTGCATCGCCACCTCGGCGACGCCGGGGAGCTTGTCCAGGCTCATCATGTCGCCGAGCACGGAGATCTCGGGATGACCGGGGATGGTCAGGTCCTTCTCGACCAGGATGCGCCCGGCCCTGTCGCGCTTGGCGCCGGTGGCGGCTGCCAGGGCCCCGGCGACGGGCGGCGCCTCGACCCCGGCGGTCCACAGCACCGTGTTGGCGTCGTAGCGGGTCTGCTCGCCCGCCTTGTCGCGGACGAGCAGGTAGCCCATGTCGACATGCGTGACGATCGAGCCCATGTGCTGCTCGACGCCCAGTTTCTGCAGCGTGTCGGCCGCCTTGCGGGACAGCTTCGGGCCGAACATGGCCAGCGGCGCGGTGCCGCCGTCGAAGAGCAGTACCCGCGCGTCCTCCGGCTCGATCGACCGGAACTCGGCACGCAGGGTCTTGGTGGCGAGCTCGCGGATCTGGCCGGCGAGCTCCACGCCGGTCGGGCCGCCGCCCACGAGCGCGAACGTCAGCCAGTTGCGGCGTTCTTCGGGTGTCGGCGCGGTGTCGGCCATCTCGAAGGCCCCGTATACCCGGCGCCGGATCGCGAGAGCATCGGAGATCGTCTTCATGCCCGGTGCCCAGCGGGCGAATTCGTCATGGCCGAAGTAGGACTGCTGCACTCCGGCCGCGACGATCAGGTCGTCGTAGCCGAACTCGATCCGGTTACCGCCGACCCGCTGGGCGACGACTCGCTGGCCGCTGACGTCGAAATCGACGACCTCGGCCAGCACGCAGTCGACGTTCTTGTAATTCTTCAGCAGGTCACGCAGCGGAGTGGCGATCTTCCCCTCGGACAGGATCCCGGTGGCGCACTGGTACAGCAGCGGCTGGAACAGGTGGTGCTGGGCACGGTCGATCAGTGTCACGCTGACATCGCCGCGCTTCAGCGCCCGGGCCGCGAACAGCCCCGCGAAACCGCCGCCGACGATCACGACGCGACGGCGCCCCGATTGCTCTGCCAGCGGAGATTGCTGTGCCAGCGGAGATTGCTCTGCCATCGGATCCTCCGGTCCCCCGCTCAGCGTCAGCCTGCCGGGTCGTGCCAGGTGTCCCGGTTGGACAGCAGCCGGTCGGCCTCCTTCGGGCCCCAGCTGCCCTTGCCGTACGGGTGCACGGGGGTGGCGTCGCCGAGCACCGGGTCAACGACCCGCCAGGCCGCCTCGACGGTGTCCTGGCGGGCGAACAGCCAGCGGTCGCCGTCCAGGGCCGCGCCGATGAGCCGGTCGTACGGCCGCATGTCCGACCCCGGCTGCCCGGAGAACGTCAGTTCCTCCGGCTGCGGCTCCAGTCCGGCACCCGGCTTCTTCCCGGCAAGCTCGAAGCCGACAGCGGTTTCCGGCCAGACCCGGAACCGCAGCGAGTTCGCCACGGCGAACGGCTCGATCCCGAACACGTCATGCGGGGGCCGCTTGAAGCGGATGTCGACCTCGGTCGCGGTGACCGGCATGCACTTGCCGGCCCGGATCAGGATCGGCACGCCCGCCCAGCGCCAGGTGTCGGCAGCGAGCCGGACAGCGACGAAGCTCTCCGTGGTCGACTTCGGGTCGACGCCGTCCACCTGGTGGTAGCCCTCGTACTGGCCGCGCACCGTGTCCTCGGGGGTCAGCGGCCGCAGCGCGGACACCACCCGCGACTTGGCGTCCCGCCAGGAACCCAGGCCCTGCCCGTCCGGCGGGTCGGCCAGCACGGTGGCCAGCACCTGGAGCATGTGGTTCTGGACCACGTCCCGGATGGCGCCCGTCCGGTCGTAGAACCTGCCGCGGTCGGAGACGTCGAACGCCTCGGCCATGGTGATCTGGATGCGCTCCACGTAGGTCCGGTTGAGCAGCGGCTCCAGCACCGAGTTGGCGAACCGGACGAAGAGCACATTTTCCACGGGATCAAAAGCCAGCCAGTCGTCGACCCGGAAGATTGCCTCTTCCGGGAAGTACTTGTGCATGGTGTCGTTGAGCCGCTGCGAGCTGGCCAGGTCGGTGCCGAACGGCTTCTCCACCATCACCCGCGCGTCCCTGGTCCGGCCGGCGGTGGCGATGCCCTGCGCGATGCGCCCGAACAGCACGGGTGGCACTTCCAGGTAGAACAGGACCCGGCTGCCGGAGCCGATGGCATCCGACATCGCCTTGTAGGTGGCATCGTCGTCGAGGTCCCCGTCGACGTATCGCAGCAGCCCGAGCATCTTCTGCGCAGCCGCACTGTTGGGGTCCATGTGGTTGAGCTGCAGTGAGGCGACAGCGTAGTCGCGGAACTGCGCCAGCCCCCAGCCGCTCTTGGCGACCCCGATGACCGGCACGTTGAGCACGCCGCGCTGAACCAGGCCGACCAGCGCCGGAAACGTCTCCAGCTTGGCCAGGTCACCGGTCGCGCCGAAAATCACAAGCGCGTCAACATCGTTAGTCGCCATATCAGCTCCTCTGCCGATCTGTCCGATCGCTGCCCTCATCAGATCCCGGTCGGCACTCTGCTGGCATCACTCGAAGCGGGTGAAGGCAGCATGCGGCCCAGCTCGAACACTTATGCTTTCGTCGGCCGCTGCGCATGTCCCGGCCGATCTCGCTGCCAGGAGGCGACCAGGCGCAATGAGCACACCAGGAAGTCGCGAGCGGCCAGCTGTCCTGGACGCTGCTGACTTTAGCTCTCTGCACCGGCGGCTGCGGGACGCAGCTGACTGGGGACCGGCCGACCGCCGCGGCGCGCTGAACAACATCACGCCGCAGCAGGTGCTCGCCGCGGTGACCGAGATCCGGCTCGGCCGCGCAGTGACGATGGCCGCGCCGGTGGAAAGCCGCGTAACGATGGACAACCCCGAGCCGGCCATCCATCAGATGACCGGTCCGGCCGGGAACCAGGCCGATCCGGACGGGCTGTCCTTCGCAATGGACCGGCTGGCCATGAACGTGCACGGCAACGCCGATAGTCACATGGATGCCCTGTGTCATGTCATCTACCGCGCCAGCCTTTACAACGGCGTACCCGCGGACACTGTCACCGCCGAGGGGGCAGCGGAGCTGTCCATTGAAGTCGCCCGTAACGGCGTCGTGGGCCGCGGCGTGCTGCTCGACATCCCGCGGCTGCGCGGGGTGCCCTGGCTGGAGCCTGGCGATCACGTGACCGCCGATGACCTCATCGCGGCCGAGGAAACGCAGCAGGTGCGCGTCGGCCAGGGTGACTTGCTGTTCGTGCGGGTCGGGCACCGCCGCCGCCGCGCCGAGCTCGGCCCCTGGGACACCGCCCATGCGCGCGCGGGGCTGCATCCTGCCGCGCTGGAATTCGTCGCGGAACGACGGGTCGCGGTGCTCGGCAGCGACAGCAACAACGACACCACCGCCATCCTGGCCGAAGGCGTCGAGTTTCCCGTGCATGTGCTCGCCATCAACGCGATGGGGCTGCATCTGCTCGACTACCTGCAGTTCGACAACCTCGTCCAGCTCTGCGAGGAGGCTGGCCGCTGGTCATTTTTCTGTGTCATTGCACCATTGCGGCTGGTCCGGGGCACCGGGTCGCCGGTCAACCCCATCGCGATCTTGTGACGCCCGGCTGGCGGAGTAGCTCATCAGCGCTGCGCGGCAGGTCCCCCCGAGCGCTCCCGTCAGGACAGGCCCGCGATGCCCTGCCCGACAAGCAGGACGCCGAAAACCAGGAAAAGCACCAGCATGACGGCGGCGTTGTTGGCGGCCAGCCAGGCCCGCCAGCCGTCCAGGATGCCGGCTGCCTTTGCGCCCATCGCAAGGTAGATGACCAGCGGCGTCGCCACGGTGACGCTGCCCAGCGCGATGAACACCGCAAGCACGCTCGCCTGCTGGCCGCCGGGCAGCCCGGCCTGGGCGATCGACGCGGCCGCGCCAATGGTCAGGATGAGGTTCTTTGGGTTGACGCCGGACAGCGCAGCGCCGAGGCCGAGTGACTTGCCGGGACCGAAGGTGTCGAGGGCGGCCATCCACTTCGGGGCGGGCGGCTGCTCACCGGGGGCGGGACGGCTGTGCCATTGCCGCGTCGCGAGCAGGAGAAACAGCACTCCGAGAAGGAGCTTGATGGCGTACGCGGCGGTGGACGGACCGCTGCTGCTGGAGACCCCGGCCACGCCCGCGATGACGAGCACGGACCCGCCGACGATGACGAGTCCGAGCACCCAGCCGGCCAGGAATGCCAGGCCGTTGCCGCGCGCTCGGGGCGTGATGAGCATCAGGATGAGCGCGATGATCGGCAGCACGCTGATGGCCACGCCGATGGCCAGCGGCAGGATGCCGCCGATTGCCTGGCCCATGCGAGCTGCCGGCCTCCGCTCGGTTTTCCTTATCTGGCTGGCGGGGCGCCGGCACCGGGGGTAGGTACCGGCCCTGGCGAGGCATCGTCCGGCGCGCTGCGCGCGGCTGGCGGCAGGAATTCCTGCTGGCTGATGCGCCGCCGGAATACGTAGTAGGTCCAGGTCTGATAGGCGAGCACGAACGGCAGGAAGATGATGACAACGACCGTCATCACCTTGAGCGAGTACCCTCCGGACGCCGTGTTGTGCACCGTCAGGTTGTACGCCGCGCTGGTACTGGAGACCATCACGTTGGGATACAGGTCAACGAAGATCGACAGGATGCACGACGCCATCGTGACCGTTGTCGCGGCGAACGCAAAGCCCTCGCGGTGCTCGTAGACCAGCCAGACGGCGGCGATGGCGGCGAGCAGGGCAAGCAGCTCGATCGGGTTGAGCAGGTAGCCCTTGCCGGACGTTACGTGCGTCCAGATGGCGAAGGCAATCACGGCGATCCCCGTTACCGGGGCCACTCGCCGGGCCAGGCGCCCGGAACGGTCGCGCATGTCGCCAGTGGTCTTCAGGCTCAGGAACGTCGCGCCGTGCAGCAGGCAGATCAGCACCAGGGTGATGCCGGTGAACACCCCGTACGGCTGCAGCAGGTCCCAGAATGACCCGGTGTACTCCTGGCTGGAATTGATGGGCAGTCCGTGCAGCAGGTCGCCCAGTGCCACGCCGATCAGCAGCGGGGCCAGCAGGCTGCCCACGGTCAGCAAGACGTCCCAGCTGCGGCGCCAGCGCAGCGCGTCGCGCTTGCCCCGGTACTCAAAGGACACGCCGCGGACGATCAGAGACGCCAGCAGCAGCACAAGCGCGAGATAAAAACCCGAGAACATCGTCGCGTACCAGCCGGGGAACGCGGCGAACATGGCGGCCCCGGCCACGATCAGCCAGACCTCATTGCCATCCCAGAGCGGCCCGATCGTGTTGATGGCAGCCCTGCGGCCCGCCTCGTCCTTGCCGACAACGCCGTGCAGCATGCCGACGCCGAAGTCGAACCCCTCGAGGATGAAAAAGCCGGTCCACAAAACCGTGATGACGATGAACCAGAACGGGATGAGTTTGCTCATCGTGACCTCAATACTGGACGGCCGGCACCGGCGCGTCCGCGTCGGCCTCGGCGCGCGCGGGCGGGAGCTCTTCGCGTGAGTAGCGCAGCATCAGCAGCAGGTCGACGGTGGCCAGCACGCCGTACAGCAAGACGAAAGCCGCCAGGCTGAGCGCGATGTCGGTCGTGCTGACGGATGGCGAGACCCCGTTTTTGGTCAGCATGATGCCCTGCACGATCCACGGCTGCCTGCCGCTCTCGGTCAGCAGCCAGCCCGCGGTGTTCATCAGGAACGGCAGCACGGCGGCCCAGACCGCCACCCAGAGGAACAGCCGCGACGTCGCCAGTGTCTTGCGCCGGATCAGCCAGAGCCCCCACAGCGCGAGCAGGAAGACCGCGACTCCGGTGTAGGCCATCACCCGCATCGACCAGTACTGGATGAAGACGTTCGGCACGTAGTAGCCAGGCCCGTACGTGCTGGTGTACTGCGACTGCAGCGGGTTCAGGCCGATTACCTTGCCGTTCCAGTGGTTAGTGGCCAGCAGGGACAGCAGGTGCGGGATCTCCAGGATCTGGGTCGGCGTCTGGTCCTTGTTGCCGCCGCCGATCTGGAACAGCGAGAACGAGCACGGCTGGCAGGTGGTCCACTGCGCCTCGGCAGCCGCGATCTTCATCGGCTGGTATTTGGCCTCGATCACCCCGAGCTCGTCGCCAACCAGCATGGTGAAGAGCATGGCCGGGAGCAAGACGACCAGCGCGAGCCGCGCCGACCGGCTGAACACGCTGCGGTCCCCGCCGTGCCGCAGCTGCCACGCGGAAACCGCCAGCATCACGGCTGCGCCGGTGACCAGGGAGGCCAGCAGGACCTTGGCATAGCCCCAGACGAACACCGGGTTGGTCAGCACCGCCCAGATGTCGTTCAGCTGCGGCTGATGGGCCTTGTTCATCGTGTAGCCGACGGGATGCTGCATCCACGAGTTGGCCGCCATGATGAACGCCGCCGACAGGACCGTGCCGAGCGAGACCGCCCAGATCGTCAGCAGGTGCAGCCGACGCGACAGCTTGTCCCAGCCGAACAGCCACAGGCCCAGGAATGTCGACTCCAGGAAGAAGGCGGCCAGGCCCTCCATTGCCAGCGGCGCGCCGAAGATGTTGCCGACCAGCCGGGAGTACGCCGACCAGTTCATCCCGAACTGGAACTCCTGCACAAGGCCTGTCACCACACCGATCGCGACATTGATAACCAGCAGCGTGCCGAAGAACCTGGTCAGCCGTAGGTACTCATCGCGCTTGCTGCGATACCAGGCCGTCTGCAGCAGCGCGGTGAGGAAGGCCAGGCCGATGGTTATCGGGACGAAGAGGAAATGGTTGATCGACGTAAACGCGAACTGCCACCGCGCGAGGTCGACGTTCGTCATCTACTCCCCCGGGTCAGGAAGGCTTCGGGGGTGGCTGGCCCCGGCCCGACATGGCAGCCGCTCGGTCATGAACCGGCGGTCTCGCGGGACTGGACCCCGTTCTGCCAGGCGCTGGTGCCGGCGGACGCCGCGGTCTTGGCCTGCGCCCACTTGATCTTCGCCAGCTCGCCCGGCGGCACGTCCATGTCCCGGATCCACCGGCGGGTGGCCGCGAGCAGATGCGAGCCGCCGATGGCGAAGCCCGCCAGGGCGATCAGGGTGCCGGCTGCGACGAGCGCGCCCCCGGTGATCATTGGGCCCGATCTGAGCTGCGGCCCGCTGCTGCTTTTCTGCGTGATGGTAGCCATGGCACCGTCCCTGTACGCTGGTCATTGACCGTTACTGTCGCCGCTACTGTCGCCGCCTGGAACTGGCCGGGCATCATCCTTCAGGGGTGATTGCCTCGCCCGCGGTATGGACGGCTCCTGTGCTGACGCCTGCGGCACCCGCGCGGCGCAGCGGGCGGCGCCGGAGCGGCGACACGACGAACGAGAGCGCCGCCAGGATCGCGGCGATTACCGCGGTGCCGCCGAAGACCGCCGACAGGCTCAGGCCAGCGTGCTGCAGCGGCCCGACACTGAACGCCGCGACGCCGTAGCCGAGCTGGTAGAAGGCGATCACTGCGCCGGCCATCGCCGCCGCGATCGCGGTCACCTCCTCCTCGCCGAAGCTGATCGTGAGCGGCAGCAGCGCCGAGCAGCCGAGGCCCGCCAGCCCGAAGACGGCGATCCCGGCGAGAGCGGCGTGTGCTGGCAAGACATCGACCAAAACGAATGATCCCACCAGCACCAGGGGCAGCAGGTGATAGGTGATCCGGGCGGGCAGCCAGCGGCCGACGAGGGCGAACAGCACCCGGCCGATAGTCACCATCCCCCAGAACGCGGCCAGCGCCAGCGAGGCCTGCGCCTTCGATGCGCCGAGCCGGGTGGTCATCTCCAGCTGCGACCAGTTGCCGTTCATCGTCTCGCAGATGCCATAGGCCACGGCGAATGCCGCGTAGATCCACAACCTTGCTGGTATGCGGCTGCCGCCCGGCCGCGCCGCGCGACTCCGCCGGGCCGGCGGGCTGCCCTGGGCCGCCGGGCTCCGCTCTGCAGCAGTCCGCAGCGGCAGCCGCAGGCTGATCAGGATCAGCGCGGTCAGCAGCACCGCCGACAGGATCGGCAGGCCCCACCAGAATCCGAGGCCATCGAATACCGCCACGAACACCGGCGCCAGCACGGTGCCAAGGCCCAGCAGCGCATTCAGCACGAGTACCGAGCTGTCAACGCTCGCCGGGTGAAAGGCCGACGCGTAGGTGTTCAGGACCGGGACCGTCAGCCCGAAGCCAGCGCCGAGGAACGCCGTCGCGACCAGCAGCAGCGGGTAGGCGACCGCGTGGTCGGCCTTGACCGCCGCGCTGGCCAGGAGCAGCCCCATCGACACCAGGCTCAGGGCCAGACCAAGGAGGTAGACCCTTTTCGTGCTAATCCGGCGAGCTAGCCCCGCACCGGTCAGCGCTCCCGCGATGGCCGTCGCCACCTGAGGCAGGAACATGTTGCCGTACTGGACGCTGGAGAGCCCGTACTCGCTCTTGTCGGTGAAGATGGTGCTGGCCGCGGGAAAGGTGACCAGGACGATGCCCTGCACCAGGGCGGCGGTGTTGACGACGGCGCTCTCGGCTCTCGAGGCCACGGGCATGCTCCGGTAGGTCGAGTTGGGCGGTCAGCCGGCGGGCGAGTCGCAGCCTGCCGCAGACTGTAGCTTCTTAGCAGGGCGGAGTCTCCCCGCAGGGCGGCCGGGTCGTATCACCCCGGCGGTGTGGGTTTTGTGAGGTCACGCCCCTGGGGCGGGACCGCCGGAACGGCCTGCCCGCCGTCCGAGCGCTTTGAGCGGACTTGTTCCGGGCTGAGCGGCGGGCTCGAGTGCCAGCTCATTTCGCGCGGTCACCCGGCGGGTGTGATGCGCCTGCGCGCCCCGAACCGCCACAGTGACCCTGTGACTGAACACTATGACGTGATCATTGTCGGCAGCGGCGCGGGCGGCGGCACGCTGGCGCACACGCTGGCGCCGTCGGGCAAGCGGATCCTGCTGCTCGAGCGCGGCAACTTCCTGGCCCGCGAGACCGATAACTGGAATCCCGGCTCTGTTTTCGTGGACGGGAGATACATCTCGCCGGATCCTTGGTATGACGCCGACGGCAAGCAGTTCCAGCCGCAGGTGCATTACTACGTCGGCGGGGCCACGAAGCTGTACGGGGCCGCGCTGTACCGGCTGCGCCCTGAGGACTTCGGCGAGATCAGGCATTCTGACGGGCCGTCACCAGCGTGGCCGCTGAGCTATGACGAGTTCGAGCCGTGGTACACCAAGGCCGAGTGGCTGTACCAGGTGCACGGAATTCACGGCCAGGATCCCACCGAGGGCCACTGCTCGAAGCAGTACCCGTGGCCGCCGGTCTCGCACGAGCCGCGGATCCAGCAGATCTCCGACGCGCTGGCGGCGGGCGGCTACCATCCGTTCCACGCGCCGTGCGGCATTCTACTGAACGAGGCAGACCGACCCCTCAGTGCGTGCGTTCGCTGCGCCTGGTGCGACGGCTACCCGTGCCTGGTGCACGCCAAGTCAGACGCCGACATCATCGCCGTGCGCCCGCTGCTCGACCAGCCGAACGTGACCCTGCTGGTGAACGCGGAAGTGCAGCGGCTCGAGACCGATCAGGCCGGCGGGGCGGTCACCGGAGTCGAGGTTGTGCGCGAGGGCAGCCGCGAGGTCTACAGCGCGGACATCGTGGTGATCTCGGCCGGCGCGGCCAACAGCGCCAAGATCCTGCTCCGGTCGGCCTCCGACCAGCACCCGGCCGGCCTGGCGAATGGGTCCGACCAGGTGGGCCGCAACTACATGTACCACAACAGCAAGGCCATCGTGGCGCTCGACAAGGAGCGCAACGACACGGTCTTCCAGAAGACGCTCGGCCTGAACGACTTCTACTTCGCGGGGAACGGCCGCCAGTGGCCGCTGGGCAACATCCAGCTGCTCGGGAAGTCCAACGCGATGGCGATGAAGGGCGAGGAACCGAAGCTCACCAAGCTGGCGCCGAAGTGGAGCCTGGAGGAAGTCGCCCGGCATGCGGTCGATTTCTGGCTGACGACCGAGGACGTACCCAAGCCGGACAACCGGGTCACCGTCGACCGTGACGGGCACGTGCACCTCGCCTACCAGCAGACAAACGACTCCGAGGCTGACGGGCTGTACAAGGAACTCAGGAAGGTGCTGAACCACATCGGGATCGCCGCCCATCACGTCCTCGGCAAGAACTTCTACGCGAGCATGGACGTGCCCGTGGCCGGCGTTGCGCATCAGTCGGGTACCTGCCGTTTCGGCACCGATCCGGCCAGCTCAGTGCTCGATGTCAACTGCAAGGCGCACGAGCTCGACAACCTGTACGTCGTCGACACCAGCTTCTTCCCGAGCATCGGAGCCGTGAACCCGGCGCTCACCGCCATGGCGAATGCGATCCGCGTCGGCGAGCACCTGCTGGACAGGATGGCATGAGCCGCGCCGGGAAGGTCGTCTGGATCGGCACCGCTATCCTGGTCGCCGGATGCAGTTCGTCCGGCGGCACCACGGCCGCGTCCAGTTCAGCGCACGCGTCCAGTTCCGCGACGTCATCCGTGTCGTCGATGTCGACGATCTGCGACGAGGCTGCGGCAGTGCGCGCATCGCTGCAGAAGCTCGAGCACATCAATGCCAGCAGCGGATCAATCAGCGGGCTGACCACCGACGTGCAGAACCTCAAGAGCTCGGTGACGACCCTCACCAGCAACGCAGGCAGCCAGTGGCATGCGCAGACCAGCGACCTGAAGTCCGCGCTGACGGGGCTGCAGAGTGCCGTGACCAGCCTGGTCAAGAACCCGAGCGTGAGCGCGATTACCAACGTCAAGACGGAAGTCGGCAAGGTCGCGACGGCAGGCAGCAACCTCGAGACCACCGCGAAATCGGTCTGCGACTAGACGTCCGGCAAGGGGGCCCCTGCCGGAGGGGGAGGAGCGCACGGTGTCGAGCAACACAGTGCCCAGCAACACAGTGCCCAGCAACACAGTGCCCAGCAACACAGTGCCCAGCAACACAGTGCCCAGCAACACAGTGCCCCGTTATCCGAACATCAGCGACCATGGCCTGATCGGCGACCTGCAGACGGCAGCGCTCGTGACGACCGACGGCTGCGTCGACTGGTTCTGCTGCCCGCGGTTTGATTCGCCCAGCGTGTTCGCGTCCCTGCTGGACGCCGACCGCGGCGGTCACTTCCGGATCGCGCCGGACCGCGACGACTACGTCAGCCGCCAGCTGTACCTCCCGGACACCGCGATCCTGGTGACCCGGTTCATGACCCCGGACGGGGTGGGCGAGGTGCATGACTTCATGCCCGTCATCGAGGGGGCTGCTACTAACCGGCACCGACTGGTCCGCAACATCCGCGTCGTGCGGGGCACCATGCGGTTCGCGATCGACATCCAGCCGCGCTTCAACTACGGCCGCAGCCCGCACAAGCTGGAGCTGTCCGAGCGCGGCGCGGTGTTCCACTCCGATGGCATGCGGCTGGTGGTGCACGGGATCGCCCCGCCGGATTCCTCTCTCCGCGACCTGGGACTCAAGCCGCGGCAAGACGCCGAAGGACTGCGCTGGACGCGGACCCTGCGGGAGGGCGAGATCGGCGGGGTGATGCTGGAGTCGATGGGCGAGGAGCCCCGGCTGCTGCCGCCGGATGAGGCACAGCAGATGGCCGACGACACCGCGCGGTTCTGGAAGGGCTGGCTGCGCCGCTCGACCTACACCGGCCGCTGGCGCGAGATGGTCAGCCGCTCCGCCATGACGCTCAAGCTGATGACCTACGCGCCCACCGGCGCGCCGGTCGCCGCGCCGACCACTGGCCTGCCCGAGCAGACCGGCGGGGAGCGCAACTGGGATTACCGGTACACCTGGATCCGGGACGGCTCCTTCTCCATCTACGCCCTGCTGGGCCTGGGCTACAAGGAGGAGGCAGCGGCGTTCGGAAAATGGCTCAAGGACCGCGCGACCGAGCAGGCGGGCCACGGCTCCGGGCCGCTGAAGATCATGTACCGGGTCGACGGCAGCTCCGACCTGGTCGAGGAGACGCTCGAGCACTTCGAGGGCTGGCGCGGTTCTAAGCCGGTGCGGATCGGAAACGGCGCCGCCGACCAGCGGCAGCTCGACATCTACGGCGAGGCGATGGATGCTGTCTCGCTCGCGGACGCGCACGGCGTCCAGATGGCACATGACGCGTGGCTGTCGGTCGCAAACATGGCGGACTGGCTCTGCGAGCACTGGGACGAGCCCGAGGAGGGCATCTGGGAGACCCGCGGCGGCCAGAAGAACTTCACCTACGGCCGGTTCCAGGCCTGGGTCGCACTGGACCGCGCCATCCGGCTTGCCGAGCGCCGCGGGCGCCCGGCGAACCTGACCCGGTGGACCGCCGAACGCGACCGGGTCTACACCCAGATCATGGCGCGCGGCTGGAACTCGAAGGTCGGCGCCTTCACCCAGCACTATGACACCGAGGTGCTCGACTCCTCGCTGCTGCTGATGCCGCTGATGGGCTTTGTCGCCCCGCGCGACCCGATGTGGCTGTCGACGCTCGATGCGATGGACCGGGAGCTGGTTTCCGACAGCCTGGTCTACCGCTACAACCCCAGCGCCTCGCCCGACGGGCTGGCCGGCAATGAGGGCACCTTCTCGCTCTGCACCTTCTGGTACGTGGACGCTCTCGCCCGGGCCGGCCGGCTCGACGACGCGCAGCTGACGTTCGAGAAGATGCACACCTACGCCAACCACCTCGGGCTGTTCTCCGAGGAGATCGGCAGCACCGGGGAACAGCTCGGCAACTTCCCGCAGGCGTTCAGCCACCTGTCGCTGATCAACGCGGCGATCAACCTCGACTACCAGCTCGACCATGGGGCCGGCTCGGTCGAGCACCTGCTGTCCACGTCCTGACGGCAGCCACGCGGTCGCGGCGAAGCTGGGCGGCTGGGCCGGTCCGGCCCAGCCGCCGTTAGCTCGGGTCCCGGCGCGCGTCAGTCCCCGCGTGGGTCAGACAGCACGGCGATGGACCGGGGCCGGACGGTGATGTGATCACCGGCTACCCGTCCCGCTGCTGCGGTCCTGCCGGGTACCGCCGGGTCGTAGGTGTCCAGCTCGATGCGCCACGCCGCCTGCTCCCTGGTAACCGGGAGAACGAACTCGAGCGGCTTCCACCATGCGTTCACCAGGACCAGGAAATCGTCATCGAGCAGCGGCGTGCCGTCAGCTGCCTGGTCGGGGTCGTTGGATCCGTCCAGGTAGAGCGCGATGGCCAGGGCTCTCGCGTCCGACCAGTCGCCGGCTGTCATTTCGCTGCCGCCGGGGGTGAACCAGCGCAATTCAGACGCTTCGGCTCCCGCCAGGAAACGGCGGCGGCGGAACACCGGATGTGCCTTGCGGAAGCCGACAAGGCGCCTGGTGAAGTCCAGCAGCTGCGCGTCTGCCCGGGACCAGTCGAACCAGGAGATCTCATTGTCCTGGCAGTATGCATTGTTATTACCCTGCTGGGTCCGGCCCATCTCGTCACCGCCCAGGAGCAGCGGGACGCCGAATGACAGCATCAGGGTTGCCAGCATCGCCCGGGACTGGCGCGCCCTCAGCTCAAGGATGGCGGGGTCAGCAGTCGGGCCCTCCGCCCCGCAGTTCCAGGACCGGTTGTCGCTGGTCCCGTCGTTGTTCGCTTCCCCGTTGGCCTCGTTGTGCTTGTCGTTGTAGGAGACAAGGTCCCGCAGGGCAAAACCATCGTGGACTGTAACCAGGTTCACTGACGCTGTGGGCCGACGGTGCGCGGCCGCGTAAAGATCCGCCGACCCGCAGAAGCGGGTGGCGAACTCACCGAGGCCGACGTGATGACTGCGCCAGAAATCGCGCATCGTGTCGCGGTACTTGCCGTTCCACTCGCGCCACGGCGGCGGAAACCGGCCGAGGTCGTAGCTGTCCATCTGCCCCACATCCCACGGCTCCGCGACCAGCTTGGCCCTGGAAACCACCGGATCCTGGGAGACCAGATCGAAGAACGCTGATACTTGCTCGAAGTTGTCGTTCTGGCGGCCGAGCGTGGTGGCGAGATCGAAACGGAAACCATCGACGTGCATCTCCGTCAGCCAGTAACGCAGCGAATCCATGATCAGCTGCAGCGTCACCGGATCACCCGCGTTCAGCGAGTTGCCCGTACCCGTCGTATCGACGTAGTAGCGCGGGTCGTCGCCGTCCAGGCGGTAATACGCGGGATTGTCCAGGCCGCGGAAGCACAATGTCGCCCCGAGGTCATTGCCCTCGGCGGTGTGGTTGAAGACGACGTCGAGCAGCACTTCGAGCCCGGCCGCGTGCAGCGCGTCCACCATTGCCTTGAACTCGGCGACCTGGCCGCCACGCTTCCCCGCGCGAACCGCCGCCGAATAACGCTGGTGGGGCGCGAAGAAGCCAATGGTGTTGTAACCCCAGTAGTTCGTGAGCCCTCGCGCCACCAGGAACGACTCAGGGACGCTTTCGTGCACCGGCAGCAGCTCGACGGCGGTCACGCCGAGATCGATCAGGTGGGCAATGGCCGCTTCGTGGCCAAGGCCGGCATAGGTTCCGCGCAGTTCCGGCGGGATCTCCGGATGGCGCATGGTGAAGCCCTTGACGTGCAGCTCATAAATGACCGTGTCGGAGAACCGGTGACGGGGTCGGGCGCCGTCCCGCCAGCCGAATGCCTCGTCGGCTATCACCAGGCTGCGCGGCACGCTGGCGGAGGAGTCCGCAGCGCTCGGCGCATCCGGATCGCGGGCTGAGTACCCGAACACCTCAGGACCGAAGGTGACGGCTCCGCTGAACGCCCGCGCATAGGGATCAAGCAGAAGCTTCGCCGGATTACAGCGCACTCCGCGAGCCGGATCGTAGGGCCCGGTGGCCCGGTACCCGTACGCCTGCCCCGCCCGTATTCCCGGTACAAAGGCGTGCCAGACGCCAGCGTCGTAGTCCCGGAGCGGAATCTGCGTCTCCGCACCGCCCTCGTCGAACAGGCACAGCACCAGACCGTCGGCGACGCGGGAGGCCACCGCGAAGTTCGTGCCTCCGTCGCGAACGGTGGCGCCCAGCGGGAACTGACTTCCTGGCAGCGCGGTGACAGGCTGCCCGGCTGCGGGCGTCATCGCTCGGTCGCCGAGCCAATGCCCCGGATGACGTCTCCAATAGGATCGATGGCTCCATGCCGACGGCGGATCACGTCGGCGATCAGCCCCGTCCAGCCGGTCTGATGCGCGGCGCCGATTGCGGCTCCGTTGTCGCCGTGGAAATACTCGCTGAAGACCAGGTTGTCGTGCCAGGCCGGATCGTGCTGCAGTCGCTCTGTGCCGCCGAAACAGGGCCGCCGGCCATCGGGACCACGCGTGAAGATCGAGATAAGCCGGTCCTGCAGGTCGGCGGCGACCTTGTCCAGGGTGAGCTGTATGCCCGATCCGGTCGGGTACTCGATCGTGAACTCATCGCCGAAGAACCGGTGGTAGCGCTCCAGGGCACTGATTACGAGGTAGTTGAGCGGGAACCAGAGCGGACCGCGCCAGTTGGAGTTCCCCCCGAACATCGCGGTGGTGGACTCGGCCGGCTCGTAGTCGATGCTCGCCTGGATACCTTCGACGTCGAGTACGTAGGGATGCTCGCGGTGGTAGGCCGACAGAGCCCGCAGGCCATGCGGGGACAGGAACTCGCTCTCGTCGAAGAGCTTAGCGAACAGCTTCTCGAGCCGGCCCACGCCCGCCAGGCTGAGCAATAGCCGCTGCTGGCCGTGCTCCCCGCGCATCAGGCCGACCTCACTGAGCTTTTCCCGGTCCGCCAGGCCCCGACGGCCTAGGAACTCCGCGAACTGCTTGCCGACCGTGAGCGACACCTGGAGATCATTCTCGTCGATGACCGCGGCCGCCAGGATCGGGATGATTCCCACCATCGACCTGACCTTCACCGAAGTGGCCTCCCCGCTCGGGGTCATGAGCCGGTCGTAGTAGAGACCGTCGGTCTCGTCCCACAGCCCGAGGCCTTCGAGCGCATCGGTGATGGCGGCGAAATGCTCGAGGAACTTGAGCACGAGATCCATGCCTGGCCGCTGGCCG
>CABEEE010000248.1_pt1 | contig 27525 bp, 29 predicted proteins | sample 3423231 | NCBI WGS metagenome assembly CABEEE01 (sample SAMEA5534333, study PRJEB31848) | metagenome | biome: tundra; feature: field; material: soil | place: USA | collected 2013-05 | depth 0.15 m | reverse complement strand
CTCACGGGGACCTCCTCGAGCTCCAGCCCATCGGGACAGGGACCTTTCCCCTGAGCCCGAATGTCGTAGATACTCCTGCGACCGACGCCGGGCAGGCCCCCGCCCCTCATATGGCATCTTTGTCCTGCCGGGCGTACCGGTCGAGGTAGACGTCCTTGCAGGACATCGGCACGACGACAAGCGGGGCGCGCGTTACCGGGTCGAATGCGGGGCGGCCCCGGGCCTCGTCGCCGTGGTAGGCGGACATGAGCTCCCAGAACGGGCCGAGCTGCCCGGGGTTCTCCAGCACCAGCAGCGCATACCCCTGGCTGAAGCCGGCCGACGGCGCACGGTTGGCAGCAGTGAGCACCCGGTGCACTACCTCAGTCTCAGGCCCAGCGGCTCGGCCGTGAACGCGCGGACCATCCGGCGCGTCCTGATCACGTCGTTGAATTCCACCGAGCCAGCGTAAGTGCCCCGGTGGCGGCACGCGGGCGGCGGGCCGGGGTGAGACGCGGTGGCGGGGGGCCTGCGGGACGGACCGGCCTCAGTCCGGCGGCTCGGCCAGCAAGTAGCACGCGATTGCCGCGGCGGCCGCGACATTGAGCGAGTCCACTCCCCCGCGCATGGGTATCCGCACCAGTTCATCCGCGGCTTCCAGCCACCGGGCCGACAGCCCGTCGCCCTCGGTTCCGAGCAGCAGGGCGAGCCGGCCGCGGGCAGGTATCTCGCCAATGGGCGCCGCATCGGCCGCGGGAGTGAGCGCGAGAACCCGGAACCCGGCCGCTCGCAGGTCCGCCAGGCCGCTGCGCCAGTCGGGCAGCCGGGCGTACGGCATGGCGAAGACAGCGCCCATGGAGACCTTGACCGCGCGCCGGTACAGCGGATCGGCGCAGCGCGGCGCCAGCACTACCGCATCGATGCCCACCCCCGCGGCGCACCGGAAGATAGCGCCGACGTTGCCGTGATCGACGATGTCCTCCAGCACGACGATCCGGCGGGCGCCCGCCAGCACCTGAGCCAGCGCCGGCAGCGGGCGGCGCTGCATCGACGCCAGCGCGCCGCGGTGCAACCGGTAACCGGTCAGCGCCTCGGCCATCGGCGCGGAGACGACGAAGACCGGGACCGGCAGCGAGCCAGCCAGGTCGCCTAGGCCGGCCAGCCGCTCCGCGGTGACGAGCAGCGAGCGCGGCGGATAGCCGGCCCCGATGGCGAGCCTGATCACCTTCTCGCCCTCGGCGACGAACAGCCCGTGCTGAGCCTCAAGGCTCCGGCGCAGGTGGACATCGGTCAGCCGGACGTAGTCGGCCAGGCGCGGGTCATCCGCGCTGTCAATGGGAACCACGCTGGCCACCGGGACAGTCTGGCCGGCACTGCCTGCGGCGCCGGCGGCAGGCCGGCCGCGCGCACGTCCGGCCAGGCCGGCCTGCAGACGTCCGGCCAGCATGCGAAAACGGCCAAGTCACCCTTTCTGCCAGGCATTTCGGTAAAATCGCTGTCCGGAGAATCAGCGGCAGGGCCGCGGCCTCACGACCGAAGGATCCAGTGACTCTACGACGCTCGACGCCCGGATCCTCGAGCATGCACGGCAGCCGCCGCAGCATCAGCACGGCGGCGCTGGTAGCCATCGCGATTGCGATCTCCGTCACGCTGATGGCCACTCTCATGGCGCGGGCTGTCGTGGCCCGCAATGGCTGTGAGGTGCACCCGGCGCTGCTCAACGTGGCGGTGACCGACGATCTCGCGCCCGCCGTGGAACGCGTCGCGCGGCTGTTCAATCGCCAGCAGCACCAGGCGGGCGGGCGCTGCGCCCAGGTTCAGGTCACCGAGAGCCAGCCGGCCGCCGTCGCCGGGCAGATTGACGGGCAGCACGCCGCTGCCGGGCTGCCTGCAGTCGATGCATGGATGCCGGACTCCAGCCTGTGGGTAGACGTCGCGCGCAGCTTTCCGTCCGGCGCGCAGGCGATCCGGCCGACCGGGCTGGCCGTGGCCCGTTCGCCGCTGACCAGACGCCGCAGTTCGGCGCGTCGGTCGGGTGGAGTTTCCTGCTGACCTCCTCGGTGGGCGGACCGCCGTCCGATCTTGGCCTGCGGGTCGAACTGCCCGACCCGGCGCAAAGCGCCCGGCTGGACTCCTTTGTCAGCTCGGCGGCCACGGCGCCAGCCGAGCGCCCAGTGACCGTCGCCACGGAGCAGGCCGTGCTCCAGTATGACCATGCGCACCTGGACGCACCGCTGGCGGCACGGTACCCGTCCGCCTCGGACCAGCTGCTCGGCAGCCCGGAGCTGGACTATCCGTACGTCCTCACCACATCGGATCCGCTGCTGGTCGAGGTATCGCGGCTGTTCGAGCGGACACTGAAGCAGAGCTACGCGGCGTCGGTCATCCGGTACTACGGCTTCCGGAGCGCTGACGGGACTGGCGACGCCGCACCCAGCGGGTACGGCCTGAGCAGCCAGCTGCTGAGCGTGGCCGCCCTGGCGGGGGCGGGCGAGACCCAGGCCACGCTCAAGACCTGGGGCAAGCTCGGGCTCGGCTTCAATGATCTCGTACTGATCGACACGTCTGCCGCGATGAACCGGCCCAGCGGCGCACCCGGCCTGACCCTCGAGCAGGGGCTCGTCCGGACTGCCGAACTCGGGCTCGCGCTGTTCCCCGATAGCGCGCGCATGGACCTGTGGGAATTCTCCGATCAACTCTCCGGACAGCAGCCCTACCGGCAGCTCGTTTCGGTCGGACCGCTGCCCGAGGAGCTCGGCCTCATCAGCCGCCGCCAGCAGCTCGAGCAGATCGATCAAACGCTGCAAGCCAGCCCGACTGCCCCCGCGGCGCTGAACGACACCATCCTGGCGGCCTACAAGCAGATGCTGGCCGGCTACCAGCCCGGAGACGCGAACACGCTGGTCGTTCTGGCTTCCGGGGTCGACAACGCCGCCGGGGACCTTCCGCTGGCCAGCCTGCTAGCGAAATTGCGCGCGCTGTATAACCCGAACCGGCGGGTTCAGATCGTCGCGATCATGTTCGGCAGCGCCGGCAATTTCCCCGCCCTGCAGCAGATCGCCTCGATCACCGGTGGCACCGCCTCCCAGATCACCAGCCCATCTCAGGTGGCCAGGGTCTTCTTCGCGGCAATCGCGGACCGGACCTGCAACCCCGCCTGCACTGCCCCCTGACCGCTCACCTGGACACGTCGCTCGCTGGCCGGGGACCGCCCCGGACGCAGACGACCGCCCGGCCGCAGCGGCCGGCCGGACCGGATGGCTACGGCCGGCAGATCGGGTGCCCAATCGTGTGAACCTGCGTAGTGTCCGGCGCGTCATTCTCTTGAGAGGCCCGGCGAGAGCGGGGCGCCGGGCCTCCTTTCATCTTCTTCCGGGCCGCTGTTCTTCCGGGCCGCTGTTCCTCCGGGGGACTGGTTTTGGGTGGGACCGCGGCCTTTCCGGGGACGTCGGTCCGGGGGCCACCGGCTCGCTATCGGAATCCCCCGGCTCCGCCAGTCAGGTCCCCGTCCAGCATCTGGTGCGCGCGATCAATCAGCACGGGCACGGCCCGGCCCTCCCGGTCGAATCCCTCGCCGACCGTCTTGTGCTGCAGGAATCTGGTGTTAATGCCTTCAAGCACGACTGCCAGCTTGAAGCAGCCGAACGCCATGTAATAGCCGATGCCCGAGATGTCGCGCCCGGTCAGCTCGGCATACCTCGCCGCGAGCTCGGCCCTGGTGAAGAAACCCGGCAGCGCCGTGACCTCCGCGCCCACGTTGATCTCCAGCCAGTCTTCCTCGCCGGGGTCGGCCCAGTACATGAGCGTGAGGCCGAGGTCAGCCAGCGGATCGCCGAGGGTTGACATCTCCCAGTCGACCACCGCCGCGATCGACAGCTGCTCCCCCCGCGTGAGCAGCAGGTTGTCCAGGCGGAAGTCGCCGTGCACCAAAGTGCCCTCTGCCGACTCGGGCAGCCCGGCAGTCAGCCGCTGCACCAGGCGTTCATAGCCTGGCATTCCCCTAGTGGCCGACAGGTCCCACTGCCGCTGCCATCGCGCAAGCTGCCGGGCCAGGTAGCCCTCCGGCCGGCCGAACTCGGCCAGGCCCACAGCATCAATATCGACCGCGTGAATCGCCGCGAGCATGCCAGCCAGCCGCTGCGACAGCTGCCTGGCCTGCCCGGGACTAACCTGCAGACCGTGCTCGCGGCTGCGCAGCACCACGCCGTCCACGTACTGCATCAGGTAGAACGGGGCGCCGATGACCTCAGCATCCGCGCAGATCGCGACCGGGCGCGGCACCGGGACGTCAGTGCCCGCCAGGGCGGTCAGCACCCGGTACTCCCGCGCCATGTCGTGCGCGGTGGGCAGCACATGCCCGAGCGGGGGCCGCCGCAGCACCAGCCGGCCATGGCCGAGGTCCAGCCGGTATGTCAGATTCGAGCGGCCGCCCGCGATCAGCGTCACGCCCAGCAGTTCGCCAGCGTCCGCGGCCGCGCTGCGCCGGATCCAGGCAGCCAGCCGCGCCGGATCCGTTACGCCTGGGACGCCGGGGACACTGTGCACGCCGATGTCACTCGTCACTACGCACCTCGTCTGGCCGTCGGCCGCCGATGATTCGCACTTGCCCCAATGATCCCGCGTTATCGCAGGGCTGCACACGGGGCTGGACTAATTCGTCGCCCTGGCGTAGGGAGGTAAGGAGAGGTTGGGGCACCCAGAGGTCTAGACCACTGGAGGGGAGCATTGAGCGACGCATGGATGCCTGGCATCAGCCAGCTCCGGCCCGCAGCGGACGGCGGCCCGCTGCGCGGAGGAGCCCCGCGCGTGGTGTGGCAATCCCTGGACGGTGACCCGCATACCGTCTCGGCCCGGTCGGCGGCCGAGCGCCTTATTGAGCTCGGCAGAGCCAGCCACCTGGTCTGGAACCCGCTGGCCTGCGAGATCGTGCAGCTGATCCCGATCGTCAGGGCCGCGTGCGGGCTGGGCTCGCCAGCGGGCCTGGTCCATGTTGGCAGGCCCGGTGCCGAGGAAGCGGGGACCATCCCGGCGCCCGCTGAGCTGGCGGCCACGGCCAGCGGCGCGGGCTGCCCGGCCAGCGTCAATGCCGAGGGCCGGCTGTGCGTTCAGATCGCCGTGGTGGCGTACGCCCAGGAGCCCTTTACTTCGGGCTCGCTGTCCGGGCTGGAGTCGATCATGGACTGGCTGGACTCCTGGCTCATCCCGCGCAGCTGGCCGGCCGGCCGGCCCGCGGCGTTCCCGCACGGAGTCACCGCCCAGCGCAGCCGCAGGCTGTGGGCACAAGGCGGCCATTTCGGCGCGTCCCAGGTCCCCGACTCGTCCGCAGTCGGCCCGGGCGCCGTGGACATCGAGCGGCTTACCGGAGCCGCGGCGCGCCCGGCGGCCGCGGCGGCGCGTCCCGGTCACCGCCTCGATGATCTTGATGAGATCTTCGCCGACCGGCCGGGGGTGCGCGCTCCGCTGAGCCGTGCCAGCTGAGCCGTGCCAGCTCATCAGTGTCCGCAGAACCCGGTACGGTAGGGCAGCATGAACGCCGATCTGCCGCTGTCGTCCACTCCGCGGACCATTTTGCACCGGCTTCGCGAGCGCGGCAGCACCGACCGGCGTGACCTCTACGCGGTTCTCGACCCCGGTCTGGTCTGCCACCTCGGGGTCATCATCGACGGCGCGCCCGTGGTGCTGCCGACCGGATACGGGCGCATCGACGACACTCTCTACCTGCACGGATCGTCGGCTAACCGGTCCCTGCTCGCTGCCGACGGGCAGCAGGTCTGCGTCACTGTTATCCATCTCGACGGCCTGGTCTGCGCCAGGTCGGTATTCCACCACTCGATGAACTACCGCAGCGCGGTCATCTTCGGCGCCGCGCGGCTGCTCACCGACGATGCCGAGCGGCTCGCGGCGCTGCGTGCCGTCACCGACCAGCTGGTTCCGGGCCGGTGGGAGCACGTCAGGCCGCCGACCGGCAAGGAGCTGGCCGCCACAGCCGTGCTGGCCCTGCCGCTGGCGGAGGCGTCGGTCAAGATCCGGACCGGGCCGCCCAAGGACGACGCCGAGGACTACGGAAGCGCCATCTGGGCGGGCGTGCTTCCGGCCGCGCTGACCTTCGGCGATCCGGTGCCAGACCCGGCCCTGCACGCGGGCATCGGTACGCCTGGGCACATCAGGGATCTGGCCGGGCACCCGCGCGGAGATGATCATTTTGCCTAGGTCTTGTGACACAGGCGCCGGTCCGGCTGGCCTAGGCTTGCGGGATGACTGACCCGCTGGTCTGGATCGACTGCGAGATGACCGGGCTCGATCTGGCCCGCGATGCGCTCGTGGAGATCGCCTGCGTCGTGACCGACAGCGAGCTTGCCGTGGTTGACGACGGCATCGACCTGGTGATCAAGCCTCTGGCGGAAGCGCTGGACAGCATGCCCGAAGTCGTGCGCGAGATGCACACGGCGTCTGGTCTGCTCAACGAACTCGCCAGCGGCGTCACCCTGGCCGAGGCGCAGGAACAGGTGCTGAGCTACATTAGGGCTCATGTGCCGCAGGCGCGCAAGGTTCCGCTGTGCGGCAACTCGATTGCCACCGACCGGGTGTTTATCGCCAGGGACATGCCGGAACTGGACGGGTTCCTGCATTACCGGATGGTCGATGTGTCGAGCATCAAAGAGCTGGCGCGGCGCTGGTATCCGCGCGCGTATTTCGCCAGCCCGCCCAAGCACGGCGGGCACCGCGCCCTGGCCGACATCCGGGAGAGCATCAGGGAGCTGCAGTATTACCGTGAGACAATCTTCGTGCCGCAGCCAGGACCGGACACCGCGACAGCGCGCGCGGTCGCCGCGCGGCACGGCGGGCAGCAGGCCACGGGCGTCGGCGAGGCAGCCGGGCAAACTGGTTCTGCCCGGTAAGCGAGTCCCGGTATGCTGCGGTGAGCCGCACGGCGCTTCGGTTGCGCCGACGGCCATGGTGGGCGTAGCTCAGTTGGTTAGAGCGCCAGGTTGTGGTCCTGGATGTCGTGGGTTCGAATCCCATCGCTCACCCCGATCCCGATCAGGAGCGCAGGCGCGCGCGGAAAGCGCGGCAGATGTTGTGTTGCGCAGATATCATTCGCGGGTGAGTCCTGCTGACCTGGCCGCGCATACGTCGTGACCGCTGTTTCGGAGCCGACCGTTTCCGGCTCGCGCGCGCCGCACCCGCTGGGGAGTCGGCTGCTTGACGCGGGCATCGTCGTGTTCACCATCTCGATGGTCTTCTACGTCGGCTTCATTCTGCTCCATCCAGCCGCCCGCTGGATGGACCCGGTTGACCTGTACGTGTACCGGGAGGGCGGGCTCATCGTCCGCCATATCACGCCGCTGTACCACAAGCACGCGCTGGCGCCGCTCTATAACTGGCATGGCCATTCGCTGCAGTTCACCTACCCGCCGTTCGCCGCGCTGGTGTTCACGATCTTTACGCTTACGTTCTTCGAGCACGTCGCGAAGGCCTGGATCGCAGTGAACATCGCGACCCTGCTGGCAACGATCTGGATCACCTTCGGCGGCCTCGGCTACCGTCGGGGATCCGCGCGGGTGGGCGGCACGCTGCTGCTGGCCGCCGTGCTTTTCTGGACCGAGCCGGTCCAGCGGACGGTGTACCTGGGCCAGATCGAGCTGGCCCTCATGCTCCTGATCATCTGGGATCAGTGCCAGCCGGACAGCCGGTGGTGGAAGGGCGCGGGCATCGGCATCGCGGCCGGAATCAAGCTGGTGCCGCTGATCTTCATTCCTTACCTGGTGCTGACCCGGCGGTTCCGCCAGGCAGCGGTCGCCTCGGGCGTCTTCGCCGCGACCGTGCTGGCTGGCTTTGTCGTGCTTCCCGGCGATTCAAGGGAATGGTGGCTGGACGGGCTCTTCGTCAAGGGCACCAGGACCGGATTCGTCGGCTGGGAGGGTAACCAGTCGCTGTTCGGGATTATCACCCGGTTCGTCGGCAGCACCTCAGGCGCCCAGCCCATCTACCTCGTGGTGGCTGCCGTTACAGTGCTGGTCGGGTTGACCTGCGCGGCGGCGATCGACCGGGCTGGCCACCGGATGGCGGGCCTGCTGACCTGCGCCCTGACCGGCCTGCTGGCCTCGCCGATCAGCTGGGACCACCACTGGGTCTGGATCGTGCCCGGTGTGGTGCTCATCGCTCATTACGCGGTGCGGGCCAGGTCCGCGGCCAGATGGGCCCTGGCGAGCCTGGGCGCCGCGATCGTGATCCTGTTCGGCGCGTGGCCGGGGTTCCTCTGGGGCGAGCCCAAGGATCTGGGTTTCTTCTCCGAGGGCCTCATCTGGGCGCCGCCCAATACCAACCCCTACACCTATTTCAAGCACGGCGACAAGCCGCGGAACGTCGAGTACCACTGGCACGGTTACCAGCTGATCGTCGGCAACCTGTACGTGCTGATCGGCATCGCGCTCCTCTTGCTGCTAGTAGGCTTCGCGGTCCGTGCCGTACGGGTCTCGGCCAGGCAAGACAGCCCTGCTGGCGACCTCCGGCCGAAATCGGCCATCTCAGCTCATCGGTGACGCCGGATCTGGCCGACCTGCTGCAGCGCTGGCGCAGCGACCTGACCGCCTGGGCGATACCCGAGCACATCACGGCGGCAGTGGCGCAGTCACCGTGGGTGCTGCCGCACCAGGTTTTCGCCCGGCGCGCAGACCGGCTGGCCAGTGCCCCGTCCGGGTCCTCCTTCGAGCGTGCCTGGGCTGCGCTGGACCCGCCCGGCAGCGTCCTGGACGTCGGCTCGGGCGCGGGGGCCGCGTGCCTGCCGCTGCTCCCCCGGACCACGACCCTGACTGCGGTGGATGCCGACTACGGCATGCTCGCCCTGCTGGCCGAGCGGGTCGCGGCCCGCGGCAGGCACGCGCGCTGTGTCCACGGCAGCTGGCCGCAGATAGCCGCGAGGATCGGCCCCGCCGACGTCGTGACCTGCCAGCACGTCCTCTATAACGTCCCGGATGTGGCGCCATTCATCCAGGCCCTGACCGGTCATGCCCGGCGGATCGTCGTCGCGGAGGTGAGCGCCCAGCACCCGCTCATCAGCCTGAACCAGCTGTGGCTGCACTTCCACGGCCTGCAGCGGCCGCACTCCCCTACCGCTGATGACCTGCTCGCCATCACGGCCGCGATGGGACTGGCGCCTGGCCGCCGGACCTGGAGCCGCCGCGGCGAGCACGACTACACGAGCTTCGAGCAGCTCACGGATGTGACCAGGCGCCGGCTCTGCCTGCCGCCCGAGCGCGGCGCCGAGGTGGCCGACGCCCTCGTGGCTGCGGGCGTCGATCCAGGTAATCCCGCCGACCTCGGCTCGTCTGACCGCGAGGTCGTCACTATCTGGTGGGGCGGCGGGGCCGGCAGCTAGCGGACGGCTAGCGGATCGGCGGCCAGCACGCCCGCGAGCCGGATACTCTCTGCCGAGTGCTCAGGATCGGTAATTCGTGGTCACTGAGCCGAACCAAGCTGGCATCGTGAGCGTCTGCACAATAGAGGCGATGCAGGCACCTACGGGCAGCGGTGAGGCGGCCGGCAGTGAACGAATGGCCAGAAGGATGGTTTCGGGACGGCGCAGGCGCGGGCGGGTCAGCACCGGACAACTCGGCCGCTGATCAGACCGTCCGCATTCCCGGCGGCACTGGCCGGCCCGACAGTGCCTGGCCGGGTGCTGCGGCGCGCACGGGTCCCGGCGCTAGCGCCGGGAGCGGCCAGAATGCGCCGACCGAGGCATGGCCGGCCCAGCCCCCGGCCCGCACTCCCGCGCGCAGACCGCGCCCTGGCGGCGGCTCCGGCGGCGGCTCCGGCGGCGGTATCCCCCGCACCCGCGGCGGACGGCGCTGGCTGCGGCCGCGCCGGATTATAGCGGTTCTTGCCGTTTTGGTGGCGCTCGTTCTTATTTTCACCGTCGCGATGTACTTCTTCCTCGACTCCAGGCTGAACCGCCAGAACGTCCTGGTCGACTACTCTGGCCGCCCGGCGGCCTCCGCCGGGACTAACTGGCTCATCGCCGGGTCGGACAGCCGCCAGGGCCTTTCCGCCGCAGAGGAACGCAAGCTGGCTACCGGCTTTGACGTCAGCGGGCAGCGCTCTGACACGATCATGCTCTTGCATATCCCGTCGAACGGCGGGCAGCCCGTCCTGATCAGCCTGCCCCGTGACTCCTATCTGCCGATCCCCGGCCATGGATACAACAAGATCAATGCCGCGTACTCGTTCGGCGGTCCCAGACTGCTGGCCGAGACCGTGCAGAACATAACGGGCCTGCGCATCAACCACTACATGGGCATCGGCTTCGGCGGCTTCGTGAGCGTCGTCAATGCGGTCGGCGGCGTGCGCATGTGCATCACGGTGCCGCTGCACGATCCAGCGGCGGGACTGAACCTGAACAAGGGATGCCAGACCCTCGACGGCGCGCAGGCACTCGGCTACGTCCGTACCCGGCACCTCTATGCTGACCAGGATTTGCAGCGGGTTCAGGATCAGCGCGTCTTTCTGCGGACGCTGCTCAGCAAGATGACCAGCACCGGGGTTATCCTCAACCCCTTCGCTTCCGTCCCCGCTTCCATCGGCGCGGCAGACACGCTCACCGTCGACCAGGGCACGAGCCTCTACCAGCTGATCGAGGTGGCTTTCGCGCTGCGGCACCCGGAAACCACGACCGTCCCGATCGCCAACGCCAACTACCTGACGACCAACGCCGGGGACGCGGTCCTGTGGAACTCCACCGAGGCCCGGCAGCTGTTCGGCGCGCTTGCTAATGACCAGCCGGTGCCCAAGGGCCTGCTTACCGGCTCGCAGCAGGCGAGCTAGTCTCTGCTGGTCCGCTGTCGCTGCCCGCTGTCCCTGTCCCTGTCGCTGCCCGCTGTCCCTGTCGCTGCCCGCTGTCCCTGTCGCTGGCCGCTGTCACTAGCCACTGCTGGCCGCTCTCACTGGCCGGCGCAGCTGCCGACTGCGATGAGTACACCCGTTCGGAATGTGTCTTGTGCCTTTGCGCCCGCCCGCGCATGATTCAATGCCATGCGAAATGCTTTAGGCCGCGGGGTCACGGCAGACGGAGGACGGATGATACCCGGAAGTAGCCCGGAGGGCCCGCGCCGCGCTGGCCTGTCCTGTCGGGAGGCGCAGATCATGTCGCTGATCGCGGCAGGCCACTCCAACGGGCAGATCGCGGCGCACCTGGTACTGACCGAGAAGACCGTCAAGAATCACGTCAACCGGATCTACGCCAAGCTCGGCGCAGGCTCGAGATTAGATGCGATCTCACGCTGGGGGCACGGGCGGGGTTCTTACTGAGTGCGCCGCAGGACAGCTTCAGCCTGTCTTCAGGTAACACCCAGGCAACTGCCGGAGAATCGCGAGCATGACCGTGCTGCAGAACGACGCACGCCGGCAACCGGATGCCCGGCTGCTGGTCGTGGAGGACGAGCCGAGCATTCTTGAGCTGCTGGCCGCAAGCCTGCGCTATGCGGGCTTCGAGGTTATCACGGCAGCCGCGGGATCTGAGGCCGTGCAGTCGGCGCAGCGGCACCGGCCCGACCTCATCGTGCTGGACGTCATGCTGCCGGACATGGACGGCTTTGACGTCATCCGGCGGCTGCGCGGCGGCGGCACCCGAATCCCGGTCGTGTTCCTGACCGCCCGCGACTCGACCGAGGACAAGATCCGCGGCCTGACGCTTGGCGGCGATGACTACGTGACGAAACCGTTCAGCCTGGAGGAGGTCATCGCCAGGATCCGGGCCGTCCTGCGGCGCACGCGCGGCGACGGCAGCGAGCCGCCGCCGCGGCTGAAGTTCGCCGACCTTGAGCTGGACGAGGACAGCCATGAGGTCTGGCGGGCTGGCCAGCAGATCCAGCTGTCGCCGACGGAGTTCAAGCTGCTCAGATATTTCATGAGCAACGCGAACCGGGTGCTGTCCAAGATGCAGATCCTGGACCACGTGTGGGATTACGACTTTCGCGGCGACACCGGAATCGTCGAGTCGTACGTATCGGTGCTGCGGCGCAAGGTCGACACCACTGAACCGCACCTGCTGCACACGCTGCGCGGAGTCGGCTACGTGCTCCGGCTCCCGTCCTCTTAGGATTCCTGGGGTCTTATGTCTGTTTCGGGTAACTCGGGCGGGTTCTGGCGGTCGGTCCGGCAGCTTCCCGGCCGGACCCCGCTGCGCGTGAAGCTGATCACCGCGGTGCTGGCACTGGTAACAATCGCGCTCGCGGCGATCAGCATCGCGGGCATCTCGGTACTCAAGAGTTACCTGCTCGACCAGTTCGACGGCCGGCTGAGCAGCATGCAGACCGAGGCCCAGTCCTCTAATCACGGCTTCGGCGGAGGTGGCTTCGGCGGCCAATTCTCGCCCGAGAAGTTCACCGTCGAGGCGGTTACCGGTACGGGCCAGATTTATCCCGCCGACAGGACCCAGCCTGCGGGCCAAACCGGGCCCGACGTCCCGAACACCGCCGCATGGCTCACCGCCAACAACGGCAAACCGGTCACCGTCGGCGCCCTGTCAGGCAACGGCAGCTGGCGTGTCATCGCCGTCCCTGACTTTACATTTCAGACCATTTCAGCTGGCGGTGCCCCGGGGCCGCAGATCAACGGCACTCTGGTCATCGGCATCGATGTCACCAGCGTCTACAGCACGATCAGCAGGCTGACGCTCATTGACCTCATAGTCAGCGTGATCTTGCTGGCCGGGGTCGCAATCGTCGGGGTGGCCGTGGTCCGCGCCAGCCTGCGCCCGCTCACGGACATCGAGCAGACGGCGGGAGCCATCGCGGCCGGGGACCTGACCCGCCGCGTCCCCGACCGGGATCCCAGGACCGAGGTCGGCCGGCTCGGCCGATCGCTGAACGTGATGCTGGCTCAGATTGAGACCGCGTTCCGCGCCAGGGCCGACTCCGAGGCCGCGGCGCGCAGATCCGAGGAGCGGATGCGGCAGTTCGTCGCTGACGCCAGCCATGAGCTGCGCACTCCGCTCACGGCCATCCGCGGTTTCGCCGAGTACTACCGCCAGCGCGGCGGCCTTGACCTATCGCCGCAAGGCCGCGCTCCGGAGAACTCCACCGGAGCGCCCCCTGCCCTGGCCGCGGGTGGTGCGGCCGCCGCGGGCGCCGCCGCCGCGGGCGCCGGATCTGATCAGGCCAACAGCCGGCCCGGTTCGCTCGCTCCGGCTGACCTGAACCGGATCATGCGCCGAGTCGAGCAGGAATCGGCCCGGATGGGCGTGCTGGTGGAAGACATGCTGCTGCTCGCCCGGCTGGACCAGCAGCGCCCGCTTGAGCACCGGACCGTCGACCTGCTCACCCTGGCTGCCGATGCCGTGCACGATGCTCGCGTCATAGCGCCCGAACGCAGCATCAACCTGACCGTCGGATCTGGCTCCGCCCTGCTGGTGCTGGGCGACGAGACCCGGCTGCGCCAGGTGATCGGCAACCTGATGAGCAACGCGCTCGTGCACACCCCCGAAGGGACGCCGATCGACGTCCGGATCCGGTCCGGCAGCCTGGCTGAGGGCCGGGACACCCAGCAGCCGGGTGCCGCCGCCAGCGCGGGGCAGCGGTCCGCCGCGGTCATCGAGGTCGCCGACAAGGGCCCCGGGCTCACTCCCGAGCAGGCAGAACGCGTGTTCGAGCGGTTCTACCGGGCCGACAAGGCCAGGACTTCCGGCGGCACCGGGCTCGGCCTGGCGATCGTGGCAGCGCTGGTAGCGGCGCATGGCGGGAACGTCTGGGTCGAGTTGCCCCCGGCGGGAGGCGCCATTTTCCGGATCGCGCTGCCGCTCGCCCCCGAGGCTCTCGCCGACGACGCAGAACTAGAAGCAGAACAGGATCCCGAGCTGGATCTGCCCGCAGACGCAGAGCCAGACATCATCGAGTCGCATCCCGCAGACACCGGCCCGGCAGCGGGCTAGCCGCTCCCGGTCTACCGCAGCTGGACATTCACCTCGTGGATGAAGTTCCCGCCGTACCCCAGCCGGTTCCATTCCGGCTGCTCGCCCTGGGTGCGCCCGGTCCGGTCGGTCGCCCTGGCGCGGATCGACAGGCTGCCAGGGGTTTCCGCCCGCACGGGCCGCTCGAAGCGCTGCCAGCCGTGCCGGCCCGGCTCCCCTATCAGCCGCGCGCCCTGCCACCCGGCGCCGTCCAGGCTCATCTCGACCCGCGCCACCGGCGCCGCGCCCGACCAGGCGATCCCGCGGACCGTGAAGGTACCGCGCCGAAGCTCAGCGCCGGCAGCAGGCTCGGTAATCAGGGCGCGGACCCGCTGCAGCCCAACGGGCTCGCGCACGGTGCCGCCGTCGCGCTGCCATTCGTAGACGTAGTGATCGGCCTGGAAGTAGCCGTCGAACGGCTGGGCGGTCACGGTGATGTCGGTCAGCCACTTGACGGCGGTCACGGCGTAGCAGCCGGGCACCACCAGCCGGACCGGGAACCCGTGCCGATGGTGCAGCGGCTCACCGTTCATCTCATACACCAGCAGCGCGTCCGGCTCGCGCGCCTGGCCGATGCGCAGGCTCCGCTCGAACGCGATCGTCTCCGGCGAGCCGCTGACGGTGCCGCGGTCGGCGCCGCGGAAGATCACCTCGCTGGCTTCCGGCCATATCCCGGCGAGATCGAGGACGTGGGCCAGGCGCACCCCGGTCCAGGTGGCATTCCCCACTGCGCCGAGGTCCCATCGCTCGCCGTCTACGGTCGGGCTGAAGAGCGTCCTGCCGTTTCCGGCGCACTCCAGGACCGCCGCCAGCGACTGCGAGCCGAGCCGCTTCAGCTCCTCGAGGCTGAGGATCAGCGGGCGGTTCACCAGCCCGCCGACCTCCAGCCGCCAGGTCTCGGCGTCCAGATCCGGAATGGGGAAATGATTGCGCCGGAAGAACCGGCTGGTGGGCGTCACGTCACCGCCGAGCAGCGGCGGCGGCGTCTCGCAGTTCAGCGGCTGCCGACTGCGTGTTACCAGCCCCGCCCTGACAGCGTCTTGCCAGTCCTGGGCCGGATCCGCTCCGAGTATCAGACCGTCTCTGCTAGCCATCTGCCACCCGCCCCCGCTCGCCACTGACGGACGCAGCTGCGAGGCTGCAGCCAAAAGGCTGGCTGCGTACCCCTCGCATCAGCGCAACTGCGGCTCTAGCCGGGCATCCTATTATAACGATCAACATACTTCCCGGCATGGCTGCGAGGCAAGGCGCCATTCGGCCCGGTATGCCGGAGGCCACCGGCTTGCCTCGTCAGCCGGACAGCGCCGCCCGGGCTGCGCCCAGCATGGCCTCCCGGTAGGCGGCGCCGAACAGGCATACATGCACGAGCAGCGGGTGCAGCTGATGCAGCGGGACGCGAGCCTGCCAGCCGTCGGCCAGTGGCGTCGCCTCCTGGTAGGCAGCCAGCACCCGGTTCAGCGACGGGGCGCCGAACAGCGCCAGCATGGCCAGATCGGTCTCCCTGTGCCCGCCATGGGCTGCCGGGTCAATAAGCCAGCCGCGCCCGCCTGACCACAGCACATTGCCCGACCAGCAGTCGCCGTGGATCCGGCTGGGCGGCTCCGCCGGGCCGGCCAGTTCGGCGAGCCGGTCAGCGACGGTCTCGACGAGCCGCACGTCAGCGGCGCGCAGCTGCCCTGCGTCCCTGGCCAGCCGCGCGAACGGCAGCAGCCGTTCGCGCGCGTACCACGGCGGCCAGGTGCCGCCATCGGCATTGCCGAGCGGCAGCCCGGCAATGAATCCCGGCCACGGCGCGCCCAGGCGGCCTGGACCGGCAGCATGCATGCGGGCCAGGTCGCGCCCGAATGCCTCGGCCGATCGCCGTCCAGCCTTCTCCTGCGCGATCCAGCTGATGGCCAGCAGCCCGTCCGCGCAGCCGAGCACCTCAGGAACCGGAACGGCAGCGGCTTCAGCGAGCCAGCGCAGCCCGTTCGCCTCGGCAGCGAGGGCCGGCGCTGCTGCTGCTGCGCCCCCAGCGCCGGCGGCCTTGACGAAAACCATGCGCCCATCCGCCAGGGCTGCGCGATAGTGGCCGACTCCGTGCTGGCCGCCGATCGCTTTAGCTTCCCGCACGACGGCGCCAGTCAGCCGTTCCAGCGCAGTGCTCAGATCCGGTTGCATCGCGGTCGGCTGCCGTGCCCGCTACCCGCGGTCGCCTAGCTGCTCAGCGAGCTGTCCGGCCAGTCCCCGAGCCGCCGCCAGCACCAGGCCGAAGACCTCGGCGAATTCCTCCGCAGCCCCGCCATAGGGGTCGGGGACCTCAGCCTCGGGGTCCGCCGCGGGGTCAAAGGACCGCAGCAGCCGGAACCGGCCGGCGAGTTCCGGCCGGCCTGCCGCCATCCGCCGCAGGCTCCGCAAGTTACCGTGATCCATGGCGATGATGAGGTCGTAGCCGCCGAGCCACGATCTGTCGATCTGGCGGGCACGGTGCGCGCTTCCGTCGTAGCCGCGGCGAGACAGCTCGGCCTGCGCTCGTGTGTCCATCGGCCCGCCCAGATGCCAGTCGCCGGTGCCGGCGCTGTCCACCGCTACCTTGCCGGAAAGGCCGGCCCGGCCGAGCTCGCCGCGGACCACTACCTCCGCCATCGGGGACCGGCAGATATTTCCGAGGCAGACCAGGCAGATCCGGTACATTCCAAACGGATGCAGCGGTGCCGGTGCCGACACAAGGACGCGACCATCAGCGGGCATGCGACTAGCATGCCGCACCGGATTAGCTGTCGCCCCGCCCGCCCCGGGCAGCGCAATGCCGACCAGGCGCCCGGCCCGGGGAGGGCCGGGCGCCTGGTCGTAGACCTGTGCCCGAGCTTGCCCAGCATCAGCCGAACCGGGCCAGCGCGTGCACGAACTTGTAGGCGTCGATGGTGCCCCGGCCACTGGCGAGATCGTAGCCAGGCGCCGCGTGGTAGCCGGCTACGCCGCCGAAGGAGTTGTTGCCGGCCGTGACGTCCACGATGCCGGTCTGAAGGTTCGAGTGCTGGCTGAGCGCGCCAAGGATGTACAGATCGGGGTTGATCCAGCCCAGGCGGCGACCGGCCAGCTGGTCCGCCAGCGCCACGACACCGGCGAAGATCGGCGTGGCCTCCGACGTTCCGCCCACCAGCTCCCAGCCGGCCCCACCTGTTCCGGCGAAGGACCAGTAGACCCAGGCAGAGCCGTTGACCGCGGCGGTCATCGAAATGTCTGGCGTACCGCGGCGGTCACCGACCACGCCCGCGGCGCCGAACTGGAACAGCGGGCGGCCGAAGACGGCCGAGTCGCCGTCGCCGCCGCCGCCCGCGCCGTGGCCGTCGTTCCAGACCGAATCGGGGCTGCAGCCGGTTGCCGTTGTTGTCCAGGCACAGCTGCGTGCCGCCGACGGAGGTCACCAGCGGGTCCGAGGAGGGCCACGAGTTGACCCGGTAGGGATAAAGGCGTGGTCCCGTCGGACTCGTCGTTGGTCACGCCCTGGTCGCCGGGGCCCGCTACCACCGTGACGCGATGGCGCAGGGCGTCCTTGAAGGCGTAGCGCAGGTCCAGCAGGCTGGAGTAGTTGCCCCGGCTGAAGCCGGGGAGGGTGTTTTCCGTCGCGCCGAAGCTCTGCGAGATCACGTCGCCGACGCCGCGGTTTGATCAGTGACTGCTCGGCGCTCATTATCTGCGGGAAGCCGCTGGTGCCCTCGTTCTCGGCGACCGGGGTCTCGGCCAGCACGATTTTCGCGTCCGGGGCGATCGAGTGCGCGTATTCCACGTCGAGCGTTGTCCCGACGGCCTAGCCGACCACGGTCGCGTTGGTCGGGTCGAAGGTCGGAATCGTGCCGAACTGGTCTATGTCAGGTTCAGCGGCGGGAGCCCGAACTGCGCATCGAAAGTCGCGACGTCGCTGGCGATTGTCGGCGAGCCGAATGCGTCGACAATCACGATGGTCCGGCCGGCGCCGGTGACTCCCTCGCCGTACAGCGGGTTGAGGTCATACGCGGTCCGGTACTGCAGCGGCGTGTAGCAGCTGATCCCGAAATCAGTCTGGCAATCGGTGGTGGACACCGGCGCAGCAGCTGCACGATGATGTCGATAGGCCCGCTGACGTCGGGAACCGGCACCGCGGCCTGCCGCTGGGCGTGGCGAGCGCTGACGGCGGCCGTCGTCACGCCGCCGGCCTGGAAGGCCGGCAGGCCCGCCCGGCGGCGACAGGGACGGCGATGCGGGTGAGGGGCATGAACCTGGCCCGCGCTGAAGTGCGCGGGGACGCGGCCCCAGTGCCGCGCACTGGCTTACCTGCTCGAAATGACATAAATCTCCTCATCCCGCTTCGGTACAGCATGAAAAGAACGAGCCTTCGCCATCATCCCGAATTGGCTGGTCAATGCAAGGTGCAAGAGGCGGCCGATGCCTGGCCCTTTCCGCGAGCCCCGCCGGTATCCGTAAGCAGGCATGACGTCGGCTCGGTCGGGCCCGATGCCGGCTGGATGGTCGGCCCGGCCGCCTGCCACGATGGAGCCCATGGCTCCGACGGACGACTACCGGAAGCTGTCGTTCTGGCACGACACCGTGCCGGGGACGCTCGCGCCCGGCAATCCGCTGCCTGGCGACATCGAGGCGGATGTGGCGATCGTCGGTGCGGGGTTCACCGGCCTGTGGACCGCCTACTACCTTTCGCAGGCCGATCCGGCCCTGCGGATTGTTATCTGCGAGCGGCAGATCGCCGGATTCGGCGCCTCGGGCCGTAACGGCGGCTGGTGCTCTGCGCTGTTCCCCGCCTCGCTGAGCAAACTCGAGCGGATGGCGGGCAGGGCCGCGGCCATCGCCCAGCACCGCGCGATGCAGGACACCGTTGCCGAGGTCGGCCGGGTGGCTGCAGCAGAGGGCATCGACTGCCATTGGGCAAGGGGCGGCACCGTGCAGCTCGCGCGGTCGCCAGCGCAGCTGGAGCGGGCCCGGGCGGAGGTCGCGGAAGCACGCGAGTTCGGTTTTGGCGAGGACGACCTGAGGCTGCTGGATGCCGCCGAGGCCAGCCGGCTCGCCGGAGCAACGGACGTACGCGGCGGCACCTTCACCCCGCACTGCGCGGCCATCCACCCTGCCCGGCTGGCCCGCGGCCTGACGGCTTCCGTCAGGTCACGCGGCATCTCGCTTTTCGAGCGCACGCCGGTAAGCGAGATCCAGCCCGGCAGGCTGCTGACGGCACGGGGCATGGTGACGGCGAAGTATGTAGTCCGGGCCACCGAGGGCTACACCCCGGCGCTTCCGGGGCTGCACAGGACTGTGGCGCCGGTGTACTCGCTGATGATCGCGACTGCGCCGCTGCCGGATGCCGTGTGGCAGGAAATCGGCCTGGCGGACCGGCCCACGTTCGGCGACCTGCGGCATCTGATCATCTACGGTCAGCGGACAGCGGACGGCCGGCTCGCTTTCGGCGGCCGCGGGGCCCCCTATCATCTCGGCTCGGCGGTCCGGCCCTCCTTCGACCGTGCGCCCGCCGTGTTCGCTGCCCTGCGGCACACGCTCGCCGAGTTGTTTCCGGTACTCGGGGACGTACCGGTGACCCACAGCTGGGGCGGCCCGATCGGCATCCCGCGTGACTGGTGCGCTTCGGTCGGCGTGGACGCCGCGACTGGGCTCGCCTGGGCAGGCGGCTACGTGGGCGACGGCGTCGCGACAACCAACCTGGCTGGCCGGACCCTGGCCGACCTGATCACCGGCAGGAAAACCGAGATCACGCGGCTGCCCTGGGTGGGACACCGCTCGCCGCGCTGGGAGCCCGAGCCGCTGCGCTGGCTAGGCATGAACGCCGGCCTGCAGGCGATGAGCTATGCGGACAAGCGCGAGGTCAGGACGGGCAGGCCGTCACGGGCTGCCGCGTTCATGGGCCGCTTCCTTGGCGAGTAGCCGCCGGCGCCGTCTCCGGCCGGGACATGAGGCCAAGGGCCAGGAGACGCCACACCGAGCTGAGTTTCGCGCCTTCGGGTGGTTGCTGCTAGTATCGCTCCGTCTTTGCGCCGCTAGCTCAATTGGCAGAGCAGCGGACTCTTAATCCGCGGGTTCGGGGTTCGAGTCCCTGGCGGCGCACCCGTCTCTGCCCAGGTCAGACACGACCTGGTGCTATCCGCGAAGCTCTGATGGCTCGCCAGAGCAGCAACGCGAGCAGCAACGGCCACTATTTGCGCCCGCGCCCGTCGTCTTCGGTGTCCTGCCAGAGCAACCGGGCCATCCGGTCGGCGGCCTCGCGAGAGACCTCCGGGGCAACATGGCTGTAAGTGTTCATGGTGAGAGCGATCTGGCTATGCCCGAGGATCTCCATCACGACGCGGGCCGGGACGTTCTGAGCGAGCAGAAGGCTCGCAGCGGTGTGTCTCAGATCGTGCAGCCGGACAGACGGCAGGGAGCCTCTGTCCAGGAGCTTCTTGAACTCCCGGAAGTCGTTACGGGGATCGACCGGAGTTCCTATCGGCGTCGTGAACACGCACGGACTGTCTTGCCACAATGATCCGGCCGTGATGCGCTCCTGCTCCTGGCGCACCCGATGCTGACGCAGCACGTCGGCGAGCTGGGCGGGAAGCGGGATCGTCCGCTTGCTCCGCTGAGTCTTGGGCTCAGCGAAGACCAGGCCGCCGCCGTGCTGGCGCTGCAATGCTCTCCGTACCCGAAGCAGCCCCGCGTCCAGGTCGAGGTCGTCCCACCACAACCCGAGCGCTTCGCCCTGCCGCAGCACGAGCGCCAGGCCGACCAGCCACCGGGCCTCCATCCGGTCGCCCACCGCCGCCTTGATAAGGCCCTGCGCTTCGGCCGCGGACAGCGGCGTGATCTCATGCTGACCAGCCCGTGGCGCATCAACCAGCACGGCCGGGTTCACAGCGATCAGCTGCCACTTGACGGCAACGTTCAGCGCCCGCCGGATAACCGCATGCATATGACGCAAGCTCGCCCCAGACAACCCTTCCGCCGCTTTGGTGTTGTACAGCGCGACAAGATGAGCCGGGCGCAGCTTGTCGAGCCGGTGACGGCCGATTGCCGGAACGATGTGCCCGTCAATGTCGGAGCGATACCGATCGTATGTGCGGGGACGGACCTGCGGCTTGGCGACCTGCTCGAGGTAAGTCGTGAGCCACTCCCCCACGGTCATACCGCCGGTCGTGATCACCTGGCCCTGACGCTGAGCCTCCAGAAGACGCCCGATCTCTGCGGCCACTAGCGCGCGGGTCCGCCTGGTCACGTACTTCCGGTGCGGCTTGCCGTCCCGGTACCCCAGGAACACCGAGCCGCGCCACCGGCCATCCGGCAGCTGGTAGATCGAGCCTTCGCCGTTCCCCCGGCGGCCTGTTCGCCCCTGGCCGGTCATGCTGCTTGTCTTTCAAGCGCGGCGACATATTCGGCGAGCGCGGTTGCCGAAATCCTGCGCGATCCGCCGATCTTGACCGAGCGCAGGGAACCCGACCGCATCAGGTCGTAGACCTTGCTCCGGCCGACCCGCAGCGCATGAGCGGCTTCCTCCGGGGTCAGCAGGAGCGTGACCGGTGCCTGCGGGACGATGCGGTCTGGCATGCCCGTTGTCCCCGCGTGGTCGCTGCCGCTCATGCCGCCCTCCCGGTTGCCGAAAGATTGCCGGTGTTGTCGTTGGCTGTTCGCCGGGCTTCGGCGAGCGCGGCCTGCCATCGGGCGCGGTCGGCCAGGACGTGCAGCAGCCGTCTGCTGTGAGCCATGTAATCGTCGTCGCCGGGGGTGACGGGCTCCCACCGGTAGCGTGCTTCGTTGGCGGGCAGGCCGAGCGCAGTCATGAGCCAGGCTTTGCGGTCGCCGCGGTGGTCGGCCAGGGTCTTGCCCGACCATTTGCGGGAGACCAGGACCCGGCGACCGGCGTAGCCGAGGTGCTCTCGGCGGTGGGCCTTGCCCTTGCACGCGCCCGGCCGCAGGCCCTCTTTAGGATCTTTGGGCTGGATGCCGTACGGGAGCCAGTTCGCGCAGCTCGGCGAGCACGGCTCATATCGCAGCGCGTCGATGAGCTTTTCGGTGTGGTCGGCCTGGGCGTCGGTGTCGGCTTGATGGCAGTCGGCGACGTGCTTGGTCAGGTACTTGGTCAGGTAGCGGATGCACCCGGCCGGAGTCCTTCGACCCGGCCAGCACGCCCTGGGCGTCGAACTTCGGCCCGAACCTCGCCACATGCAGCGGGTCATCGCCCGCGCCGATGGCGTCGAGGGCCTGGTCCCAGGTCGGCAGGACTTCCCCGGTCGCCGGGTCCAGGTAGCTGCCCGAGGCCTCGTGCCAGACGGGCAGCCGGTCACCGTCGAACTTCACCTGATCTGTGGCTGGCCACCAGACCTGGTGGTAGGTGGCGGCGAGGACCTGCCGCAGCTCAGCGCGGGACACGGTGCCGCGCACCGCGATGTGCACATGCGGGGCCAGGCGTCTCTGGGGCTCGACCGAGGCGAAGTACTGGAGGTCATAGCCGAGGAAGCGGCGCAGGTTCTGGATGAACCGGTCGAACAGCGCCGCGAAGTGCAGCGCGTCCCGTGCAGCCCGCTGGTAGTCGTAGGAACCGGGGTCGGCGGGGGTGCCGTCGTCGCGGACCTTGCCGTAGCTGACGCAGGTCAGGGTCAGGAACATGGACGGCCGGTAGGTCTTGCCGTCCGGCGCGGTGTAGACCTTGCCGGTGGTCCGCGGGCTGATCTTCCGCCGGGGCAGGTCCGGGGCGTCCTGGCGGCGTCGGGTCGACCGGTGACGGCGCGCGGCGCCTTTCTTACCGGGGTCGGGCTTGCCGCGCACGCCCGCGCGGACGAGCTCGGCATCCAGTTCGCCGATGAGCTGCTCCAGGTCGTCAGTGTCCTGCCCGGCAGTGGCGGCGTGGTCGCGGAGTTTCTGGGCGTCGGCGCGCTGTTCCAGCAGCCAGGCCTGCCAGTCGTCGGGCGGGTCAGGCTGGTGGATCGGCTCGTCCTCAAGGTGCCAGCCTTCGCCGCACTGCGCGGCGCGCAGGCTCCTGGCCCGTTCCGCGCAGGCCGGGCATTTGCCGGCCAGGGTCGCTCCGCAGGGAACCATGACCTGCTCGACCTGGCCGGTGTCGAGGTCGGTGCGGCGCAGCTGCACGGGCCGGATGCACCCGCCGCTGGATTCCGCCAGGATCTTGACCGCGCTGGTGGCGAGCGGGGCGGTCATCCGCTGGGCGCGGGTGGTGCGCTCGGTCACTGGCTGCCTCCGTTCATGTCGGCCTGCCAGGTCGCCGACCAGCCGCACAGGCCGCAGTCCTGGGTGATCGCCGACACACCGTCGTCGGTGTAGGTCAGGCCGGTGCCGCAGACCGGGCACGGGTCATCGGTCCGCCAGGTCGTCGCTGAGCTCATGCGGCCTCACCCGCCTGCACTGGCACTAGGCCGGGTGACACCTCCGGGGCGTACTCGCTTGTCATGGCGCGGATGTCGTCGTCGGAGACCCAGGCCGCGCGGACGCGGATCGGGTCGGGGTCGGTTTCCAGGCGGACGAACGCGACCCCGGCGCCGGTCGCCGGATCGGTGGAGATCTTGTCGGCGGCAGCTCCCCGGTCGCGGGCGCCGTCGCCGAGGACCATGTCGACCTGCTCGGGCTCGTCGAGGCGCATGGCGATCTTGTCGGGGAACAGGTTGCGGATGGACATGACTTCCTTGCGCGGATCCTGCAACGCCGCGACGACGCAGTAGCCGACGGCGCGGCCCTGGGTAGTGAGCGTGGCGAGGGCGGCTTTGACCCGCTCGCGGAGGGCTTTGTCCGGGAGGTAGGCGGTCAGGAATGCGACCTCATCCACGAGGATCACCGTGAACGGATGCTCGGGTGTGGGGGCGTGGTCGCGCTGCTTCCCGGCCAGCGCGGCAGCCCTGGCCTGCATGTCGGACACGGCCTCTTCGAGCATGGTCACGATCGAGGCCGGGTCGCTGGCATAGGCGCCGTAGCGCTCGAACAGGGTCCGGCCGAACGCCAGCTCCATCAGCTTCGGATCCGCCGCCAGCACCCGGACAATGCCCGCGCGCATGGCCGGCAGGATGGCCCGGACGATGGACCACAGCAGCGACGCCTTCCCCGCGCCAGTCGAACCGGCGATGAGCACGTGGGTGCCGTGGAGGCGGATCAGCCACGGGGAGCCGTCCTCACGGCGCCCGATATGCAGCGCCCGCAGATCGGCGTGGTGCGGGATCGGCAGGGCGGGGATGATGGCGGCCAGGGCGTCGCGGCGGACCAGCTCCAGGATCAGCGCGCCCGGCCGGTCGGTGCGGACCCGGCACAGCATCGCGCCGAACCCGTGCGCCAGGTTCTCCGCGCGGGCGGCGAAGTCTGCGGCGCACTGCCCCGAGACCAGGCGGACCTGGACGCGGTCCGTGAACGGGGTGGAAGTGACCTTGCCCAGGACCGGGAGCAGGACGCGGCGCTGGTAGAGGGGGGCGAGGCGGCTGATGGTCAGCACAGCGGCCCAGTGCCGCTGGTAGTGCCACCGCCGCCACCTCCCGTGCACCGGCCGTGCCACCAGGCGGGAAAAGCTCGCAGGCCATCGCCACCGCCACACTCCCAGCACGGCAGGAGCCGACGCGGCGAGACCAGCCAGTCCTGGCCAGCCCAGGAACCGCCAGGCTAGGAACGAGACGCCAGCGGCGAGGTCCAGCAGCGGATGACGAACGAGGAACCGGACTATGGCGTAGAGCAGGCGCCAGAGCTGGACGGCGGCGATGATCCACGAGGGGGTGTGGTAGACCGGCGACCGCCACACCGGGCGGGCGAACGGGTCAGGGTTGGAGACCTGGGCCACCTGGTCCCCGGAGAACGTGGAGATCTTCACCGGGTCACCTCCCGGGCGGCGGGGTCGTGGCCCGCGCGCAGCGCGGTGACCTGGGCGCGGGCCGCTGCGGCGACCTCGCGGGCCTCATCGGTGCCCAGGTGGGCGGCTATGCGCGCCAGCAGGTCGGCTTTGCGCTCGAAGTAGGCAAGGCGGTCGGCAGGGGTGGCCTGGCCGTGGGCCTGGGCGAGGTGGCGGAGCCGGTCGAGCAGGTCGGAGATCTCGCCGGGGGTGACCCGGCTGGGCTGGTCGGTCATGATGGGGAGTCCCTTCCTGAGCGCTCCTCGGGGATGGAAGAGGCAGGGAGCCCCGGCCGGTGCTGTCATCACCGGCCGGGGCCAGCACCCGTTACCTGTGCCGGGCAGTGGGGACGGGGAGCGGGGGGAGGCCGCGGTAGGTGCGCTCGACCTCGGTGGCGTACCGGGCGGTCAGGGCGGCCAGCTCGCGGGCGAACCGGACATGCCCCGCCTCGATCCGCTCCGGCAGCGTCAGTGTCACCAGCAGGCCGGGCCGGGTAGCCAGGATGGTCAGCAGCGGCGTCCGGTCCCGGTAAGACTCGAACGCGACCGCGGAGCGGTCATCGACGGGGACGGTCACGGTGGTGACCCTCTTGGCGGGCATCAGGCCGCATCCTTGGCGACGGGCCGGGCGGCGGCCTTCATGCCGGTGGCGCGCAGCGAGAACGCCATCCGCGCATTGCACTTGCCCCGGCCCTGACAGCGGCCGGTGTCCACGTACGGGGTGACCTGAAGGCCCTCGAACTCGACCAGCTCGAACGGCATCTTGGTCGGCGGGACCGGCATCCGGTCGGCCAGGATCTTGACCACCGTCTCCCGCGACCGGCCCTCCAGCTCGGGGTCCATGTCCATCACCCGGACCGAGAACACTGCCTGGCCGGTGTGCTTGTCCACCGCCGGGGTCCGGCGGCGGGTGGCCTCGTCGTAGTCCTGGGCCTCCACGATCGAGTCCGGCACCAGATGACAGCCGTGCGGGAAAACGTCCTGCATGCTCACGTGCAGCCGCGAGCCGTTGCGAAGGGCCATTGCCCTCTCCTATCTGTCGGGGGTAGCCACCCATCTAGGTTGGCTGTGCAAGTTGATAGTCATACAGCATGGCTAGTCAAGTCAACAGGACGCGCGGGATTAATCTAGGAAACCTGGGCTAGCTGGCCTGCCTGGCCTACGCTGGAGGGCATGGAACTAGATCCGGATGACCCGCGGCCGCCCTACCAGCAGGTGGCAAACGCCCTGCGTGCCGCGATCCTGACGCGGAAGCTCGCCCCCGGTGAGAAGCTTCCCTCAGGCACTGAGCTGGCCAAGCGCTACGGCGTGGCCAGGATGACCGTCCAGCAGGCCATCCGCCTGCTCCGCGACGAGGGACTGATCGTTTCCCGGCAGGGCAGCGGCGTCTTCGTCCGCGAGCGCGCCACCCGAGCCGTTGCCCTGCGCCCCCACGTGGAACGGGCATTCGCGCAGCCGAAAGTGTCGATCGACTTCGCCGGGTTCTCCGGGGAGACCCTGCACGGCGTCATCCAGGAACCTCTGGACAAGATCCGCGTCGGGCAGCTGGTGCCCGAGAGCATCGACGTCCGGATCCTGATTCCCGACACCGGCCAGCCATGGGCCATTCCCTGCCGCGTCGGCGACCTGGCCGACGAGCCCGCATTCCGCCAGCGCGCTGAGCAGATCATCCGCCGTCACACCGACGCGATCACCGAATCAATCAGCGAGCTAGCCGACCTTGGCCTGGTCAAGGCCGCCACCGCGCAGGTCCGAGTGCACCCGGCCGTGCCGATGTTCAAGCTCTACATCCTGAACCGGGCCGAGGCGTTCTTCGGCTTCTATCCCATCGCCGAACATGCCGTCAGTCTGAACGGGGAGTCCGTGCCCGTCTATGACCTGATGGGCAAGGACGCCACCATGTTCCACTACGAGACCGGCGAGGACCCCGCCGACATCGGCGGCCAGTACATCCAGCAGGCACAAGCATGGTTCGACAGCATGTGGTCCACCGTCTCCCGCAACCCGGAGCGATGAGTCAGCTCGCCGCCGGGCTCCTCGAGATCATCAGCCGCAGCCGTCACATCCTGCTCGACTTCGACGGCCCCGTCTGCGCGATCTACGCCGGAACCCCGGCACCCATCATCGCCGCCAGGCTCCGCCATGCCCTCGGCCAGACGGGCATCAAGCTGCCTCCGCAAGCCGAGGGCATGGGAGATCCGCTGGAGGTATTCCGCGTGGTCGCTGACATGGGAGACGACTTTGCCGAACTAGCGCAGCGCGAGCTGACCAGCCTCGAAACGAAAGCCGTCACCACGGCCACGCCGACGCCCGGAGCAGCCGAAATGATCAGCGCAGCCCGCCAGAGCGGCCGCACGGTGTCGATCGTCAGCAACAACTCAGGCCGCGCCGTCAGCGCCTACCTCGCCAGGCAGCGGACGACCACCGACATCAAGCTGGTCATCGGCCGGAACGACTCCGACCCGGCGCTCATGAAGCCCAGTCCCTACATGGTCCGCGCGGCAGTCGGGATCCTCGATGCCGACAACTGCGAATGCGTCTTCGTCGGCGACTCAGCCACCGACGTGCTCGCCGGGCTGCTCGCCGGAGTCCCCGTCATCGGATACGCCAACAGCCCTGCCAAGGTCGAAGCCCTGACCCAGGCCCAGGCCGCAGCCGTGACAACCGACCTGGCCGAGATCACCACGGCACTTCGCCAGACACGTAGCCCTGCGTTGCCGAATTGAGCCGTACTTAGATCAAGGCGGCGCCGCTGCGCGGCACCGCGTCCGGCGCTCCCC
>CABEEE010000230.1_pt1 | contig 28826 bp, 28 predicted proteins | sample 3423231 | NCBI WGS metagenome assembly CABEEE01 (sample SAMEA5534333, study PRJEB31848) | metagenome | biome: tundra; feature: field; material: soil | place: USA | collected 2013-05 | depth 0.15 m | reverse complement strand
ATCCGCTAGAATCAGCGTCTCATAGGCCGCCAAATTTTACCGGATCATGAAATGAGGACTGGTGGAGCGGGCTGAACCGGCGCCGGAGGCCGACGAGCGGGAAATGCTCGCCGACTGGCTAGACTATCACCGCGCGACCCTGGCCTGGAAGTGCGAGGGGCTGACCGACGAGCAGCTGCGGCAGCGCTCCGTCCCGCCGTCCACGATGTCATTGCTCGGCCTGGTCCGGCACATGACCGAGGTCGAGCGCAGCTGGTTCCGGCGCTGCGTGGCCAGAGAGGACGCGCCGCCGGGCTACTACAGCCAAGGCAACCCGGACGGAGATTTCGACGACGTCGACACCGCCGTTGCCGCCGAGGCATTCGCCACCTGGCAGGCTGAATGCGATTGCGCCCGGGCGATCGTGGCGGCCGCGCCGTCTCTCGACATCACCGGATCAGGACTTACCAGGCAATATTCGCTGCGCTGGATCGTGACGCACATGATCGAGGAGTACGCCAGGCACAACGGACATGCCGACCTGCTCCGCGAGCGGATCGACGGCTCGGTCGGCGACTAGCGCCGCTCCTCCGCCCGCCTGCCAGCCGCCGTCAGCCCAGCCGCCGGGTAGCTCATCGCCGGGCGGGGCATCAGCCGGGTAGCTCATCCGCCGCCAGCCGCTCCCGGCTTCAGCCACCAGAGGTACGGGGTTTCGACGAGCGCAGCGGCCAGCTGCCCAGGGCCGCATAGCGCGGCTGCCCGCCGGGCTGGCTCCGGATCAGGTGGATCTGCCCGACCGTCCAGGCGGATCCCGCGAAGCCGCCAAGCGCCTCGACCAGCGGGGCAGCGTCCACGGGCTCGCGGCAGCGCGCGAGCGTCAGGTGCGGCCGGTAGCGCCTGCCTTCGTCAGCGGCCGGAGCGCCCGCGCGCCTGGCGCCCGCGGCAACGGAGGCGGCCAGCGCGGCGAGCGCCGCCTGATCGGCCGGAATCGCAGCCTGAATCCCGGCCCACAGCACCCGGGCCCGGCCGGCGGCCGGGAAGGCTCCCGCGCCCCTGATCGACAGGGTGAGCGCCGGGTGCCGCCCGGCCGCGCGCTCCAGCCGGGTGCACAGCGCCGGGAGGACCTTCTCAGCCACCTCGCCGAGGAATGCGAGCGTGGCGTGCCAGTCCTCGGCGCCAGTCCAGCGCAGGCTGGGCCACGACGGCCGCAGTGGCGCCGCCACTGCTTCCAGCTCGGCCAGCGGCTGCGGGGGCGGCGCAATGGCGACGAACAGCCTCATCGCCAGGCTCACTCCCCGGCGGAGCCGTCGATGCGCTCGCGCAGCAGGTCGGCGTGCCCGTTGTGGCGGGCGTATTCCTCGATCATGTGGGTCAGGATCCAGCGCAGCGAGAACAGCTCGCCGCCCCGCTCCCCCGTCGTGTCCAGCGATGGCGCGCTGGCCACGGCCGCCCTGGCGTCGTCGCAGGATGCCCGCCAGGTGGCGAAAGCCGCCGCGGCGTCGGCGGTATCCGCGCCGTCGAAGGCGGCGTCCCAGTCGCCGGTCGCCGAGTAGAAGAGCGGCGCCTGCTCGCCGCCCAGCACGCGGCGAAACGAGCTCCGCTCGACCCCGGCCATCTGCCGCACGAGCCCGAGCATCGAAATTGTCGACGGCGGGATGCAGCGCTGCAGCAGCTGGTTGTCGGTCAGCCCGTCGTATTTCCAGGCCAGCGCGGCGCGCTGAAAATTCAGGAAGCCGGTGAGTGTCACGCGCTCGTCGGCCAGCTGCGGCGGGGCTGGCCTGGCCCCGGTGTCCCAGGTGGCCTGCGCCGGCTGCTCGCCCTGTGCCATAGGGCTCAGGCTAGGGCACGGGCGAGCTGAGCGGGATGCAGGAACGACCGGAGTCGCTCACCGCTGTTATGGGCCAGCATGAGTCCCACGACAACGGTGGCGATGACGGAGATGATCCCGCCGGATATCAGCGTCATCCTCGGCCCGAATTCCTGCGCGACCCAGCCGGCCAGCGGCGAGCCGAGCGGCGTGCCGCCGAGGAACACCAGCATGTACAGGCCCATGACGCGGCCGCGCATCTCGGGTGTCGTGCCCAGCTGGGTCGTCGAATTCGCCGCGGTCGTCAGTGTCAGCAACGTCAGGCCGGTGGGCACGAGCATGATCAGGAAGGTCCAGAAGGACGGCATCAGCCCGGTCAGCACCTCGAAGATGCTGAACGCGAAGGAGGTCAGCACTAGCAGCCGCAGCGTCGGCTTGCTGCGCCGGGCGGCGAGCAGCGCGCCACCCAGCGCCCCCACCGCGAAGACGGCCGAGGCAAGGCCGAATTTGCCGGCGCCGCTGTGGAACACCCCGCGCGACATCAGCGCCGTGGTCACCTGGAAGTTCATTCCGAACGTGGACACGAAGAAGATCAGCACGAGCGGCATCCACAGCCGACGCCGCTGGCATACGAACGCCAGGCCCGCCCGCAGCTGGCCCTTGGCCCGCGGCACCGGCTCCAGCCGGTAAAGCTCGGCGGGCCGCATCAGCTTGAGGCTGATCAGCACCGCAGCGTAGGAAGCGGCATTGACCAGGAACGCGGCCGGGGTCCCCAGCGCTGCGATCACCAGGCCTGCGACGGCGGGACCGGCAATTCTGGCCAGGTTGAAGACCGCGCTGTTCAGCGCGATCGCGTTGGCCATGCTGCCGCGTCCCACCATCTCAACGGCGAAGGCCTGCCGGGTCGGGTTATCGACGACGGTCACCATGCCGAGGGCGAAGGCCAGGGCATAGACGTGCCACAGGCGCACGGTGCCGGTCAGCGCGAGCAGTCCCAGGATCAGTGCCAGCGCGCCCATCAGGGCCTGCGTGATCATCAAGATGGTGCGCTTGGGGTAACGGTCGGCAATAACGCCGCCCCAGAGGCTGAACAGCAGCAGCGGCAGGAATTGCAGCCCGGTGGTGACGCCCAGCGCCCATCCGCTGCCGTGCGTCAATTCGAGCACGAGCCAGTCCTGTGCCACCCGCTGCATCCAGGTGCCGGTGTTGGAGATCACCTGGCCGGTAGCGAAGAGCCGGTAGTTGCGGTTCTTCAGCGAGCCGAAAGTGTGGCGCCGCCCGGCCGGCCGCGGACTCGCCGGCGCCGCAGTGACCGGCGCGGCAGTGCCCGCCGTCTCGTCGCTCAGGACTGGCTGAGCTTCTCCAGGATCGGTGCTGCCGCCCGCAGCGTTGCCCGCTCGGCCGGGCTGAGTTCCCGCAGCCGCTGGGCTAGCCAGGCCTCCCTCAGCCGCCGGGATTGCTGGACCAGATCCCTGCCCTGATCGGTCGCCGTCAGCATGACCTGGCGCCGGTCGGTCGCATGGGGTGCCCGCATCACGAGACTGCGATCCTCCAGGACCGCGATGACGCGCGTCATGGAGGGCGGCTGCACCTTCTCGTGCTCGGCGAGTTCCCCTGGCGTCATCGTGCCGTGCCTCTCCAGCGCGGCCAGGGCGGCCAGCTGGGTGTCGGAGAGTTCGGGCTCTAGCCTGGCCAGCCGCTCGGCGCGCAGCCGTCGGGCGAGACGGCTCACCGAGATCCGGAGCGCTGACGCCAGTCCCGCGTCCGACCTGGTCTGGGGTGCAGTCATTTTCGTTAGCCTGAGTCATTACTTTTGCTAACTGTAGCCGGGAATGCAGTATTCCGTCCAAAACCAGCTAGCAAGGCCGGCGGGGCCGCCCGGTCCGGGCGCGCCTCAAGTACACCATGCGGCATGCAGTCGGCGGCAGCTATCGCTACCTGAGTTAACCTGGCGGTTATGGCCCGTTCCAGTCGGCCGGTCCCGCCGCCGTTCGAGGGCCGGGATCAGCTGATCACCGGCAGCATCACCGCGGGCTGGGCGATTGCGCTGATCGTGGTCCTGGTACTGCACGCGCAGATCCCTGCAGCCGACCGGTGGTGGATCTGGACCTGCGCCGCCGGCACCGGAATCGGCCTTTTCGGGCTGGTCTACGTGCCCCGGCTGAAGCGCTCGCGCGAGCACGCGGCGCAGCACCGAGCACAGTCGGGATCAGCCGGCAGCTAGCCAGCACGGCATCCAGCCAGCGAACAGGCAGTCCGGCAGTGCTGGCCGCCGTCAGCCTCAGTCGCGGTCCAGCGACTCGAAGACGGTATCGGCCAGCGACACCCCCGGCGCGTCCACCAGGTCATAACCGAGCTCGTCGATGACCGGCGCCGGCGCACCCCGACTGGCGCTCGGCGTGATCGCCTCGGAGTGCGCGCCGCAGCCGTGATCGAGGGCGACGACGCGGCCGTCATCGGGGGCAAACTCGTTCGCGCATGCGCCGAATACCTGGCCGAGCGGCCCGCTTAGCGGGACCAGGAACCCGCACGTCGCGCACGGTCCTGGCGCTGCGTTTGCCAGCGGCGAGCCGGGTCCGTGCTCGCTGGAATACCATCGCTCGGCGGCCAGGTCGCGCCCGATCGCGGACAGCACCCTGGTCCGGCGGGATGCCGGCCCGGAGCCGGCGTCGACCGCCACGGCAATGCCCGGCGGCTGCCGCTCGTCGCCGTCTGCCGGCAGTGCGCCGTCGCCCAGGACCGCGCCTTCCGCCCAGCCGTCGCTGTCGTCCCACGCCAGGACTCCGTCGTCGCCTTCGAGCACGGCCACCGGCACCAGCCGCTCGTCGTCGGAGCTGGCTGGCAGCAGGTCGCCTACCCCGAGGTCGCCGGGCCTGACCCGCTCGCTCCACGGCACCCAGTCAGGTGCCAGCAGCGAATCCGGGCCGGGAAGCAGCACACTCTCATTGACGGTGACCAGCTTCGACCGGGCCGCCCGGGCCACCGTGACCGCCCACCGCCATCCCGCGTACGCGGGATCCAGGCAGGCGAACAGGTGCGTCACGAGCCGGTCGCCATCGGCCTGCGATCCGACGAGCGGCCCCACCTGGTTCGGGCCGGCCAGCTCCTCGGCAGCGGCACGGGCGAGGTCGGAGGCCTGGGCGCAGGCCTCGTCGAGCTCCTTGGTGCGTACGCGATTCGGGCTCACGTTCAGTAATTGAACCTCATCGAGGGGGGTGCGTGCACCCGGACGGCCGGACTGCGGCCACTTCGCAAGCACTGCGGGACCCTCGCAAGCACCCGCGGCCACTTCGCAGGCGCGGCCTGGTCGTCACCGACCTGGCAAGGCAGAATACTAAACACCATGGGAGACTCGGGCCGGGCTGCGCGGGCCAGGCGGGCGAGCCGGTCCGTCGTCTCCGCCTCGCAGTCTGCCGCTCGGGTCGGAGGCGCCGCCGCCAGCGGGGCGACCCGCACGGTGCACCGGATGACGAGCGCCTCGGGTGCAGGCGCCACCGGCCTGTCCCACCTCATCGAACTCACCGCAGCGGGCAGCCTGGGTGACGCCTTCGTGGCAGTCGCGCTGGCCGGCTCGCTGTTCTTCAGCACCTCGGTGGAGCAAGCACGCGGGCGGGTCGCGCTGGCGCTGCTCATCACCATGGCCCCGTTCGCCGTGCTCGGGCCGTTCATCGGCCCGATGCTGGACCGGGCACGGCAGGGCCGCCGCTACATCCTGATCGGCACGCTGCTAGCCCGCGGCCTGCTCTGCTGGGGCATGTCAGCGGCTGTGCAGTACAACGACGCCGTCAGCCTGCTGCCGGCTGCGTTCGGGGTGCTGGTGCTGCAGAAGGCCTACGGTGTCACCAGGGCCGCCGTCACTCCGCGGCTGCTGCCCAGCCAGATCACCCTCGTCACGGCGAATGCCCGGACGGCGATGGCTTCCCTCATCGCAACCTCGCTCGGAGCCGGGCTGGCGGTGGGCATCGACAAGCTCGCCGACGGGGGGTCGGGCGGTGCGGCCTGGGTGCTGCGGATCGGCACGGTCGTCTATATTGCGGCGATCGTCCCTGGTCTTCGGCTGCCAGCGGGAGTGGACGCGCCGGAGCCCGCCGGTGAGCAGGCTCCGCCCCAGCAGGCAGCCGGGGGCCCGGCGAGCGGCAACGGCGCCGCTGCCGCCGCCGGATCAGTGCACGGCAGCGCTGGGGCGCCGCGCCCAGCCCGGGGGCGGCCCGCGGGCCGACGGCTCATCATGCTGCCCGCGATCGGGCCCGTCGTCGGTGAGGCGATGCGGGCGAACGCCGCACTGCGCGGCTACTACGGCTTCATGATCTTCTTCCTGGCGTTCCTGCTGCGGACCGAGCACTTCGGCAATCTGCCGGACACCGTCGCGGTTGGCGCGATGATCGGCGCTGCCGCCGTCGGAGGTTTCCTCGGGCTCGCGATCGGCGCTGCGCTGCGATCTCGCGCACCTCAGCTGATCATGTTCGGCATGATGATGCTGGTGATCATCGCCACCGCCGTATGCGCGGTGTTCTTCGGCCTCTGGGCAGCGCTCGCGGTTGCCCTGGCGGCCGCACTCGGCTCTACGCTCGCCAAGCTCGCGCTCGACTCGATCGTGCAGCGGGAGATCGGCGAGGAGGTCCGCTCGTCCACCTTCGCCGCATCGGAGACGCTGCACCAGCTGTCCTTGGTAGCGGGCGGCCTCGCGGGCCTGGCCATGTCACTGACCGGGAACGGCGTCGCCGGCCTGACGGTGGCCGCCGTGGGACTGACGCTATCTCTGGCCGCGCTCCTGCTGCGGCGGCGGCGCGAAATCCTGCGCGCGCGCCACCAGATGACGCCCCGCCCGTCGCCTCGCGCCAGCTGACGCCGGCGCTGGTGAGCACCGCCTCAGGTGTCTATGTCGTCGGCGACCGCGCGCAGCACGGCGGCGATCTTCTTCCCGTCCCGGCCGTCGGGATGCTTGCCCCGGCGGTAGGTGTTGGACACGCCGTCAAGCAGCTTGATCAGATCCTCGACGAGCACGGTCATCTGCTCGGGGTCCTTACGGCTGGCCTTGGCGACCGTCGGCGGCGGCTCGAGAGCTCTGACCTGGAGCGCCTGGGTACCCCTGCGGCCTTCAGCCACTCCGAACTCCACGCGCTGGCCCGGCCGCAGCACCGTTCCCTGCGGCTCCAGGGCCTTCGAGTGCACGAAGACCTCGCCGCCGTCGTCGCGGGTGAGAAAACCGAACCCTTTGTCGGCGTCATACCACTTGACCTTGCCAGTCGGCACGAGCAGGACCCTTTACGCGAAGAGGAACATGCGGTAACTGCGCTACTGCGGATTAAGGCTATCGGTCCCTGGCCCGACCTGGCTGCCCCGGACCGGGTGACCTCGGCCGCGGATCCCGGCGGACGGCGGCCTGCGCATCGTTGCCGTCGCTGGTGTCAGCCCAGGCGGTGACGATTCCACGGCGGCTCCGCGGGCTGGCGCCGGCCATGGTGCAGCCGCCAGGCCAGGTACGCGGCTCCGAGCACGGCAGCCGCCCTGCTCAGGTAGCCGGCGACAAGCCAGGCCTCATACGCATAGGCGCCCACGGAGCCGTGCTTGCCGCCGAGCGTGACTGCCAGCCAGGCACCGACGATCACCAGCACCACCGGACCTGCCAGCCCAACCCACTTGTCGCGGAAATCCCAGATCTTCGATGGCAGCGCAACGAGGACGCCGAAAAGCCAGATCGGCGGGAAGGCCAGCCCGCCAGGCCCCAGCAGCAGCAGCGCACAGGCCTCCAGCGGATGCCGCCGAGCGATCACCCAGGCCGCGCCGGCCGCCCGGCCAAGCGCCGAGGCGACGCCGCCGGCTACCGCGCCGACCGGGGCCTCGCTGGCCGGAGCCGCCTCGGCGGAGCCGCCGCCAGGGCCGGCCGCTGGGCCGCCGGACTCTGGCTTCCTGCCCGAGCCACCGGACCATCGCGACGGCCAGGCAGCATTCCCCAGCGCCGCCGTCAGCCTGCGCCCGCGGCCCGCAGCACCCGGCGGCGGCGCACCCCGCAACGCTGAGCCCCTGGACACTGCCCCGGCACCCGGCGGCGCATCCGCCTCTGCCGAGCTGCCGGACAATCCCGCGGCACCCGGCGACGGCGCGAGCTTCGGGCTGGCCTGCCCGTTCGCCGCGGCTTGGCCGGCAGGCCCGGATACGGCCGGAGCCGGCTTTCTTGCCCGGGCGGCAAGCTCCGCGAATACTGGCAGCCCGTGATCGTTGTTGCTGGCGCGCCGCGAGTCCCGCTGACCGCCGGCGCCAGCCCGGTTCCAGAGCCGGCGCAGCTGATTCTGGGATCCAGCCAGGCCCGGCTCGCCGGGCCGCCGCCGGGCGAGCACCGGCCGGCCTTGCGCCGTGAACTCTCGGGTCCCGGGCACGCTACCGGGAACGCCAGCAGAGCCGGGCTCTGCACCGGGGTCTGCCGCCCCGTCGAACCGGGGCGGCTGGGCCTGCGGGCCGTCGTCTGGCGGCAGCCGGGCCGGCTGAGAGGCCGCGGGGCGCATGCGCACTGGTCCGGTCGCACTGGTGGCAGCGGCCCGGCCCCCTTCCCGATCAACCAGAGCTTCGGGCTCGCCAAGCGCGGCCAGTACTCTGGCCACCTCGGCGGCTGGCGCTGCGGAAGTACCGAGCTCGCGCTCGATGGACTCGCGTGTCCGTGCTAGCAGCGCGCGGCGCTCCGGTGAACCCAGCCTGCCCAGCGCCGCAACCGACACCCGGTTGAGGTAGTCGCGGATGAGCTGTTCGGTAGTGGGGCTCATGCGCCGATAATCCCATTCCCGTGACGTGTTGTGGAGCCTGCGCGCATAACCGATCAGGTTAGTGCCCAGCGGGTTCGGCATCGCGGCGGGCGATAGCCGAAGGAGGCGGCCCCGGCCTGAACCGGGACCGCCTCCTTGCATCCTGACCAAGATGACTGCGGTGAGCCATCAGGGCCAGACAGGACTTGCCGGGCAAAACCGGCCCGCAGCCGCGGGCCGGCCTGGCCGACTAGAAGTCCATGTCACCGCCGCCGCCACCGGGGCCAGCCGGAGCCGGGTTCTTCTCCGGCTTCTCCGCGATCACTGCCTCGGTGGTGAGGAACAGTCCCGCGATCGATGCCGCGTTCTGCAGGGCGGAGCGCGTCACCTTGGCAGGGTCGATGATCCCGTGCTTGTACATGTTGACGTACTCGCCGTTGGCCGCGTCAAGGCCGTGACCGGCCTCCAGCGACCGGACCTTCTCGACGACCACGCCGCCCTCGAGGCCTGCGTTGACCGCGATCTGCTTCAGCGGCTCGTCCAGCGCACGGCGCACGATCTGCGCGCCGGTTGCCTCGTCGCCCGAAAGCTCGAGCTTCTTGAAGGCATTGTTGCCTGCCTGGATCAGGGCGACGCCGCCGCCGGCGACGATGCCCTCCTCGACCGCTGCCTTGGCGTTGCGCACCGCGTCCTCGATGCGGTGCTTGCGCTCCTTCAGCTCGACCTCGGTCGCCGCGCCGGCCTTGATGACGGCAACCCCGCCAGCCAGCTTGGCCAGCCGCTCCTGCAGCTTTTCCTTGTCGTAGTCGGAGTCGGTGTTCTCGATCTCGGCGCGGATCTGGTTCACCCGGCCGGAGATCTGCTCCGCGTCGCCGCCGCCGTCAACGATCGTCGTCTCGTCCTTGGTGATGACGACCTTGCGGGCGTTGCCGAGCAGGTCGACGTCGGCGTTCTCCAGCTTCAGGCCGACTTCCTCGCTGATGACCTGGCCACCGGTCAGGATGGCGATGTCACCGAGCATGGCCTTGCGGCGGTCACCGAAGCCGGGGGCCTTCACCGCGGCCGACTTGAACAGGCCGCGGATCTTGTTCACGACCAGGGTGGCCAGCGCCTCGCCCTCAACGTCCTCGGCGATGACGACCAGCGGCTTGCCGGACTGCACCACCTTGTCCAGGAGAGGCAGCAGGTCCTTGTTCGCCGACACCTTGGAGTTGACGATCAGGATGTAAGGGTCGTCGAGAACCGCTTCCATGCGCTCGGGGTCGGTCGCGAAATAGTGCGAGATGTACCCCTTGTCGAAGCGCATGCCCTCGGTGAGCTCAAGCTCCAGGCCGAAGGTGTTGCTCTCCTCGACGGTGATGACGCCTTCCTTGCCGACCTTGTCCATCGCCTCGGCGATCATCTCGCCGATGGCGGTGTCCCCGGCCGAGATGGACGCGGTCGAAGCAATCTGCTCCTTCGTCTCCACGTCCTTGGCGAGCTTGGAGAGCTCCTCGCTCACCCGCTCCACAGCCGCCTCGATGCCTCGCTTGAGCGACATCGGGTTGGCGCCTGCTGCCACGTTGCGCAGGCCCTCGCGGACCAGCGCCTGGGCGAGCACGGTCGCCGTCGTCGTGCCGTCACCGGCAACGTCGTCGGTCTTCTTTGCTACTTCCTTGACTAGCTCGGCGCCGATCTTCTCCCACGGGTCCTCGAGCTCGATCTCCTTGGCGATGGACACACCATCGTTGGTGATCGTGGGGGCTCCCCACTTCTTCTCGAGCACCACGTTCCGGCCCTTGGGACCGAGGGTTACCTTCACCGCGTCGGCTAGCTGGTTCATGCCGCGTTCGAGGCCGCGCCTGGCTTCCTCGTCGAACGCGATCATCTTCGCTGCCATAGGCTCCAGTCCTCCAAGAACTTTTTGCCTTGCGTGCCGATCGAGCCGACGCCCGCGACGGACGACCGCACCCGCGCACAATCCCTACCTGCCGCCGGATTGGCCTCGTCGCCCCGATCACGCCACTGCATTGTCACTCTCACCCCGAGAGTGCTAACGACTTGTTTAGCACTCTGCCGTTGAGAGTGCAAGCCGAAGGGCTGACGGCAGGGCGGCAGCGGACCGGCCTGCCCCCGGCCTGCCGGCAGCGACGCGGAAGGCCCGGTCCCATCGCCGGGAACCGGGCCTGCCGGCGCGTCATTCAGAGACTTACACCATGCGGACGGCCTCTGCCTGCGGTCCGCGGTCACTCTGCGTGATCTCGAATTCGACCCGCTGTCCCTCCTCGAGGGTGCGGTAGCCATCCGCCTGGATAGCCGAGAAGTGGACGAAAACGTCCCTACCACCGTCGACCGCGATGAAGCCGTAGCCCTTGTCCGCGTTGAACCATTTGACGGTGCCCTGAGCCATTACCAACAACTCCCTAACTCTGCTCGGGCTTACGGGCTCCGCCCTTGCAACGCGGAGTCCGTTGATCGCGGCGCAGGCCAGACCCCTCCGGCAGGCAGGGCTTGCCGGACTCGCCGTGCGAACAGCGACCGGACAAGACTTTACATCGTGCAGTGCGCTGCGCCCAGTTAGGTACCTAATTCGACACGTGCGGACGGGCGAAATGTGCAGCCGGCGCCGGATGCCGCCCTGCTCGCCGGGTCAGCCGCCGGCGACGGCGGGGATAACCGATACCTGGACACCAGCGGGCACCGGGGTATCGAGCCCCTGAGCAAGCCGGACGTCTTCATCTCCGACGTAGACGTTGACAAATCGGCGCAGCTTGCCCGCGTCGTCCAGGATCCTGCCGCCGATGCCCGGATAAGACACGTCGAGTCCGGCAAGGACCTCGCGCAGGGTTCCCGCCTCGGCATCGACCTTGGCGGCGCCTCCGGTGTAGGCACGCAGGATGGTCGGGATACGGACGGACACGCTCATGCCACTGCCTGCTTTCGAAACGGGGTCAGGACTGTCGATCGATGCACGTCAGCTGACATCGGCCACCTGCTTGCCCGCGGGAGCCAGCTGCCCTGCCTCCAGAGCCGCGAAGGCTTCGAGTGAGGGCCTGATCGGCGCCGCCGCGGGCAGTGCGCCGGCCACGGCATCCAGCGTCTTGAGGCCGTCACCGGAGTTGATGATCACTGTCTCGGCATCGGGGTCGAGCTGCCCGTCCGCGAGCAGCCGCCGCAGCACAGCCAGCGTGACGCCGACGGCCGTCTCGCCGAAGATTCCCTCGGTCGACGCGAGCAGCCGGATGGAGTCCACGATCTCCTCGTCGGTCACGTCGGCAACTGCCCCGCCGGTGCGGCGGGCGACGTCGAGCACGTACGGCCCGTCAGCGGGATTGCCGATCGCCAGCGACTTCGCGATCGTCGCCGGCCGAACCGGCTGGACCACGTCATGGCCGGCCCGGAACGCGGTCGCCACCGGCGAGCAGCCAGTCGCCTGCGCGCCGAAGACCCGGCAGTCACTCTCCGGCACCAGGCCGAGGTCCGACAGCTCGCGGAACGCCTTGTCAATCTTCACAAGCTGGGCGCCGGAGGCGACAGGCACCACGATCTGCTCGGGCAGCCGCCATCCGAGCTGCTCGGCGATCTCGTAGCCGATCGTCTTGGAGCCCTCCGCGTAATACGGCCGGACATTGACGTTCACGAACGCCCAGTCCTCGCGATCGTCGGCAAGCTCGGAGGCAAGCCGGTTCACGTCGTCGTAGCTGCCCTCGACGGTGACGAGCGTCCCGCCGTAGATGGCCGTGCCCAGGATTTTCTGCGGTTCCAGGTCGGCCGGAATGAGGACGACCGAGCGGATGCCCGCCCTGGCGGCCGCCGCGGCCACCGCGTTGGCCAGATTGCCGGTGGACGGGCAGGCCAGCACCTTGAAGCCCATCTCGATGGCGGCCGCGAGCGCGACTGCCACCACCCGGTCCTTGAAGGAATGCGTGGGATTGCTGCGCTCGTCCTTCACCCAGAGCTTGCGGATGCCGAGGGAGCGGGCGAGCTGGTCAGCCCGGATCAGGCGGGTGTAGCCAGGCTCAGTATTAGGCGACGCGGCGACGTCCGGCGGTACCGGCAGCAGACTGGCGTAGCGCCAGATGTTCGGCGGCCCTGCCTCGATCAGCTTCCTGGTCAGCGGCGGCAGGTCGTACAAGACCTCGAGCGGGCCGAAGCACTCGGAACACGCGTGCCGGGCGCCGAGTCCATAGGTCTGCCCGCACTCGCGGCAGGACAGGTGGCTGGCAAAGCCGAATCGGGAGGGGGTCTTCGAGCGAGCGGTCTTCGTGCTGGGTGTCGTCACGGGGCGAGGCCTTTCTCCTCATCTGTCCCGCCGGCGTTCGCCGCGGGCCGGAATTGGCACCAGTCACGAAATGACCTCACCGATGCGAGCGTGCGCCTGCCATGCTGCTGGCGCTGTCTCGCGAGCTGGCAAAGTCGCCAGTCATCGTGATGGTTGCCGGGGCTTCACCGGGCCGGTCCCTCCACCCCTCTGGATGAGCTTTATGAAGTTGTGCCGCCATTCTAACCGGCAACAGCCCCGTCTGCGAACGCGACGACCTCCGATCGGGTGGCAGCCGGGCCGCGGGCGCGCTGCGGCCAGGCCGGGTCCGGGCAGCCAACACGCGGCGGCCAGGCCGGACCCGGCCACGTCCCGCCGGTGCCGATACCCTGGCCCGGACATGGGCGCAACATCATCTGACCGGCGGGTACTCATCGCATCGAACCGGGGGCCGGTATCGTTCACGATGGACGATGAGGGGCGCCTGACACCGCAGCGCGGTGGCGGCGGGATGGTCTCCGGTCTGTCCTCGGTAGCCGGCCAGGCCGACGTTCTGTGGGTCTGCGCAGCCCTGAGCGACGCGGACCGGGCGGCGGTGCGCAGCTCCGCCGGGGGCAGGCTGAGCATGGATGGCCTGCGCGGCAGCTCGGCCGTGCACATGCTCGACATCCCGCCGGCGACGTTCCACCGGGCCTACAACGGGGTGGCAAATTCCACCCTCTGGTTTGTGCACCACATGCTCTACGACACCCCCAACCAGCCGCAGTTCGGGCTCACTTTCGACCGGGAGTGGGAATCCTTCCGCGCCTACAACACGGCCTTCGCCGAGACACTTGCCGCCGCGGCAGGCCCGGCGCCCGCCGCCGATGTCCGCGCGGCGATCCAGGACTACCACCTGTCGCTGGCGCCGCGGATGCTCGCTCAGCTGCGGCCCGACGTCCGGATCGCGCATTTCTCGCATACGCCGTGGGCGCCCGCCGACTACTACCGGATGCTGCCTGACAGCATCGGCCGCGAGGTGCTCGACGGCGTGCTCGGCGCCGATCACGCGGGATTCCTCTGCCAGCGGTGGGCGGACGCCTTCATGGACTGCTGCGAGCAGTTCCTGGACGCCACGGTGGACCGGGTCAGGCAGAGCGTCACCTACCGCGGGCACGTCACCGGAATTGGAGTGCACCCGCTCGGCGTGGCTGCGGATGAGCTGATTCAGCGTGGCACCGAGCCGGACGTCCAGGCCAGGATCTCCTCGCTGGCGGAGGCCGCGCGCGATCGGAAGCTGATCGTCAGGATTGACCGGACCGAGCTGTCCAAGAACATCGTCCGCGGCCTGCACGCCTATCGGCAGCTGCTGATCGTCCATCCCGAGTGGCGCGGCCGGGTGGTGCACGTGGCATTCGCCTACCCGTCCCGGCACGACCTGCCCGACTACCGCGAGTACACCGCCAGCGTGCAGCGGCTCGCCGCCCAGATCGTGGACGAGTTCGGCACGCCCGACTGGGATCCGCTCATCCTGCAGGTCAATGACGACTACCCGCGCTCGCTCGCTGCCTACCGGCTGGCCCACGTGCTGCTCGTCAACCCGATCAGGGACGGGATGAACCTGGTTGCGAAGGAGGGGCCCATCCTGTCCGACCACGGCTGCGCGCTGGTGCTATCACGCGAGGCGGGCGCAGCGGCCGAGCTCGGCGAGGAGGCCCTGATCATCAATCCGTACGATGTGACAGGGACGGCCGAGGCTCTGCATGAGGCACTGAACATGACCGACGCCGAGCGCGCCCGCCGCAGCCGGGCCCTCGCCGAGGCATCCGCCGCGCTGCCGCCGGCCCGGTGGTTCGCCGACCAGATCGCCGCGCTCGAATCCGACCGGCTCGCCGCCCTGGCGCACCAGGCGTGACCGCCTCCTACCCGGACTGGGTCGAACCGGCGGGCTGCGGGCGGCCGGGGGCTTAGGAGCTCAGGACTGCGGCGAGGGACTGCAGCAGCCCGACGACTCCGTCCGGCCCGTCCACAACGAGATCGGCCTCATCAGCAATCCCGGTCACCTCAGCCGAGCCGCTGCACACCGTCACACCCGGGATCCCGGCGGCGCGCAGCTCGCGGACGGCAGCGAAGGCCGGCCGGTCGCCCAGATCGTCTCCGCAGAAGAGATCGACCGAGGCGCCCCGTTGCGCCAAAAGATCTTTGAGCGCCTGGCCCTTGTCCGAGCCCGGCGGCCGGAGCTCGATCACCAGGCGCCCCGGCTCGGCCGTCAGGCCGGTGCGTTCCGCCAGTTCGGTGAGCGGCGCGCGCAGGCGTTCGAGCGCCTGCTGCGGCTGCGCGGCGCGGCGGGTGTGCACGGCGACCGCCTCGCCCTTCTCCTCGATCCAGGTGCCCTCGGGCGCCCCGGCCGCGGCGAGGACGGCGGGCAGCTGCTCGCGCGCCACCGCCAGGCCCGGCGGCGCCGGCGGCGAGGTCAGCGCGCCGTCCTGCCACCGCTGCCTGCCGTAGTGACCGAGCACGATGATGCCCGGAACCTGATCCAGGCCGCCGTAGCTGACGGCATCCAGGGCCGGGCGGCCGGTGATGACCGCGAGGGTGCCGATCAGCGGCGCGAGGCTGCGCAGCGCTGGCAGGGCGCCCGGATGTGCCCGGGCGGCCGCGGGATCAGCGACGATCGGCGACAGCGTGCCGTCGAAGTCCAGCGCGATGAGCGCGTCCTGCGGCGCCGCGAGCAGGGCGGCGAGGCCTGCCCGGCCAGCCTCGGTGCGCGGCGCCGGCACGGCAGACGGGTGCGGCACCGCGCCCGGCGGGTGTGACATACGCCTCCCTTGTGACACTGGCCTCAGTCCGGCCGGGCCGACCGGATGCGGCGGCGGCGGCCGCGCTGCCGGCGCAGCCGCGCCACCAGAGCCGGGTCGAACTCGGCCGCGTCGGGACGGTCGATCAGCTCGTTGAGCAGCTGGTAGTACCTGGTCACCGGCATATCGAGCACCTCAAGGATCTCCCGCTCCTTCGCGCCGGGGAACCGCCACCAGCTCCGCTCGAAGGCCAGGATGCGCATCTCCAGCTCCGATAGCGCTGCCACCTGGCCTGCCTCCCAGCCTTCCCTCGGCACTCCATCGTAGGCAGCCACTATGCGGGACGTCTGCCGGCACGTACGCTCACGATTCGTGACTTCTTTTGACTGTCTGACGTTCCTGACGGACTACGGGCTGGAGGACGGGTTCGTGGCGGCGTGCCACGGCGTCGCGGTGCGGATTGCCCCCGCCGCCCGGATCATCGATATCACCCACCTCGTGCAGCCTGGCGACGTCCGCCGCGGCGCGGCGGTGCTCGCGCAGACGGTCCCGTACCTGCCGCCCGCCGTGCACGTCGCCGTCGTGGATCCGGGCGTGGGCACCGCCCGGCGCGCAGTCGCGGTGCAGGCCGGCGAGAGCCTGCTGGTCGGACCCGACAACGGGCTGCTGTCGTGGGCCGTCGCCGCCCTCGGCGGAGCCGAGCGGGCTGCCCAGCTCACCAACGGCGAGCTGTGGCTGCATCCGGTGTCCACGACCTTCCACGGGCGGGACATCTTCATGCCGGTGGGCGCGCGCCTGGCGGCCGGCACCGAGCTCACCGCGGCGGGTAAGGAAATCGCCGTTGCCGAGCTGGTCACGCTGCCTGCTCCGACCAGCCGGGTGTACGACGGCCAGGCGGAGGGCGAGGTCATGTCGGTCGACCGGTTCGGCAACGTGCAGCTGTCGATCCCGGCTGCGCAGATCGGGCGCCTCGGTGTCGGGTTCGGCTCGCCGCTGATCGTGCGCTGCGGACGGCGCCAGCTGACGATCCCGTACCTGGAGACCTTCGCGGCCGTGGCTCCTGGCGAGATCGTCGCGTTCACCGACAGCGCCGGGCTTATTTCCCTGGCGGTCAATGCGGGCGACGCCGCGGAGCAGCTCGGGCTGCCTCCCGGCGCGCACGTGCGGCTGTCGGCGGCGCATCAGGCCTAGCCGGCCGGGGCAGGGGAATAGGCTCAGACCAGATGTGACCCGAGCCAGAAAATGGCACACTTCGCCTGTTCCCCCCACCACGGAAGGCACTTCGCGGTGTTCCCCCCCACCACGGAAGGCAAGGACGGCGTGCGGCGGAGGTTTCCCCGCTCTGTCATGGCCGCGCTGGCCATCAGCCTGGCGGCAGCATGGCTGGTCACCGACATTGTCCTCATCGACGCGGTGCCCGCGCTGGCTGACCAGGTCCAGGCGCAGGAATGGTGGCTCAGCAAGCTGAACGTCACGCAGGCCTGGCAGGGCTCACGCGGGTCGGGTGTCATCGTCGCCGTGCTCAGCGACGGAGTAGTTCCCGCGCAGTCCGACCTGACCGGATCGGTCCTCACCGGGCCCGATTACACCCACTCGGGACAGCTGGCCACCGGGCCGTACTTCGGCGCGCAGGGCACCGCCATCGCCAGTCTGACCGCCGGGCACGGGCACGGGGCCGGCGGATCAGCCGGGGTGATGGGCGTGGCGCCCGCTGCCAAGATCCTCTCCGTGCGAGTCACGCTGAGCAGCGGGGACCCGCTGCTGGCGGATCCGACCATCACCGCGGGGCTGCCCTCGGCCATTGCCGCCGGGATCCGCTACGCGGTCCGGCACGGCGCCAACGTCATCGATTTGCCGATGGATCCCGGCCAGGCGGCCGTCAGCGCCGCCCCGGCGACCACGCCCGCGCCCACCGACGGCAGCGCCGCTGAGAAGGCGGCAGTCGGCTACGCGCTGAGCAGCGGGGTCGTGCTCGTCGCACCCGCTGGTGACAATGGCGCGGCCACTGACACGGTGAATTACCCGGCCGCCTATCCGGGAGTCATCGCGGTGGGCGCGTTCGACAGGAACTTCATCAAGGCCGCGTTCTCCAGTCATCAGCCCTATGTCGTGCTGACGGCGCCCGGCGCGGGCGTCATCGCGGCCGCCCCGCCCGGCGGTTACGCCGCGATGAACAGCACCGCCGCCGCCAGCGCGATCGTCTCGGGCGTTGCCGCGCTGATCCGGTCGCAGTTCCCGAACCTGACTCCGGCCCAGGTGACCAGCGCGCTGACGACCAGCACGGTCTTCCGCCCGCGCGACGCCCGGCTGGACGGGTCGGGATACGGGACGGTGAACGCTGAGCGCGCCCTGACCAGGGCAGCGCAAATGGACGCAGCGGTGACCCGCAGGGCCGGGGCGGGAGCGCTGCCGCGGCGCAACCCGTCGCCGCCCGCCGTGCCGACCGCGACCGCCAGCCTGGCACCCCGGCTGCTGCGGTACTCCGTCATCGCCGCGGGCGTGCTGATAGTCCTGCTGCTGGCGATCAGCGCTTACTGGGCCGACAAGCGGCGGCGGATGCGCCGGGCGGTACCAGCAGCGGCGCTGTGGCAGTCGCCGGCCGCCGACCGTTTTGCCGGGGCGCAGGGCGGCGCAGGAGCAGCGGCTGCCTGGGGCGGCCACACTGACCGGATGCCCGACATGTTCGCTGCGAATCCGGCCGAGCCGGGCCGCTACGGCGGGTCCAGCGTCTTTGCGGGCTCGCGCGTTCTGCCGGAATCTGGCCGCTATCCCGGCTCCGGGCTGGCCAACGGTAACGGCTACCCCGACTACGGCGGCAGGGCGGGCAGCGCCGAGCCGGCCGGTTTCGGCCGCGGCGGATCGCCGGCCGGCCGCGGCGACGAGGTGCCGGCTGCCGGTGCAGATTCCGGCGTGGACGCGGACGCGGACGCTGCGCTTGCGCCGTTCGCGCGGACGGCGAGCCGCAAACCGGAGGTCTCCGGCGCTCCGCCGTGGGAGCCCGCGCCCCCGCCGGACAGCGAGCTGTCGTGGGCGGCCGCGCCGCCGCAGCACCAGGCCACCCGGCATCCGGCTGCGGCCGCGCCGCAGCCGCACGCATCCGAGCCGCCGTGGGCGGCGGCAACCGCACCGGCATCGGCGGACGACGAGCTGACCGGGGATGACGGAGACTATCCGGCTGACTGGGACGACCATGCGGACAGCGCGGAGAGCGCGGACGACCGGGACGACGGCCCGATGCACTCCTGGAACCCCGGCGCCGCGACGGACACCTTCCCGGCCGTGCCGGACGACCGCGACTGAGTTCGCCTGCCGCGACCTGCCGACCGGGACGCGGCGGCGCCTACTTGGCGGCGCGGGCGGCGGCCTCGGCAGCTAGTTCCTCTTTGCGCACTGACGCGTACATCGGCGCGTACTCCTGACCGGACAGCTTGCCGATGGCCTGGACCACCTCGTCGGTGATGGCACGCCGCTGCCGCGCGCCGGCGGTCTGGCCGACGTAGGCCTGGAACGTCATCGGCTCGCCGATCCTGATCTGGATGCGGCTGGGCCGCGGGATCCGGCGGCCGGGCGGCAGCACTCGCTGCGTCCCGACCATGGCGACGGGGATCACCGGCACGCCGGAATACAGCGCTAGCCAGCCGATGCCCGTTCTGCCGCGGTAGAGACGGCCGTCGGGTGACCTGGTGCCCTCCGGGTAGATGCCGAACAGCTCGCCCTGGCGCAGCAGTGCCAGCGCCGCCTCGAGCATGTCCTGCGCGGCCCGCGCACCGGTCCGGTCCACCGACAGCTGGTTGGTCGCGCGCAGGTAAGCGCCGACAGCGCGGTCGCGCAGCCGGGTTCCGGTGAAGTACTCGGACTTGGCCGCGAAAGTCACCGGCCGCTCCACCATCAGCGGCAGGTAAATCGAGTCCACCACCGACAGGTGGTTGGACGCGAGGATGGCCCCGCCGGAGGCCGGGATGTGCTCGGCCCCGATGACCTCGGTCTGCGCGAACAGGCGGAGCAACGGGCCGGCGAGCACCCTCGACACCTGATACTGCACGCGTTCCTCCCGCTCGGGGCACTGCTGCACGGCACGTCACAGATTAGCCCGCCCGGTCAGGTGCAGGTGCGAGCCGGGCTGAAGCCTCAGACGAGGGCATATCGCTTTCGCCCGCGGCAGCGATCCCGGTCACCAGGGCGATCGCCAGCGGCAGCGCGAACGGCAGCGCCGACCCGGCAACGCTGACCCCGGAATCGTCGGCCAGCCAGCCGAGCAGTCCCACCAGCCAGAAGGCGATCAGCATCGGCCGCAGCAGCGGGGCCTGGCCGAAGGCCAGGACGAGGGTCCGCAGCCGGAGCCTGTCCGGCCAGGCGATCATCACGCCAGTCCCGGCCATGACCACCGGGACCGCCAGCGCGATCCACGCCGAGGTCAGCGAGCTCAGGTTCGAGTGGATCTTCCGCTGCAGGATGTCACCGGCGTGGCCGTGCAGTATCTGCCCGACGAACGCGCCCATGTCGGACGTGCCGGTAGCCGGCAGCACGTAGTTGAGTACGGCGAAGATCACGACCAGGACCAGGCCGCTGACCGCGATGATCAGTCCGCGCCGCGGCGTGATCCGCATCCCGCCGAGGGCGGCAAGGACAAGCAGGAAGGCCGGCACCATCGCGATCGTGCCGCCCACCTTCGCGCCGAAGCCGGGCCAGCCGGACGCGATGACGGTGAACAAGGCCACCGCGGCGGCCGCGGCCACCGCTTTGCGCCGTGATCCCGTGCGCAACGCGGCGGCGCCCGCCCAGGTCGCGCTCAGGATCCCGGCGACCGCGTAGACGCCGATCGCATTGTTGCCCACCCCGTAGAACCGGCCCGCCTCGAGCGCGGAGAGCCCGAACGGCGTGCTCTGCTGCAGGTGCGAGCCGGTCATCACGTCCACGCCGATCACCGCGAGGGTCACCGCCGCGACGAGCCCCGGCGACCCGAGCGGATTGCGCCGCCACGGTCCCAGCAGCGCGACCACGGCGATCACGATGCCCCAGGCCACCGCTGCCAGGTACAGCAGCAGGGCCGGGTGCGGCAGCCCCGGCCAGGGCAGCAGGCTGGCCAGGAAGGTCCCGGCCGGAAGCGCGGCAAGGACCACCCCGGCGCGGCTGTAGGCGGCCCGGCGGCGGCGAACGCGCCATTCACTGCGCCCGCGCAGCGCAACCGCGATCACCAGCATCACGACGGCCTCGAAGATCCCGTAGCTCCAGAAGAACCAGCTGATCGAATTGCGGTAGACATGCACGGCGATGTCCTGGCCGACCAGCGTGGCGACAGTAGCTGCCAGCGGGCCGCGGCTGGCGCTGCGGATCGTCGATCCGACCAGTCCGGACACAGCCGGCCGGCCGCGCCAGCCCAGCACGCTGGTGGTCAGGTCGGTGATCAGCACGATGCCCGACTGGCGAGTGGAGGACGCCGTCAGCTCCCCGGACCCGAAGCCAGGCCCGGTCACGATGATCGTGCGCAGGTGCGCGGTCAGACCGTCGCCCAGGCCCGCCAGCACGACGATCGCCCCGGCGGGTGCCTGCGCGAGGACCCTGGCCGCCGCCCGGTCCGCGGCGAGCAAGGCCTGCTGCCGCGAGGCTCCGCCGGGAGTCCTGGCGGTCTCGGGCAGCGCGCCAAGGTCAGCGACCGTCAGCGGACAGCGATTGAGGACGGAACGGGTCGCGCCCGCTGGTGTCGGCACATAGGAGGCGACCGTGCCGGAGGGACTGGCGAGCGCGATCGCGGCGCCTGGCCCGACCGCGGTGGCGCACTGGCCGGGGCCGGCCGCGGTGGCCAGCACGCCCCAGTGCGGCGCGTAATTGATCGGCAGCTGCTTGTTGTCGCGCACCAGGCTGGGAAATAGCGGAATCGTCGCGCGTTCGGGCTGGCCGGAACCGCCGCCGGTGCCGGCGGCCGGAGCGGGCTGCACCCCCGGAAGTGCCGGGCATGGCCCGGTCAGGGCGTGCCCGGCCATGGCGCGGGCACCGGAGTTCAGCGTGAGCCACGCGTCTGCCGGGCAGGTGCGGGTCTCGACCGCACTGATCACGAGCGAGCCGACCGAGCCGGCTGTGGCCAGGCGCCAGAGCGCGGGCGTGGTTTGCGCGGACACATCACTCCAGCGCAGGCCCGGAATCCCGATGATCAGCACGCGATGCGCGCGGCTGCCGCTGCCCGCTGACCCGAGGAATCCCGTTTTGCTGGAATGGCCTGCTCGCTCGCGGGCGGCGCTGGCGGCCGGGGCACGGGCGGGCCTGGCCGGGCGGATGACCGCGGCGCTGGCGGGTCCGGCGGTTCCCGCCGCGATCCCGGCCGCTGCCGCGAGCAGCAGCGCTGCGGCGAGCGCCGCGGCCAGCACCGTGCTAACGGCTGCCAGTGCCGTGGCCCGCGTATTTTCCACGCCGTCAACCGTATCTGCCGAGAGTTTCTCGCGGGCGGCCGCGCGATCTGCGGCCCCGGCAGCCCGGCGGCCCGGCGCGCGGACAGGTTGGGCGGCGGCGGCGCGCGCATCGGATGCCGGGTCCTTGTGTGCACCTAATCATCGTTTAAAGCGTCATATGCAGACGAAGATGGGGAAGCGACATATGGTCCGTAAACCTTCCATCGCTCGACGCCCGGCATCCTCGCCAGCCGGTCCCGGCACCGGTCCCGCCGAGATGGCTAGCGGCATCGGCGGCTGGCACAGGCACGGCACCGCGTCGGCCTGCAGCAACTACGGCTGCCGGTGCGAGCTGTGCCGGACCGCAGCGACCGCCGCCCGGCGGGCCTGGGTGCAGTCCCTGCAGGACCGCCAGTTCGCCAAGGTTCCGCACGGAACCGCGTCCGGCTACCGGAACTGGGGCTGCCTGTGCCGGCAGTGCTCTCTGGTCCGCGCCGCAGAGGTACGGGAGCAGCAGCGCAAGCGCGCTGGCGACAGGTAAGGGCCGACTCCGCGTCGCGGTGCGGGCCAATCGACGTCATGACCTCGCGCCGATGGCCGCTGTCCGATCTGCGGCTAGAGGTCGTGCTCGGGAGCGGCCAGGAGCTCGCGGGCCGCGCGGGTGCCCGAGGCGAGGGCGCCCTGAACCGAGCCGGTTGCCCGGTGGTCGCCGCAGACGTAGCGGCGCGGGGCGATGCGGGCGGGGCGGATGAGCGGATGCGGGGCCGTCATGTCGGGCAGCGCGCCGCGCACGGTGTAGGTCGCCAGGTGCTCCCAGCCTGCGGTGTCGCTCCGGTACAGCTCAGCCAGCCGGGCTCGCACGTCGGGCTCATGGTCAGCGGCACTGGCGCCGAGCACCGAGGTGGAAACCAGCGCCCGGCCGTCGCCGCCATAGCCCGGCGTGACCTCGGTGAGAACACTGGTGTGCAGGACCTTGCGCTCGGTGTCTACCAGGAGGGTCGGCTCGGCCAGGGGTGCAGCCGGCGCTGCGTAATAGAGCGTGGTGACGGTCCGGGTGCCAGGAACCTCGAGGTCGGGCAGCAGGGACTGAGCGGCCGCCGCCCCGGTCGCGACCACGACCGCGCGCGCTGGCAGCTCGGCTCCGTCCGGCAGGGCGACGCCGTCGCCGGTGAGGCTGCTGACCGGTGTGTCCAGCCGGATGGCCCTGGCGGGCAGTGCGGCCGCGAGCTGCTCAGGCACGGCTCGAATGCCCCGGCGCGGCAGGGCCAGGGTGCCGCGCAGCATGCTGCGCCAGACCAGGTGGAAGAACCGGCCCGAGGTCTCGAGCTCGTCCTCAAGGAACACGCCGGCCAGGAACGGCCCGAAGAACAGCTCGGTCAGCTCGGCCGAGATGCCCGCCTCGGCCAGGGCGGCCAGCGTGGTCCGGTCCGGGCGGTTGATGATGGTGCGGACCGGTAGCAGCATGTCGTTCGCGCTCAGCGCGGCGAGCGCGACCAGGTCACCGGGCCGGGCGAGCCGGCCGAGCAGCAGGTCGGTCAGCTGGCGCGGGTTGCGGGTCGGATCGGCGAACCGCAGTCTCCTGGTCCCGGTGTGCAGGAGCACGCCTGGCGTGAACGGCCGCAATTGCAGTGCCCGCAGATCGATTCGCCGCTGCACCTGCGGATAATTCGCCGCTGCACCTGCGGATAAGAGGTGTTGAAAACCTGGAAGCCGCGGTCCAGCAGGAAACCGGCCTGCCGGTCGGTGCGCATCCTGCCGCCGACGGCGTCACCGGCCTCCAGGATCTGCACCGGCACCCCGGCTGCCACTAGATCGAGGGCGCAGGCCAGGCCAGGCCAGCGAGCCCGGCACCAACGATGATCACAGGCGGCCTGCTGCTTTCGGGCATCGGTGTAGTGCACCGCCTTTCTGCTGTCGTGGTGAATTCTTCCCCTACCCGGCCGGAGGATGCCGACCCGCGCCCTTGACCGGCCCGGCTGCCGGGCATCGCCTGCCGAGCTTTCGCATCCGGCCAGCCGCGAAGCAGGAGATCGAGCGGCACTTTGTCTGCGCCCCGGTCCTCGCTGGGCAGGTGGGCGGGGCACCACGAGGCAGATCCCAGGGGGACAAAGACGATGAACGCAGTACCTGGCGTGAAGCTCAACAACGGCGTCGAGATCCCTCAGCTGGGATTCGGTGCCTTCCAGATCCCGCCGGAGGACACGGTGGAAGCCGTCACCACCGCGCTGCGGACCGGCTACCGCCACATCAACACCGAGATGTACGGAAACGGCGCGCACAGCTACGACGCGGCGCTCGCCGCTTTCGACAGCACCCTGGCGGCTCTCGGATCCGACCTCATTGACGAGTGAAAGTGATCATGGGTGTGGCAGTCGTAGTGGTCTCAATCCTGGTCGTCGTCCTACTGGTGCGGCATCACAAGTCAGTGGCAGTCTGGCGCCGATGGCAGGCGGGCCAGGCGCATTTCGCCCTCCAGTGGGCTGCGCATTGGTGGCGCCGATGATCTCGCCACCGCGCGCCCGTCCGCCAGATTGCGATCAGCTCGGGCAGGCGCCGTTGCCGGTCGAGCGCAGCACCTAAGCATGTTTTTGATGTGGAGCCGGTGAGCGGAGTCGAACCGCTGACCTGCCGTTTACAAGATTGCTGCGCGGGCCAAGTCGGAGCGTCGCTGCCCTGCTGGGGATGGCTGTCACGATGCGGCACCGTCCGCCGCCGTCCTGGGCCTAGGCTGTACCGTTGGCTGCACTGACGGTTGTGAGCGCCTGACCTCAGCCGACGTTTTACAGATGGTGACCTCTCCGGTCCCGGCACCTGTTGCGGCCTGCGGGTTTGCCCACGCCCGTCGTCTTGCGTCTGGGCTCTATCCCACACATGTCCCGCAAGCCAGAGCCATCTATCGATCGAAGCGCTTTAGAACGGGCGGCGCATTCACGCGTATCCGCCTGCCGCTTGGCCTGACGTGCTCAGGTTCTGGTGAAGCCATCCGAGTCCGGTTCAGTACGTCGGCCCTGCTCCTCGCCTTGCTGCTTTCGCACGACCGTAGCGTCGTTACCGGGCCGCAGTAGCCGCCTGCTTCAGGCCCGTTCGCAGACCGGAGCCACCAGCGCCGATATGGCCAGTCGGCATCTTCTGTTGGAAGCGCCCTTCTCGCGGTGCTCCTGCAGCGCTAATTTCTGAGTAGCCGAACCGTTCACGAGGGAGTGTGGTGGGTGGGCAGGAATCGGGGATTTACTGGTGTGCTGATCCAGATGCAACGTCAGGCTGAACGTGATGCGAGGACGAGGGCGGCTGCGCAGCTGCGGGCGTCCGTGGAAGCAGCGCGGGCACGCCGGGCCTACGAGCAAGCGCGCGTCACTGACCAGAAGGAGCGAGCACGTCTACACCGAATCCCGGATTGCTGACGTTGCCGCGCTCAACGAGCGCCTGGCCGACGACGTCGCTGCTTTAGAGGGACTTCTGGGCGACACCCTGGAGTTGGACGACTTCTTAGATTTCGAGTCACTCAAGGAAACAGTCCCCCGCCCGACATTCGACCCTGGGCAGCTCGCAGTACGCGGGCCCGTGCCGGACATGGCTGCCTTCCAGCCGCCTGCTCCGGGAGCTGCGCAGAGGCTGGTGCCCGGAGGCAAGAAGCGCTATGCAGAACAATTCGAGTTGGGTCGCCGTCAGTATGAGTCCGCGATTCATGCGCATCAGCTACGTGAAGCCGAACGGCTGGGGCAGCTTGAGCGGGCCCGCTCAGAATACCAGCAGTCCGTTATCGAAATCGAAACGCGGCTTGCTCACCAGCACGCGGAGATCGAGGCCTTTAAAGCATCCTTCGAACTCGGCGAGGCTGATGCAGTCATACAGTTTTTCGCGATGATGCTAGAGCGCAGCCACTACCCCGAGGGATTTCCGCAGCTCTTCCGTCTCGCCTACGTTCCTGAGTCGCATCAGTTAGTGGTCCAATATTCACTGCCCACCTTCGATCGTGTTCCCACCGTTGCTGAATACAAATACGTCAAAGCCGGTGACAAGGTGACGGAAAGGCCGCGACCGCTGAGAGCGCGCCAGGACCTGTACAAGCGGATCGTAGCTGCAGTGACTGTCCGCACTCTGCACGAGATCTTCAGGGCAGACCGGTTCGGGATCGTCGAGACAGTCGCGTACAATGGCCACGTCGACACGGTAAACGATGCGACCGGCAAGCCAGTTTACCCTTGCCTGGTGACTCTGATGGCCACACGTGAGTCATTCATGGACCGCGACTTCAGCCGCGTGGATCCGCTTGCATGCCTGCTCGATCTTTCCGCTAGCGTTTCTAAGAATCCTGCGGAGCTAATACCTGTGCGGCCAGCCCTTGAATTTGACATGGTTGATCCGCGATTTGTTGAGGAGGCTGATGTGCTGTCCGGGCTAGATCAGCGTCCCAACCTGATGGAACTCAGTCCCGGCGAGTTCGAGTCATTGATTACGAATCTCTTCACCAAGATGGCCTGGAAACTCGAATGACGCAACCCTCGCGTGATGGCGGAGTCGACTGCGTGGCCTTCGACAACCGCCCAATCTTCGGAGGGAAGGTTGTTATTCAAGCCAAGCGCTACAAAAACACTATTTCTGCGAGTGCCGTGCGCGATCTTTTCGGAACCGTGCACAACGAAGGAGCGTCCAAGGGCATCCTCGTCACGACCTCAGGGTTCGGCAAAGCGTCCTTCGACTTCGCCAAGGACAAGCCGCTTGAGCTGCTGGCAGGCACCAATCTGCTGTACCTGCTCAAGGTTCACGCTGACGTGGACGCCAAAATCGAGCCGCCTGAGCACTTGGTGGAGCCCAGGCAGGACACCGTCCCAGCTCACTGGGACGACCCCCCTGAACCGTAAGAGTCGTATCCACCCACGAGGTTATGAGGCGACCGTCCGCTAAGGCCGGACATATCCCGAGTTGGCGCAGATCGTGCGAGCGTCCTGCGCTGTCGCCGATCGCTGCTGCTTACCGGTGGTCGCTGCTGGCTGCTGTCACCGTTGCTGTCAGCTCAGCGCAGGGTATCCGGTGGCAAGCCGACCCGGACCGCAGGGCCACCAGGTCCGAGGACCGGAAGCGGCGCGGCAGAGCTACGCATTACGGGCGTGTCACGTGCGTTGATCGCGGGGTTCACAGCCCGGGCTAGCTTCAGGTTCACAGGTTGCTGCTGGTGGCGATCGTTGGCTGCTGACGGCGGTTCGGGGGGTGGAGTCGGCCTTCGGCGACTGAGGATCGGAAGCGCCGCGGGAGGCTCACCCGGGCCGCCCCGGCCTCCGTGGCGGCAGCGAACAGGACCCGTAAACGACCGGTGCCGACTAGCGCAGCGGGGATGCGTCGGTGGGGGCGAGGAGGGTGGTTTCGACCCGGACGATGTTCGACCTGTCGAAGCCCTCCATGTCGGCCTTGAAGCCGGGGCTTTGCATGTAGTCGCGCTCGATCTGCACGGGGTCGGCGTCCGCGGGGAAGGAGGTGAGCACGTACAGCCGGGGAGCGTCGTCTTCCCGGGAGGTCCAGATCCCGTGAATGGAGATCCCGAACTCGGCGAAGCTTCCGAAATGCCGGGGCCCTGGGTAGACCGCCAGGCTTACGGAGTCTTTGAGGGTATACACCCTGAGCCGGACATCATGGGCGGCATTGTCTCACGATAGCGGGTTGTCCGGTGTTCTAGGCGTCACTGCGGGTGACCCCAACGTTGCTGGGCTGCCTGCCGGGTGATGCCGAGGCGGGGCGGCGATCTCGGCCCAGGAGTAACCGGCCTTGCGGAGCCCGGCGGCTTGGCTGGTGGCGTCGTCCAGCTCGGCGGCCAGCCTGGTCATGTCGGCCAGGGCGTCAACGTCGCCGGTCGCCACCCGGCAGGCGTAGGCGCGCAGGACCCAGCGGATGAACGAGGCCGTCCGGGGCCGCGCCGGGCTCGGCTCGGCTCGGCTCGGCTGCATGATCTTCGCCATTCGTGCGCATCGTTCCTGCTGGCCGCCGGGGCGTCACCCCGCACTGTGATGAAGACCCTCCGCCATAGCCAGATCGGGCTGACGATGAATACCTACACGCACGTTCTTCCCGATCTTGAGCGGGCGGCCGTTGATGCAGCCGCAGAGACCATCTTCGACTGAGCAGAGCTGCGCTTCGGGTCCGTAGGCTGCACTGATTGGCTGCACCTCGGCAGCCGACATCGATCGGGCGTTCGGATCATGGCTGGTGACGTGGAGCCGGTGAGCGGAGTCGAACCGCTGACCTGCCGTTTACAAGACGGCTGCTCTGCCAACTGAGCTACACCGGCGGGGACTCCGTGCATGTTAGCGGAGGACGGTCCTGACGTGCGCATCTGGTTCCTGACCTGGGACTTCGTCGGGGTGATCCATCCGGGGTGACCTTTACCGCTGTCGCGACGATGTCCGGGTGCTACCGGCCATCAGCGGCTCACAGCGGCCCGCTGTGCTGTTTACCGCCCCAGTAAACGGGGGCACCGCGACCGGAAACCCAAGGCCCGGCCGGGCTTCCCGCCCGGCGGCCAGCAGCTACTGGCGGAGTTCAAGCAGGTCTTCCAGCAGTCCGTGCGCGCAGACGAGGATTTCATCGGCTGGATGCAGGACTTCCAGAACTCCGGGACCTGCCCGGTCAAGACGTCGACGGACGCCGCTTACCGGGCGGGCCTGAGGGCATCCAGCCGGGCTTATGCGGCAAAGACCGGATTCCTGGGATTGTGGAATCCGCTCGCCAGCCAGCTCGGTCAGCCGACGTTTACGGCTTCGCAAATCTGACGGCAGCGATCAGGCGGCGTCACGGTGTGCGGGCCTCGAGCGCGGCTGCCACGTGTACTGTGACGGCGTGGAGGCCGCCAGCAACCTGATCAGGACAGCACCGGACGTGCGGTCTCCGTTTCGCTATGAAGGCTGGGCCATT
>CABEEE010000228.1_pt1 | contig 29173 bp, 28 predicted proteins | sample 3423231 | NCBI WGS metagenome assembly CABEEE01 (sample SAMEA5534333, study PRJEB31848) | metagenome | biome: tundra; feature: field; material: soil | place: USA | collected 2013-05 | depth 0.15 m | reverse complement strand
GGCCCGGCAGGTCATCAGCCGACGGCGGCATCCCGGAATTGCCGCTGTTGCGGGAGGCCAGCCGCTCCAGGCGCTCCACCTTCCGCCGCAGCTCCTCGATCGCCCGCGCCTGGGCGGCGATCAGCTGATCCCGGGCGGCGCAGGCCGCGCAGTCCGGGGCAGACGGCGGCAGATCGGTCACAAGCAACCATGATCAGAGCCGGCCGATTGTAAGCAAGCCGACACGCTGGGCCGGCTCTGTAAAGATCGTCAGGAAGCCGGCCAGCTACACAATGTCATCGAAGCTCGGCCAGCCTGGCGGCAGAGAGGTGAATGCTTACGTCCGCCGGCCAGCGCCGCCTGCGCCGCGGGCAGCCGCCTGGCGAGCGGACGGCAATCTCCGCGACGCTGTCAGCGTTCGCGCCGGCGTCACCGGGAACACGGCACACCCACACCCCGAGCTCGGTCGCCCGGGCAACGCCGACCTTCTCCAGGCCAACCCCGTACTGGTGGACGAGGCCGAAGCCGCCAGCCGCCAGCCGACAGCACGGCGGCATCGATCGGGGCACCAAAAAGGCACACCGCGTCGATTCCGTCCAGGTGGTCGGCCACCTTCCCTGGCGGGCAGGCCGCGATCTCCCAGCCGGCGAGCAGCGGCGCGAGATCGCCCCGGGCCAGCTCGGCGGTAAAACGCTGGCGGCAGAAAAGGACCCGGCGCAGTGCGGTCGATAGGATCAGTGCGGTCACGGCAGCGCGTCGAGCAGCTCGCGAACCGGCTTGCGCCTGCCGGTGTAGAACGGGATCTCGACCCGGGTGTGCAGCCGGGCCCGGGCGCCGCGCAGCTGCCGCATCAGGTCCACGATCCGGTGCAGCTCGTCGGCCTCGAACGCGAGCATCCACTCGTAGTCGTTCAGCGCGAAGCAGGAGACCGTGTTGGCGCGCACGTCGGGGTACTCGCGCGCCATCATGCCGTGCTCGGCAAGCATTGCCCGGCGCTCCCCGTCGTCGAGCAGGTACCACTCGTAGGACCGCACGAACGGGTAGACGCAGACGTAGGACCGGGGCTCCTCGCCGGCCAGGAACGCCGGAACGTGACTCTTGTTGAACTCGGCCGGCCGGTGCAGTGCCATGACCGACCACACCGGCTCGCTGATCCGGCCGAGGCTGGTGCGGCGGAACCGCGCGTACATTTCCTGCAGGTCGTCGGGTGATGGCGCGATCCACCAGAACATGTAGTCCGCGTCGGCCCGCAGCCCTTGCACGTCGTAGCAGCCGCGGGTGACCACGCCCTTGCCGGCCGCCTGTTCCAGCAGATCGTCCAGTTCCGCAGCGAAACGGTCGCGGCCCTGGCCGGCAGCGCCAGACCAGCCCTCGTCGCGTGCAGCGCTGTCGCGCAGCCGGAAGACGGACCACATCGTGTAGCGGATCAGCTCGTTCAGGTCTCGTGCCTTGGGGCGCTCCCCGCGCTGCGCTGCCTGCTTCGCCGCGTCTTGCGGAAGCTGCCCGCCGATGTCAGCAGCCATGTCCTCATTCTCCCGCATGGCCGGGAACCCCCGAGCCGCAGACCCTGATGGCCTCGCCGTACAGCAGCTTCTTGTGTGCTGTCAGCGCGCGCCTGTCCTTGCCGGCCAGCGCCTTGGCCAGCAGCACCGCGTCCGCCAGCACCTGCTCCTCGCTGGCCGCCCGGTGCGCGATCCCCGCCGCCATCGCCTCAGGCGCGCCGTACCGGCGGCCGGTGAGGACCGCTTCCTGGGCAGTGCGCCGGGGCAGTTTCGTGGCGATGACGGCGTACATTGCGGGCGTGAGCGGCAGGCCAAGGTCTGCCTCCGGCAGGCACCAGTAGCCCCTGTCCTCGCGCATGATGACAAAGTCGTGCGCTGTCGCGAGCATGGCCCCGGCCGCGAACGCATGCCCGGTAACGGCCGCCACCGTGACCACCGGGAAGCCGAGCAGCCGCCCGAAGAGCAGGTGCACGTCCGACAGGAAGCCGGTCGCCTCGGATCCGACCGACCCCAGCCAGTCCAGGTCCAGCCCGTTCGAGTAGAACTTCCCCTCGCCGGTCGTCACGAGGGCGGCCGGGGCATCGCTGGCCTCAACCCGGTCGAGCGCCGCGTTGAACTCCCCCAGCCAGTTCCGGTTGAAGCGGTTCTGACCGTCGCGCATGCGCAGGATCCACACGTCGCCGTCGGTATCCAGATCGATCACGGATCGCCTCCTGCTCACGGCCCTCACGGGCTGGCGGGCTACCGGACCTCGCTGGCTCCCGCCGGGCCCACCCCGGTCTCAAGGTAGGCCAGGACCTGATCGGCCGCCAGCCGGGCCGTGGCGATGCAGGCCGGGATGCCGATGCCGTCATAGGCGGCCCCGCAGACAGCCAGACCGGGCTGGGCGGCCACGCCGGCCCGGATCCTGGCCACCCGGTCCAGATGGCCGACTTTGTACTGAGGCAGGCCGCCGCCCCAGCGCGTTACCCGGGCCGCGACCGGCTGGCCGCGCACGCCAGTGGCGTCGGCCAGCTCCCCGGCCGCGAGGGCCGTCAGCTCGTCGTCATCGCGCTGCAGCACCGCCTCCTCGCCGATGCGGCCGACCGAGGAGCGCACGATCTGCAGCGTGCCGCCCACTGGCCAGCCAGTTGCGGGCCGCAGCAGATGCGGCCATTTCACGCTGCTGAACGTCACAGCCTTGACCGCCCGCCCGTCCACGGCCGGCACCAGGTAGCCGCTGCCGCCGGGGAGCAGGGGGAACGCCGCCGCGGGGTAGGCCAGCGTGACGACCGCCATGCTCGCGTAGTCGATCTCAGCGAGCACTGCCGCTGCGGCGGGCACGCCGGCCAGCAGCCGCCCGGCTGGCCTGGCCGGCAGGGCGAGGATGACGGCGTCAGCCTCGATCTGCTCCGGGGCGCGAACCGAGCCGATGGTCAGCCGCCAGCCGCCGGGAGTCCTGGCCAGCTCGCGAACCATCGCGCTGGTCCGGACCTTCGCGGCCGAGGCGTCCGCCAGCACCGGCGGCAGCGTGCCCAGGCCGCCGGCCAGCGTGGTGAACACCGGTGCCGGTCGCGGGACGGAGCCCGGTTCGCTGCCCGCCCGGTCGCTGCCCGCCGGTCCCGGGCCCGCCGGAGTGGGCGGGGCCGGGACCAGGGCGGCGGCCGCGGCCGACAGTGCGGCGTGCCGCCGGGATTCGGCGGCCAGACCGGGCAGGGTGGCCTCGAAGGAGAGCTCTTCGGACCGGCCGGCGTAGACGCCGCCGAGTAGCGGGTCCACCAGCCGGTCGACGAGCTCCTGGCCGAACCGGGCACCGACGTAGCCGGTCACGGAGACGTCGCCGTCACGATCCGTGGCGGGCAGCTGGAGATCCTGCCGCGCCCTTTCCACGCCCGCCGCCGACAGGATGCCGCTGCGCGTCAGCTCGCCGAGGTCGGCGGGCACGCCCATCATCTGGCGGCGGGGCAGCGGCCGCAGCTGGCCCCTGGTCCAGATGTTCGCCGCGGTCGTGCCGGGCTGAACCAGCTGACCGGACAGGCCGACCTCGCCGATCAGGCCAACTCCCTCCGGCCGGCGCGCGAGCAGCGCCTCGGCGCCCTCGTCGACACCGATCCCTGCCACCTCGGATACGGCCAGCTTGCCGCCGAGCCGCGGGGAGCCCTCCAGCACGGTGACCGTAACGCCGCGATCACGCAGGAAGAACGCCGCCGCGAGCCCGGCGATCCCGCCGCCGACGATCACGACGCTGGCCGGCCCGCGCTCCGATGGCCCGTACCCTGCTGGCTCGCGCCCTGATGGAATACTCATGCTCCTACCCTGCCGTAGACCAGGTGCATCAGCGCGGCCACACTCCGGTAAGGGTCACGGGCGCCCGCTTCCCGCTCGGCTGCGAGCAGCGGTGCCAGCTGCTCGGGCTCCGGGGCCGGCTCGTCCCGGTGATCGGTGAAGACCCGTACCCCGAACCAGGCGCTGCGCCGCCAGCCGAGCGGTGCCATGACCTGGTCGATGTGCGCGGGCGCATGCGCGCGGGCGGGCAGACCCAGCCTATTCACGTAGTCCTTGCTATCAAACGCCGCGAGTGCTGCGGCCCAGTCCCCGCGCAGGCCGTCGCGCATAGCCATCGCGAGCCCGTTGCGCACTAGCAGCGAGATCGTCCCATCCGGCGCCGCCACCAGTGACAACGCGCGGAGCATGGGCGCGATGTCGGCCAGGTACATCAGCACACCATGGCACAGGACCAGGTCGAAAGGTCCAGCGGCCAGTTCCGGGGCGCGCTCGCCGACGCCCTCGATCAGGTCGACCCGGCCGACCACCCCGGCAGGCTCGCTGGCGAGCGCCGCCGCGAACCGGCCGAGCAGCTCAGCAGAGGAGTCGAGGCCAGTGACCTGATGCCCGGCCCTGGCCAGGTGCAGCGCATGCGTGCCCTGAGCGCAGCCGACGTCCAGCACGCGCAGCGGCCGGCCAGCCGGGAGACCAGCAGGGTGCGGCAGGCTCGCAATCTGAGTCCGCAGCACCTCCTGCCTAACCACATCCCGCAGCCGCCCGAGCACCCCGATCCAGTTGCCGGCTCCGGCATCGAAAACCACGCCATCTCCCTGCGGCAACAGTTTCGCAGCACCGGGAACCTCGCGGGCCGCGGCCGCGTCCCAGGCGCATGAACACTACCGCCGGGGCCCGCACCGCCCGCGGCATCATCCGCACCACCGTCCTCGGCTGCGCCGTCCTCGCGGCGGGCGCCGGCTTGCTCCTGGTGGCCGGCTGTTCTGGCGGCACCTCATCGTCCTCGGCATCCGGTCCGCCCGCGAATGCATCCGCCGCCGTCGGCAACGGCTCGGCGCCGGTCCCGGCAGCTCCCGGCAAGTTCAGCGCCAGCAGCGCTGGCGGGGCAGCCAGCCAGGCCGGCCAGCTGCTGCTGTCGCCGCAGAGCATCATCTACACCGCGAGCCTTGTCGTGCAGTCCCGCGACGTCGAGCAGGCCGCCGCCGCCGCGGCCAGCCTCGCGCAGGCCGCGGGCGGCTACGTGTCCGGCGAGAAGGCCGCCAGCTCGGGGAAATCCGGCAGCGGCACGGTCAGCCTGACGCTGAAGATCCCGGTGGCTGCCTACCAGGCGGCGCTCGGCAGGCTGGCCGGGCTCGGCCGCCAGGTCTCCCTGGACCAGCAGTCGACTGATGCCACCCAGCAGGTCGCCGACGTGGCCAGCCGGGTGATCTCGCAGCAGGCGGCCATCGGCCAGCTGCGCGTGCTGCTCAGCCGGGCAGGCTCGGTGAGCCAGCTGCTCAGCGTGCAGGACCAGATCAACGCCGGCGAGTCGGCGCTGGAGGCACTGCAGGCCCAGCAGCGCGCTCTTGCGCATGAAACCACGTACGGGACCGTGTCGCTGGTGCTGGTGAGTCAGCAGCGGCATTTCGTTAAGCGCAAGAAGAAGGCAGCAAACGGCTTCCTGACTGGCCTGTCGCGCGGCTGGCATACATTCGCGCTGGCTGTGACCTGGTTGCTGACCGCGCTCGGCGCCGTGCTTCCGTTCGCTGCCATCGCTGCCGTCCTCGGCGCGCTCGGCTACGCGGCACGGCGGCGCCAGCTGCGGCGCCGGGCCGGGCCGAGCGCCACCTGACCGGCCAGCGGCCGGCCGGCCCAGTCGGCCGACGGCTAGTGCGGCACTCGCGCCGATTCGGTGTGCACCAGCTCGGTCAGCCTGGCGAGCACGTCGGGATCGGTCTCGGGCAGCACCCCGTGACCGAGGTTGAAGATATGGGCCTCAGCGGTCCGGCCGCGGTTCAGCACATCTGTGGCCCGCTGGGCGACGACGTCCCACGGGGCGAGCAGGACGGCCGGGTCGAGGTTGCCTTGCAGCGCCTTGCCGGGCTCCACCCGGCGGACCGCCTCGTCCAGCGGCACCCGCCAGTCCACCCCGACCACCTCGGCGCCTGCCTCGCCCATCAGCCCCAGCAGCTCGCCGGTACCGACGCCGAAATGAATCCGCGGCACGCCCGTGTCCGCCAGTGCCTCGAAGATCCGCCTGCTGTGCGGCAGCACTGCCTGCCGGTAGTCGTCCGGGCCCACCGTGCCGGCCCACGAGTCGAACAGCTGGATAGCCGACGCGCCGGCGGCCACCTGCACACGCAGGAAAGAGATCGTGATGTCGGTGAGCCGGTCGAGCAGGGCATGCCAGAGCTGCGGGTTGCCGTACATCATCGATTTGGTCTTGTCGAAGCTCTTCGACGGGCCGCCGTCGATGAGATAGCAGGCCAGTGTGAAGGGCCCGCCGGCGAACCCGATCAGCGGCTTGTCGCCTAGCTCGGCCACAAGGGCGCCGATCGCCTCGGTGAGGAAGCGGACGTCGTCTGGCTCGAGCGCGCGCAGCCGCTGCACGTCAGCCTGCAGTCGTATCGGCTGATCCACCACCGGGCCGACGCCCGGCCGGATGTCCACGCCTACCCCGACCGCGCGCAGCGGCACGACGATATCGCTGAACAGGATTGCGGCGTCCACGCCATACCTGCGCACCGGCTGCAGGGTGATCTCAGTGACCAGGTCCGGGGTGGCGCAGGCCTCGAGCATGCCGGTGCCCGCCCTGGCGGCCCGGTACTCCGGCAGCGACCGTCCGGCCTGGCGCATAAACCAGACAGGTGTGTACGGAACGGGCTGGCGCCGGCAGGCCCGCACGAACGCCGATTCTGCGGTCTGTGCAATCACATTACGGATCTTCTCACAGGACCACCCGCGTCCCGCGGCCGTGCGGTAACGGTCGCCGCGCCACCGGGCTCGCGTTTCGGCGGGCATGCTGGCTGCCGCGTTCCCGTCGAAACGCGGCGATGACACGCCGCGGCACATCCGCGAACACCGGACACCAGCGTGTCAGCATCAATGGTGAGCCTGGTGCAATCGCGCGTACCCAGGATCGGTCCGCACTGATCATTTCGGTTTGGTCGCACGGATCTCATGGCGCGCCAGCGGCGAGGAGGTTGCAGATGATCGAGATGATCCGGCACTGCCCCGACTGCGGCTGGGACCGGCCCTTTGAGCTGCACCACCCGGAGCCGGGCGGCTGCCCGGACTGCCCGGACGGTGAATGCTCGGAATGGTCGTGTACTGCATGCGGAGCCGGCCTGCTGATCGGCTTCTCCCTGTTCGCATACGAGCCAGCGGAGATCTCGGACCTGCGCGGCCGGGTGGCGTGAAGCCAGCGTGCGCGCGCCGCATGCCCCGGCAGTGAGGCCCCCGGCCGACCGCGCAGACAGAGGCGCCATGGATACCGAGACCGTGTTCCGTGCAGCCGTTGCCGAGATCGAGGCGGGAACGGCCGAGGTGGCCAGCGAGCGTCCCGAGGTGGCTTTCGAGGACGAGCCGGCGCCCCGGCGGCTGGCGCCACACGCTGCGGCAATTGCCGCGACAGCGCATGAGGGGGAAACTGAGATCGGGTGGGGCAAGTTCGTCCTGCTCTACGATCCCGCCGGGCAGGCTTCCTGGTCAGGCCGGTTTCGCATCATCGCTTATGTCCGCGCCGAGCTTGAGCCGGAGATAGCGGCCGATCCGCTGATCGGCGAAGTCGGGTGGACCTGGCTGACCGAGGCGCTGGACGCCAGGGCAGTCGGCTACGCAAACAGCAGCGGGACGGTCACCAGAGTGGTGACGGAGGGGTTTGGCACGAAACGAGGCGAGCCGGTGTCAACAGGATTTGAGCTGCGGGCCTCCTGGTCCCCGGCGGTCCAGCCTGATGCCCGCCCCGAACTCAGCGGTCATGTCGCCGCCTGGTGCGACGCACTGTGCGCCGCGTCAGGGCTGCCGCCACTGGCGGCGGGGGTCGCAGCGCTGCGACCGCCGCACCGGCGGCGGCGACAGTGACAGCTCCGGCGCCGGATGCCAGCTTGGGCGGCCAATCGGCAGGGCGGCCGGCTGCTGAGCCGGGCGCCGGGCCGCCTCAGCAGCTGTCCGAGGCGGAGCAGATCCTGGAACAGCCTGGCCAGCAGCTGTCCGAGGCCGACGCCGGACCGGACCAGCAGCCGTCCGGGGCGCAGGTCTTGGAACAGGCGGGCGAGCAGCCCGCCGAGACCAAGGCCGTGCCGCTGCTTGAGCCGCGCGACGGCCTTCCGCCGCTGGTGGTGACCGCTGCGGCGCTGGCGGAGGCCACTCGCGCGCTCGGCGCGGGCGAAGGTCCCGTTGCCGTGGACGCCGAGCGCGCTTCTGGCTTCCGGTACGGCCACCGGGCCTTTCTCGTCCAGCTCCGCCGGCGCGGCGCGGGTACCGTGCTGATCGACCCGGTCGCCTGCCCCGACCTGTCCGGACTTGACGCTGCCCTCGCCGACGCCGAGGCAGTGCTGCACGCGGCCTCGCAGGATCTGCCGTGCCTGGCTGAACTCGGCTACCGGCCGCGGCACCTGTTCGACACCGAGCTGGCAGGACGGCTGCTCGGATATCCGCGAGTGGGCCTGGGCACGCTGGTGGAGACTGTGCTCGGCCTGAGCCTGGAAAAGAGCCACTCAGCGGCTGACTGGTCGACCCGGCCGCTGCCGGAGGAATGGCTGCGGTATGCGGCCCTCGACGTCGAGGTGCTGGTGGAGCTGCGCGACCAGCTCGCCCGGCAGCTCGGGGAACAGGGTAAGTCGGAATGGGCGCGGCAGGAATTCATCGCGGTGCTGGCAGCCAAGCCGCCCGAGCCGCGCACGGACCCGTGGCGCCGCACCTCCGGCATTCACCGGGTGCGCAACAGGCGGGGCCTCGCCGTCGTACGCGAGCTCTGGCAGGAGCGCGACAAGATAGCCCGGCGGCGTGACGTGTCGCCGACCAGACTGCTGCCCGACGCCGCCATCGTGGCAGCCGCCAGGTCTCTGCCCAGCAGCCCCGAGGACCTGAAGGGGACCGCGGGATTCTCCGGGCGCAGTGCCCGGCGACATGCACCAGAGTGGCTGCGCGCCATCGGGCGCTCGAGAGCGCTGCCAGACGGAGCCCTGCCCGATGCGTCGGCGCCGCCCAGCGACGGGCCGCCGCCCGCGCATCGCTGGCAGGAACGCGACGCTGCGGCCGCGAAGCGACTGACCGCGGTACGGACCGTCGTGGCGGCGCTCGCCGATTCATCCGGCCTGCCAGCGGAAAACCTGCTGCAGCCCGACGCGGTGCGCCGCCTCTCCTGGCAGCCACCCGACCCGGTCAGCGGTGAAACCGTGGCCGCCGACCTGACCGGCTACGGCGCGAGGCCATGGCAGGTTGAGCTCACCGCCATGCCGATCGCCAAGGCACTGCTGCGCATCCTGGAGAAAGAGGAGGCGCAGTGATGTCAGGCGCTTTTGCGCAGCGAGCGCTGGTCGCACGGCAGGGCTGAGCCGGCCCGGACCACGCCCGCGCACGGTACCTGGCTGGTCTGCGGGTTGTCGGGGAAGACATTGAAGATCACTTCGCAGTCGCAGCAGATGCCGCCCCGGCTTTGCAGCCGGGGGACAAGCCCGCGGGCTCGCGGAGCCCGCAGGTCCCGCCACCGGATGGTCCACCGGTGGGTGCCGTCGCAGCCGAATTCACTGATCATGCGGAGCAGGTAGCAGCGCAGGCACTCACGCTCCCCCGGCTCGGTCAGGTGCAAGGACAGCGCCGCAAGCTCGTTCTCGACGGCCTCGGCCCGATCGCTGGACATGATGTTTGCTCCTTCCGTCATCGTGAGCGGACAGCCGATTTCTACACCGGGCTGCCGACATTCAGGCGGCCCTGTGCGCGGCCACCGGGATCTGCGCGCTGGCCGTCAGCAAGTCGGGACCGCCTGAGTTCGTCGAGGAGAATGCCAGGGTGGAATCCCGCGTTTCGACGCCACACTGGTGGCCGATCGGATCCGCGGCTGGAGATCCCGCCGCAGGCCCGGGTCGGCTCTCTCTCCGGCGGGCAGCGCGCCCAGGTGGCGCTCACCCTGGTGCTGGCCAAGCGGCCGGCTTTGTTCTTGCTGGATGAGCCGATGGCCAATCTCGACCCGCTGGCCTGGCGGGAGTTCCTAGGCTCGATGTTCGAGGCGTGCACCGAGAGCGGTGCCGCCGTGCTGTTCTCCTCGCATGTCCGGCGAGGCCGTGCTGGCCTTCGCCCTGGCCGTCGCCTTGGGCGCATGGCTGCGGCGCACCCTGCCGGCCATCGGCGGCGCCCTGGCCGGCCTCCTCGCCCTGCTCCTGGGGGCGGGGTGGGCCGGTGCGGATCCTCACGCCCGTCAGTCACACCAGCGTCCCCGGGGTTCACGGTGCCCCTGGACGGCTGGGTCATTCAGGCCGAGAGCGGCTCCGGGGTCCGTACCATCCGGCCAGCCAGTACTGGCCGCTCCAGCTGACCCTCCTCGCCATCCTGCCGGCGCTCGCCGCCGCCCTGCTCGTGAGCGGCTGGTACACCACCCGCGCCCGAGCCGTCTGATCACATCTCCACGACAGGACTACGACATGAACGACGAAACCGCGACGGTCGCGGCCGCCAGCGGCGACCGGGTTCCGGCGGGCGCGCGTTCTGGCCGCCGCCCTGGGGGGCATCGCCCTCCTCGCAGCGGCATGCGGTGGCGGCTCTCCCGGCTCAACGGCCTCGGTGACCGGATCGAAATACCAGAAAGCTCTTGCCTACGCGCAGTGCATGCGCTCGCACGGCGAGCCGGCATTCCCCGACCCCACCCGGGGGCCGTCCAGCACGCTGGCGTTCAAGATAACCGGGATTGACATCACCTCCACGAAGTACCAGTCGGCAAACAATGCCTGCAAGAAGCTGCTCCCGCCAGGCTCCGCCCCGGCTCCGGCCAGCTTCCCCCGGCGCTGCTCAAGAAGGCGTTCGGCATTCTCTTGAAACTCCGAGTGCATGCGCTCGCACGGGATAGCGGATTTCGCCGACCCCGTCTCGAACGGCAAAGGCGTTTCCCCTACTGTATGAGCGGCATCGATTCCAACTCGGCGCAGTTCCAGTCCGCGCAGCAAGCCTGCCGGTCGCTCCTGCCTGGCGGTGATGCAGCGCAATGAGCATCACCATGGCGGAGCCAGCGGGTTCCGCGGTCGGGCTGGCTGCATCCCGGCCGGGCCCGGCCCAGGCCTTCCCGCACCGCCCGCAATGCGGCCTGGGTTCGACAGGCCAGGCCGAGCTACTCGACACGTGCGTGCGTGCGGTCCGCATGCTCATGACCAGGGCCCGATCTCGCGGTTGGACCGCCCATCGGCGATCAGTGCCGGCATGACACCGGCACGCCGCGCTCGCGCGAAGTGAGCGGCTTCGTCCCTTGCTTGGGCGCTCGCAGCGACGCCGTCAGCTGACGGGCGACGGCGGCCAACAGGGCCCTCGCCGGTACCGCGGGTGCCTTGAGACGCGCGCCGGGGTCTGCGGATTTCCGCCAGAACGCATGAGCTCGCCGGGGAGACAATGACGTGGTGACTGGCTACGTGTGGGACGTGCTCGACACCCCGGTAGGCCCGGTGTCCGTCGGCTGCAGCAGTTCAGGGGTAGCCCGGGTGCGGTTCGGTGCCCCGCCGGGAATGGCGGATACAGCGCCTGGCACCCCGGCCGGGGTCGGCGCACCGGGTCGAGCGGCCGGTGAGCCGGGCGCAAAGGCAGTCCTCCGGGCTGCCCGCGCGCAGCTCGCTGAGTACCTCTCCGGGCAGCGACGCGTATTCGAGCTGCCGCTCGACTGGAGCGCCATATCACCGTTGCAGCGGGAGATACTCGCCACCCTGTCCGGCTCCGTCGGCTACGGCCAGACCGTCGCCTATGGCGATCTGGCCAGGCGCAGCGGGGCCCTGGCCGATGTGGAGTTTCCGGCCAGGGCGGTCGGCCAGGTTATGGGCGCCAACCCGATTCCCGTGATCGTCCCCTGCCACCGGGTACTGGCGAGCGACGGGCTCGGCGGCTACAGCGGCGGAGCAGGACTCGAGGTCAAGCGCTGGCTGCTGATTCTGGAAGGGGCGCTGCCGCCCACTCTGGACTGGGAGCCCGCACGCCCCGGCGGATGATGCTGCGATCGGCGGGTTACGACTCCGCCGGACGGTGCTGTTCGGTCGCGACGAGCCTCTCGCCTGCCGTGTGCAGTACCCAGAAGCCGCCCTTGCGCAACGGCGGCCCAGCGGGCATGGGTGATCCCAGCCGCGCGCAGAGGGCCTGGAGCAGGACCGGCATGTTCTCCCGGTGCGCGCAGATCACCGTGGGCAGCCCCTCCGCGGCAATGGCGGATACTCGCGCGGCGGCCCGCGCCTGGTCCGCCTGGTCCGGTGAGAACAGCGGCTCGAGCTCGATCTTGGCGCCCGTCCGCGCCGCGTAGGGCGCCACTGTAGCCACGCAGCGCTCAGCCGCCGAGCTGACGACCCGGGCGGAGCCGTAGCAGGCCATGAGCCGGGCCAGGGCCGCAGACTCGGCGGCGCCCCGAGCGTCCAGCGGCCTGGCCAGCTCGTCACCTGCCCACCTGCTCTTGCTGCCTGCCGATGCATGCCGCACAAGTATCCATGGCACGGACTGCGCGGGGCCGGAGGCGAACATCGCAAGAATCGCGCGGTCGTGCTCATAGCTGAGCCGGCCGGCGGCCTCGTGTATCCCTAGCCATTCCAGCTCGTCAACCTCTTCGTTGGGCACGAACGCCGAGGGTGCCTCTCGGCAGGCGGCAGCCCAGTAGTCGACGCGCTTGGGCAGCCCGTTCCGCTCGTAGGTGGAGTGGCTGAGGGGCCTGCCGAGTATCACTGGCAGGCCTGTCTCCTCCTGCACTTCGCGGATCGCGGTTTCGAGCACGTGCTCGCCCGGCTCGCATTTGCCCTTGGGGAATGTCCAGTCGCCATAGCGCCGGCGGCTGATCAGCGCGACCTGGATCCCGTCGGGTCCGGGTGCCCACACGACAGCGCCCGCCGCGCGAATCAAGCGAGCGGGCGGAGCACTACGCATTGGCCGCCCTGGCCTGCCGTGCTCGTACCAGCAGGTCCTGGATGTCGTGCAGCGGCGCCCCGGACGAGTCAAGGTGATGGCGAGTCCAGGTCCCGTCGTCGGCGAGCGACCACGATGCAGTCGTGGGATCCATCGCAAGATCGATGAGGCCGCGCAGCTCGGCCCGGTGCGCTGGGTTGGTGACCCGTACCAGAAGCTCGACGCGCCGGTCCAGGTTCCGGTGCATGAGGTCAGCGCTGCCGATCCAGACTTCTCCCGGCGAGTCTTCCTCGCCAGTGCCGAACGCGTAGATCCGGGAGTGCTCGAGGAACCTGCCGACCACGCTGCGGACCCGGATGGTTTCGGAGAGACGCGGAACGCCGGGGCGCAGCGAGCAGATCCCGCGGATCCACAGGTCGATCGGCACGCCCGCCTGGGACGTCCGGTACAGCGAGTCAATGATCTTCTCATCGATGATCGCGTTGCACTTCATCTGGATCCGGGCGGGCAGCCCATCGCGGCTGCGCTGGGCCTGCTCCTCGATCTGGTCCAGCAGGCCGGCCCGCAGTCCTGTTGGTGCGACCAGCAGCCGGCTGTAGTCGCTCTTCCTGCTGTATCCGGTGAGGTGATTGAACAGGTCAGTGACGTCCTCGCCGACGGTCTGATCCGAGGTGAGGAGGCCGAAGTCCTCGTAGAGCCGGGCTGTCTTGGGGTGATAGTTGCCGGTGCCGATGTGGCAGAAACGGCGCAGCGTGCCGCCGTCCTCCTCCCGCACGACCAGCACCATCTTGCAGTGAGTCTTCAGGCCGACGAAACCGTAGACGACATGACACCCGGCTTCCTCTAGCTTGCGCGCCCAGCCGATGTTCGCGCGCTCATCACCGCGGGCCTTGATCTCGACCACAACCACGACCTGCTTGCCCGCCTCGGCAGCATCGATCAGGGCATCGACGATCTCGGAATCACCGCTGGTCCGGTAAAGCGTGTGCTTGATCGCCAGCACGCGGGGATCTGCAGCGGCGGACACCACCAGCCGCTGCACGCTCGCAGTGAAGGAGTCATACGGCAGGTGCACCAGCACGTCGTGGTTGGCCAGCGCAGTGAAAACGCTGGTGTCCTGGGGCAGCGCCGTCTCTGACGGCACGAAGGGGGGGTATTTCAGCGAGGGAATCTCCAGGTCAGCAATGACGGAAACGCCGGACAAGTCAAGCGGACCCGACACCCGGTAGACGGCCCGGTAGTCCACGCCGAGCTCTGTCGCCAGCTTGTCGAGCACGTCGTCGGAGATCGAGTCCTCCACCTCGAGCCGGACGGCCGGCTCGAACCGGCGCCGCATCAGCTCGCGTTCGAGGGACTGCAGCAGATCCTCGGTGACGTCCTCATCGATCTCGAGGTCGCGGATACGCGTAACTCGGAACGCATAGTGCTCGATGACGTCCAGGCCGACGAACAGCTCGTCGAGGTGCGCTGCGATGACGTCCTCGAGCGGAACGTAGCGGTTGGGCGCGACGGTCAGGAACCGGGGCAGCAGCGGCGGAACCTTGACCCGCGCGAAGATCGTCGCTCCCGTCCTCGGGTCGGCGATCGTCACCGCCAGGCTGAGCGACAGGCCGGAGATGAACGGGAACGGATGCGCGGGATCGACAGCCAGCGGAGTGAGCACCGGATAGATCCGCTCACGGAACAGGCTTTGCATGCTGTCCTGCTCCTGCGGCGACAGTTCCTTCCAGCGCAGGATCTCGATCCCCTCACTGGCAAGGGCAGGCACGAGCGACTCGGTGAAGCACCTGGCGTGCCGGACAGACAGCCCGCGGGCTAGTTCCAGGGTGTTCTCGAGCACCTCCCGGGGCGGGCGGCCGGTGGCGTTTTCCACGGGCAGCCCGGTAGCCATCCGGCGGATCCGGCCCGCCACCCGCACCATGAAAAACTCATCCAGCGCACTGGCAAAGATCGACACGAACCTGACCCGTTCCAGCAGCGGGACATGCTCATCCTCGGACAGCTCCAGCACCCGCTCGGCGAACCGGAGCCAGCTGTCCTCCCGGTCCAGGTAGCGATTCGGCGGAAGCTCGGGCACCGAATCCCTGTCAGCATGCTGGTCACGGTCCCCGTGACTGGCAGGAGCCAGCCGCCGGGCGGCTGCCTGGCGGTCCCGTTCCGCAGCCTTGTGCTCTCGCTCTCCGACCTGGCGTTCTCCCGCAGCCTGGCTTTCGGTGCCGTCAGCGAGGTTTTCGCGTTGCGTGTCGTGTCCTTCCAGGTCCTGGTCGGTCTCGTGGCCTTCGCGGTCCGTTTCGGGACCTCCCCTGCCGGCCGCCTGGCGCTCAGCAGCCCGGCGTTCGCGCTCAGCAACCCGTGTCCTGGCGCGTCCTGCCGCCCGCTGATGCTGATCAGCCCGGCGCGGGGTCGCGTCGCTGCCGCCATCGAAATCGTGGGCGCCGTCGCTGGCTGACTTACGCTCGTCCGCCGCGCGGGCCGGCTCCGGCTCGCGATCGGCGCCGCCAGCCCGCATGCGCGCGCCTTCGGCGTCGCGCTCGCGATCAGTCCCCCCGACCAGGGTCCTGTCGACGTGCCCCTGCTGCGTGCGAGCGGTCCGCGGCCCAGCCGAGGACTGCACTACTGCGCTGGCCTGAGGCCCCGCCACCGGCTGAGCGATACTGCTGGCCTGCACTGCCGAACCCGACACGGGCTGCAGCTGGCCCACCGGGCGCTGCCCCTGTTCCCGGTTGAGCATTGTGCCCGCGTCCTTCCGTCCGTCGAACTCACACTGAGATGGCCTAACCGGAGGCCATGTCGCCAATTGTCCCCAGTGTCGCGGCCGTCAAGCATGTGCGCGAACCCGTACTGAGATCATTTGGGCAAATATCTCACCTTGTCCAGATGCTGAATCCGAAAGAGCCAGCCTGGCAGGTGAGGTTAGAGACAGCCTGACAGGTGAGGTTCGCGCCGAGCGAGCCGAGGCCTGTCTAACCGCGCGCTCGCGGCTAAGTCGGTTCCCCGCGCTACCGCGCCCGGCATGTTGGGCCAGAACCGTCGGCCTGCCGCCCAGCCGGGCACCAGTCGGCCAGGATCGCACCGACATCTCGGGCGAGATCCCGGGGGGTGAAGGAGGAAGCCATCACGGCGCTGAGTGGTGCCTACGCGGCGGGGAAGGTCACCCCGCCGGCCTGAGGACGGTCGTCCCTGCTAGGTAGTGATCATGGACGCTTCATGATCCACACATGCTGCCGGCTCCTGCCGATCTCCCGGTGTTGTGCGTCTTACCTCCGTCCAGGTCGGCAGCGATCAGCTCCGCCTGCTAGCGCAGCTCGGATCAATCTCGGCCAATGCCTGCCTACCCGGCGTCGCGCGAGAAGTTGAAACAGTGCCCTATACCCCGTCTGCGGGACACTTCGTGGCAGTGGCCCTACACAAACACAGCCGACTTCAGCGTCCCGATGGCCGTGCAATCCAGTGACGTGCTGGCCCAGCAAGGCCCTCACCCAGACCATCGCCCGGCCGCGTGGGGCATCGTGCGAATTGGACGCCGTCGGCGCGCCCGATCACCGAGGAGACAACGCCCATGAAGACCCGTTCCTGCGATCGCTGGCCCTGGGGGCCGCCGCAGGGCCCCGGCAAAGTCGTTTAGCAGTTCATGATCGTTCGTAGTGGCCGGTCCGGGCGGCGGGCGTGGTGGCGGAGGGCGGCGGCGATGCTGGCGTGGCCGGCCAGCCGCAAGATGGTGATGGCCAGGTTGCGCAGGCTGGCCATGACGCGGGGGCCGCAGGCGGTGCGGACCTGGGAGCGGTCTTCGTCGTAATCCAGGTCGCGGACCCAGTGCAGGCGGTCCTCGATGGCCCGGTGGCCGCGGATGATGGCGGCGAGCCCGGCTGGGCTGGCCTGGGCGGCCCTCAGCGAGGTGACCGCGCAGACGGTCTCGCGGGACCATTTCTTGTTCCGGCTGAGCCGGCGGCGGCGCACGATCTGGATGGCCTGGGCGGCGTGCGGGAAGGCCAGCCCGGCGGCCACCGCGGTGACCTTGAGGGTGCGGCGCTCAGCCCGCCCGTGTCCCCGTTCACGGGTGTCATCGGCGGCCGGGACCTGCCGCCAGGGCAGGGCTGCGAGCTGGGCGAACAGGGCGGGCTGGTTGCGCTTGACCAAGAGGGCGACAGACTACGACGTTTCCGTGCCTTGCTGCCGTGCGAGGTTGTGGTCACGGCGGTGACGCATCCTCTGCATGGGTGCAGGGTGCGGGCCTATGCGTTCCGGCATGTGGACGGGGTGCCGCATTTGAAGGTGGAGTTGCCAGACGGGATGCCTGGCCTGGTGGCGGCAGAGGCGACCGATGTGTTCGGTGCGGGACAGGCGGGTGCGGGCACCGGGCTGGTCCTGGACGGCGCTGGCCTGCGCCATCTGCATGCCGTGGTGCTGCGGCTGCGGGAAGGGGACATGCCCGGCGATCGCCGGTAACGGCCTGGGCGGGGATCTGCTGTCCGCTGGCGGGTGGTGGCCGTGCGGACAGCTTCCGGTCGCACCAGCGATGGGCGGCAGGGGATTTCACCATCGTCGCCGGACGTGATCAGCACGTCCGGTCCTGCGCACCGGTCTTCGCGGTTCTTCCCCGGTGTGGTTTCCGGTGCTCTCGCCTGGGTGGCGGTCTGCGGGAGATCTGGTGCCCTGCCGGGACGGCGGCTGCCGCTGTGCCGTGCCCCGGCGCCCCACTGTCGCAATTGTCCGCGGTGGCATCTTCCTGCTCATTTCCCGGAGAGAAAAGAGCAGATGAGAAAAGAAAAGCAGGAAGGGATCTCCATGACTGATGTGACCGCCGGGCCTGCGCTGCCCGGGCCGTGCGTGGCCGGGGAGGCGGGCCCGCGCCGGTGTAAGCGGCCGGGCTGCGGCAACCTGGTTCCTGCGTCCGGCCGTGGCCGGACCCGCGTGTTCTGCGGCGACGCGTGCTCGCGTCGTTTCCGCAACGCCGCGCGGTCAGCTGGCGGTGATGGGGGCACGCTGTCACCGGAGCAGTCCGCTGACCCGCTCGGCGCGCTGGAGGCGCTGATCAGGCAGGCAGGGTCCCTGATCACGCTGGCGCGCGGGCAGGCCGCGGCGCTGGATCCCGAGGTAGTGGCCGTGCAGCTGGCGGAGGCGGAAACGGCCCGCCGCCGTGCCGAGGCGCGTGCGGTCACTGCCGAGGCGCGTGCCGCGGAGGCTGAGCAGGAGATGCTTGCGGCGCTGGAAGCAGCGGAGGCCGCGCGTCGCGACCGGGAGGCCGCCGAGGCTGCGGCCCGCCGCGCTTGTGAGGCAGCCGCGCAGGCGCGGCGGGAGCTGGCCGAGGAGGTTGCCGGCGCCCGCGCCGATGCCGATGCCGCCCTGGCCCGCACTGCCCAGCAGGTCGCGGAGGTCACCGGGATCGCTGAGGCGGCAAGGAAGGAACGCGATCAAGCTGGTGAGCAGGCCGCTGCGCTGGTTCATGCTGCCGACGCTGAACTGGCCCGCGCCCGGCAGGCCGAAGCCGATGCCTGCGATCAGGTCCGGCAAGCCCGCGGTGACGCGGCCCGGGAACGGGAGGTGCTGGCTGAGCAGTACCAGGCCCGGCTGCGGGCAGCGGAGCAGCTAGCCGCAGCCGAACGTGACCATGCCCTGCGTGCCGAGCAGCGTCTGGACGCCGAGCGTGAGCACCAGCTTGGCCTGCTCGCCGCCCTCACCACGGCCGGCGGCGGCGAGGAGGACCGGCCCGCCCCGGGCAGTGCCCGCGCGCCGGCGGGCCGGCGTCCTCGTGCCCGCGGCACGGCCAGGGACACGCCTTGAGCGCCGGGAAGAGCGTCCGCGGGCTGCAGCGGGGAAGACAGACAGCGCCGGGCAGGCAGGTGCAGCCAGCCAGCGCGTCACCGCCTGCGCCGTGCCGCCTTGATGCCGGGACAGGGAAATGTCCCCCGGCCGGCTGGCACGCACGTAGGTTCACCTCGTCCCTGATCACGGTCATGATTCGGAAAGAGGGAACCTGCGTGCGCGCCATGAGACTAGCGCCTGCCCGCCAGCTGACACTGGATATCCCCGGCCCGGAACGCGGCAGAGGCCATGATCCCGGGCGGGTATGGGACCAGATGCCTGATACGGCCCGGGCCCGGGTGCTGCGCCTGCTTGCCGCGATGATCGCCGCTGGCGTGCTGACCTGCGACAGCGAGTGCGGCGCAGGGGCGGTGAGGGGCGATGGCTGAGCCGTCGGCCGCTCATCTCAGGCGCGACGCCTATATCTACGTCCGCCAGTCGACGCTGGCCCAGACGATCCACAACACCGAGAGCCTGATTCGCCAATACGATCTGGCTAGCCGTGCCAGGGAGCTGGGCTGGGCGGAGCATCAGATCGTGGTGGTCGATGATGACCTGGGCCGGTCCGGCGCCTCTGCCCAGGGCCGTAGCGGGTTTTCAGACCTGGTCGCTGATGTCGGGCTGGGCAAGGCCGGGATCGTGCTGTCCCTGGAATGCTCCCGGCTGGCCCGCAACAACAGCGACTGGTACCAGCTGCTGGACCTGTGCGCGCTGACCGACACGCTGATCGCCGACGGCGATGGCGTCTACCACCCCGGCTTGTTCAACGACAGGCTGGTCCCGGGGCTCAAGGGCACCATGTCCGAGGCAGAACTGCATCTTCTGCGGTCACGGCTGAACGAGGGACTGCGCGCCAGGGCCGCCCGCGGCGAGCTGCGGCTGACGCTGCCTGCCGGGCTGGACTACGACGACGATGACCACGTGATCATCACGCCGGATGAGGCGGTACGCGAAGCGATCACGTGCGTGTTCCGCCGGTTTGACCAGCTCGGGTCGGCCCGGCAGGTGGTTGTCAGCCTCCGCGCCGACGAGCTGCGGCTGCCCCGGCGGGACATCCGCACCGGGAAGATCATATGGGCACAGGCTAACTACCCGGCCGTGCACGGCATCTTGATCCATCCCGGCTATGCCGGGGTGTTCGCCTACGGGCGCAGCAAGCTGGAAAAGCACCCGGGCACCGGCGGGAACGTGATCACCCGGCAGCGGCGGCTTCCCCGTGGCCAGTGGGCCGTGATGATCCCCGGCCACCATCCCGGCTACATCTGCCTGGAAACCTACGACGCCAACATCGCCAGGATCGCCGCCGGCCTCACCACCGCCGGCCGGTGAGGCCGGCGGCGCTGCCCGCGAAGGCGCGGCCTGGCTCCAAGGGCTGCTGCGCTGCGGCCGGTGCGGGCGGCTCATGCAGGTCGCCTACCACTCCAGCGGCAACCCCGCCTACCGGTGCGGACGCGCGAACCAGATGTATGGCGCCAGGACCTGCCAGCGGATCGGCGGCCGGCGGCTGCACGAGACAGTGCTGGATGAACTGCTGGCCGCGCTCGCCCCTGCCTCCCTGGCCGCGACCGTCCAGGCCATGTCCGACACTGAAGCGCAGTTCCGCCAGAACCTGGCCGTGTTCGAACGCGCACTGGAACGCGCGCGTTTCGAGGCCGGCCGGGCGCTGCGCCAGTACGACAATGTCGAGCCGGAAAACAGGCTGGTCGCCAGGACTCTGGAGGCCGCCCTTGAAGACAAGCTCACGGCCGCGCGCACCGCGGAAAACCAGCTCGCCGCCCAGCGTGCCCGCCGGCCCGTCACCCTCACCGAGGAGGAAACCGCCTGGATCACCACCGCCGGAGCCGACCTGCGGGCCATCTTCCAGGCCCCGGCCACCACCAACGTTCAGCGCAAGGAACTCATCCGCGCGGTCATCACCGAGATCGTCGCCACCGTCCAGGACACCGCGGGTGGCCATGACACCGCACGGACGTGCCAGGTACAGATCATCTGGCAGGGCGGTGCCAGCACCCAGCTACGGATGCCGATGCCCGCCAGCGGCCACCACGGCCGCACCACCAGCGAAGACACCATCAGCCTGATCCGCCGCCTGGCGCAGCACTACGACGACACCACCATCGCCCAGATCCTCGGGCAGCAGAACCGCCGCACCGCGACCGGGCTGGCCTTCAGGAAAACCCACGTCAGAGCACTGCGCACCTACCACGGCATCCCCGGATACCAGGCGCCCGCCGAAAATGTCACACCCGGCTGCGACGATGCGATCGTGGTCAGCATCGCCGAAGCCGGACGCCACCTCAGTGTCTCCAGCGCCACCATCTACCGGTGGCTGCGCGACGGCTTCGTCACCGGCGAGCAACTCACCCCGGGAGCACCCTGGCAAATCCGCATCGACCAGCAACTCCGCGACCGCCTCCGGCCCCAGGCCCCCGACGGGTGGCTGCCCCTCGGCCAGGCCGCCACCCACCTCGGCATCGCCCGCCAGACCGTGTTGAACAAGGTCCAACGCGGCGAGCTCAACGCCATCTACCTCACCCAGGGACGCCGCAAAGGGCTCCGTATCCAGGCCCAACACGACCAGGCTGGACTCTTTGACACGCCATGACAAACACCAGGAGCAGTGTGAAGCATGCTCGACGGTGAGCAGGTAATGGGCGCCGCGGCTGGCCAGGCAGGTGGCGTGGCGGCGCTGGGCGTGCATGGCGTCCGCGGTGATGACCGCGCCGGCGATGCCGATGCCGTCCAGCAGCACGGAGAACCGGGGAATCTCGTTCGTCTTGGCACCCGCCTCCACCTGGCCCGGGACGGCGCCGTGAGCATGGTCGAGGGCGGCCAGCAGGTGATTACCGGGGTCCCCGCCGCTGGCTGAGCCCCGTAAGGTCTTGCCGTCCACCGCGATGACCCGCCGCTCCCCGGGCCCTGGTGCGGTCCGCCGCTGTGCCCGGGCGCCGGCCAGCCCGTCGAAGGCGTCAGCGTCCAGGCGCTGCAGCGCCCGCCGGAACGTCGATTCCGACGGCACGGCGCCCCTGACCCCGACCATGCGCAGCGTCTGCTCGTCCGCGTCGGCGGCCCATTCCGCAATCGCGGTGAATGACCGTGCCCCGGCCACGACCGCGCACAACGCCAGGCCCAAGATCACCGCCAGCCGGTGGCGCACACCCCGGCGATGCCGCGGATCAGCCACCCTGGCCAGCACCGCCAGTAAGCCCGGCTGCCCTTCCGAGGTCTCTGCGGCCACCTCAAGGAGGTGGCCGATGGCAGGGTCGATCAGTGATGATGGCGGCGCGGGCATGGCCCCTCTGCGGTGAACCTGGCTGGCGTAGGAACCGCCATGATCACCACAAGGGCCATGTCTGCCCTGCTATCCGCGCATCAGTGGCGTGTCGCCTCCGGAACAACTGTCAACAATGACTTTGCCGACCCCCTGGGTGCCGTCCGCTTCTGGCAGGTCTGCCTGCTCGCTCTCATCCTCGGGCTGAACAACGCCTTCGAGAATTCCGCCCGGCAGGCCTTCGTCCGGGAGATGGTCGGCAAGGATGAGCTGCGGAACGCGATCACGCTGAACTCGGTGACGGTGAATGCGGCCCGTGCGGTCGGTCCGGCCATCGGCGGCATCCTCATCGCCACCGTCGGCATCGGGGCCTGCTTCCTGGTGAACGCAGGCAGCTTCGTGGCGGTCGTCACCTCGCTGCTGGTGATGGACCGCTCGGCGCTGCGGCCGAGCCCGTCGGCGGCGCGGGCCAAGGGCCAGCTGCGCGAGGGCCTGCGCTACGCGGCACGGACGCCCACGATCGCCATTCCGCTGGCGATGATGAGCGTGGTGGGCCTGTTTGCCTACGAGTTCCCAGTGTCGCTGCCGGTCCTTGCGGAACGGACCTTCCACGGTGGCTCGGAGGCCTACGGCTTCATGATGGCGGCGATGGGGGTGGGCGCGGTGATCGGGGGGCTGTTCACCGCCGCGCGCGGCCGCACCGGGCTGCGGCCGATGATCGTCGCGTCGGTGGGTTTCGGCGTTGCGATCCTTGCTTGCGCGTTCGCCCCCATCCTCGCTCTGGCTTACACCGCTCTGCTGTTCGTCGGCTGGGCGAGCGTGTCCTTCATCGCCATCGGGAACTCCACCATTCAGCTGAGCTCCGAGCCGAGCATGCGGGGCAGGGCGATCGCGCTCTGGCAGGTCGCCTTCCAGGGGACGACGCCGATCGGCGGCCCCGCGATCGGCTGGATCATCGCCCTGTCCGACCCGCGGGTCGGGCTCGCGGTGGGCGGTGCGTCCTGCCTGCTGGCAGCCCTCGGCGGCATCGGCCTGGCGCTGCGCTCCCGCCGGTCACAGCCGGCCGAGGTCAGCGAGCCCGAGCATTCGTCGCCGACAGGCAGTAGGACCGCGCTCCCGGCCGACTAAGGCAGGACCGGCAGAGGCTGGAACGGTAGAGGCAGGACCGGCAGAGGCTGGAACGATTGATGCTAAACCAGCTGAGGACCGGGGCCAGCGCCGCTCTCGCCGTCTGCTCAGACGTGCGCCCGCTCGCCGGTCTTGAGCGCGCGCCGGAGCATGATGCCGCCGATGATCTCGAAGAGGCCCATGACGATGAACCAGATCCCGATCAGGACGGCTAGGACGCTGAGGGACGACAGCGGGGCAGTCGCGACCACAATCCCGGCGATGACGCTCACGATGCCGAAGATGACCCACCAGGCCCGTCCTTCCCGGACGTCGCCGGAAATTCCGCCGATGAGCGCGACCAGCCCCTGGACGATCCAGCTGATGCCGATGAACAGGCCGATGAGGGCCAGTGTGAGGTGGAGATGCCGGATCAGGATGACGCCGATGACCACGAACAGCAGGCCGGCGATACCGAGCCAGACCCGGTGCGCCTCCTTCGGGTCGAATATCCGGATCAGGTGAAAGATCCCCGACAAGATCATCAGGATGCCGAGCAGGATCGCGATCACGTTCAGTGACCCACTCGGGTGAAAGGTCACGATAAGCCCGAGGATCAAAGTCAGCGCTCCGAGGAAGAGCGCGGCCTGCCACGCGCCCGTCAAGGCACCTGGCGGTACCTGCTGCTCGCCGTACCCGTCGGACGTCACTAGCGCTCCCGCTTCGTCTGGTCCTTCAGCCGGTCGGCTTGAGCCTGCGGCCAGGACTCCCATTCTTACCGATTGTCGGCACGTACGCCGCCAATGTCGTCACCCGCGCCGGGTGATAATGATCTCTGGCAGCACGACAGGGAGCACCTGGCCGCCCCGGTTGTGCTCCGGCGCGCCGCGCGCTCAAGCGGCGCGGTAACGCCCTGCCCGGTAACGCCCTGCGCGGCTGCGATCTGCCGTGCGATCTCGCCGTCGACCCGCCGTGCCTTGACCGACTCGCTGCGGAACCAGGCAGCCGTGGCCAGGGCGAGCCAGCCGGCATCAATGATCATCCCGCCAGCCCACATAAGCGCGCCGCCGATCTGCTGATCGACTATTGGCCCTGGGCCGAACGGCCTGGCCACCTTCGCGTAGAAGGGGTACAGGTCATAGTTCGACGCATAAAGAAAGAAGCCGGTCATCGTTTCCGGCAACATCATCAGGAACAGCGAGATCACCCGGATCGCGGGCTCCGCCCGGCGCGGGCAGGCATTGGCGCCGAGCAGCGGATAGTAATACAGCAGTGCCACGCCGAGGTACAGCGGGTACTCGACGAACTCCTGCACGGCGGGGTGCTGCAGCGCGTAGTCGTGGAACGGCGAGAAATGCGTGCCCATCAGCACCCCGGCGAACAGCAGCCAGGTCAGCACCGGATCGGTCAGCACCCGCAGGGCCCGGCTGCGCAGCACCGGGACGATCCAGCGACGGCGCGCCGCGGGATCCGCCGCCCGCAGCAGCAGCAGCACCGGGCAGCCGAGCAGGAGCAGCGGCGCGATCACCATTATGAGCGCGATGTGCTGAGTCATCTGCGCCCAGAAGAAAACGTCGCCGTATGCCCCGATCGGCCCGAGCAAGACGACCCAGGTCAGCAGCAGCGCACCCAGGAAGCTGGCCGTGCGGCGCAGCGGCCAGGGACGCTGCGGGTTTCGCCGGCTGACTACCGTGGCGCCGCGCAGGTACGCCGCCGCGCTGACGATGGTGCCCAGTGCAGGCATGGGCTCGAACGTCCACGTGCGGAGGATCTGCCAGATGTGCACGCGCGTGGCCCTAAGGCACGATGTGCGGGCTGGCGATGAACGACGTGGTGAAAGCCAGCAGGACCGCCGATACCGCCACCCAGAACCATCAGTACCCCGCCAGCCGGACACGCCAGTCGTCGCCGGAGGTGAACAGCCCGCAACGGGCGCGGTTCCAGATGGCCACGCCGACGATGACGGTGAGCAGCAGGTGAACCAGGTAGGACCCGGCCATGGTAATCACCGACGAGGCATACGATCCGGTCGTGGTCGTGGTCGTGAACGGCAGCGTCGCCAGGCGGCAGATCTGCAGTGCCAGATCAGCCAGCAGCAGGACCAGTGCGAGGGACACTCCGGTCATGAGCCGGCCGCGGTTGCCGGCCCGGATGACAAGCTCGCCCCACCGGTAGGCCAGCGCGCTCAGCACCATAACCCCGGCGATGACCCAGCCGCTGCCGGCCCCCAGCGTGCCGCTGCCCCTGGGAATCCAGCCCCCGTCGGCGTCCAGCCCGCGCAGATAGAAATAGGTGAATACCAGCGACAGCACGAACACCGCGTCCGCGACGATCACCAGGATCACCCCGAGCCGCTGACCGGGGACAGGGTCGTCGCATGCTCTGTCGGATGGCGGCGCACCGTGCCTGGTCAAGACCTCCCCTGGCTGACTGGCAGCGGACTGCGCGCCGACGGGTTCGGCGGCTTCGCCGTCTGTGGTGGCGCATCTTGCATGAAAGCGAGCCCGAGCCCGGGCCCGAGCCTGGGAGGCCGGCAGCAGGCACGGCGGCAGGCACAGGCGGCGCTGCAACCGGTCCGCCGCCAGCCGAGCACGCCGCGCAGCCGAATGAGCCGGCCGCGGATCCGCAGTTGGCAGCGTGGAATGAGTATCTGGCCCGGCTGCATGCGCAGGACCCAGCTGGCGGGCCCCCGGACCAGCACCGAGGCAGGCACCTGAGCCACCGGTCTCGTTCAGCTAACGCGGGATCGCAAGTGGCGAAGGTCCACGGGTGACCTTGCAGATCGCCTGGCCGACCGCAGCAATCCGGCTCGTCAGTTGCCGGGCCTGGCTGCTGCGCGCGCCGCCGTGGCTGGATGCTCCACCAGCGCTATCACCCGGCTTGTCATGAACCGTGCGGTCCGCACCGGGGTGCCGCCACGAGTCAGCTCGCTCACCTCGATCATGCCGCGGCGGTTAACCACCTCGACGCGACGCCCGGCGCGGGTCGCTGCGACGTCGTAGGTCTTCGTCACGTCGCCCGCGTCAACGACGACCTCCACGCGATCGCCTTTCATGGCTGGCCGTCCGTCGGCCGGCGGTGGGCGCCGGCGCCGCTGCGTGCCATGCCGGTTTAGTACCCTGCGGAGCCGCTTTAGTACCGTGCAGGCCCCCCGGCGACGCGGTCAGCCCGGATCTGCCCGCGACGCTTGAGGCGGACCCGCGCGTGACCGTCGGGCCAGCAGCGCGCATTCGGGCACTAGCGGCATGGCCGTTACGTTGGCTTACCGAACGAGCGCCGAGGCGGGCCGGTCCGGAAATGCAGAAATGCAGAAATGCAGTCATCTGGATCTGCCGCTGACTGTGCTGCCGGGGACGGCAGCGCGAAGGGAGCCACTGTTGGCTATTGCAGCGCTGGTCTTGTGGCTGCTGACGGCCGGCCTGGGCATCGCCCTGCTGAGGGCTGGGAACGCCGCCAGGCACCAGGAGCCTGCTCCGGCTCGCACGGAGAACACACCGGTCAGGGTCGCCGCGGTCCCGCTTACCGCTGACGGCAAGCCGCCGCCCGTTCCGCGGACGAAAGTCGCGGCGCCGCCCGGCGAGCACCCGCTGCTTGAGTTCAGCCATCCGGCGCTCGGGCTCGTCGGCCTCGCCTTCTGGTTCCTCTTCACGTTCATCCACTACCGGATGCTGGCCTGGATCGCGTTCGGAATTCTGGTGCTGACAATCTGTGCCGGACTAAGCTGGCTGGCCGGGAACGCGCTGGCCGCTGGTCGCTCGGGCAACGCCACCAGGGGGGCTGTTCCGCCGCGGCTGAACCTCTTGCATGGCCTGGCCGCTACCGTCACGTTCGCCCTGGTGGTCGTCGCTGCGCTAGCCGCGAGCCGCGGCTGAGCAGCGCATCGCGACCGCTGGCTGGCTGTGCGCTAGCCGCAGGCAAACTGCATGAAAGCTCCGAGTTGGTCATTGCGACCAGTTACCCAGCCTTATCTGTGAGGACCCCGACCCGTCAAGGCCAGAGCGTCCGCCGGATTGCTGGTGGTTGGGGTGGGGCCTGTTCTTTCCCTGTTTCCTCATAGCAGCCAGGACCGTGCTGCGGTGAGGAAGCCGGGTAGGGGTGGTTAGGTCATCGGGATGCGCCTGCGTGGGGACAGGTGGCGGCGGTCGCGTTCGTGCGATCCCGCCGCGCCGGGCGCCCGGCCTTATCTCGGTGCCCGGAGCGTGTGCTTGCTCCGGCTGCATGATGCGTGATGGGGTGCCCCGGCAGGGGTTGCGGCTGGTCATTCTGAGACGTAACAGGGCCTCAGCTGGGCACGCGTCAGCACCCGGCGAAGCCGGGTCTGGCCGGTGACGGTCGTGGCCGGTCGGGCGGCGGGTTCGACGGCGACCTGGTAGCCGAGGGCGCGGAGCTCGCGGATAAGCCGGTTCTTCCTTGCGTCGGGACTGTCGAAGCGGATGAAGTAGTCAGAGCCGAGGTCGCGGTATTCGGCGTGGTCGTGCAGGACATGCCAGATGATGACGATGAGGGTGCAGGCGATCGCGGTGGCGGCCTTGCTGCCGCCCTTTTTCCCGAACCGGCGGTGCATGCGGCGGAGCCTCGATCCGACGTAGGTGCTGGTGCGCCCGGCGGCCCCGGCGCACTCGCTGAGGATCTCGGTGAGCTCCTTGTTTCCCTTGCGGGTCTTGCCGGATCGGTGCCTGCCCGCCGACTCCTTGCTGCCGGGGCACAGCCCGGCCCGGGAGGCCAGGTGGGCGGCGGTGGGGAACCGGGACATATCCACGCCGATCTCGGAGATGATCACCTGCGCGGCGCGACCGCCGATCCCCGGGATGGTCCGCAGCATCCGGGCCTGCCCGGCGAAAGGCGCGACCGCCGCCTCGATCCGGGCGCCCGGGCGCCCGGCTGGCCGGTGTGCTCCAGGTGCAGCCCGCACATGAGCGCGTGCTGGTCACCGAACCGCCCGGCGCAGGCCATGGTCAGGTCGGGGATCTTCTTGCGCATCACCCCGCGGGCCAGGTCGGCGAGCACGCCCGGGTCACGCTCGCCGGCGATGAGCGCATCGATCATGTCCCGTGCCGGGCCGTGGTCAGGCTGGAGGCCACCGAGGCCGGTCTTGATGCCGCCGTCCTCGAGGACCCTGGCCAGGCGCTGCAGCTCGCTGGTCCGCGACTCGATCAGCTTCTTGCGGTATGCGGGTCAGCTCCCTGATCTGCGCGATCTCCCCCGGCGGGATGAAGCTGCCGCGCAGCAGCCCGCATTCCAGCAGCTGCGCGCCAGCCACTCGGCGTCCTTCGCGTCTTCTCCGTCCCGGCACGTTCTTCACATGCCTGGCGCTGGCCAGCAGCATCTCCAGCTCGCCGCCGACCTCGCAGAGGGCATGGAACACCGGCTTCCAGTAAATCCCGGTGGCCTCCATCGTGACATGGGTGACGCCCTCGGCCGCCAGCCACGCGGCCATCTCACGGACACCCCGCAGAACGTCCGGTACTTACGTACCTGCTGACTGCGCTCGCCGCCCCTTTCCCCCGGGGTGCGGACCGCCACCGCGACGATCTTCTTCCCGACGTCGATCGCCGCGACACGCGGATAGACGATCTCCGCCGGCGTCTCCCTTCGCCAAGCCCTCTAGCCGGACAGGACACGCCGCCCGCGGAACCCGCAAGAAGATGAAGAGTCTGAGACTCGCGCTCTGAAGGCGGCAACCCGGGGTACCCAGCCGGGACGGGTTCCAGCGTCAATCTTTGGAACGGGCTCAACCCGCGCCAGGAACGCACGACGTCAGCGGGCGACACCCCCAGTTTCAGCCACCCGCGGGCGTCCCGCCAGGGACATGGAAACCTTTGGAGGCTGGCCGGGCCGGGCCTGGCAGCAGGAGCTTGCCGCAGGTCATCGGTTCACGGGCGCGGCGGCGGGGGTGCGGGACGGTCCGGGTTCACGCGGCGGGCTGGAGTGCCTCCTCCCCGAGCTCGCGCAGGGTGTGGCATCAGCGGCGGGTGAGCTTGCGGGCCACCGGCAAGGTGGCCAGCCCGGCGTTGCGCCGGTCGCGGGCCGCGGTGTGGTAGCGGTAGCCGGGGGCGGCCGGGCGGGCGGCGCACCTGGCTGACTCATACCGCGCCCGGCGCAGCAGCTCGGGGCCCTGGCGGGACAGGTGGCCCGCCGGGCGGCTGGAGTCGGAGGAGTACACGGTGATGTCCAGGCCGGTGTGGCGGACGGCGTC
>CABEEE010000226.1_pt1 | contig 29389 bp, 33 predicted proteins | sample 3423231 | NCBI WGS metagenome assembly CABEEE01 (sample SAMEA5534333, study PRJEB31848) | metagenome | biome: tundra; feature: field; material: soil | place: USA | collected 2013-05 | depth 0.15 m | reverse complement strand
CCGTGCAGGGCGCGGGCCAGGATGGTCTCGGCGTTGCAGGCGGCCATCCGGATGGCGTGGGTGATCAGCTTGGTCTCGGTGTCCAGCCGGACCTGGCCGGGGTTGTGCTGGGACAGCGGGATCCTGGCCGGGGTGGCCCTGGCGGCCGACTGACTTTGTCCATATCTCGCTCAGACGCTGATGTAACGCAGCTTGGGGTCGGCGAAGAATTTACGAACAATATCCGGGCACCGCCTCAGCCGTTCCAGCGCTGCGACCGCGACTGCTTTCAGCTCGTCGCGGTTCATCGGCACGACCCCGCGCTATCTTGTCATGCCTGGCGTTCTTGCTCACCCACTCGCCGGGGTTCAGCTCGGGTGAATACGGCGGGAGGAAAAACATCTCAAGCCTTCCGTCCGTGCCGGCCACGAACTCTTTTACCTTGCCCGCCTTGTGCACCGAGCTTCCATCCACTACCAGGAAGATCGGCTTGTCGAAGTCGTGCAGCAGCTTGCCCAGGAACTCCGTGAACCGATCGGCGTTCATGGACCCCTCGTGGACCTCGAAGCTGCATTCGCCGCGGGTACCTACCGCCGAGACCATCTTGACGGCATGGCGGACCGCCGGCCCGGTGACTACCGGCGTGCAGCCTGCCGGCGCCCAGGTGGTGCCTGCGTGATAGTCGGTGCGGACGGACGCCTCGTCAGCGAAAAGGACCACCCCGCCCACGGCCGCCGCCCGAGCCCTGATCGCAGGGTATTCCTCGAGCTTCCATTTCTCGACGCGCGCCGGGTCCTGCTTCCAGGCCCGGTACAGCGGCCGCTGCGGCGACATTCCCAGCTTCCCGAGAATCCGTCCCGTGGTGATCAGGGAAACGCTCTTCCCGAAGGCCCGCTTTATCATGTCCCGGATCAGCGGCCGTGACCACAGTGCCATCCCGAATCCCCGGGCCCGCGGGTCCTTGCCGTTGATCATCGCGTGCAGGCGGATCATCTCGCCGTCATCCAGTGCCGTGGGCCGCCCCGACGCGATCTTCGTGGAGATCGCGGCCAGGCCGCCCTCGCGGTATTTCGCGATCCACTCGAATACCGATGCCCGGCTCACGCCGAGGATTTCCGCGATACGCACCGCCGGTATTCTCTGCTCATGCATACGGATCGCCGTGAGCCGCTCCTCGTTGGTGGCCCTGCGTCCTTTCCTCGCCATACGCCAATTATCCCGCAGACATACGTGAGAGTCCAGAAACTTACGAACTTATTAGTATTTTCTCATAATGATGCCGCAACGACACGCAACGACACGCAACGACACGCCGGAAAACACGGAAAGAACCAGGCCGGCAGCCCCGCAACACCCCGTCAGCGAGCGACTATGTCAGGAGCCCTGGGGACCGGACGAGTACATGGCTGAAACAGTCATCTACCTCGCGACCGAACTCGGCGTGCAAGTCACCGGCAAGCTGATTGCGGAGGCAGTGATGGAGGGCCTGCTCCGGCCCGGCACACCGTTCTTCGAGGCCGCCTCGATTGTGACGTACGAGACGGCCCGCGACAAGGTGGTCAGAATGCTCGAGTCCAGCGGCCTTGGCGCACTGGTCGGTGCCGACCTGCGGGCATCTCCGCCGACGCCAGCCGACGCGAAAGCTGAGTTCTAGCCGCACCTGTCCAGTCCCTTCCACGGTGACGACGGCAAGGTGATCCAGCTCCGCTGCAGAACATGGCCCCCCTGCGCATGTTCCTCCAGGGCCTCTGCCGGAATCTGTCAGAGGCCCGCCTGTTCAGCAGCTGCCCTCACCTTCGCCCGCGCGACGTGGCAGTGCTCGTCAGCGACGGGTTGCCCTGGGATGCTGGCGTGATGTGCTTGGTCCCGCCTGGATCGTAGCCCGGCGCCATATATATGCGCCGAGAGTTCTTCTACTGGTGATTGTACAATCCGTAGACCCGGGCCCGATCAAGCATGATCAACGGTTGCAGGCATCTCCTATCACGAAACATGCCTTTTGTGACCACTCAGGTGACACACCCATCGGACACCGCACAGGCGCCTGTTCCGAATGTCGAAAGCCTCCCTCATTGTGGTGACATGGAGAATTTGCTGAGTGAGGTTGTCGCAGACACCTCAGTGTGTTTCAGCGAGAGATAGTGGCGCTGCTCTACCTAACGGCCCATACTGCTTTTGAGTCCGGAGACCTTCTGGATCAGACGACAGGCTAAAGGGGTGCACGTTGGTAATTTCTCCGCACTTGGTTCTCCGGGACCGCGGGAGACGCAGTGCCCCAGATTGCCTGCTGCCACATGATTAGCTCGATCAGTCCAGCCGCGCTCGAAGGCGGTTGCGGCTCGTCCTGGCCGCGACGGGCGGCCTCATCTTGCTACGCTTGGGCCGCGCCTCTTGCAAGAGCCAGTGCCCGCCCCTGGCGGAGCCATCGCCACGCCGCGCTCGACTGGTCAAGTGCGGATTCTGGTCCGGCAGTCGCCAGGTAAGCGCCCGAAATACATCAGACCGTTGCAACCATCCATGGAAGCGGACTAACAATGCTCGCTCTAGCCACGCATTCGAGATTCCGGCGCAAAGGACTACCCTCTGATGGTCATTTCGCGTCGAGAATCCCCTTCCGCATCGCTGGTGCCGTCTGCGTCGCCGCATGCGCATCGACGGCCGTCGCCGTCTCGACGCCCGCGGCTGCAGCCCAGGCACTTGGAACGTTCACATCCGCCCCCGCCTCCTCGCGATCCATCGTTGTCACGAACCTCAGAAGCTCCGGAGCGGATTCACTCCGGGCGGCGATTGAGGCCGCTGATGCGGGTCCCCCCGCAAACGCCACGGTCATCTACTTCTCCGTCCACGGAACCATCACCCTCGCCAGCCAGCTGCCTGCCATCTCCAGGACGGTGACAATCGACGGAAGGTCGGCGCCCACGTACGCCAGTGGCGGACCGCCGGTGGTGGAGATTGACTGCAAAGCGCACGCAGGCCTGCGATTTGCGGCAGGCTCGCGCGGGTCGCAGCTCCTGGCTCTCGCCGTTGACGACGCCACCGGCAGCGGCGTGACCCTGGACGCCAGCTCAGTCACTCTCGATGACAACTACATCGGCCTGAACCTGACTGGAGCCGCATTCGGCAACCATGGTCCCGGCGTGTACGCGTCGCCGACATCGTCGAAGAATTTCATTGGACTGAATCGCTCGGGCGCCTCCGGTGTTGTCGCGAATGTGATCTCCGCAAACAAGGGAAGCGGCATCGTGCTCCTCGGATCGTCACATAACACCGTGGTATCCAATCACATCGGGACTAATCCAGCTGGTACGTCAGCCATTGCCAACGGCGGCGACGGTATATCGATCATCGGCAAGTCAGACAGCAATGACATCGGCGGCACTGAGTTTGTCGACACCGCTACGGGCCAGGCCAATAATCCGACTGGAGACAAGGGCACGGTGACTCCTGTCTTCGTAGTTCCTCCGCTGGGCAATCTCATATCGGGCAATAGCCAGAATGGCGTTATGATCGACACGGATTCCGAGTACAACGTCTTGAACGGCAACTTCATCGGAACGACGGCCAATGGCGACGCCGCGATCGGCAATGCCGGCAACGGAGTATGGATCCACCGCGCGAACAAGAATTTGCTGGCAGGCTGTAAGTTCGTCAATAACCCGTTTGTCTACTATAACGTCGTTAGCGGTAATGGCAAAAATGGCCTGCGCATTACGGACTCGAATAATATCACGGTTCAAGGAAATTTCTTCGGCATCGGAGCCAACAATACGGCTATCGTTCGTAATCGACTAGACGGCATTCGTGTTGATGGATCTTCGGCTAATACTCAGGTGGGAGGAGTGATTCCCTTGGGAAACGTGTCCTCCGGCAACCGCCGAAACGGAATAGATGTGACGGGCACGGCGAAAGGATTCATCACCTTCAATACTTTTGGCGGCCTGCTGGCATTCAAGGGCGCTGCGCCTAACGGCAATGACGGCCTGCTTATTACCTCTACCGGGGGCGACAATCTGGCTCGAACGAATGTGTTCTCAGGAAATAGGAATAACGGTGTCGAACTGGCAGGTAATGCTTCCGGGGTGACGATCGATCCCGATATCGTCGGTCTAACGACCAACGGTGGCGCTGCGCTGCCCAATGGCGGCGATGGCCTCCTGATTGACGGTGCCGCGCACGACAATGTAATTGGCGGATCTCGGCGTTCGGTGATCCCGCAGAATACTTTTTCTGGCAATGCTAGCTATGGGCTTGCAATAGTAGGAAGAGCGCATAACAACAGGGTCTTCAGCAGCTTCATCGGAACTGGGATCCTTGGCTTGAAGCCGCTGGGCAACAAGAAGGGCGGCGTTCTGATCGGCGGTAAGGCTTACAGCAATTCTATCGGCAACGTTAGCTCGAACCCCTCTGATCTTATTAGTGGCAATACGGGAAATGGTGTGACACTGCGAGCGGATACACGGCGAAATCAAGTAATCAATAACTACATCGGTCTTGACCGAATCGGACGGCGCTTGCGGAACACCGGCCGCGCGGTCGTTAACAAGGGCCGCCATAACACGATCCGGGGTAACCGGTACCAGCCGCGCAGCACGGTTGCCTCGAACTGAGCTGGCCACCGTGCAGGTCACATGGTGCCTTCAGCCGGATCTCCAGGCACCGCGGCGCCCGCTGGGTCCTGCGGAGCCCCGTCGCCTGCATCGTCCCGTCGCACCTGGCGGCCGTCGGCGCTAGCGCGAGCAGCTCAAGGCCCTAGTCGCGGAGCGGCTGGCCGTCGAAGGTGTCCGCGCTGGCGAAGTCAGCGACCGGCCGTCGCGTCAGCCGGGTGGGCAGCGGACCGGCCGGCCAGCCGACACCGAGGTGCGCCGCGATCAGGTGCCCGGCCGGGATGCGCGGTAGCTCCTAATGCCTCGGCTTCCACCGTGATCAGCACCGTCGAGAGTTTGGTGCCCAGGCCCGCTACGTGAACGCCGAGCGATGTTCTGGACGAAGGGTAGATCCCAGCGCCGCCAGCGGCACGGCTGCCATCAGTCGGCTGGATCGTCGTCGTGATGACCGCCAGTGCGACGGTAATCACCAGGTGCACGGGAACTTGATCCAGGTGATCGGCGTAGGCGTCCGGGGCGGGTTCCTCGCCGGGCGCCTCGAAAAGCGGTGCGTGGTACTGGTACTGGCGCCGCTGGGCGCAAAGCGCGCATTGTCCAGAACTCGGTGGATCAGGTCGGACGGCACCGGGTCGGGCCGAACGAGCGCGTACTTCCCGCCCGCGTGGCTTCAGTGAGATCCACGAGCGAAGTTTCGTGCCACGGCCGGATGAGACCGGAGCGCACGGCCGGATACGTGCGCGGCGGCCGGCGCGCGATGCAGGTACACCAGAATCCGCGGGCTCGCCAGTAGTGCGGGACACGCGTCATCGCAGGCATGGTTCCGCCGCCGCGAGCACGAGATGCACTGTATTGCGCGTCACATCAGCAAGTACCGGGGCCAATGGTGAAATTCCTTTCAATCCAGGCCTATAGTGAGCATGTCTGGCGGCGCGCCGACTACGATGCGCTCTTCAGCGCGGCGCCCGAGGGTGCGCGGCGCTGCGACGCCGTTCTATCTGCACGATCGAGCCGCCCCGCGGCGGATTCGGGAGCTTATCCCGCAGGCGAGGCTCATCGTGATTGTGCGTGACCCTGTGGAGCGCGCGCATTCCTGCTGGACGCACCTGTGGTCAGCCGGGCTTGAGCCGATCAACGACGTCGTCCGCGCGTGCGCCGCCGAAGAGGAACGCGTCGCGGCAGGCTGGAACTCGTTCTGGCAGTACGTCAGCCCCGGCAAATACGGGAAGCAGCTGCAGCATCTCTACCCGCTGTTTCCCCGCGACCAGGTCTTGGTGCTGTGCTACAAGGAGATCGTCGACGCCCCGGTCGAAACGCAGTATCTGATCTGCGCGTTCCTCGAGGTTAAGCAGGGAGTTATCACCGAACTGCCGAAGGAGAACGTCACTGCTCATCTGGACCGGACGCTCACTTACCTCGCGGTGTCCCCGCGCCCTGCGGGCAGCCGCCGCCCGTGGGCCGACATCTGCCCGGGGCGCTTGGCACAGCTATCACAGACCCGCTTGAGCGCATCCTGCAGCAGAAGGCCCGGCAGCGTCAGCCGCTCACCTGGGAGCAGCGTCAGCAGCTGATCCCCTATTTCGAAGACGATATCCGGCTGCTGGAGCAGGTGACGGATTCGGATTTCAGCGACTGGGCGCAGCCGCGAGACCGGTCAGGTGGCATGGTCGGCAGTCGGCCTGCAGGCCACCGCCAGGCAAGAAACGGCATGGTCAGTCAGCAGTGACCTACGGCTGATGCCTGGCCGCGCCGACCGGAAGCGCGGCAGAACCCCGATCCGCTGGTCTGACGTTCACCGGAGTTCTGTGCGCAGCTCGTGTGCGCCGTCGGCGCGGGTCATCTCGTAGTACAGTCGGTGGCGTCCGTCCGGCAGCGTCAGGATGTCCAGGTAGCGCAGGCCGGCACTACCGAACGGGGATACAGCGAGCGGGGTGCTGCCGCGCGGCACTAGGGCTGTCGGCTCGGCGCCGGTGGCGACGCCGGTCAGCTCCTCGTAATTCTCCGCAGCGGTAGCGCGACCGTCATAGCTGGCAATGATCTTGTCGGCGAGGAAGCACACGGATGTGACCCTGGTACCCCGGGCATCCCAGAAGCCGGGCCGACCGCTCAGAGCCGTGCCATGCCAGGTCCAGTCGATTCCGTTCCGGCTGGTGGCGTAATCGGTCACCATCTGGTCCGTCTCGCCGGGATCGGCCAGCGGATGACACGAGGCCCAGAGCTGCCAGATGGAGTCGCGATACCTGATCACCGGATCCTTGACGCCGGTCTTGGCGTCGCCGGGCAGCACGACCCGGCTGTCTTGCGAATCGAACTCAGCGGGATCACCAGCTTCCATCATCTCCACTCGCCAGTGCTTGGTTCCCTTGGTCGCGCAGCTCACATACAGCCGCCAGGTGCCGTCCGGCGTGCGGACGAGGGCCGGTCGCTCCAGCGAAGGGGTGCCAAATTCGTCATTGCGGAGTGTCAGAATCGTCTCGAAGTTCTCTCCGTCATCAGATCTGGCCACCGCCACGGCATAGCCACGCCCCCGGCCTAGCGGTCGGCGGAGCCGGTAAGCAAGGTAGACCTGACCATTCACAAACGCTGCACTCGGCGCGCCGGCCCAGTAGCCCGGGCCGCTGGCCGGCGGCGGGACTGCGACCACGGAGCGGCCCGGCTCCGGCAGGAATACATCCAACGCGGTATCCACTTCACCAAGATGCATATATGGATAATAGGCAATTCTAGGCCACGCTGCGTCCGGAGGGCTGCGGCACGCGTGGCTTCCGCTTAGGGTGGGTCAGATGGCAGTCGGCCGAACGTCGGGATACCGGCTATCGGCAGATAAGCGCGACTGCGTCCGCCGAGGCGCGGACCCTGAGCGCACATGCCGAAGGCGTGTCTCGCAGTACCAGCGCCGCTCGTCATTTCACGCGGTATGCTTGGTATAGTTTGCAGAGAGGACTAACACCAGGAGGACAGATGATTGACGCCCGAGCTATCAGCCAGGAGCTACAGGAACAGGTTCTGGGCCAGGTCCGCAAAGGCCAGGACTCCGTGACCAGCGCCGTAAGAACGTGGGCGGAGGCGGTTCAGACGGTCAGGCCGCAGATTCCCGGCCTGAGGGCCCCGACGGTCCGCCTGCCCGTAGTGGCGGACATACTGCCCAGTCCGTTGGCGCTGATATCAGGTGCTTTCGACTTGGCCGAGCAGCTGCTGGCGGCTCAGCGCGCGCTGGTCGAACAGCTGGTTGACGAGCTGACCGAGCAGACCGTGCCACCGGCCGAGCCAATCCTGATCGCCTCGGCAGCTGTCGCGGTTGAGTTCGAGCCCGAGGAGAAGGTCGCCGAACCGCAGCCGCCGGCAGCCGTCCGCGCAGTTGCGCCGGAGCCTGCTGCGGCGCCCGAGCCGGCATCCGTCAGGGAGCCCGCCGCAGTCAGGGAGCCCGCCGCAGTCAGGGAGCCCGCCGCAGTCAGGGAGCCCGCCGCAGTCAGGGAGCCCGCCGCAGTCAGGGAGCCGGCCGTCAAGCAGAGTGCTGCTGCAGGGAAGCCCGCTACCGCCCGCAAGCCAACAGCAGCGCGCAAGCCCGCGACTGCAAAGAACGGCACCGGGACCACTGCAAAGAACGGCACCGGGACCACCGAAACCGGTCCAGCGGCGAAAGAGGCCTGAACGATAAGTCGGGATGAACGTCCCTGCGTGCCTGCTCAGCCGAGCAGGCACGCACGTTCATGATCACGGATGATCGTCGGCGACAATCGCTGATAATTATCCGTGATCATGCAGCGCGGCGGCGGCGGCGAGACGGCGAGCTGCCGTCATCGGGCCCGGCACCCGGGAGTACTGTGCAACGGCAACTTCATCAGTTTCCGGGCTGAACATCCCAGAACAACGTCATGCCTTGCGATTCCCGATTACGATACGTCAGCGTGAATGAGCCGAGCCAGGACGCGGAGCCGCTGCCCCGCCGTGAGCAGCAGCTCCCCAGCCGGGAGCCGAGCGAGCGGCATGATTCCAGGCCGCTCGACGGGGATCCGATGTCGGGCCTGGACGGCCCGCCTGCCCAGTCTGGCGCGACCGATCAGCCGGGCGATCTGTTTCGGCCCAGGAGACCCTCGGCAGACCGGGGGCAGGAACCCGAGTTCAGCGAGCCCCTGCCGCACCGCGGCGGGGCATATCCGCATCCCGGGCAGACGCCGCAAGATGGCGAGCCCTTGCCCCAGCGCGGGGAGGCCATGCCCCAGCGCGGGGAAGCACTCCCGAGCCGCGGCGACGCCCTGCCCCAGCGCGGGCAGCCGCCGCAACCCGGCGACCTGCTGCCCCGGCGGACCTCACGCACTAGGCCGGGTGGTCGCCATCGCAGTCCGCACCGGCTTACTGTCGCCTCGGACGCACCATCGCTGGTGCTGGCCGTGCCTGGCGCTGCTACGCCAGCCACAGCCGAGCTGGCGGACGAGATCGCCAGTGCCACTCAGCTTTCCTGTCCGGGCGTGGACGTCCGCATCGGCTTCCTGGCCGGTGACACGGAGCCGCTTGACGATGCACTGAGATTCCCGGACGCCCCCGCCGGGCAGCTAGACCTGCGGGCGGTCGTGGTTCCGCTGCTGGCAGGTCCGAACCCCTCGGTGGACGCCGAACTCGCCGACGCGGCCGGCCGGGCCGCGGAGCCCGTCATGCTCGCCGCGCATCTCGGCCCGCACCCGCTGCTCGCCGAGGCACTGCATGCCCGCCTTGCCGACGCGGGACTGGCACGCGCCGGGCGCGCGCGCGGGCTCAGCATCGTGACCGGCGTGAACGGAGTCCTCGTGCTCGCCGATCGCGGGGATGAGGCGATCCAGGCGGCGGGGGTAGTCGCGGTCCTGCTGGCGGCCCGGCTTGCCGTGCCTGCCGTGCCTGCTTCCCTGGGCGACACCGCAAGCGTGAACAGCGCACTCGTGCGGCTTCGCGAGGCCGGCGCCTCCCGCCCTGCCCTCTCGCCGTGCGTCATAGGCCCGGAGACACCGCCGGACGAAATCGAGGCCATCCGGGCAATGCTCGGCGCGCCGAGCGCGCCGCCGCTCGGTTCCCACCCCGCGATCGCGCAGCTGGTTGCGATCCGCTACGGCGCCGCGCTGGCGCGACTGGCCATGGCGGGCTCGGCAGGCTAGCCGGAAACCTCGGGCTGGAGCAACGCAGCTCGCCCGATCACGATTCCGGCAGCACGTAGCGGATGCTCTCGTCGGCGGCCCGGTAGATCCCGGGCCCCGCCGGATTGCGCATCTCCTCGGCGAGGTGGCCGAGCAGCCCGGCGGCGCGGGCGAGCAGCGCGAATCCCCGCAGCATGTCCGCGTCGAAACCGAGATCAGCCAGCGCCGCTCCGCAGACCCCGGCTCCGTTGAGCGGCAGTGTCTTGCCGATGACGGCGCTGTGCGTCCTGCCGATAGCCTCGAAGAGCTTCAGGTGCGGCCCCTTGAGCCCTTCCTCGGCCGCGATGCGCAGCAGTGCGGGCGTGCGGGGATCGCCGGTCTTGTGCACAGGGTGACCAAGTCCGGGCACCAGCTGCCCGGCCTCCCGCCGCTCCCAGACCGCCGTGATCGCCAGCGCATCCCAGCCGGCGTCGTCCTGCGGCAGCGCGTCGCCATGCGCGGCAAGCGCGGCGGCAAGGAACCTGCCGCAGTCCTCCGTCACCCCTAGGAAGCGGGAGCCGCCGCCGAGCAGGCCCGCTGCCAGCGCGCCCTGCAGCGACTCGGGCGCCCCGGTGAGGGTAAGCCTGGCGGCAATCGCGGACGGCGTGAATCCGTGATCAGCGAGCGCCACCAGCGCGGCTTCGAAAACGCGCAGCTCGCCGGGCGCCGGCCGGTGCAGCGCAACCAGCCAGAAGGCCAGCTCTCCGAAGCTGACCTGGCCCATCAGCTCGCTGGCCAGGTCGTGCCCCAGCAGGGTGATGGACGTCGCGTCCGAGACGCCGATCGAGGTGGGATAGTCAGTCATGGAATGTCCTCCACGGGAAGTCGGGAAGCGGCAATGCCGGCGCCTTCGCAGTCATACTCCCCCCGCTGATGCCCGGCCGGCAGCCGGTGCTTGGCAACCCGCGCCATGGGTGTGCGCGGCAGATCGCCGATGGCCTGCCTGCCGGGTGCTGCTCAAGCGCCTCCTCGACCTCCAGCGGCGACAGGTTCTCGCCCCGCTGCCGCAGCACCTCCTTCTTCCGGCCGGCGAACGTGTAGGTACCGTCGGTGCCGACGGTGACCAGATCGCCGGTATGCAGCCAGCCATCGACGATCGTGGCAGCTGTCACCTCGGGCATCCCCCAGTAGCCGGGGGTGACGGCCGGGTTGCGCAGCAGCAGCTCGCCGGTCGCGCCGGGACCCAGGTCCGCACCGGTGCGCCACCACGCGTGCCTCGTTGATAGTCCCGAGGGTCGGGTGCTGCCGGACCGAGCCCAGAGTTCCGAACGGCCGGTCACCGCGGGCCCAGATCAGCCCGTACGGCGATTCCGACATGGCGTAGCCGACCACGATGCGCAGCCCGAACCTGGCCTCGATCTCCTCCTGCCTGCCTCCCCCCGGAGCGGGCCCGGTATAGCAGAGCCGCAGCGGGGTGTCGGCGTCATCGGGCCGCGGCGGCTGGCGCATGAGGATCTCCAGCATCGCGCCGATCGCGTTGAACTCGGTGGCCCCGTGTCTGCGTGCCGCGTCCAGGAATCCGCCGGCCGAGAACCGCGGCAGCAGCACCAGGCCGGCTCCGCAGGCCAGTGAGCCCATGACCGTACGCCGGGGCGTTGATATGGAAGAACGGCAGCGACGTGCTGGCGTCGGGCAGCCTTGCCGATCCTGATGCCGGCCCCGCGGCTGGCACGCTGACCGGCGCACCGACCGCCGCCCTGGACGGCGCCCTCCAGCCGGGCACGAGCGATCCGACGTCCGGCACGCCAAGCTCCGGTGCGGCGGCGGCCGAGGTGGACGCCGCGGCCAGCTCGCTGAGGCCCGCGTCGGTGATCAGCGGCCGCGGCCGGGTCTGGGCGACCAGCCCGGCCAGTTCCGCCGGGGCGCTGCGCGGATTGACCGGCACGGTCACTGCCCCGATAGACGCGAGCGCCAGCCAGCACAGCAGGTAGGGCGGGTTAGTTCGGGCCGTCACCACGACCAGGTCGCCGTGGCCGATCCCGGCGTCCCGCAGGGCCGCGGCGGTGACGCCAGCCGCGGCTGCCGCACCGGTGAAGCTCAGGGTGCCCGCATCTGCCCGCAGCCAGATGCCGCCGGGATCGCGGTCCGCCGCAGCGGTCAGCAGCGCGGGAATGGTACCCGGATAGCGAGCGGCCCCGGTCATGGACCCGACGATACGTCCGTGCCCGTTGCCGTGCCCCTCTCCGTCTCCGCATCCGTTGCCGGGTCTGGTGGCGCGGCGGTGGGCGGCAGCCCGCGAGCGAGGACCAGCATCAGGTCGTCGAGCACGTCGTCAGGGACCCTGCCGCCGGCCGTCCACTCGGCCCACCTCATGCCGACGAAATGGCCGAGCCCGGTGTACACGTAGGCGATCAGCTCCGGGTCATACCGTGCGTCGACCTCGCCGGCCAGCTGGGCGGCGCGGACGCCGCGGGCGTAGCCGCGCGCCAGCCGCTCGTAGTACTCGCGAAACTCCCCTGGCGCCAGGAACTCGGCCTCTCGAACAATCCGGTAGATCCACGGCCGCTGCGACATGAGGTCGAAATAGGCACGGAACGCGGCTCGCTCCCGGCCGCGCTGGTTGTCGGCCTCGGCCAGCGCCGCCCGCATCGCCGTCCTCAGGTCGGCGTTGATCTGCCGGATGACCGCGGCGAAGATCTCCGCCTTCGAGCTGAAGTGCGCGTAGAAGCTGCCGGTGGCCATGCCCGCCCTGGCGCAGATGCCGGCAACGGTGGTGTGCCGGTAGCTGAGCTCGCCGAACAGCTGCTCGGCGGCACGCAGCAGCCGCTGCGCGGGCGGCCGTTCGTCGCCCGTCGCGGGCTTGCGGCTGGTCACCAGGCTCACCGCCCATTACCCCTATACAGCGAAACGGGCCTCCGGTGCCGGTCGGGCCGGCCACCCGGTGCCGTCCGAGCGCACCGGCCGCCCGCAGTGCGGGCGGCCGGCACCCTCGTGGTGATCAGGGCGACGGTATCCCGCTCGCTGGCGCCACGGGCGGTGACGCCGCAGTGCTGAACCCGCCAGCGGGAGTGTCATCGGTGACCAGGACCGGGCCGATCGGGGACAGCACCCCGTTGTTGATCGTGGCCATGTAAGCGCCAGTGATCCCGTTGTGATCGGACGCCGAGTAGGCGTAGGGTGCGACGGCCGGACCCTGCGGCAGCCCGCCGTTAATGGCGTTCACCAGATCCTGCCGGGTCGGGTTGTGCCCCGCCTTGAGCATCGCCTGGACCAAGGTGTAGCCGGCGGCCATGCCGTAGGCCACGTTGAAGTCCATCGGCACCTTCGGCAGGTATTGCAGGTGGATCTTGCCGAACAGCTGGATCCAGCTGTTGCTCGCGTCGCCCAGCGACGGCAGGTATCCGTCGGTGATGATCCCATGGATCAGCGCACTGCCGGACACGGTGTGACCGCCCTGCTTAGCGAACGCCTCGAGCAGGCCGGCCAGGGTGATCGGGTCCGAGCCGACGCTGCTGACGACCAGCTGCTGGGGGGTGTAGCTGACCCCGAGCATGTTCAGCTTCAGCAGCGCGGTGAAGTCGGGCACCGAGAACGAGACCACGACCTGGGCACCGGCTGCCTTCAGCGCGGCGACCTGGGGGCCGATCTTGGTGTTGGTCGGGGCATAAGCCTGCTGCGACACGATCTGTTTCGCCGGTATCTCGTCCTTCAGTCCTTTGACGCCATCCTGGCCGAACTCGTCGTCCTGGTAGAAGAAGCCAATCTTCTTGCCCTGGAAGTGCTGCTCGATGTAGTGACCAAGGAGCTTGCCCTCGCGCACGTAGTCAAGCTGCCAGCCGAACGTGTACGGCCAGGTCGACGGCGCATTCCAGCACTCGCAGCCGGAGGCGACGAACACGTCAGGCACCTTCGATTGGTTCAGGAACGGCGCGACTGCCAGGTGGGTTGGCGTTCCGAGACCGTTGAAGATCGCGTAGACGTTGTCCTGCAGCACGAGCTGGTGCACCACGCTCGAGGTCGTGGCCGGGTTGTACTGGTCATTGAGGAACTTGTAGACGATCTTGCGACCGTAAATGCCGCCGTGGGCGTTGACGTACTGGAAGTAGGCACTGGACGCCGGGGCGATCTCGTCGTAGCCGGGCGCGGCGATACCGGTCAGCGGCTGATGGCTGCCGATCGTAATCGTTGTCGCCGTGATGCCCGGTGCCGAGGCAGTGCGGGCAGAGCTCGACGAGCTGCCCGATGACGGGGTTCCGCTGGAACCGCAGGCGGCGGCCACCATCGCAACGGCGGCGATCCCTGCCACGGCGGCCAGATTCAGCCGATGTGATCTCTTCATGTCGTGCCTTCCTCCTGGTGTTCACTGGCCGGCGCGTGCCGGCGCAAGGCGTTCAAGGGGGCCACCGCGACCGGTGCCGCGGTCCCGAGCAGCCGGCCCAGCGCGCCCTGGATGCCCGCCGGGAACGCCAGCATGACGGCGATCAGGACCAGCCCGTACGCGGCGATGGGCACGCTCGCACTCGCTCCGCTGGACAGGCCGTGACTGGCGCCCAGATTGACTAGATAGCCCTGGGCAAGAACGAAGATGAGGCTTCCCCACAGCGCACCGAGCAGAGTGCCGAGGCCGCCCAGGACAGCAGCGGTGAGCAGTCCGATCGACAGGGCCAGGGTGAATTCGCCTGGCGTCGCGCTCGCCGCCCAGATGGCGAGCAGCGAGCCGCCAAGGCCCGCGCAGGCCGCGCTGACGATGAACGCGAGGATCTGCAGCCTGGCCACGTTCAGTCCGGCCAGTGCGGCGGCCACCTCGTCGTCGCGCAGCGCACGCCAGCTGCGGCCAACCCTGCTGCGGGCGAGATTGGCCAGCAGGACAAGCGCGATCAGGGCGGCGGCGCACGCCAGCCAGGCCAGCCAGCGGGTCAGCGGGAACGTCGGGCCGAGGAAGCCCGGCACGGCGACGTTGAGGGCCAGCCCCTGATCACCGCCGAAGACACCCTGGAACTTGTCCGCCACCGATGGCAGCGCCACCGCGAGCATCAGGGTCGCGCCGGCTAGATAAGGACCGCGGAGCCGGGCGGCGGCGATGCCGAAGAGCCCTCCGGCCGCCGCTGCGATGACGGCGCTGGCAACAAGGATCAGCTCAATCGGCCAGCCGAGGTGCAGCAGCAGCAAGGCGCCCACGTAAGCGCCGATCGCCATGAAGGCGCCGTTGCCGATCGAGATCTGCCCGCTCAGTCCGATCAGCACGGTCAGCCCGGCCACGGCGACGACGTATGCGGCGATCTCGGTGATCTGGTAGTCGCGATAGGCGTCGAGCTGCACCGTCAGGATGAGCAGGACAACCGCGACGAGCAGCGCTGCCCCGAGATGCCTGGCGAGAGTCATGATCACACCTGCCGGGTCGCGGCTGGAGAGAACAGGCCGGCGGGCCGCACCATGAGCACGAGCAGCAGGGCGCCGAGGCCGAAGAGTTCCACCAGGTCGCTGCCGAGGTATCCGCCCGCGTAGCTCAGCACCACGCCCAGGGTGAGACCGCCCACGACAGCCCCGAGCGGGCTTTCCAGGCCGCCGATCACGGCCGCGGTAAAGCCCAGCACGAAGATCGCGTCCATGCTGTTGGGGTAGAGGAATGTCGAGGGTGTCACCAGCATGCCGGCCAGCGCGCCGATCAGGCCGGCCAGCGCCCAGCCGAGCGTCAGCACCCGGCCGACCCGGACCCCCATCAGCCGGGCAATGCCGGGGTTGAAGGCGGTGGCCCGCAGCCGCAGCCCCACCCTGGTGAACCCGAACGTCAGCGCGAGCGCGACCGCAGCGGCGAGCACGGCGCCAGCGGTGAAGACGTCGTTCCAGGAGATGCCCAGCGCCACCGAGCCGATGCTCAGCCCGTTGATGGAGAAGGCAGGCGGAAAGGACCGGTACTGGCCGCCGAAGATGATGCCGGCCAGGCCCTCGATGAAGATGAGCAGGCCGATCGACACGATGACCGCGTTCAGCGGCGGCTTGCCGGCCACCGGCCGGACAACTACCCGCTCCAGCACCGCGCCGAGGACCAGCCCGGCCGCGAGCGCGGCGGCGAACCCCGCCCAGTAATTGCCCGTGCGCTGGATCACGATCAGTGCTATGTAGGCGGTGAACATGGCCATCCCGCCCTGGGCATAGTTGAGGATCCGCGTTCCGCGCCAGATCAGCACCAGCGACAGCGCGATCGCCGCGTAGATCATCCCGGCACTGATGCCCCCGAGCGTGAATTCCAGGAACTCCTGCATCTCCCGCCTTCCTAGAAGCCCAGATAGTGACGGCGCAGCGAGTCGTCAGCCGCCAGGTCGGCGGCCTCGGCCTCGGCGACGATCTTGCCGAGGTTCAGCACGACTCCCTTATCGGCGATGGCCAGGGCACTGCGGGCGTTCTGCTCGACCAGCAGCACGGTCAGGCCGCCGTCGTCGCGCAGCTGCCGGATCAGCTCCATGACCTGGGCGACAATTTTCGGCGCCAGGCCCAGCGACGGCTCGTCCAGCAGCAGCACCCGCGGACCGGTCATCAGCGCCCTGGCGATGACCAGGATCTGCCGCTCGCCGCCCGACAGCGTCGCGGCGGCGGCGCGCCTGCGCTCGGCGAGGACGGGGAACCGCTGGTAGGCGTCGGCCAGGGCCGCCTTGCCGTCCCGGCTGTCGCGCAGCAGGCCACCGAGACGGAGATTCTCCTCGACGGTGAGCTCGGTGATGACCCCCTGACCCTCGGGGACATGGGCGACGCCGGCCCGGGCGATTTCCTCGGGGCGTCCGCTGGCCAGGCTGAGCCCGTCCAGCAGGATGCGTCCGCGGCGCGGCCGGATGAATCCGCCGATGGTGCGCAGCAGCGTGGTCTTTCCCGCCCCGTTGGCGCCGAGCACCGCGGTGATCGTCCCGGCAGCCGCCGAGATCGATACGCCGTCGAGGACGCGAACCGCACCGTACCCGGCAACGACATCCTCGGTGGCCAGCGCGGCTGCCTTAGCCATCGGCCGCCGCCTCGCCGCCCAGGTTCCCCGCCGCCTGGCTGCGCTGCTCCCCCGGCAGCTCGGCGCCCAGGTAGGCCGCCGTGACGGCCGGATCGGACTGCACCTGCTCCGGCGAGCCTGCCGCGATGACCTTGCCGAAATCGAGGACGAAGATCGTGTCGCAGACCGACATCATCAGGTCCATCCGGTGCTCGATGACTACCACGGCGGTGTCCTCGGCGAGCTTGGAGATCAGGTCGCCCAGCTCGGGCAGCTCGGCTTCGGACAGGCCGCTGGCCGGCTCGTCCAGCAGCAGCAGGCGCGGCTGCGCCACCAGCGCGCGGGCCAGCGCCACCCGCTTGCGTGGGCCATGCGCGAGCGCATCCGGCATGCTGTCAGCCAGATCGGCGACGGCGACCCGGTCAAGCGCCTGCAAAGCCAGCCCGCGCAGCCACCGCTCGTCGGAGTCTGACCGCGGCAGCCCAAGCAACGCGGACCAGAAGCCGGCCCTGGCAAGCGGAGTCGCCCCGACCATCACGTTCTCCAGGACCGACAAGGCCCGGAACAGGCCGGCTCCCTGCAGGGTCCGGGCGATGCCGAGGCCCGCCAGCCGGTGCGGCCGGAGCCGGGTAAGGTCACGGCCAGCAAAGTGAATGGTGCCGGTATCGGGCCGGACAAACCCGCACAGCACGTTAAGAAGCGTGGTCTTGCCTGCTCCGTTCGGACCGATGATTCCGGTGACCTGACGCGGCGCGGCTGTCAACGATACGTCGTCAAGCGCGGTGAGGCCGCCGAACCGCACGGTGATTCCCCGGACTTGCAATGAACCGTCATTCACCGGCCTAGTCCTTGCTCCGAGAGCACGCGATGGCTTGCCGTGAACACAGATTCATCGGGTGCTTGCCGCTGCGCAACCCTTGATCCGAATCTTGGCCAAACCGAGACCAGCGGGATTCTGCGGCCCTTTGCCGGGAAATCGTGCTATCGGCCAGCTGGCGGGCGCAGCGCGCATCGCTGAGGCTTAGCCTCTTCCCTGGTGGCGGCGCACCAGTTCGGTCAGCGCCGCCAGCTCGGCGGCGGGCGCGGCACGGCCCTGGCGGGTGATGCGCACCCAGGTTCTCGGGCGGCGGCCCTCCCAGCCCTTGTCGACGTGGATCAGGCCGGCCTTCTCGAGCACCGTCAGGTGCCGGTTCAAGTTACCGGCCGTCAGGTCCAGCATGCTGCGCAGGTAACCGAATTCGACGCGCTGCGCTTCCGCGGCGATGGTCAGGATGCCGAGCCGGTGCCGCTGGTGCACCGTTTCGTCGATGCCATTCGTCGGGTGCGGCTCGCTGACCTGGTCCGCGCTGACGCGCTCCGGCGGGCGGTCCGTCGCCCCGCTCATGCGGCTTTCCGATGCCGCCGCTGCACCGCGAACGCACCGGCACCCGCGGCCAGCAGCACCAGCGCGGGCAGCAGCGTCGCCAGCAAGCCGACAAGCAGCGCGGCCAGCGGGAACCAGCAGGCATGCCGGGCCGTGCGGGCCTGGCGGCGCAGCTGCTTCATCTCGCCGAGCAGTTCCGCTCCGTCGCCCAGCCGCTCCGCCTGCTCGTCGTCGCCCATCGCGGCCTCCCGCGTGCGCGCCCCATGCCGGTCATTGCCTTGCTGGATGTCGCGCATATGCCGGTCAAGCTTGTCGAATCGCTCGGCCCAGATCTGCCGATGCTCGTCAAGCCACCCCGCGGCCATGTCCAGTGCCTGCGGCTCGAGGCAGCACGGGCGGACTGGGCCCGCCGAGCGCGTGAAATGAGCCCGCACCGTTCGAGCACCTTCAGGTGCTTGGAGATCGCCGGCAGCGTCATATCGAACGGCTCGGCCAGCTCGTTCACCGTGGCGTCCCCGGCTGCGAGCCTCGCCTGGATCGCCCGCCTGGTCGGGTCTGCCAGCGCGGCGAATGTGGCATCGAGGCGATCGCTGGCCACGGTCATGGCGACCGCTTCAGCTGCCCGGCGAGCAGCGGCACTCCGTCACCACAGTGCGGCATCTTGACGGGCGACGCGGTCAGCCACCCGGTTGAAGTTCCCGCGTGCACCGAGAAGCCTGACCATGACCTGGGCACGGGAGTAGCGGAAGGGCATCACCAGATACGCTGCCACGTGGCGCATTTTCCAGCCCACTGACAGGCTGGCCGCCGCCCACTGCTCGGGCGTCGGGACCGCGAGGGCCTCGGCCACGCTGCGGCGCGCGCCGGCAAGAAGACCTCGGCTGTCCACTCGGCCAGCTTTGCCATTGGGTTAGTTAACTTGTCGCTCAAGTACGGCAATGAACCCGCGCGGCTCAGCCGCGCGCAGGCCTGCAGGGAAGCCGCGAAATCACGTGCAGGCGGTAGAGTTATTGCTCACAGCATCTGATCGACTACGATCTGTCGTTTGGCCGGAGGTTCGATGGTGAGCGACGGGATGGCCAGCGCCGTTCTCGACGCGTTGCCGGACGCGACCGCGGTGCTGGACAGGTCGGGTTCGATCGTGGCGGTTAACCGCACCTGGCGGACGTTCGCCCTGGACAACGGGGGTCGCCCCGACACCACTGGCGTCGGAGTGAACTACCTGGACCTGTGCGCCCGGTCTGCCGACATCGGCTGCAACGACGCGAGCGTGGCCGCCGCCGGCCTGCGTGCCGTGCTGGCCGGCGAGAAGGCTCAGAGCGAGCTCGAGTACCCGTGCCCGTCCCCGGCCGCCAATCGCTGGTTCCTGCTGCGGATCACCCCGCTAGCCGGAACAGCGGCCGGCGCGGTCACATCTCATGTCAACATCACCCGGCGCAAACTGGCCGAGCAGGCCCTGGCTCACGAGGCCGCGCACGACTCGCTGACCGGCCTGGCGAACCGTGACTTGTTCACCGGCCGGCTGACGACCGCGCTGACCCGCCCCAGCGAGCGGCCTGGCGGCGGTGACGTCGGCGTGCTGTATCTCGACCTGGATGAGTTCAAGCAGGTCAATGACAGGTACGGCCATGAAGCGGGCGACGAGGTACTGCTCACCATTGCCCACCGGCTCCGCGGCCAGGTCCGGCCCCAGGACACCGTCGCCCGGCTCGGCGGCGACGAATTCGCCGTCACCGCGCCGCGGATCACCGCCGACGGGCTGGCCGGGCTGGCTACGCGTATCAGCCGCGCACTCGCCGAACCGCACACCGTGCACGGGCAGGACGTCCGGGTCCTGGCCAGCGTCGGCGCCTACCTGACCTCCCCCGGCGACGCGGCCGACCACGCGCTGCGGCAGGCCGACCAGGCCATGTACGCCGTTAAGCACGCCCGCGCGGCTCAGCGCACCGCGCTCTAGTCCCAGGGCAGCGCTCTCTAGGGCCAGGCACCGATCTATGAGCCCCGGACACGACGAGGATCAGCACGCAAGGCACTTCCCGACTGCGTTTGCTAACTGCTAGTAGCCGTATGGACTCATTTCGTGATCCGGGGGAAGATTACCTAGGCAAGGCGAGCCTGCGCGGGGGGCGCACGTGATCGGGGGGCTATGGCGAGCGACCAGCAGCAAGCAGCGCCGGCAGCTCATGAAAGTGTTACGCAGCGGCTGGCCAAGAATCCGATAACGGGCTTTGTTCCGTGGATCCTGTTCTGGGTCATCGGCGGGCCGTCCACCTGGGAGACGGCGGCAATCGCGGCGCTCCTGGCCGCGGTACTCGTGATGCTGCTTAGCCTGGAGCCGGACGGCCTGTTCGAATGGGCCGCCGGATCGGGCGGATCGGGCGGGGCGGCGCGGCGGCGCCGAGGGCTCGAGCTCAGCCGGCTCAAGCTTCTCGATGTGGCGACCGTGCTGTTCTTCGCGGCCTTCGTCGTGGCCGCGCTCGTGACCAGCCGCCACGACGTGACCGAGCTGGACGAGTACTCCCAGGCCATCTCCAGCGGCGCGCTCGGGCTCATCGCACTGGGCTCGATCGTGTTCCGGCACCCCTTCACCACCGACTACGCGAAGGAGTCGGCGCCACCGCAGGTGTGGCACACCGCCGCGTTCAAGCGGATCAACATCGTCCTCTCGTCCATCTGGGCAGCGGTCTTCCTGCTCTGCGCGGTCCTTGGCGTGCTCTCCGTCCACGCCCCGACCAAGGGGCGCGGGACTGGCTGAACTGGTACCTGCCGATCGTGCTGATCTTCATCGGGTTCCACCTGAACACTTGGTACCCGAACCAGGTCAGAGCCCGGCTGAAGGCGGGTGAGGGCGATGCGTGAGACGAGGCCGCACGCCGTCGACATGGCCACTCACCCGTACCTGTCGGGGCGGTTCGCCCCTGTCGGCCGCGAGCGCGACGCCGACGATCTGCAGGTGGACGGAAGCCTTCCCGACGACATCGAGGGCGTTTTCGTGCGCAACGGCCCCAACCCGAAGTTCCCGCCGCTCGGCAGCTACATGTACCCGATGGAAGGCGACGGGATGATCCACGCCGTGTGGATCCGGGCGGGAAAGGCCAGGTACCGCAACCGGTGGGTGCGCACCAGCGGGCTCAAGGCCGAGGAGCGCGCCGGCCGCGCCCTGTACGGCGGCATCATGACACCGGCTTTCGTCGACCAGGGCCTCCTCGGGCCCGACCCCGATCCCGGCTGGCCCGCCAAGCTCGACGCCTTCATCAACGTCGTCCGGCACGCCGGGCGATACCTCGCGCTGGAGGAAGGACTGCCGCCCTACGAGGTGAGCCCGGAACTCGAGACGATCGGCCGGTTCGACTTCGGCGGCGGGCTTCCTCTCGGGATCTGCGCCCATCCCCGGCTCGATCCGGCTACCGGCGAGATGGTGGTTTTCCGCTACGACGTGGCAGCGCCGTACCTGACCTGGGCTGCTGTTGGCCCGGACGGCTCGGTCACTCAGCCGCCGACCGAGATCCCCGGCGTTGACAAGGCCTTCATGATCCACGATTTCGCGATCACCCAGCACTACGCGGTGTTTGTCATCGGTCCCGCTGTCCTCGACGTCGATGCGATGCTGGCCGGCGGCAACGTGCTGAGCTGGCAGCCTCAGCTTGGCACCCGCATCGTGCTGGTGCCTCGCGCCGAGGGCGCGGGCGCGCCTGCGACGGTGGAAATCGAGCCGTTCTGGGCCGAAGATCAGCGGCGGGTTCTCCCGGCTCACGGTGGATCCGGCCCGCGGCACCGCCGAGCTGACCCACATCGGCACCGACAAGACCGAATTCCCTCGCATCGACGACCGGCTGACCGGGCGACGGCATCAGTATCTGACCGTGAGCGGGAAATCCGGTGCACACGACCTTGTCCCCGGCGAGCACGACCGGCTGGTGCGCTACAACATGGCCACGGGCGGGAGCGTCCGCTACGACACCGATGCCTCCATCGGCGAGGTGGCATTCGCGCCGCGCAGCGGCGCGACCGAGGAACTCGACGGCTACTACCTGACGTTCGCCCGGTCCATCGCCGACGACCGCTCCTGGCTCTACGTGTGGGACGCCGATGACTTCCCTGGGCCGCCCAGAGCCAGGGTGCTGATCCCTGCCCCGATCCCCAACGGCTTGCACGCCAACTGGTTTTCGCTCAGGCAGTAACCGCACCCCGGCTCCGGCTCCGCGCTACGGGTGAGTCGTTCGACGGCGCGGCTTAGAAGCTGACCTTGTGCCAGTGGACGCCGGCGTCCGATGTCCGCAGCAGGCCGCCGAGCCGGGGTGTCCCGCCTACCACGACCCAGCCCACCGTCCGGCTGACATAAGACAGCGAGCTTGCGGGGAAGCCGCCACCGGTCTCCGACGCAGGCAAATTCTCTTCAGTCCAGGACGTTCCGTCATTGGCCGACCGAGCGAGATCGGCCAGGTTGTCGAAGGAGGCATGGGGTAACCACGTTGGCGCGGCCATCCGGCACCGCGAACCCGTACGGGGCGCCACCGACGGCTGACTTCCCGGTCAGATGCACGGTCGTGCCACCATCCGCCGAAATCAGCACCCTAATCCCCGAGCTGCCCTCGTTGCCAGGACCCACGCACAGGAACACGACGTCAGACGTGCTGGCCGCCGCGATGTACCACAGTCCGAAGTTAGTCCCCGTGCAATGGAACGCGGATCTGTGCCAGTGCGCGCCCGTTGGCAGTCGACCATAGATGCGCGCCGTGGCCAAACCAGACCGCCCGGCCGAACACCGCCAGACCGTCCCCTGCGGGGTTGGGGTCGCTTGTGATGTGGCCGGCGCGGGTCCATGCGTCCCGGCCCACCGGGCTGCGGAACAGCTCCCAGGGGCTGTCCGTCGCCGGATCCGGCTCCACAACGGCATACACGGTCCCCGCCGAGTCAGCCATCTGGACGACGGCCCCGGGCAGGGAGAGCTTGCGCCAGCGCGCGCCGCCGTCGTGAGTTGACCACAGCCCCGGACCGTACAGCCATCCGTCCAGCCCGTTCGCGACCTGCACGCTGCTCACTGCCTTGCCCAGGCTGACTTTGGGCGTCTCGACGAAGCGCCAGCTCGCGCCGCCATTGACCGTGGCCACCAGCCGGGACGCGCAGGGCCTGATCGCCGCGCAGCTCACCCCGCCCAGAACAAGGCCCGAGGTGGCAGACATGAAGCTCGCCGCTGCCGCCTGGAAACCCGCACCTACAGCTGCCGCTGAACCCGGCTTCCGCCCGCACGCGGTCGAAGCTGCCGTCAGGGGTGCTCGAGTCGGCGGTGAACTGAACGCGCATGAAGAACCGGCCGGTTGCCGGGGTCGCCGTACTGCTGACTTTCCACGATGTTGGCACCGCGGCGGCCAGCAGGCCGGACACCGCGGCGACGATACCGGGCCGGTCAGGGCAGGGTGAGGACATACTCCGCCACGGGCAATTCTCCAGCTCGGGTCGTTGCTCGGATCCGACCCTCACGAGTATGCGTTCTCGCCGCTGCGGACGATCCGCCAGCCGGGAGCGGGCCAGCCCCGGGCACCCTTTGGACCCGGCGGCGTGGCACGCTCCATACTGCTGCTGTGACGTCCGGCGAGGAAGACACCTTCGAGCTGGGGACCGACGGGCCGAAGACCATCCTTGTCGGCGTCGACGGTTCCACTACCTCGCTGCGAGCCGCCTGGTACGCGGCCGGAATGGCACGCCGGCAGGGATCCTGCATCGTCGCGGTCTACGTAGGGTCCATGTCGTCGCTGTCCGCCGGGGCGCCCAACGCGGGCGCCATTGCTGTCGCGCGCGCCGAGGCTTTCGACGACTATGCGGCGGATCTGCGCCGCCGGGCGCAGACCGTCGCCAGGGAACTCGGCATCACCGTTCACTTCATCGCCACTCGCGGTGATCCGCTCGCCGAGCTTCGCCGCATCGCCGACGAGATCCAGGCGGATGCCATCGTCGTTGGGGCGTCCACCCAGACCGGCCACCGGCTGGTGGGCTCCCTGGCTGTCCGGCTCGTGCGAGCGGGCAGGTGGCCGGTCACCGTCGTGCCCTGACGCAAGTAACGGGGGAGAAACAATGACCGCGGAACTGGAGCTGGAGCTGGCCGGCTGGCGGCGCGGAGTCAGCGAGCTTTACGCGGCCGTCCGCGCCGAGGACAAGCCCGAGCGGGCGCACGCGCTGTGGCGTTCTGGCCGCGACGAGCTTTTCCGCATGCATCCGCAGAGCCCGCTGCCGCCAGGCGACCCGCTGCGCACGACCGGCCTGCCGTGCTGGCCGTACAACGCGGATCTTCGTTTCGAATTGCCGATCTTGCCGGCGAGCGAGCCGACTGATCTGACGGCAGCGACCGGCACTGATGGCAGCACGTCGCTGCGGCTGATCGGCCGGGTGGAATTGCCTGCGCCGGTGGCCGCCAGTATCGACGTGTGGTGGCTGCAGCAGTACGCCGGCGGCCTCTTCCTCCCGTTGCGGGACGGCACCTCGGGCGAGACCAGCTATGGCGGCGGCCGGTACGCGCTCGACACAGCTAAAGGCGCCGACCTTGGCGGCGGGCCCGGCACGCTGGTCGTCGACCTGAACTTCCTCTACCACCCGTCATGCCGGTACAGCGACCAGTGGCAGTGCCCGCTGGCCCCGGAGGGCAACGTCATCAGTGCCGCCGTGCACGCCGGGGAGTGCCTCTGAGCGCGCGGTAGCGTGCTCGCATGGATCTCGGTCTGCGCGGGACCCGCGCGCTCATCACCGGAGGAAGCCGGGGCATCGGCTTCGCCATCGCCGACGCGCTCGCCGCCGAGGGAGCCGCGGTCGGCATCATCGGCCGGGACAGCGGCGGCCTCGCGGCTGCCGCCCGCCAGCTTGGCCGCCATGGCGGGTCTGTCAGCACTGCTGCCGCTGACGTCAGCGACGCTGCCATGCTGGGCCGCGCCGTCATTGACATCGCGTCCGCGCTTGGCGGCCTGGACCATCTGGTGGCCAACGCGGGCGGCACCGTCGGCGGAAACCTCGCCGACTCTGGTCCCGGCGACTTCACGGCCACCTTCACGCTGAACGCCGGGCATGCCGCCGAGCTCATCCGGGCCGGGCTGCCGCATTTGCGCACGTCGGGCGGCGGCTCTGTGGTGATCGTCTCCTCGATCACCGGCATGCGCCCGGCCCCGCGGACTAATTACGCCGTCGCCAAGGCAGCGGAGATCCATCTCGCCGCGACCGCCGCCGCTGAGCTGGCCGCCTACAAGATCCGGGTGAATGCCGTCAGTCCGGGGTCGATCTTCTTCCCCGGCGGCTCGTGGCAGACGTTTCAAAAAGAAAATCCCGAGGCCTTCGCGGCCTTCCTCGATACGCAGTTCCCGCTCGGGCGGCTCGGACGTCCGGAGGAGGTCGCCGATGTGGTCGCCTTCCTGCTTTCCGGCCGGGCGTCATGGATCACTGGCGCCAACATCGTCGTCGATGGCGCCCAGCGCTACCCCAGTGCCCGGAGCTTCAGGTAACCACCGACCCGCGGACCGAGGCGCACCGCCTGCGTCCTGCTCTCGGGCCGAGTCATCAAGAAGTATTAATTAAGACTTCTTGATTAAACTATCTTAATCAAGGTATCTTGCTGAACATGGCAGATACCCACGAGCCGCCGGCCGCAGACGATGCCAGCGATGCCAGGACGGGCACTGATCCGCTGGCCCTGCGGGCGCTTGCTCATCCGCTGCGGTGGAAGCTGATCGACCTGCTGGGCAGCGAGCGCTCGGCAACGGCCACCCGGTGCGCCGAGGTACTCGGCGAGAGCGTGGCCAGCTGCGCGTATCACCTCGGCATCCTGGCCAAATACGGCTACCTCGAGCTGGTCCCTGGCCAGCCGGGGCGGGAGAAGCCGTGGCGGCTGACCAGCAGCCAGCAAGATCTGTCCTCCGACGGCCTGGGCATCGACGGCCAGCTCGCGGCGGAGGCTGCGGCTGAGGCGTTCCTCGACCACGAGCTTGTCCGCACCAAGGACCGGCTGCGCAGGCGGGCGCTCGAGGCAGCCGAGTGGCGCGACGCCTTCTGCATTGTCGGATCGACCATCTGGGTCACCGCCAGCGAGCTGCGCGAGATCAAGGACCAGCTGATGGAGATCGCGCTGCGCTATACCGAGCGGGAAGACGATCCGGCCCTGCGGCCGGAGGGAGCACGCGAGGCGCGCTGCTTCGCCAGCACCTCCGTCGCGCCCCGAATTTCGCCGCCGAAGCGGGCGACCTGAGCATGAGCGGCCCGATCATGAATGGCGCGTTCGCCGATCCCCGGTTCCGCCGGCTGCTGGCCGGCCAGTCGCTGTCCACGTTCGGCGACACAGCGCTGTATCTGACGCTGGGGATCTGGGCGAAGGCGCTGACGCACAGCAACGCCGCGGCCGGCGGCGTCTTCCTGGCGCTCGGCATTCCGACGCTCTTCGCCCCGCTGTTCGGCCACCTGGCCGACCGAGTGCGGCGGCGGCCGCTGCTCATCGGCGCGAACGCGCTCACCGGCGCCATGGTGCTTTCGCTGCTTGCCGTGAATTCCCGCGCCCAGCTCTGGATCATCTACCTGGTCGCGTTCTGCTACCGGATCTCGTTTAGCGTGCTCAGCAGCGGCCAGTCCGGGCTGTGGAAGGACATGCTGGCCGGTGATGACCTGGCGGCGGCGAACGCCGCCATGCAATCCGTTAGCCAGGGCCTGCGCATAGCCGCGCCATTGGCGGGAGCCGGCCTGTTCGTCACGTTCGGCGGCGGCGCAGTGGCCATTCTCGACGCCGTGACCTTCGCTGCCGCAATCGTCGCGCTTGCCTCGGTCAAGGTCACCGAGTCGCAGCCGGAGACAGTGTCCAGGGGATCTTTCCGGCATGACTTCGCAGCCGGGTTCCGGCATATCCGGGCGGTGCCGCTGCTCGCCCAGATCACATTGGTGACCGCTTGCGCGTTCAGCGTGATCGGGCTGAACGAGACGATCATCTTCGCCGTCATCGGCCAGGGGCTGAACCGGCCGCCGTCGTTCCTCGGCACCTACAGCAGCGTGCAGGGAGCTGGCGCGATCGCCGGCGGGATCGCGTCAGTATGGCTGCTGCGGCGGCTGGGTTCCGCCCGCATCATCGGCCTGGGGCTGGCGGCATTCGCGCTGGCGTCGGCTGCCTACATCTCTCACTCGCTTGCGCTCTGCCTGGCTGGCGCCGTGGCCGACGGCGTCGGGCTGGTCTGGCTGGTCACTGCGTTTGGCACCGCGATGCAGCGCTTTACCCCGCCGCGGCTGCAGGGCCGGGTCAATGCCGCCTGGACGATGCTGATCACCACGCCGCAGACGGTGTCCATCGCGGCGGGGATGGTGCTGATCTCGTTCGTCGACTACCGCCTGCTGCTGCTGGCCGTGTTCGCCGCCACCGGCGCATGCGCACTGCTGCTGCTGGTCCGCCCCGCTCCCGAGCCGGTGATCGTTCCCGAGCCCGTTCCCGAGCCCGAGCCGGTGGCCGCTCCTGACCCGGTGTCCGCTCCCGGAGCATCTTGCCCTGGACCGGGCATTGCAGTTGAATCTGCTGCCGAGGCAGTTGACCCAGCGGCTGCCACGGCCCCGCGTTAGACGGGGTAGGGGTCTGGTGTGGCGCGGTAGCTGCGGCCGTGCGGGAGTGTCCAGATCATGAGTCCGGGTTGCGGCTGGTCGAGGTGCCAGCCGGGGGTGTGCTTGGCCCGGTGGTGGCGCCGGCAGACGGGGGCGCAGTTACATTCGCAGGTCCGGCCGCCCTGGTCGTAGGGGATCGTGTGATCGTCGTCGCAGGCGATGGCGGGCCGCCGGCAGCCCCGGCGGGAGCAGGTCCGCTGCCGGATCTTGATCAGGTGCCGCAGCGATGGCGAGGGCCGGTAGCCGTGGCTTTCGCGCTGGTGGGTGCAGGTGCCTGATTCGAGGAACCTGACCTTGAGTCGGGCCAGCCAGCGCACGGGGTCGCTGCCGGGCGGTCCCGGTCCGGCGCGGGCGCAGGCGTGGGCGACGGCGCGGCCGTCGGGCCCGGTGATCGTCAGGCACCAGCGCGCGCCGGGCCCGGCCGACAGGGCGGCGGCCAGGTCACGGCAGGTGGCTGCGTCGGCGGGCCCGTATCCGGCGACCTCGCCCGGTGTCTGGGTCAGGCCCTGCCAGGCCGACAGCGGCATCGTCAGGTTCACCGTGCCGGACAGCCCGGCGGGCACCAGGGGCACATCCGGCCAGGGCATCCAGGCACCCAGGTCCGGCTGACCGCCGGGGTGCTGCCATCCGGGCAGCAGGGTGCAGATGGGGCGGCCGGCGAGGACCGCGGTGAACACCGCGGCGCGCAGCTGGGACAAGGTGCCCTCGGCGCCGTTTTCCTTCAGCCAGCGGGCCAGGGCAGTGATCCGCTGATCAGCGGCCATCACCTCGGCGGGGGGCAGGTCCCGGCCGGCCAGCGCGCCGTTGCCGGACGGCTCGTCCCAGGTCTGCACCCGGGCGTCCTTCCTGGCCTGGCGGCGGCGCCGCTCGGCGGCTTCCGGTCCGCCGCAAGGACAGCGCGGCGCAGGGCCGCACGCAGCTGCGCGGTGGTCATCTTTCCCGCACCGGGCAGGATCAAGGCCTCGATGGCCGCGGCGGCGGCGTTGTCCAGCGCCGCTAGCTCGTCAGCGAAGACGACGGCCTTGGGCCACTCGATCCGCCCGGCAGCCAGCGCCGCCCGGCAGCCGCTCAGCCGCTCCAGCTCCGCCGAGAGCCCGAGCAGCCGGTCGGCGCTGCGGCCGGTCAGCGTCAGCGCCGCGGCCAGCTCATCACCGATGTGCTCCAGCAGGCGCGGGTTCTTCCTGGCCTTCGCCTGGACAGTCCGCCGCCGGGCCAGCTCACCCACGACGTCGACCTCTCCGGCCGCTGCCCAGGACGCCAGCCGCCGCCGCGCGCACAGGACGCCGATCAGCTCATCGTCGGACAGCCGGCCAAACCCGCCCGCCGTGGCGTCCGCGGTGAAGCCCGCCAGCACCGGACCCGGCGCCAGCCCGTCCAGCACCCCGCCGCCGGCGAAACCGCGGCCCGGCGCACCCGGATCCCGGTGCGTGAAACCGGCCGCCAGCACCTCCGGCACCCCCGGCCGGGCTCCGCGGCAATGATGGCCGCCAGTCGCTCCGCCGCATCCTCCGGCGGGCTCCAGTCCGGATCGAACTCCTCATCCCACAGCTCGTCGTAGGCGTCATCACGCCCGTCCGGCACTGGCATGCCCCCCTCCCCTCCGGAATCCTGAGCTAACTGGCTGTCTAGGCAACCTGGCAGCCTGACTTATTAGCTCACACTATCGAACGTCACTGACTGTCTGGCCCCTGCCGCGAAGCATGAATGGGACTGCGCTCGGTCGTTGCGCGACTGGCTCTTGTCACGGTCGGGGCGGTAGCTCAGGAGCGACGCGGGAGGG
>CABEEE010000223.1_pt1 | contig 29579 bp, 17 predicted proteins | sample 3423231 | NCBI WGS metagenome assembly CABEEE01 (sample SAMEA5534333, study PRJEB31848) | metagenome | biome: tundra; feature: field; material: soil | place: USA | collected 2013-05 | depth 0.15 m | reverse complement strand
GCTCCGGCTGAAGTCATGGCCCAGGCAGGCGCATCGGCGGGAGCCACCGCGGAGATCGCCCGCGCGCACCACGGCTCGGTGTCCCGGCAGGAGCGGGCCCAGATCGAGGAGGCGCTGAAGGCCGGCCGGCTGCCCGCGGTGGTCGCTACCTCCAGCCTCGAGCTCGGCATCGACATGGGCGCAGTCGACCTGGTCGTCCAGGTCGAGTCGCCGCCCTCGGTGGCCAGCGGCCTGCAGCGGACCGGCCGGGCCGGGCATAGCGTCGGCGATGTCTCCCGCGGCGTGATCTTCCCTAAGTATCAGGGCGACCTGGTGCAGGCCACAGTCGTGGCCCAGCGGATGCGCGGCGGCCAGATCGAGGAACTGCGCATGCCGCGCAACCCGCTCGACGTGCTCGCCCAGCAGATCGTCGCGATGACCGCGGTCGACGACTGGGAGATCGGCGAGCTTGAGCACACCGTGCGGCGGGCAGCGCCGTTCAGCGGGCTGACCCGCCCGGTGCTCGAGGCGGTGCTCGACATGCTGGCCGGGCTCTACCCGAGTGAGGAGTTCGCGGGCCTGCGGCCCCGGCTGGTCTGGGACCGCACCACCGGCATGCTGCACGGCAGGCCGGGCAGCCAGCGGCTGGCGGTGACCGACGGCGGGACAATCCCCGACCGCGGCCTGTTCGGCGTGTACCTGGCCGGCGGCCGGCGCGATCGCGCCGGCCGGCACTCGCGCCGGGTCGGCGAGCTGGATGAGGAGATGGTCTACGAGTCGCGGGTCGGCGACGTTTTCGTGCTGGGCGCGAGCTCGTGGCGGATCGAGGACATCACCGCCGACCAGGTGCTCGTCTCGCCGGCCCCCGGCCAGCCGGGCAAGCTGCCGTTCTGGCACGGCGACGCACCGGGCCGGCCGGCCGAGCTCGGCGCCGCGATCGGAGCCTACTGCCGCGAACTCGGTGCCGTCAGCGAGCAGGATGCGACCGCCCGGCTCCGCGAGGACGGCCTGGACGAACTGGCTGCATCGAACCTGATCCGCTACCTGACCAGCCAGCGTGATGCGACTGGCTACGTGCCTGACGACCGCACCCTGGTGCTGGAGCGGTTCCGCGACGAGCTCGGCGACTGGCGGCTGATCCTGCACAGCCCCTACGGCGCGAAGGTCCATGCACCGTGGGCGCTGGCCATCGCGGCCCGGCTGCGGGAGCGCTACGGCGGGATGGACGTGCAGGCGGTGCATACCGACGACGGCATCGTGATCCGCGTTCCCGATACCGACGAGCCGCCGCCTGCGGGCATCGCGCTGCTGGACCCTGATGAGGTCGAGCAGCTCGTGACCTCGGAGCTGGGCTCGGCCGCGCTGTTCGCCGCGCGGTTCCGGGAATGCGCGGCGCGCGCGCTGCTGTTGCCCAGGCGCCAGCCAGGACGGCGTTCCCCGCTCTGGCAGCAGCGTCAGCGCTCCGCCCAGCTGCTGGCGGTGGCCAGCCAGTACTCGACCTTCCCGATCGTGCTGGAGACCGTCCGCGAATGCCTGCAGGATGTCTTCGACGTCCCGAGCCTGACTGGCCTGATGCGCGACCTTGCGGCACGCCGGGTCCGGCTGGTGCAGGTCGAGACCCCCGCGCCATCCCCTTTTGGCCGGTCCTTGCTTTTCCGCTATGTGGGCGCCTTCATGTACGAGGGCGATGCACCGCTCGCCGAGCGGCGCGCCCAGGCACTCGCGCTGGACTCGGCGCTGCTGGCCGAGCTGCTTGGCCAGGCGGACGCCAGGGAGCTGCTCGACCAGCTGGTCGTCGCGGCAGCGGAGCAAGAGCTGCAGCGGCTGGCGGCCGACCGCAGCGCCGCCAGCGCGGAGAGACTGGCCGACCTGCTGCGAGATCTCGGGCCGCTGTCCGCGGCAGAGGTCGCGCAGCGCTGCGCGGACTCTGCTGCCGCGGCCGGCTGGCTGGCCGGGCTTGCCGCGCAGCGCCGGGTGATCGAGGTCCGGGTCGCGGGCGAGGCTCGCTGGGCCGCGATCGAGGATGCCGGGCGGCTGCGCGATGCGCTCGGCGTGGCGCTGCCGCCGGGCATCCCGGACGCCTTCACCGAGCCGGTGCCCGACCCCCTCCGCGATCTGGTCGCCAGGTATGCCCGGACACACGGCCCGTTCACGGCAGCGTCAGCGGCGCACCGCTACGGGCTCGGCATCGCAGTGGTGATCGGGACGCTGCACCGGCTGGCAGCCGAGGGCCGGGTCGCCGAGGGCGAATTCCTGCCCGGCGGCCGGGGCACCGAATGGTGCGAGGCCGGCGTGCTGCGGCTGCTGCGCCGCCGCTGCCTGGCGAAGCTGCGCAAAGAGGTCGAGCCAGTTCCGCCGCAGGTTTTTGCTGCTTTCCTGCCTGCCTGGCAGCATGCGGACCAGCAGTCCGCCGGTGAGCGCGGTCAGGACGGCCGGCGCTCCCGCAGAATCGGTCCCGACGCGGTCTACGACGTGGTCGAGCAGCTGGCTGGCACCGCAGTGCCCGCGTCGGCGCTGGAGACGCTCGTGCTGCCCGGCCGGCTGCCCGGCTACTCCCCGGCGCTGCTGGACGAGCTGACCGCCGCGGGCGAGGTCGTTTGGTCGGGCTCCGGCGGCCTGCCAGCCGGTGACGGCTGGATCGTGCTCGCGCCAGCCGGCACCGCGCCGCTGCTGCTGCCCGAGCCCGGCGAGATCACTGTCACGCCCGTGCACGAGGCAGTGCTCGCCGCGCTGGACGGCGGCGGCGCGCTGTTCTTCCGCGCGCTCGCCGACCGGGCAACCGCCTGGCTGGGTTCCCGGCAGGCGGATGGCCAGGGCCAGGGCGACCAGGACCAGGGCAGCGCCGCGCTGGCCGCCCTGGCCACCGACCAGGCAATCGCGACCGCGATCTGGGACCTGGTCTGGGCCGGGCAGCTGACCAACGACACGCTCGCGCCGCTGCGGACTGTGCTCGGCACCGGCAGGCCGGCCCCCACGGTGACGCTGACGGCTGTCACGCCGGGCGGTCGGCCCGGATCGGGCGGACGGGCCGGACGGCCGGGCCGCGGCGCTGGCCGGCGGCCCGGCTATGGCCGGGCGGTGCTGCCGACCCGCAGCGGGCCGCCAACGGTGAGCGGCCGGTGGTCGATGCTGCCCGTGCCCGAAGCCGACCGGACCCGGCGCCTGCACGCGCTGGCATTGTCCCTGCTCGACCGGCACGGCATCGTCTTGCGGGGCGCCGCGGCAGCCGAGCGGGTGCCCGGCGGCTTCGCCGCCTTGTACCCGGTGCTGCGGGCGATGGAAGAGTCTGGCCAGTGCCGGCGCGGCTATTTTGTCGAGGGACTGGGCGCAGCCCAGTTCGCGCTGCCCGGCGCGGTGGACCGGATGCGCGCGGCGACCGCGCAGCCGCACGTCACCGAGGAGGCCAGCGCCGGCGCTGGCCGGGTTCTCGTGCTGGCCGCCGCCGATCCGGCTAATGCCTACGGCGCCGCACTGCCCTGGCCGCCGCGCCCGGACGAAGCCCCTGGCGGCCACCGGCCAGGACGCAAGGCCGGCGCCCTGGTCGTGCTCACCGACGGTGAGCTCGTGCTGTACGTCGAGCGCGGCGGCAAGACCCTGCTGTCCTGGACCAGCGACCCGGCTGCCCTCGGCCCCGCGGCCGCCGCACTGGCAAGCGCTGTCCATGACGGAGCGCTCGGCAGGCTCACCGTCGAGCGCGCCGACGGGAGCGGCGTCTACGATTCGCCGCTCGCCCAGGCGCTCGAGGCCGCGGGGTTCCGCCCAACCCCGCGCGGCCTGCGCCTGCGGGCCTAGGGCAGTCAGGCCCCGGCCGGCTCAGCAGCGGCGGCTACCGCGGCGAGATCGGGCAGCAGCAGCTGTGCGGCGGCCAGGTCGGCGTCCAGCGGCCGGTCAGCGGTATCGGCCGGCAGCGAGTCGCGGCGCGCTCGAGCGCCGCGGCCAGGCAGGACCCGGCCGCGCTGATGCCGCGCAGTCGCAGGGCACGCACCGCGGCGACGAGCTCGCAGGCCAGCACGACCCGGTAGGCATCGACGACGTCCGTCGTGGCCCGCGCCGACTGCGTGGAGAAACCGGCATGCTCCTCGACGCCACGCGACAGCACCGCGCTGCCGAGCGCTGCGGGGGAAGCGAGCTGCCGGATGTCGGCGATCGCCGAGTGCGAGACGTACTCCAGGACCATGATTCCGGAGCTAGGCGGCGGATCGGTGACCAGGAACGGTGCCAGGCCGGTGAAGGCCGGCTCCACCAGAGTGCCCAGCCGGGCCGCCGACAGCGCCGCGATCTGGAACAGCGCCGCGCGCACCGCGTCCAGCGCGAGGCCGACGTAGCCGGTATGGAAATTTCCGTTGTGCCAGATCGTCTGCCCGGCAACGTCGATGAGCGGGTTCTCGGCGGCCGCGTTGAACTCGCTGGTGACCGTCTGCTCGGCGCGCAGGACCGAATCGACCGCCGGGCCGTGCACCTGCGGAAACGCGCGGTAAGCGTAGGGATCCTGGATGCGCGCTGCCGGGCCCGCCGCGCCGGCCAGCATGGCCCGCATCGTGGCTGCCACGGCCTGCTGACCCGGATGCGGGCGCGCCTGCTGCACCGCTGCCGCAGATGGCTCGGTCGAGGCGTCGACGGCCAGGTGCGAGAGCGCGGCGATCAGCGTCGCGGCCTGCAGCAGCTCGCCGAGGTCGCGGCAGGCCAGCGCCGCCTCGCCGAGAGTAGCGGCATTGCTGGAGATGAAGGCCAGTGCGTCAGCGGACGCCAGCGCGAACCGCGGGGGGCCGGCCCGCCCGGGCAGCCAGCCGCCCCGCCCGGGCAGCCAGTCGCGCTCACCGAGCAGGCACAGCGCGGTCACCGCCAGGGCGGTCAGGTCCCCGGTGCCGATCGCGCCGTACCGCGGTACCGGGACCGACAGGCCGCGGTTGACGCAGTCCGCGAGCACGTCAGGAATGCCAGGATCCACGCCCGAACCGCCGGCCGCGATCTGATTGGCCCGCACCACCAGCATCGCCCGGCCCAGCTCGGCCGCCAGCAGCGGGCCGCCGCCGCCCGCGTGGCTGCGCACCAGCCGGAGGCCGTGCCCGGCCGCATCCTCGGCGGTCACCTTCATCCCGCGGTTGGCGCCGACGCCCGTGGTGCGCCCGTACACCTCCTGGCGCCCGGCGACGGTCGCGGCGACCTCGGCTGCGGCCCTGGCCCGCTCGCGGCCCGGCTCGCCAATTTCGATTCGCAGCCGCCCGCGCGCGGCGCCCGCCAGCTGCCCGCACGTCAGCGACGTCCCGTCCAGCACCAGGACGGCCTGATCCATCGATGCAACTCCCTGCCTGATGACGAGAGCCACGCGTCCGCTGGATGCCGCCGGACGCCCGGTTGCCAGACGATAGCTGCCTGCCCGGCCCGAACCCGGCCGGCTGGCACCCTTGTTGAACGTCGCCCGTGATGAACATGCCGCGCCATGCGTTCTGAACAGAACGGAACCCGGAATCCTTCACCATCGGCGAACTCGATGGCGGGCTTGCCGCGGCCGAGTGGGCACGTCCTCGTGCCATCGTCTCGCTTGCGGCCACGGGGAGGGCCTTGGCCAGCCGCTCGATCAGGGCCACGATCTGCTGGCCGGGCGGCCACAGCCTCGTACCGGTAACCAATCGGCGATGCCAGCGCAGCAACGTGCCCGGCGTCACCAGGCGGTGCCCCGGCAGCACCTGCGGCAACGCGCGGGGAGCCGGCAAGACCGCCCAGTCCGGCCACGACTACCGCGGCCGGCCAGCCTGACGACGCTGTACCGCCGCCTCGCGACTCAGCATCAGGATCTCCAGGTCTTTGGCCGCGTCAATTCGGCCAGCAGGAATAGCCAACCGGCCTCCCGGCAGAAAATCAGATAGGCAGGACGGAACACCACAGGCCTGTACAGGATGCCCGATAGCAGGCTGCGCATCAGCCCAGGTCACGAAGCCGGTCCGAATAATGACACCCTTCAGGAGTCCTTGACATAACGGCCGCCGACCGATACTCGACCGCTTCACCTGGCGGCGTAGCACCGCGGCCTGACGGTGCGGCACGAGGATCTCGAGTTCCTTGGCAGCGTCGTCGCGGTCTCGCCAGGGCGCCCCTACGCGGAACAGATCGTGCTTTACCACTCGGCGGCTCCGGCCACCACAGGATGATCTGCGGTCTTACTGCCGCAGCTCACGGCCTCGGAGCGCACGCCAGGGCCCTTGTCCTTCATCGACCAGCGCCGGGCGGCCTAAACGAGGTCAGGAAAGAAGATCTTGATTTCCCGCTCAGCGGACTCCGGCGAGTCAGATCCGTGCACAATGTTCTGCTGTATCTCCAGCGCGTGATCTCCGCGGATGGTGCCCACCGAAGCACGAATCGGGTCGGTGGAGCCTGCCAGGACGCGGAACGCCTCGATCGCCCGCGGCCCCTCCACGACGAGAGCCACCAGGGGCCCTGACGTGATGAACTCGACGAGCGGGCCGAAGAACGGTCTGACCGCATGTTCCGCGTAGTGCGCCTCTGCCGTGCCCTTGTCAAGAGTCCGCAGGTCCATCGCCACGATCTGCAGTCCCTTGCCCTCGATCCGGGAGAGGACATCGCCGATGAGCCCCCGCCGCACGCCGTCGGGCTTGACCAGGATCAGGGTACGTTCAGTCACGAATTGCTCCTCTTCGCGGTGGTACGGCGAGCAGATCACACAGCGATCACGGACGGACCCGCTCCAGCGGAAATCCTATCGTTACCGGCATGCCGCGGCCCGCACCATGGCGCTCGCAGCCGCCGACCGGTGGGCCGCGGAGATCAGAGAGCTCATCCTGACCACGCTGGCCAGGCAGCGCGGGGCAGCAGCAGCCGGATCGGCACGCCGCTGCCGTGCAGCAGGACCTGCCCGGCACTCAGCACGGTGGCCGGGAACACGGGCGCGCCTGCGCTACCGCAAGGGCGCCGTGAGCCCCGCCGGGCACAACGGGGCGGGAGGAATCCGGGCCGTCAGGGCCCCCGAAGGTCAGGGGCCGCGTTTACCGCTGCACGGCGGCCATGTACAGCATCAGCGGCCAGGTCGTCTCGATCAGGCAGAGCGATCCGGTCATCCTGCTGTGACCCGCTTCTGGAGGCGATGCGGGCCCCGGCGCTGGCAAGCCCGGCGTCCGCGCGCGGCTGACCTGCGGCTGAGGCACCCTCGATCACAGGGAGGCCCCGCGGACGGCGGGGCAATGGCACGCCGCCCGGCCCAACCGCCGCTGCGCGCGAGCGCTGCGGGTTCTCCGCCGCCCGCTGCAGCTCAGCGCGTCCGTCGCCGCCCTACCGGCTCGGCGAGCTGAGCCACGACAGCGAGCCCGCTGCCGCTTGACGTTCGAATACTCGCGCGCCATAGCAGTTCCGTGCGCGGCAGCAGCAGCGCTCGGATGATCAGGCGTTCTTGGGGCCGAGGAACGCGACCCGTCATTGCCACGGTGTATCAAGGTGGCGGCGCCCTCCCTCTGCGTTGATAGGTAGCAACAGCGCGAGATACAACCGGAGCGAGAGAGTAGCCAACACCTGTGTTCGGATCGCTGTATGCCGCGACGATCAAATCGGTCCTTCCGCGCTGAAGCCTGGGCGCCAGCTGTACAGCAGAGTGGCCGAGCAGGTGGCCGGGGAGGCCGATTGAACGGCACGATCCTGCAGGGCCCGGCCGGCCTTGGAAAGGGACACGCCATGCGTGACGGGCCATCGGTCATTGCCCTGGTCGCCCGCGTGGGCGACGGCGACCAGGCGGCGTGGAATGACCTCATCGAGCGGTACTCCCCGCTGGTGTGGTCCATCTGCATCCGCTACCAGTTGAATCGTCAAGATATCGACGACGTTGGCCAGAGCGTCTGGCTGCTGCTGGCCGAGCAGATCGGCAGCCTTCGCGAGCCGGCGGCACCGCCCGGCTGGCTGGCGACAACCACCAAGCGTGAATGCCTTCGGATTCTGCGAGCAACGCGTCGGCACGACCACGCGGGTTTGCCGCCGGAGGACCAGATGCCTTCAGACCCTGACGCCCCGATGATCGAGGAAGAGGTTCTCGCGGCTGAACGCAACGCCGCGCTCCGCGCCGCGTTCGCTGACCTTCCGCGCGGCTGCCACGAGCTGCTGTCGATGCTGATCAGTGACCCGCCGCGCGCCTACGCAGGCATCAGCGCGACGCTGGGCATGCCGGCGGGCAGCATCGGCCCGCCGCGCGCTCGGTGCCTGGATCGGCTACGCCGCTCGCCGCACCTCACCAATGTCCTCGGCAACCGGGCCAGGGAGACGGAAAGCCAAGGGAACAAGAGGTGAGCACGGTGGCTGAAAGCTGGGACGACGACACACTCCTCGCGGCGCTGCAGCAGGCTCTCCGGGCCCGACGGGCCGTGCCGCCCGAGTTCGTCGAAGCCGGCCAGAACGCCTTCGCGTGGCACAACATCGACGCCGAGCTCGCGCAACTCACCTACGACTCCACCCGCGACTCCGATCGCGCCCCAAGCATGCGGGCCGAGGCCGCATCCATTCGCGCTCTCACCTTCAGCTCGACGCACCTGACCATCGAACTTGAGGTCAGCCGGGACTCGCTGCTCGGCCAGATCATCCCGGCCCAGACCGCCACGATCAAGGTCCAGACCCGCGCCGGCGCGGAAACGGCGCTCCCCGCCGACGAGATCGGCTGCTTCTCGGTCCATCCCATCCCGCCTGTCCCGTTCCGCCTGCATTGCCGAACCGCAACCAGCATCGACGTCCTCACCGGATGGATCAGTCTGTGAGCCGAGCCCTGGCATCGGTGCCGCTCCTTCGGCCGATCTGTGCGGGTGGCCGTCCGCGCACGCGGGCTGCTGACCGAGGATGGCGCCGCCAACCGCGTCATCCACGTCTCGGCACCGATATGGGACAGCGGGTGCGGAGCCTCAGCCCGCGCCCAGCGCTACGAGGGAGACTGCGGTCGCTTGCTGGATCGGATCGCCGGTGAGATCGCACCGGACGCTGTACATCGACTCGGCGAGGGTTTGGCCAGCTCGCAAGTACCGGTGCAGATCCACCATCAAAGGCACGACGGCGTAATCGTTCAGCGGGACCACGCCGGCGATGATCCCGGCCGTACCCAGCGGCAGCAGGCTGCTGACCAGGCCGAGCATTTCATCGGCTCCGGCCGGCGCCAGGATGCCGGAGTCACAGCTCGAGAGAACCAGCCGGTACGGCGCGCGGTGCAACTGCTCGAAGTCATATACGGTCAGCGGTCCGTCATGCATGCGCAATGAGGAGAACAGCGGGCTGTCGGCGCGGAAGCTTCCATGGCAATGTGGGCCAGCCAGGCCCCGTCGAGTGCGTGCAGCACCCGCTCTGCTGTGGCCTCGCCACCGGCCAGCACCGTGACGTCGTCATACAACTTCGCTACCACGGGTACCTCGGCGCCGTCAGTGGCCAGGCCAGGCCCGCGGGCGAGCGTGACATGGCGGCGGCTCGGCGGCGGGGCGGCATGCGCGCGCATCCAGGCGCCTGCGGAAGGGGCGACGCTGAACACACGGTCGCCTAGCGCGGGTAGCAGCGCCCACGGGATCGTGTGAAGTTTGCCGGGCGGAACGATAACGACTGGCCTGTCGCCGAGGTAACCGGCGGCCGGTCCAAGGAGCGCGTCCTGGAGTCTTGGTCCGGCCGCCGTCAGGATGGCCAGCGCGCTGTCCAGGTCATCCCGGGGTCGGCTGCGGGCCACGCGGCGCAGAGCGAAGCGGGCGAAGTCAGCAGCGCGGACGGCATCCTCGGTGCGGCCTGCAGTGAATTGCCGTACCCGCCCCGCCCCGCAGGTCAGCACGAGCAAAATGCCTCGACGTCGATGATCTCGACCAACTGGGCGGGGCCGAGCTCGTCGAGCAGTTCCGCGATGTTGACAACCGTACCGCCGGGGTCGGCGATACCCCGGGTCCGCAGCGAACAGGCGCGCACCACGTTCTCAAGCCTCAGCTGTTCCCGCTGGAGCGCTGCGATCGGCATGCCCTTGCGCCGCGCCTGCTCCAGACGGCTGATCACCTCGCGCAGCGCGGCCAGACCGGCATTGAATTCCGCGTCGGCAGGCGGGCGCACCGCGGGGACCGCTAGCGCGGTGGCCCGCCAGCGTTCGCTCCAGGCGAGCAAGAGCCGAGGCCGGTGTGCTTGCGCGGCGTAGCGCTGTGCGAGCGCGGCCAGTTCGGCGCCGTGCGCGGTGGCCTGTGCCCGCAGCTCCGACGCGCCAAGGGTGAATCGGTGTTCGTCCAAGATCTCAAGCCCGCGGCCGCAGGCGGCAAGCAGACGGCGCGGATGGGCCGCGGCCTCGGCCCGCAGCGCCGCACTGAGCCAGCCGCTGGCGCGTGACATTGCCGGACCGCGCCGTCGGCTCTGCGCGGCCGCGATGAAATGACGGTCGGCGTCATCGCGGCGGCCCAGTTTCAGAGCCACTCGCCCAGCCAGCAGATGGGCCTGCGTCGTCTCACTGGAGCCGAGTGCCTCCAGCCGGACGGCCGCCCGGTTCGCCTCGCGCAGCAACTGGGCCGACGCCAGGCCGGCCGCATACTGCGCCTGGACAAGCACGAGCCCTGCGCGGGCTCGCCACCAGGCACTGTGCTGGGACCGGAATAGGCGGTACGCAGCCTGCGCCCAGTCAAGGGCTGCCTGCGGCTGCGCTGCGGCCAGCGCGCAGTTGGCCGCCGTCAGCAGCAATTCGGCCTTCTTGGTGGACCGGCCATGGAGCTGCTCAATATCACGTATTGCGGCGTCTGCCTCGGCCAGCGCGTCGCCGACCAGCCCGGCCGCCAGCAGTACAGCGCACCGGTCGATGCTGAGGGCTGGCGTCGGCACACTCAGCGGCCGGTAGCGGGAGGCGGCCTCATCAAGGTAAGAAAGCGCAGCCGGAAGGTCGCCTGATCGGAAGGCGGCCACCGCACGGTTGTGCACCGTATAGATCGATTCCAGCTCCTGGCTGGTTTCGGCGAACAAGCGTCCAGCGGCCACGAAGTCAGCATCCGCGCGGCTGGGCGACCCCACCGCCAGATAAACCACAGCACGGGCGCTTAACCCGAACTTGCTTGATAAGTTCGGCTTAACGCACGAGCCGTCCAAAGCGGATCACCGGCACGCCGCAGCACGCTGACCGCACGGCGCAAGTCGTCCAGAGCCGCCGCATACCGGCCGAGAGTCCACAGCGCCATGCCGCGCCGGACCATCACCCGCCCCGCCAGAACACCGCTGGACTGCTGTACGGCAAGGTCAAATGCGGCGAGTCCGTCCGCCGTCCGGCCCGCGTAGACAAGCGCTACCCCCAGGCTGGCCAGCACATCAGCTTCGCGCCCGGTCGAGCCGGTCCGGCGGGCCAGACGCAGGGCGTCACGCAACTCACGGACTCCGGCATAGACGTCACCAACCTCGCGCAAAACGATCCCCGCGGCCTGATGAGCCACCGAGGCCTCATACGGGCCCGGCCGCCCCGTCAGAACCGCACGCGCCCTGGCCAGCGCCTCGTGAGGACGGGACAGAGCCAGCGGCAGCAAGTCGTCCACATCCTGCTGACCGGATCCGGCCGCAAGGGCTCCGCCAGCCACGAAGCCGATATTAGATCCTCATATCCTTGCGGTCTATTGAGTATCTCCCGAAAACGCGTGATGCTGCCACGTGGGCGCCATTTCATAATGGTCCCTCACCGCGTTCTGTCAAGGGCATTGACAGGCAGTAACCCCGCCGCGCGAGACCGCGGGCCCTGCAAAACGCTCCCTGTCAGCAGGAATCACACAGCCACCCGATCGCTCCGTACAGGCATCGGGCCCATGGGGTGCATCCGCGTCCCGCGCCTCGCAGTCACCGGTCTGCCTCAGATCGGGCATTGGCAAAGCCCAAATGTTCAAGACCATGTGGAGGGGCGTGACCGAACCGGACAGCTGGAGACACGAGCTGGAACCCAGGATCGCCGATCAGGTTGACCACATAGTCAGCGCCTTCACGACGAAGGGATCGAGATCGGAGTCGTTACCGCCAATCGCGGGGTCGGCTACATGTACGCCGAAGGTCAGCTCCTTGTCCGCGATGACTACCTCGGGCGCGTGCTGGAGATCCTGCAGCGGGATGAGCCCGACCAAGAGCGGGATGAGCCCGATCGAGTCCGGCGTGTCATCGCGGGCGCAGTCCTTCTCAACCTGGGCGAAACGCAACTCACCGTGCCCGAAGCGCTCAGCGAGATTGACCGCCAACTCGGCGCGGGAATCGCGACGCCGAATCAGGTCCTGACCACCGCACCGGAAGTGGGTCCCTGCGCGGCCACGGAACCTCAGGAAGTGTACGACGAAATCGAGCCCTGCCCCTCGGTGTGCCCGGGCAACGGCGGTGCCGGGGTACTGATCTACATAGCCGACACCGGGCTGCTGGCGGACGCGACGTCCCACGCATGGCTGGCCGGAGTTGTTGGCGATCCGGATCCTCTTCCGCCCCAGAACCCGCCCGGTACGCAGCCGATCCCGCCCTACACCGGGCATGGCACGTTCGTCGCGGGCGTCGCGCGCTGCATGGCACCCGCAGCGGACGTCATCGTCACAAATGCCTTCGCGATCGCGGGCAGCACGCTGGAATCCGATCTCGTCCGGCACCTTGACGCAGCGCTCGGTCTCGGCGTGGACATCTTCCACTTGTCGATCACCGCACCGACGAGGAAAGATCTCCCCCTTGTCGCATTCGAGGCGTGGCTCAGGCACCTGCGTCAGTACAAGGGCGTGGTGTGCGTCGTGGCGGCAGGTAACAATGGCTCCCGGCGGCCGTCCTGGCCGGCCGCCTTCCCGGAGGTGGTCTCCGTTGGCGCGCTCGCTGGCGACTGGCGCAGCCGCGCTGGATTCAGCAATTTCGGCGGGTGGGTCGACGTGTACGCACCCGGCAGAAGCCTCGTCAACGCCTACGCGACGGGCACGTATACCTGCTTCGTCGAACCGTACAAAGGGCAGGTCAGGAAGTTCTACGGCATGGCGAAGTGGAGCGGCACGTCATTCTCGACGCCGGTCGTGACAGGGCTAATCGCCGCGCGTATGTCCCGCACTGGCGAAAACGGCCAGTACGCGGCCGCTGCCCTGCTCGCCGAGGCGCGATCCCGGGCGATCCCGGGCGCCGGCGCCATTCTGCTGCCCTGCTGCAATAACAATGACGTGCCCACCAAACGGGCAGAGTGCTGCGTTACGCACCAACATCGCCCGGCCGCCTGCTGACCGTTACAAGCAGCGGGATGATCGCATCTCGGCACGCGCGAGGCGTCCCGGCACGGCAGTATCCGGGGCGAGTACCACGGCATCCCGTTCGGCCTGCACTGCCGCCGCTCGCTGGCCGGGTATCTCGACCGCGACGCTGACGAGCTCTTCTCCATCACCCCCGCCTGCTTTGACCGGTACCTGGAGATCTTCGGCGAGCCCTACCCCCTTTGACTCCTACGACCAGGCGCTCGTCCCCGAGCTCGACCCTGGCGCGAGGGAGAATCCCGGCTGCGACCTGATGGCCGGTGGACCCACCTGCCCGCCGGAACCCGGGACGCATTCCGCGCAGTCCTGCCGGCCGACGACGCGACCCGGCCGCGCCGCCGCGGCTGGGCACTGCCGGTCAGGCTGATCGCCCTCCCCTGCCACCAGGCCATCAGCCCGGTACCCGCCGGCATCGCCCGGCACGCACTCGACGAAGCCCTCGCCGATCACCAGCACGCCGCATGACCCCGATCACCAACGCTCGCGCTACTCCCGCGGCCCCGCCGACCTGCGCCGCGGCTTGCCGCTGACCCCGACACCGGGTGCCCCGTCAGACACCTCGACATTGGCTGTCCCGCGCACTAGCGGCAGTCACACCATCGTGCCAGGGCTGCAAGCCACCTGCCCGAACCCGTGCCCTCCGGCGCCTGGTACATTCGCGCCAGTAACAATGGGGAGGTCGACAGATGCCCGGTCCGTTGCAGGTAATCGCAGTGAGTTTCGGTCCCGGTGCCGATTTCCAGGGCCGGGTCCTGGCCGAAGTCGATCGGCTACAGGGCCGGGGAGTGCTGCGCCTGCTCGATATGCTCTTCGTCGCGAAGAACGAGGACGGCGCGATCCAGCGCCTGGTCGTCGGCGACGACGACGACTTTGGCGCACTCCTGTCGAGAATCGTCCCTCTTGACGGCGCTGGTCTCATGGAACCAGCGGCGGTTGACGGCTGGTCGGGCTTCGATCCGGCTGACGCGTGGACACTGGCAGAGTCCCTGCTGCCCGGGACGGCGCTCGCATTCCTGCTCATCGAGCACGGCTGGGCGCGGCCGCTCTTCGACGCCATCGCCGAGACCGGCGGGGCGCTGCTGGGCGAGGGCTTCCTCACCTCCGAGGCCGGGTTGCTCGTCGGGGCCGAGGTCGCGGCGATGGAGGAGGCGGCTCAGGTGATTACGGCAGCGCAGGCCGCCGAAGCCCGTGCAAGGCTCCTCGCCATGGCGGCGGAGACCCAGGCAGCCGAGGCGATCGCAGCTTCGGAAGCGATACGCGCCGCTGCTGCTGCCGACGCCATCCGGGCGCTCATCACCGCAGGCATCGTGGAGGAGGCAGCCGCCCACGAGGCCGTCGAGGCCCTCAGCGCCGCCGGCCTGATCATCGCTGCAGCCGACCAAGCGGCGGAGGAGGCTGTCGCGGAGGACTCGGCGGAAGCGATGGTGGCCGACCAAGCGGCCGCGGAGGCTGGCGCGGAAGCCGCCGCCACCGTCACCGCAGCGTCGATCACCGTCGCTGAGGCGCGGGTCCTGCGCTACTTGCCCACGCGGCTGACGTTCGCGCTAATCGCCGACAAGCTGGGGATCTCCCGGTCGGCGGCGAAGGAACGAGCCGAGCGCGCCTACAAGAAACTCGGGGTTCACGGCCGCGCCGAGGCGGTCAGCCGGGCCCGTGCGCTCGGGCTCATCGACTAGCCCCTCGATCCCTTAATGCCCTCAGTCTCGGCCGTTGTCTCCAGTCACACCTGAACAGGACCGCGCCTGTCTGTCTGACGACCCGGGCCGGCACGGCACACGGCAGCCCGGCCAATCCCTGAGCCCGGGCGCGATCGGACGATCCGGGATCCTGAGCTGGAACGGCTGGACGAGGCCGGGTGCCCTGCAGCTCATCTCGGGGCGGTGCCGGCCGGCTCGCGTACTCCGGCCGGTTCGGCGTGGCTGTGCTTCCTGTCACCTGCAAGCTCATGGAGGCGGCATCTCGTTCCGCACCGCGCCGGACGGCCGACGAGGACCTTCGCACCGGAATGCGGGGGGCTGGCCCGGGCCCCGAGTCTCGTCACAGGCTTGGTTGTTCTGACGAGCCGAGTTCTCCGTAGGTCAGCCGAAGGTCGCGTTTGAGCGCCTTCCCGCTCGGGTTCTTCGGCAGCTGGTCGATGACGATCACGTACTTCGGTCTTTTGTAGCCGGCCAGGTGCTGCCGGCAGTGCTCGATGATGATGTCGCCGGTGAGAGCGGTTCCCGGCTTCGGTACCACGGCCGCGGTCACGGCTTCGACCCAGCGCGGATGCGAGATGCCGAACACCGCGACCTCGGCCACATCCGGGTGCTGGTATATGGCCTCCTCGACGTCACGGCTCGCCACGTTCTCACCGCCGGTCTTGATCATGTCCTTCTTGCGGTCGACCACGGTCAGGCGGCCCTCGGCTGAGAAGACCCCGAGATCGCCGGAATGAAACCACCCGTTGCGGAACGCCTCAGCCGTCTTGGCCTGGTCGTTCCAGTACCCGCAGGCTGCCTGCGGGCTGCGATGCACGATCTCGCCGATGACGCCGGGGGGCACCGGATTGTCGTCGTCGTCAACGACGCTGGTCTCAACATTGAGGACCGGCCAGCCCGCCGATCCGCCATGGGCCAGCTGGTCCTCGGGCGGCAGGATGGTGGCGACAGGGGCCATCTCGGTCTGGCCGTAGAAGTTCCACAGCCGCAGGCCGGGGAGCCGTCGCTGGATCTCCCGCAGAACCTCGACGGGCATGGGCGAGGCGCCGTAGTAGCCCTTCCGCAGCGACGACAGGTCGGTGGTGTCGAACAGCGGGGAGCGCAGCAGCGTGATCCACACCGTCGGCGGAGCGAAGAACTTGGTCACCCGTTCGGCCGCGATCGTGCGCAGGATGTCCTCCGGTACAGGACCGCCCAGGATCACGCTCGTCGCCCCCAGGTAGACATCAGGACCGAGGAAACAGTCCAGCTGGGCACAGTGGTAGAGCGGCAGCGTGTGGAGGTCGACGTCGTCGCTGCTCATCCCGCCGTCCACGATGCAGCTGACGTACTCGGCGATCAGGGAGCGGCTGCTGAGCACGGCGCCCTTGGGACGGGACTCTGTCCCGCTCGTGTACATCAGCCGCAGCGGATCGTCGTCGTCCAGCCAGACGTCCGGCGCGCTCTGGTCGCCCTGGGCAGCCCAGCTGGCGACATCCTCCCAGCCATCCGCTGGCGGGGAACCTGTCAGGCCGATCCAGCCGCGGATGCCGCCGTGCAGGCCAGCGATGTGGCAGGCTTCCTCGGCGACGGCACACAGGGCGTCCTCAGCGACGATGCCTGCCGCGCCTGAATGCCCGAGGATGAACGCCGCGTCCTCGGCGCGCAGCATGAAATTGACCGGAACCAGTACCGCGCCCAGCTTGGCCAGGGCGAAGGACATCACGGCCCACTGCCAGCTGTTGTGCGAGAGCAACGCCAGCCGGTCTCCTTTGGACAGCCCGCGATCGCGCATTGCGTGCGCGGTGCGGTTGACGGCGGAGTCGAATTCCGCATAGGTCCAGCGGCGGCCCTGCGATATCAGCGCGACCTTGCCCGGATGGCGGCGGGCCGTCCGCTGCAGGACATCACCGATCGTCTGGCTCCGCGCGGACCGTACCAGCTCTTCGGATGACGCGTTCACGGCACCTCCATCTCACGGCGGAGCGATTTCGCGGCTGTCTGCCGCCGCTGACGGGATTGCCCAGGAGCGCGGCCGCGCGGGCCGGTCAGCCCGGCGCAGTGACTGATTCCGACCACGTCCGCAGTGACCGGGAGCCAGTGCCGCACATCCTCGACGGCGGCCCGCCAGGTGCCCCGGCCAGCGCCGGTCACCAGCAGCACCAAGGCATCGCCTGCGACCTGACCCACAGTGCAGATGGTAGCGCCGCTTCTGCCCAGCCAGACGGGGGGCAGAGGGTGACCAGGCCTGCGCTCGCCTTTCCGCGCAATACGCCCGCTCATCGGCAGGGCTGGGACCGCCACGGCTAGCCGGCCGCGGCGCCGAGGATGTCGGGACGCTCGCGACGGTAGTGCTCGGTCAAGACAGCGCTCGCGTCACCGTCCCTGCACGCGACAGTGCACTGTCATACCCGGCAGCGGATGACCGGAAGACGGGTCACGGTCACCGGGAAGCGGCGGGAACTCGAGCTGCTCATCGCGCTTCCGGGATTGACAGCTGCTCGTCCCGGCGCTGGTGCTGATAATCATGAGCGGGCTTGTTGGCGCCGCGCCCGCGGGGGTGATGGGCGGCCTGCGGGCGTACCTGCAGCGAATCATCCCGGATGATCTGCGAGAGCGCGCAATCGCGCCGGACGCGACGCTGCTGGAGCCGGAGTGGATGTTCGCGCCTGCCCTCGTGCTTCATCATCGCGGCGGCGCTTCGCGCCAGCATGCGTTCGAGGCGGCCGGCATCGTCACGATGAACATCACCGCATCGCCCGATTCCCCATATCCATCGGGAGTTAGTGTCCGGTGCTCACAATGAACGGCGGGCAGCACGCCTTCGGCCTGGCCTGGCGAGCGGTACCACGAGGTGGCGGGAGCTATCCCTTTGCTATCCCGAGTTCGCCGATGGCGAAGGCCTCATCGCAGCTGATGGTGACCGAGTCCAGGTACGTACCGCCTCCGCTATGGAAGCCCAGGTAGCGCGCTCCGCCTGCCGCGCCCACCGTGAGCGGTCCTGAGGAAGTGCGATTCTGGGCGGTAGCGCTCAGATCGAATGTCGCGCCATTTTTCGGCTGGCCGTAGAAGCAAAAGGCAACGGTCCTGGCCGGAAGCGACACCGTCACGGTGATCAGTCCCGGCGAGCTGCCTGTATAGAAGACGTCACCCGCATAGCCGTTGCTCCAGCCGTTCCAGCCGTGACCGACCTTCAGGTGCTCCAGCTGAGGCGAGAAGGCTAGCGGCCCCGTCGGCCCGGCAATGCCGCTGACGAAAGTGTCAAGCGACTGAGAATCAGCTCCGAAAGCCTGCGTCGAGTAGGGGCCCATGATGCCTGGCGGTGCCCCGGTGCCGGGATTGTCGACGAATGTCACCGGCGGCCGCAGGGCACTCGCGAGCCTGGTCGCAATGGGCGAGCCCAGCCCGCTGGCCATGTCAAAGCCGCGGGCTGCCGGGTAACGGCCATGATGAGTGCCGGTGTAATCATCGCTGCCAACCCGGATATCGTTCAGCGTGCCCGGCGGCAGCGCATAGAGCTGGGGGCTGAGGAATCCCCCGTGGGTCGACGGTGAGGTCTGCGAGTCGATGTCGGCGAGCAGCGCGGCCCAGAGCGGAGCCGCAGCGCTGGTTCCGCCGGCCAGCGCCCAGTCCCCCTTGTAAATGATGACGTAGCCGTGAGTCGGGTCGGCTGATGCCGAGACATCCGGGACCTCCCGGCAGTAGGCCCGGCCTGCCTGGCAGGGCTTCCCGCTGCTGTACCGGCTGATAACTCCGGGTCCGGCCTGCCAGGGCGGCTTCGCCCACATGCTGGAGATGCCGCCCGCTCCGGCGCCCTCCCTGAGCCTGGCTTCGTTCCAAACCCGCTCGGTCGGCGCTGGGCCGAGCGCGGTAAGATCCGTGCCGCCCACTGCGGTCACGAAGGGCTGAGCAGCCGGATCCTGGACCGACAGCTCCTTCCTGGCGCGGTCGCTCTGGTAACAGGCCGCGGAGCCGGTGTCACCAGCCGCCGCGAACACCGAGATACCTTCCGTCGCTGCCTGCTGGAGGACAGTGTTCTCGCTTGCGGCCAGACCGGGCGCGAGGCGCTTGAGTGCCAGCTCGCAGACTCCGTAGCTGGTCGACACCACCTGCGCCTGGTCGTCATCGATGATTCGCGTGTAGTCGTCAAGAAGGGACATGGCGTAGCTCGCGCCGGGCGCGTCATAGACAAGCACGCTTGCCTGCGGAGCCAGCGCGAGGGCGGTCTCGATATCGAGCGTTGCCTCTTCTCCTGGCCTCCCGGTTGCGCCGCCATCGACATTTACGGGCGTGACCGGCGCCGCCGTCCGGTAGCAGGTCTGGAAGTTCCTGACGTCGGTGGCCGACCAGGTCTGCAGCTCGAAGAGCGCGATAGTGGTCCCCGCGCCGGCAAGATTCTTGGAGTACAGGCTCTGGAGCGAATACGCCCTGGCCAGCTGATCGTAGGTCCACGCGCGGGTGCGCGCGGCGACCTGGACGGCTCCCGGGCAGGGACGGGGCCCGCTAGCGGCGGCCTGGGCGGTGTGCGGCTGTGCGGCACGCGGCCGCAGCGCGGGCAGTCGCACGGCTGACAGGCCGGCGCCCCCACGGGTGCGCAGACTCGACAGCGTCGGCGGGCCGGACGGGACAGTGACCAGGCTGTCCAGCCCGATGATGGCCTGGATGAGCGGAGCCACCGTCGCCGACAGCCGCGGCGCCGACGTGTTGGCCAGAGCCAGTCGGCCGGACCCGAGCTTGTAGCGCTCAAACCGGGTGTGCAGGCCCGCACTCGCCCGGCCCACAGTGGTGGCCACCGGAATCACCAGGCCATTCGCGCTGACCTGGCCCGGCGCCAGGCCGGCCGCCCGCAGTGCCGCGTCCACGCGGCCGGCTGCAGCCTCGGTCTGCCCGAACCGGGCCGCGAACTGGGCGGTGTTCAGGAAATGCCGGTACTGCGCCGACCCCGGCGTCGAGACCGCCGTCGCAAACACCTGCAGGGCTCGCGGGCTTCTCGGCCGGAGGGCCACATCAAAATCGACGCCCGCCGACGCCGGCGGCGCTCCGGCCGCACGCGCGCCAGCGGGAATCTCCGGCGCTGAGCCGATCGGCCGGAGCACCAGGCTGCCCCGGCTTACGGCCGGCGGACCCGCGACCGCTCGCCCCGCCGGATTGGCTGCTGCCGGAGCCGCGTTGAGCAGCAAAGCCAGCAAGCCGCCTGCCGCTGAAAAGGCGATGACCCGCGATTTCCATCTCCTGCAGAGGTCATGCAGCATCGTCTCCCCCGTTTTTCTCGATGCCGGTGATAATGAAACCGCCGCCGAGTACTGCCCCCTGGCCAGCCAGTATGGCACCGCGGGCACGCTCAGCCCGGTAGCCACATGGCCGTCGTCCCCGGCAGAATATGCCCGGCGCCCATGGTCCTTCGGCGGGCAGCGGGGGTTTGCCCGCCCCGGCGGGAGCGGGCGGCAGCCGGGGCGGACGGAGAGGCGGGAGCGGGTTTCAGCCGGGTGACGGCGGGAGCCGATGCCGAGGCGGGAGCGGGTCGCGGCCGGCCGGGAGTCGAGGGTGCATGTCTAGTCGCGGAGCGCGGAATTTCCCGGTCCCGAACGCGTCAGGCAGGCACGTCGCATGGCGGTTCTGCGCGTGCCGCCAGCAAGCCGGAGCTGCCTACCTGCATAATGCTGCATATGCGCTTGTCCGCTCGTGCTGATTATGCACTGCGTGCCGCGATCGAGCTTGCCGCCTCCGGCGCCGGTCATGTCACGGCTGATCAGCTTGCCCGGGCGCAGAACATCCCCGGCAAGTTCCTTGAGGCTATTCTCACTCAGCTGCGCCGCGCCGGTCTGGTCCGCAGTCAGCGCGGGCCTGATGGCGGTTTCTGGCTGGCCCGGCCTGCGGGGGAGATCTCGCTGGCTGACATCATCCGGGCCATCGACGGCCCGCTGGTGGGAGTCCGGGGCGAGCGCCCGGAGAATCTCGGCTACATCGGTGCCGCTGAGCCGCTGCAGACCGTCTGGATCGCGCTCCGGGCGAATGAGCGCGCCATCCTCGAGGACGTGACGCTCGAGCACGTCGTGTCCGGCGCGCTGCCCGACAGGGTTCGCAAGCTCGCTGATGACCCCAGAGCCTGGGTCTAGAAGTCCGCGGCCCTAGCGACCGCGGCAGACGCCGACCTCGACCTGCGCATCCGCGTCCGTTCCGCTTCCGGCCTCAGACCGGAACCATGTCCGTGATGTCCTGGACAGAGCACGTGACCTGGTCGAATGGGGGCTCGGCTAGCGGCAGGGCCGTCGCGCCGAGCACCGGCTCAGACGTCGGCACCAAGCGCTGCCCGGTACGCATGCCCACCTTCTGAGCGGCGGGAACGACCAGCCGCTGGGTAGACGGCACGGGCGACCCGGACCGCGCTGCTCCGGCTGCCCGCTGGGAGACTGCCGGCCCGGCCGGCAGCCTGGCAGATCCGTCACCACGCTCTGGCCTGGCCGGCCCATCGAGGGACCGCTCCCGGACTCCGCTAAATACCGGCTCGCTCTGCAGCTCGGCGAGCGCGAAGCTGTCCGACACTTCCCGCAGCAGCTGGGACAGCGGCGCGCCGAGCGCGCCGCAGATCGATGCCAGCAGCTCAGAGGACGCTTCCTTCTGACCGCGCTCAACCTCGGACAGATATCCCAGCGAGACGCGTGCAGCGGCAGACACCTCGCGGAGGGTGCGACCCTGCCGGAGACGCAGCCGCCGCAGCGCGTCACCGAGCAAGTGACGAAGCAGCACCATCGGTCGCACTCCCTTCGAGGCCAGTTAGGTCCCTCCACCGTACCTGGCTTTACGGACAGTGCGGGAGAGGGCATGGCCGCGTGTTCACCGTCGTAACGCTGTAATCAGTATTTATCTTCCCGCAGCGCACTGCTCACCAGGGTCAGCGCGCAGTTCACCGTCGCGACCCGGATCGCCTGCCGGTCACCGGTCAGCGACAGCGCCCGGCCCGTTGTCCTTCCCCGCAGGTGGACAGCGATGAACACGGTGCCGACTGGGATGAACACGGTGCCGACAGGCTGGCCGTCGGCCGGATCGGGGCCGGCAACCCCGGTGGTGGCGACGCCCGCTGTCGCGGCCAGCCGCCTGCTGACGCCGGCCGCCATCTCAGCGGCCACCTCCGGGTGGACGGCGCCGCAGCGGGCCAGCAGGTCAGCTGAGACGCCCAGCAGCGACGCCTTCAGGTCCGAGGCATAAGCCACCACCCCGCCGCGGAAAGCCGCCGAGGCGCCGGGAACGCTGGTGAGCGCTGCGGCTAGCATCCCGCCGGTCAGCGATTCGGCCACGGCGATGGTCTCGCCAGCAGAGATGAGCTGCGCGATGACCGTCCCGGCCAGCAGTTCCCCGGCTGCCTGGTCCTGATCCGCGGGCTGGTCCTGATCCGCGGGCGTTTGCGGCGCCACGATCATGGTGCCCCTGCCGATCCGGCCGGGCCCGCTCCAGCGGCCCCCGCGGAGCCGGACTGGCCGGCGGCGGCTGGCCCCGCCGCAGCGGAAGCCTGATGATGGGGCACCGCATGGTGCAGGCGGACGGCCCGCGCTGCATAGTCGCCGCCGGTCGCCACAGTGATGATGACGGCTGCCGCCATGACCACCTCGCGGGCGATGCCAAGATGCCAGGGCAGTATGTACAGGCTGATGGCGATGATCTGCAGCATCGTCTTGATCTTTCCGCCGCGGCTCGCGGCGATGACACCGCGCCGGATGACCCAGAAACGCAGGCCGGTCACGGCGAGCTCGCGCAGCAGGATGATGCCCGTCACCCACCAGGCAAGCTCGCCGAGGAACGACAGCGTCACGAGTGCCGATCCGGTGAGCGCTTTGTCGGCGATCGGGTCCGCTATCTTGCCGAAGTCCGTGATCAGGCCGCGGCGGCGGGCGAGCTCGCCGTCCAGCAGATCGGTGATTGAGGCGATGGCGAAAACAGCAAAGGCCGTAATCCGCCCGGCGGTGCCGCCGGACAGCAGCAGGACGACAAAGACCGGCACCAGAACCAGCCGCAGCACGGTGAGCGCGTTGGCGACGTTGACCAGGCCGGGCGGCGAAACTGCGGCCGCGTCCTTGAGGTCCTCGTTCCCCGCAGCGCCGGCACCTGCCTGGCTCAACGCGTTCCCGTGCGTCTCGCCGGCCCGGAACCGGCCGGCTCGATTGCCTCGGCCAGTAGATCCACCCCCGATGAGCCGGTGACTGTAGCCCGCACCATGTCCCCTACCGCGATCGGGAGCTCGGTATGCACCTCGGTGGTGCCGTCGACTTCAGGTGCCTGATGCGCGGCGCGCCCGCTGTAGCGGCCATCGCCCAGCTCCTCTTCGACCAGGACGTCGAGGATTTCGCCGCACCGCTCGGCGGCTCGCTGATCCATGAGCTCGTCCGCCAGGTCCGCAAGGTCCTCGACCCGGCGCGCGATCTCCTCGCCGGGCAGCTGCCCGGCGAGGGTGGCCGCCTCCGTGCCGTCCTCGTCCGAGTAGCCGAAGATCCCGATGGCATCGAGCCGGGCCTCGGTCAGGAAGCGCTGCAGCTCCTCGACGTCGGCATCGGTCTCGCCGGGGAATCCGACGATGAAATTGGACCGGATTCCGGCCTCCGGCACCAGCTGCCTGATCTGGTCAATCAGCGCGGCGAAACGCTGCCGGTCGCCGAACCGGCGCATCGCGCGCAGTACGGTGCCGCTGGCATGCTGGAAGGACAGGTCGAAGTACGGCGCTACGCCTGGTGCGGACGCCATCACCTCGATGAGTCCGGGCCGCAGCTCGGCGGGCTGCAGGTAGCTGACGCGGACCCGGCCGATACCGGGTACCGCGGCGAGGCTGGGCAGCAGGGTCTCCAGCAGCCTGAGGTCACCCAGGTCCTTGCCGTAGGAGGTGGAGTTCTCGCTGACGAGCAGCAGCTCACGGGTGCCATGCTCGGCGAGCCAGCCTGCCTCCGCGATCAGGTCCTGCGGCGGCCGGGAGACGAAGGCGCCGCGGAACGCAGGGATCGCGCAGAAACTGCAGCGCCGGTCGCATCCTGAGGCGATCTTGAGCGGTGCCACCACGCCGCCGCCGAGCCTGCGCCGCAGCACCCGCGGCCCGGAGGCCGGGGCAACGCCCGGCGGCAGGTCCGGAATGCCGGCGCCGCCGGGCAGGGCCGCCTCGCTGCCATCGGGCGCGGCTGTGGTGCCGTGTCCGGGCAGCTGCCCGGCGCTGGCGCCGGGACGGGCGGCCGGCGCCAGCGGTAGCAGCCGCCGCCGGTCTCTGGGCTGGTGCGCCCGCCAGCGCTCGCCGGCCACGACCGCGTCGAGTCTGGCCGCTATCTCGCCGTAGTCATCGAAGCTGAGCACCTGCGCCTCAGGGAGCGCGCCAGCCAGCTCCGAGCCGTAGCGCTCGGCCAGGCAGCCCGCCGCGACCACCTGCGCGCCGCCTGCTGACGCGCCGAGCAGCTCGTCGATGGACTCCTGCTTGGCAGCCTGGATGAATCCGCAGGTATTGACGAGCACCACATCGGTTTCCCCGCCGTCGGCCAGCGTCCAGCCGCCCGCCTCGAGTCGCGCTGCCAGCTCCTCGGAGTCAACCTCGTTCCGGGCGCAGCCCAGCGTGACCAGGCTCACGGTTCGGCCGGTCACGCGGGGTGCTTTCTGGCTCGATGACACACCGGCAGACTACGGTAAGCCCGCCGGTGCAAAGTCACCCGCTGGCGGCTGTGATCGCAGCAGGATCTCAGCCGGCCGCCTGCTGGTGCGGGCCGAAACTGAGCGTCACTGGCTGGCTCGTCGAGTTCGCGGGGACCGCGTTCTTCCCGTTCACCGTCAGCGTGACGCCACCGGGGTTGCCGAGCACCATCTGCACCGCGCCGTGCTCGGTCCACTGCTGCGACGTGCCGGCGTAGACGATGCCGCTGAAGACCGTCTGGCCGGCCGCCGTGGTCAGCTGAACCCAGCAGTTCGTCGCGGCGGTCAGATGGATGACAACGTCGCGGGAATGCCGATGCGTGGCGGGTGTCGGCGCTGCGAGCGGCTTCGGCGCCGTCTGCCGCACCGGCGGCCGTGCATGTGACTGCGCGGCGGCGGTGGTGGCCCGCTGCGGGCGGTTCACCAGGTGGTAGATCCCCAAGCCGATAACCGCCAGCAGGACCACGGCCAGCGCCAGGCTCCAGTTGAGCCTGCGCCGCTCCCTGAGCTTGATCGGCGTGGACGGCTCGAAAACGTCTGCCGCCGTAATCGCCTGCGGCGCGCTCTGGGTCGCGTCGTACTCCCTGACCAGCGGCTCAGGGTCGATGCCGGCCGCGCGTGCAATGCTGCGAATATGGCCCCGTGCGTAGAAGTCGCCGCCGCACGCCGAATAGTCGCCACGCTCGATGCCCCGGATAATTGTCTCCCTGATGCAGGTCCGCTGACTGACCTGCGTGGTGGTGAGACCGGCCTGACGGCGTGCCTCCGCCAGGGCGTCACCAATGCTCACGCCGCGCCTCCACTGCTCTCTCGCGCCACGTGCCGCCCGGGGTGCAGGCACGGATGCAGATGTCCGCTTCTCCCGATCCCTGCAAGGGGACCGATTACTTAGTGTAGACATCCGGCTACCGTCCGGCGAGAACCGCGAGCGGTGTTGCCGTCTGCGATAAGTGTCTGCCCACAACGGGGCGGCCGCCAAACGCGCCTAAACCATCAGGTTGCCGGACCGCCGCGCAGCGAGTCGAGCAGCTCCGCCAGGTCGTCCGGCCTGACCAGCACATCCCTTGCCTTCGAGCCCTCGCTCGGCCCGACAACGCCTCGGCTTTCCAGCAGATCCATCAGTCGGCCCGCCTTCGCGAACCCCACTCTCAGCTTACGTTGCAGCATCGAGGTGGAGCCGAACTGCGTGCTGACGATCAGCTCAGTGGCCTGCAGCAGCAGGTCGAGATCATCGCCGATCTCCGCGTCGATCTGCCGCGTGCGGCCTTCGGGCGCCGTCACGTCCTGGCGGTATTCCGGCTCTGCCTGCTTCGTGCAGTGCGCGACGACCTCGCGGATCTCCTTCTCCGCGACATAGGCGCTCTGCAGGCGGATCGGCTTGCTGGCGCCCATCGGCAGGAAGAGCGAGTCACCCTGGCCGACCAGCTTCTCGGCACCAGGCTGATCGAGGATCACCCGGCTGTCGGTCAGGCTCGAGGTGGCGAACGCGAGCCTGGACGGCACGTTCGCCTTGATCAGCCCGGTCACGACGTCCACACTGGGCCGCTGGGTGGCCAGCACGAGGTGAATGCCCGCCGCGCGGGCCAGCTGAGTGATCCGGACGACCGAGTCCTCCACGTCCCGCGGGGCGATCATCATCAGGTCGGCCAGCTCGTCGACGATCACCAGCAGGTAGGGATAGGGCACGTAGACGCGCTCGCTGCCGGGCGGCGCGGTGATCTTCCCGGCGCGCACGGCCTTGTTGAAGTCGTCCACGTGCCGGAACCCGGAGGCTGCCAGGTCGTCGTAGCGGCGCTCCATCTCGCCGACCACCCACTGCAGCGCCTCAGCGGCCCGCTTCGGGCTCGTGATGATCTGCGTGATCAGATGCGGTATGCCGGAGTAGGCGGACAGCTCGACCCGCTTGGGGTCGACGAGAACCAGCCGCACCTGCTCGGGGGTTGCGCGCATCAGGATCGACGTGATCAGTGCATTGATGCAGGTGGACTTCCCGGCTCCGGTCGCACCTGCGATGAGCATGTGCGGCATTTTCGCCAGATTCGCCACGACAGTCCGGCCCTCGACGTCCTTGCCGAGCCCGACCACCATCGGGTGCTGATCAGTGGCCGCCACCGGTGAGCGCAGCACGTCACCGAGGCTGACGACCTCCCGGTCGGTGTTGGGTATCTCCACGCCGATCGCGGACTTGCCGGGAATCGGCGACAGAATGCGGACGTCCGCGCTCTTCACCGCGTAGGCGATGTTCTTCGACAGCTGGGTAACCCGCTCGACCTTGACGGCCGGGCCGAGCTCGATCTCGTACCTGGTGACGGTCGGGCCTCTGGTGAAGCCGGTTACCTGGGCGTCGACCTCGAACTGGTCCAGGACCTGAGACAGCGCCTCGACCATCGCGTCGTTCGCCCGGGTCCGCATCTTCGGCGCCGAGCCGGGCCGCAGCAGCGCCGGCGGCGGGAGCGTGTAGCTGGAGTCGCTGGAGGCGGCCAGCGTCAGCTGCTCGCCCTTGCCCGCCGCCGCGGCCGGATCCGGCTCCGCGTGACCGCCCGCAGCGCCGTGCCCGGCTGCCCGGCCATCGCCAGCCCCCTCGGTACCGAACCAGGACTGCCGCCAGGCCTCGTTGGCGGCACTCGCAGCCGTCTGCCCAGCATGCCCCGGGCCGGCTGGCCCGAACATCAGCGCCTCGGGTACCGGCTCGGCCTCCGCGGCTGCGTGCGTGCCGGGAGCCGCCGCTGCAGACGCAGACGTCGCTGCGGCCCGGCCCGCCGAGGCGGCCGCGTCCTGGCCGCCGGTGACCTGACCGCGGCTGATGGTGCCGCCGAGCAGCGGCGTGTCGTAGGCCCGCTCGCGCTCGCCTGCCTCGATCGCCGCCTGCCGCCGCCGGCTGCCGTGCAGCTGCCCCGGCCCGGCCCCGGACCCGTCCTGCCCGTCGCCCTCGCCAGCGCCGCGGCCGCGCACGAGCCCGAGCAGCTCGGCGAGCCTGCCGGGCACCCGGTGCAGCGGCGTGCCAGTGATCACCAGCAGTCCGAACCCGGCCAGCAGCACGAGCAGCGGGATCGCGGCCCAGGCCGTCAGCGCTGCTACCAGCGGCGCCGATGCGACGTAGCCGATCAGGCCGCCCGCCAGGCCCAGCTGCGGCCGCGGCGTGCCGCTGGCAATGTTCACCAGGCCGAGCACGCCGATGATCACGGCAGTCCAGCCGATGACCATCCTGGCCGTGTCCGCGTTCCTGTCCGGATGCCGGAGGAACCGCCAGCCCAGCAGGGCGAGCAAGATCGGCACGGTCCACGCGCCGGCCCCGAACAAGCCGAGCACCACCGTTGACAGTGACCTGCCCAGGGGACCGCCGAGATGCCACCAGGCGACCGTCGAGGTGATGATGGCGGCCGCCAGGGCAGCGAGCCCGGCTCCGTCCCTGCGGTGCGCCGGATCGAGATCGCGAGCGCTGCGGCCGAGGGTGCGCGCCGCCAGTCCGACGGTATGCGCTAGCCCCATCCAGGCCCCGGCGACGGCGGCCACGATCCAGCCGAACAGGATCGTGATCGGGTTGGCCGGGAGCGCCCGCTGGCGGCCTGGCCTGCTCCTGCGCGCCGGCCTGGACCGGCCGCGGGCATAAGGCTGGGGCTTCGAGCGTCCGCCGCGCCTGGTCCTGCTCGCGCTGGGGCGCCGCGCGGTGCCCGACTTGCGCGGGCGTCCGGCGGTACTACCCCGAGTGCGTGCAGCGCTCTTAGGCGCACGAGTCGCCATGATTCTCACGGTAGCGAGCATCCCCGCCCGTACAAAGGATCATGCGCGGCGTGTCGCCCGGCGCACCATCGGCAGCGCCAGGGGGCTGCCATCGCTGATGGCCCGCCCGGCCAGACCTGGCAGGCGCCTCCGGCCAGCCCGCCGGGTGGCCGTCCAGCCCGCCGGATGGCCGGGTGCGGGGTGGCCGCGTGCCGGGTGACCACGTCCAGGTCTGCCGGGTGACCGGCCGGCCGTTGCAGGTAAGCTGGCCAGGCCCATACGCTCCCGCCGCCGGGCCGGCTGAACTCCTGGCCGACGCCGCGCCGGAGCTGTTTCGCGACATCGTAGTCTGCCGAAGGCCGGGCGAGGCCTCCGCCGGGGGCTGCGCGCCACTCGTCGGGCAGTACCGCCGTGAATTCGGCGCATCCACGGTCACCTCGATGAGGAGCCTGCGATGATCAGCGCGGCAGCGTCCCCCTGCCTGGCGTCGATTCATATCTACCCGCTGAAGGCCTGCCGGGCGGCCGATCTCGACGTGTCGCGGGTCGAGCCATGGGGATTGGCCGGCGACCGCCGGTGGCTCGTCGTCGACGGCGCCGGCCGGTTTGTCAGCCAGCGCGACGAACCGGCACTAGCGCGGGTCACTGCCCGGTATGTCGCAGCATCAGGACCTGATCACACCCCAGGTTCCTGCCCCGTCTCGACCGGTCTCATCGCCGTGTCCGCCGCCGGTCACCCGCCGCTGACGGTTCCCGCGCCTTCGCAGAAAGCGGGCGCCGAGATGCTGTGGGTTGCTGTCTGGAGCTCCAAGGTCCTCGCCGCCGCCGCCGGACAGCAAGCCGACACCTGGTTCTCCCGTCTCCTGGGCCGCGATGTGCGCCTGGTCCACCTCGACGATCCGACCCGCCGTGAGGTAGATCAGGACTACGGTGCTCGCGGCGACCGGGTCAGCTTCGCCGATGGCTTCCCGCTGCTGCTTGCTACCATCGGATCGCTGGACGCACTCGGCCGCTGGCTGATAGACGACGGCCATCCGCCCGTCCCGATGAGCCGGTTTCGGCCGAACGTGGTGGTCGCAGCCGCGGCCCCCTGGGCCGAGGATGGCTGGCGTCGCATCCGCATCGGCACGGTGACATTCCGCGTGGTCAAGCCGTGCGGACGATGCCAGGTCACCACGATCGACCAGACAACCGCGCAGCGCGGCCGCCAGCCGCTCGCGATGCTCGGCCGCCGGCGCCGGTTCGGCAAGCATCTGGTCTTCGGGCAGAACATGATCCCGGACGCGCCTGGCGCCATCCGGGTCGGCGACCGGGTCCAGATCCTGGAACAGGCA
>CABEEE010000210.1_pt1 | contig 30323 bp, 25 predicted proteins | sample 3423231 | NCBI WGS metagenome assembly CABEEE01 (sample SAMEA5534333, study PRJEB31848) | metagenome | biome: tundra; feature: field; material: soil | place: USA | collected 2013-05 | depth 0.15 m | reverse complement strand
GGGCTGGGGTCGGTGAGCTCGGCGAGCCCGGCGCGGAGCAGGTGGTCGTGCGCGTGGGTGAAGAGCAGCGCGTGCTGGAGTCCGGTGTCGGTGACCTGGTAGCGGCGGCTGCGGGGGATGCGCTGGATGAGCCCGTGTTCGCGGAGGCGGCGCAGGTCGTACGTCATCTTCCCGGCGGTGATGTCCTCGGGTTCCTTGCCGAGGAGGGGCGCGATCTGGGCGCGCAGTTCGCGGTTGGTAAACCCGCGGGGCAATAGCCGGTGGATGAGCAGGGCCTGCAGGAGCGCGTTGACGCGGGTGTCGCCGAAGCGCAGCCCGGGGATGCGGGTTCCGTCGTCGTGGACGGTCAGGCTGGTGAATGCCCGGGCGCCGCGGATGGGGTCGTGGCTGATGCGCTGGACGCCGAGGAGGCGCCGGCTGGCAGTGAAGCCGATCTGCCGCAGGGCGGGCAGGTTCGTCAGCCGTCTGGACAGCCCGAAGCCGCGGGTGTCGTTGATCGTGGTTTCCGTTCTGATCGCTTTGCCCAGCTTGTGGTACTGCTTGATCCTGGCGTTCTTGCAGCCGGCGTTCAGGGACGGGGTGACCCCGTCGGTGATGACGCGGGTGCGGAACTTCCCCGGGGTGCGGTGGCGGCCTCTGGTGATGATCCGTCGGCCGAAGACCAGGCTGATCTGGTCGGGCCGGCCGATGCCGGGGTTGTCGCGCAGGACCTGCCCGAAGAAGATCCGCCCGGCCACCGGGGCGCCGGGAATCTGGGTGAGGGAGAACTCCGCCTGCAGGACCGACAGCTCATAGCAGTACCCGGCGACCTCGTCCTCAGCGGTGAACGGGTTCGGCAGGATTGCCAGCCACTTGCCCAGCAGCGCCTCGATGTGAGCCGGCCCGAGGCTGTCGCAGATCTCTCCTGCAGCGCGGGCACGTCCTGGCAGGCGGCGAACTCGTTGTAGAGCGCCTGGAAGCCGATGCCGGCCCGGGCGGCCTTGCCGCCTGGCCCACTCGTTGCCGTTGATGCACAGCCTGGCGGTGAACGGGAAGCAGGTGCTGAACTTGAGGAAGAACGGCCCGAAGTCGGCATCCACGCAATAGAAGCAGAAGAAGCTGATGAACGCGCTTGCCCGCACCAGCCAGGCGCAGGAGCTGCCGTCAGCGTGGTGGCGCCGCTGGGTCCGCCACACGTTCGGCTTCTCCTGGGCCCGGCCCGCAGACAGCACCCCGTCCGAGCCGGTGAAGTCGGCCAGCATCCGCTGGGTGACCTCGTCCTTGCGCTGGCCTTTCCCGAAGTGCACCAGCTCCAGCCCGCGGGCGGCGATGAAGTGGCGGATGTCCGCGACGAACGCCTTGCTCATCGGATCCATCAGCGCGGTGGAGGCATACACGTTGCCGCGGTGGCCGGTGAAGAACCCCGCCACCCCGCCGCCGTAGGCCAGCCGGGGCTGCCAGACGTTCAGGTACATCCGGTCGATGCACTCAGCCTCGAAGGTCACGTGATCAGAAAGGACATCGGCCACGGTGCGCGGTATCGTCACGGAAAGTTCCGGTCAGGCACAGGCTGCAAGGCCACCTACCGCCATCAGGCGGTCATCGACGCAACACAGCGTGTCAGCGTCCAGCTCTGACCGGAGCCCCTTTCACCTGCATCAGCCAGAACAAGCATGCCTTCTCGGGCTGGGGCGAAGCCCGGCTAGTGCTAGCCGGCCAGAACGTAGCAGGTATCGCGGCATTTTCCGGCTGCCAAGCAGGCACGACTGCGAGCCGCTGGCCGGCCACCCAGGGCAGCGCCGTTCGAAATGGACACCCAGTCCGAGCCATCCGAAATGGCTGGTCTACTGATATTTCGGCACTAGCGGACTTGCTTAGATTTCGCCGAATAGCCGGTCGCCGGCATCACCGAGTCCCGGCACGATATAGCCCTTGTCGTTGAGTTCGCGGTCCAGCGCACCGGTCACTACCCGAACCGGCACGGGCAGATCGTCGGGAAACGCTTCGGCCAGCCGCGCCAGTCCCTCCGGTGCCGCCAGCAGGCAGATCGCGGTAACTGTCGCCGCACCGCGCGAAACGAGCAACCCGATGACCGTCTCCAGCGTCCCGCCGGTAGCCAGCATCGGGTCCAGAACGAACGCGTCGCGGCCGGTCAGGTCAGCCGGGATGCGCGTCGCGTAGGTCGATGCGACGAGAGTCTGCTCGTCCCGGATCAGCCCGATGAAGCCGACGTCGGCCCTGGGCAGCAGCCGGGCCATGCCGTCGAGCATTCCGATGCCGGCCCGCAGGACCGGAATCACCAGCGGGACGGGGCGGGCCAGCTTGACGCCGTCGGCCGTGCCCAGCGGCGTGCGCACGGAGACGTGCTCAACTCGGATGTGCCGGGTCGCCTCGTAGGCCAGGAGGGTTACCAGCTCGTCGGCGAGCCGGCGGAAGGTCGGGGTCTCGGTTTCGACGTCGCGCAGCGCAGTGAGCTTGTGCGTGACGAGTGGATGATCGGCTACCAGCGTCTGCATGATCCTCAGTCTGGCAGCACCGCGTCCGATGACGTGGCTGCCTGCCGTTGTCAGCTGGGCGCGCCGCCGGGACGCGTGCTAGGAGCCGTGCCGCGGCCGGTACCAGGTTGCCGTGCAGCCCTCGGCGCCGCAGCGGACCCACAGGTGCCCGCGGCCAGGATGCTCGAGGGCGCCGGCGCAGTCACAGGGCATCCAGCCGACAATGACGCGGCCGGGCCCCCACGGGTGCCCGGCCGGGCAGGCCGCCGGATAGCGCCACCAGTCAGGGCGGGCAAGTTCATGCATGTGCTCAGTGGAACACATATTCGATAACGCTGAGCTGCGGGCCGGTCCGCCGCGCAGGTCGCGGATGACGCTGAGTGCGGGCGATGATGACGTGATGGATGATGGTCCGCTGGAACGGCTGCGCCGGATCTGCCTGGCACTGCCGGAGACGACCGAGCGGCTCAGCCATGGCGAGCCGAACTGGTTCGTCCGCGGCAAGAAGACCTTCGTCAGCTATGCCGACCGGCATCACGATGACCGGGCGGCTTTCTGGTGCGCGGCGCCGCCTGGCGCGCAGCAGGCGCTGGTTGCCGAGCAGCCTGAGCAGTTTTTCGTGCCGCCCCACGTGGGCGGCCGCGGCTGGATCGGCGTGTACCTCGACGTCCCCGTGGACTGGCAGGTCGCGGCCGAGCTGGTGGAGGAAGCCTACCGGGAGGTGGCCCCCGGCAAGCTCGTAGCCGAGCTCGACGCAGCCCGCTGACTGAGCCGCTGACTGACATGCCTGCGCTCCGTTGCTGTCGGCAAATTCAATTAGGGCCAAAGCGCCCTATGCGCGCAAGCGTGCTGGGAGTAACCTGAGGCCTCGCTCTGGCTGCTGGCGCCCGCAGTTCGATCTCGCTCGGGCAGCTGATCAGGGCATTCTTCCATTCCGGAAGGTGGTGCCGCGAAGACGTCAGGGAAAGGCGCGCGAGGGCCCGCTTGCTTTCCCCGGTCGGCGCTGAAGCCGACGAGCGTTGCGCCCAGAAAGGGAAAACTGCCTCTCATGCGAGCGATCTCGGTCGCGTTTCCATGGTGGTCAGGGGACTGGGCAGGCCGCTTGCATGGCAGATAGCCGCACCGTGCGGATCTGGGACCTGGTTGCTGTCCATTCCGCCCGCCAGGGAGCGCCCCCGTCGATCGCAGACGTGTGCGCGGTGGCGGTCGCGGCGCTGGCGGTCAGCGGAGCGGGGCTGACGGCTGTGAGCCGGGCGGGGACTGCTCACGTGATGTGCGTGACCGACGATGTCAGCGAGCAGCTCGCCGAGCTCCAGCTAATCGTCGGGGAAGGGCCCCGATCGGATGCGGCCGGCTTCGGCGGCCCGGTGCTCGCCGCCGATCTCTCTGCCGGGCACATCGCCCGCCGCTGGCCGGCCTTCGCGTCGATGGCCGTCCAGGCCGGTGCCGCTGCTGTCTTCGCGTTCCCGCTCCAGATCGGGGCGATCCGGGCCGGGATCCTCGAGCTCTACCGAATCAGGCCGGGCCCACTGACACTGCGACAGCTGGGTGACGCCCTGGTGCTTGCCGACACCGCCACCGTGCTGATGCTGGATGGCCAGCACTCCGATGGCCTGGACCATGACGGCGTCGGCTATAAGGGCCCGGCCCCTGACGGCGTCGGCCCTGACGGTCACGCCCGCGACGGCCGGGATCAGCCTGCCGGGCAGGCCGGGCCGTCGACCAGCGCTGGCGGGCCCGCCGCTGAGCTAGCGCGGCGCCGCGCCGAGATCGACCAGGCCACCGGGATGCTCACCGAGCAGCTCGGCGTCGGAATTGAGGAGGCATTCGTGCGGTTGCGTGCTTACGCTTATGCTCGTGAGAGGCGCCTTATTGAGGTCGCCGGCGACATTGTCGCCCGGCGGCTGCGTCTGGGCCCCGGTCGCGACCTTCGGGGCGGTGAGCAGTGAGAATTTCCCGAATGACCGCCGTGCAGGCGTCGTCGATCTTGCTGCCTGAACCGTCATTGTTCCCGGAAAGGTGAGCGAGATGGACGGACGACTGCTGTCGGAGACTTTCGTGGAGCTGGCCGACACAATTGTCGTCGGCTTCGACGTCATCGATTTTCTGCATCTGCTCACCGATCGCAGCGCGCAGCTGCTGGACGTGTCCGCGGCCGGGCTGCTGCTGGCTGACCCGCGCGGGGACCTGCGCGTGGTGGCTGCTTCCAGCGAGCGAGCCCGGCTGCTGGAGCTTTTCCAGATCCAGAACGACCAGGGCCCGTGCATGGACTGCTTCCGCAGCGGGCAGCCCGTCGCCTCGGCTGACCTGAGCAAGCAGACTGAGCGCTGGCCGCATTTTGCGCCAGCCGCCCGCGAAGCGGGATTCGCGGCCGTCCAGGCCATGCCGATGCGGCTGCGCGAGCAGGTTATCGGCGCGCTGAATCTCTTCCGCGTTGCGCCGGGGCCTTTCGATCAGGCGGATATGCGGGTCGGCCAGGCGCTTGCCGACGTGGCCACCATCAGCCTGCTGCACCAACGTGCTCTGCGTCACAGCGAGGAGCTCAACGAGCAGCTACAGACCGCACTGAACAGCCGCGTCACGATCGAGCAGGCCAAGGGCAAGCTCGCCGAGCGCCGCGGCGTGGACATGGATAAGGCATTCAAGATGCTGCGAAGCTACGCCCGGTCGCACAACCGCGCGCTATCCGATCTGGCCCGCGCCTTCGTCGAGGGCTCGGAGCATCTGCCCGGCCTGGTCGATCCCGGCCGCCCGCATATTCCTTAGGGCTGCAAAACGACTTTGATGCACCCCTTACCTAGCCTTGTCGCGGAAGATCTCGTATCCGTGCGGAGCGTCTTCCAGCGGCAGGTGACGAGTCGCGAACTGCCGGACGCCCAGCGGGTCGCTGTCATCGCTGACCAATGGCATGAGGTCGTCGATCCACCTGCTGACGTGCGCCTGGCCCATCCTCAGCTGGATCCCGCGGCCGAAGATCTCCACCATCGGCATCGGACCCACCTCGCCGCCGTAGCCGCCGCTGATGGAGACAGTGCTGCCGCGCCGCATCCCCTTGACCGCGGCGCGCGTCGAGACGGTCCACCGCCGCCTTGTCAGTGACCATCTTCCTCGATGATGCCCATCGCCTTGGGGCCCAGCACATCATCGGGCTTGAGGAAGGGCCCGCGCACGCCATAGAGATGCAGGTCCGAACCGCAGATCGCGGTGGACGTCACCCGGATGATCACGTCATTGGGTTCCTGAATCTGCGGGTCGGGAACATCGGTGACCTGAACCTTGTCGTTGACCTGCCATGTCAATGCCCATGGCATCCCTCCTGTTCGGCTGTGCGGCTACTCGGACCGGGCCCGGCATGGCGGCGGCGACCGATGCGGTGACCAAGATCCGACTGGCGCCGCGGCGCGGCATCTCTGGCAGGATCCGCTTAGCCAGGTGCACGGTGGCCTGCATCCATGCGGGCAGCTGCCCCTTTCCGGCGGTCCGCCGGTGAACCATCTCGCCCGGAAAATCAGCCAGCGGCTACCACGGACAGCCTGCTGGCAAGCGACACGCCGTGATTTCCCAGATCGGGAGAACTGTCGCCCTCGCCCGCCATCATGAGGAGCGTCACGATGCCCCGATCCGCCTGGCCGTCACCGGCCTTTCACGGGAGTCCATGGCGCGCCGATGAGATTGATCCACACCTCGGACTGGCACCTAGGGCGCACCCTGCACGGCGAGAGCCTGCTGGAGCACCAGGCCGCCTTCCTGGAGTGGCTGCTCGGCGAGGCGGTCCGCCACCAGGCAGACGTCGTCGTGGTGGCGGGGGACGTTTACGACCGGGCCGTGCCGTCCACGGACGCGGTGACGGTACTTGACCGCGCTCTGCAGGGCTTCGCCAGCGCGGGCATTCCGGTGGTCGTCACCAGCGGCAACCACGACTCGGCGGTACGGCTCGGCTTCGGTGCCCGGCTGAGCGAATTGGCGGGTATCCATCTGCGCACGTCCGTCTCGGACATCGCCCGCCCGGTCGTGCTCAGCGATTCCCACGGCGAGGTAGCTATTTACGGCATTCCCTATCTGCTGCCCGACGCTGTCATGGCCGAGCTTGGCGCGGCCCGCTCGCACACCTCGGTGCTGGCTGCGGCGGCAGCGCTGATCCGCGCGGACGCCGCGGCTCGCGGCATCGACCGCGCGGTTGTCGCCGCGCACGCTTTCGTCACTGGCTGCGAGATATCAGATTCTGAACGGGACATCCGGGTCGGTGGCATCGGCGACGCGCCAGCCTCGGTTTTCGCCGGTTTCACGTACGTGGCGCTAGGTCATCTGCACGGCAGACAGCAGATGCCGGCCAGGGATGATGGTGCCGGGAAAGACGGCGTGGCAGGGAAAGAACGCACCGTGGTCCGGTACTCGGGATCGCCGCTGGCCTTCTCATTCTCCGAGCGCCACCAGGTCAAGTCCGTCACGCTGGCCGATATCGACGGGACCGGGCGGGTAGTCACGACCCAGCTCGCAGTGCCGGTGCCCCGGCCGCTGCGCCAGGTACGGGGCGCAATCGACGACCTGCTGAGCCGGGCCGACGGTGACCTCGCCGATCTGGCCGGCGCCTGGGTCAAGGTCGTGCTCACCGACGCCGTGCGGCCGCCGGCCCCGATGGAGCGGCTGCGGGAGAAATGGCCGCGCACCCTGGTGCTGGATTTCGCTCCCGAGGGCGGGCTGATCAGCGCTGACGCCGATCTGGGCCGCCTTGCCGAGACCACCGACCCGGTCGAGATCTGCGGGATGTTCGTCGAGTTCACCAGCGGCGGTGCACCCGACGGGCCCCAGCGAAAGGTCCTCCGGGACGCGGTGGAATTAGCTCAGCACGCCGAGGCGGCTGCCTGATGCGCTTGCACACGCTGGAACTGCAGGCCTTCGGCCCGTACGCCACCGCGCAGCACATCGACTTCGATCGGCTCGCTAGCAGCGGGCTGTTCCTGCTGGAGGGACCGACCGGGGCGGGGAAGACCACGATCCTCGACGCGATCACGTTCGCCCTCTACGGCGGCCTGGCCGGGGACGAGTCTGGTGCCGACCGGCTGCACTCGGACTTCGCGGCGCCAGACGTCGAGCCGTCGGTCACGGTGGAGTTCTCGCTGGGCGGGATCCGCTACCGGATCTGCCGGGTGCCCGAGCACCAGCGCCTGAAGAAGCGCGGCCAGGGATACACGGCCCAGCCGATGCGGGTGCATCTGCAGCGGCGCGACGGCGGCAACTGGGCCAGCCTGTCGGCGAACAAAGCCGAGGTAGGTGACCTGATCACCGAGAAGGTCGGGCTCAACCGCGAGCAGTTCACCCAGGTCATGCTGCTGCCGCAGGGCGAGTTCGCGAAGTTCCTGCGCTGCGATGACGACGACCGGCGTACCGTGCTGACCAGGTTGTTCGGCACGCAGCTCTACGACCGCATCACCGCCGAGCTCGACCGCCGCCGCGCCGAGGCGGTCCGGGCGCGCCAGGAAGCCGATGCCGCGATCCAGAATGCCGTATCCGCGGCAGCTGAGGCGGCCGGGCTCGATTCGCAGGCTCGCGGCGACCTGCTGGCGCTGACCGCGGCCGACCGGGCGATCCGCTGCAAGCAGGTCGGCGAGGAGCTTGCCGCGACCGTCGCGCTCACCGCAGCGGCCCTGGAACTAGCCACGAGCCAGGTGACGGCGGCACTGACGGCGCAGGAGCGGGCGAAGCTGCAGGCCGGCCTGATGACCCGGCTGACCGAGACGCTGGCGAAGCTGGCCGAGCATCAGGGCAGCCGCGCAGAACATGACCGCCGTGCCGGTCAGCTGGCGGCGGCCCGGCGGGCCGAGCCGGTGCGTCCGCTGCTCGATGTGGTGGCCGAGGCCGAGGCCATTACCATGACCGCTCGCGATGCCCTGCTGCGCCTGGTCCCCGATCCGGACGACGACATGCTCGCCGGGCGGGGCGGCCAGCAGGCAGCCGGCCGCTGCGACGCGGCTGAGGCCGGCGCAGCGTCGTTGCAGCCCCTTGCCGAGGCGGAAGCGACGCTGCCCGACCGCGAAGCCGCCCTGGGCGACCTTCAGGTGGCTGCCGCGGCGGCGGCAGCTCGCGTCAGCTCCCTTGAGGCGACGAGGCTGAATCTGCCTGACCGCATTGCCGCGCTGGAGACCCGGCTGGCAGCGGCCCGCAGTGCTGCAGCTGATCTGGCGGCCATCCGCCAGCAGCAGGCCTTGATCGCGACGCAAAGCGAGGCGGCGAGCCGGCTCGCCGAGCTCGAGCCGGTGCTGGCGGCGAAAGATGCGGTCCTGCGCGCGGCTGTGGACACCCACCAGCGACTGGTCGATGAGCACCAGCGCGCGATGGATGCCCGGCTGAACGGAATGGCGGCGGAGCTGGCAGCGGGGCTTGCTGATGGCGCCGCGTGCCCGGTCTGCGGGTCGCCGGCCCACCCGGCGCTGGCCAGTCACGGTGGTGTCGCCGTGACTGGCGACGACGTCGCGGCAGCTCGCGAGCTGCGCGACCTCGCTGCGGCCGCTCGGGGACAGGCGCAGAGCGAGCGTGAGGCGCTTGCTAATGAGGCGACGGCGCGTACAGCGGTCGCTGCGGGTCGCGAAGCGGCCAGCCTGGCCGACGAAGCCGCCGCACTCGCCGAGCAGCTCTCGCAGGCGCAGCTGGCGGCGGCCGAGGTTGCCCGCCTTGAGCCCGACCTCGCAGACCTGCGCGGCGAACAGGAACTGCTGACCGAGGAACTAGTGCTTGCGGTCGGCGAGTCGGCGGCCACGCGGGGCCGGGCGGACAAGGCGAAGGCCGATCTGGCGGCCCTGCGGACAGAGCTCAGCGAAGCCGCGCAGGGACACCCCTCGGTAGCGGCGCGGCAGCTGGCACTGCGCGGAGCAGCCGGGGCTGACCGCGCCCTCGCGGGGCAGCTGGAGGCGCTCGCGGCTGGCCTGGCCGGGCAGAACCGGGCACGCGGCCGGGCCGATGCCGAGGCACTCTCCCGCGGCTTCTCCTCCCTCGAGCTGGCCAGAGCCGCCGTGCTGACCCCGGAGCAACAAACGCTCCTCGAGGAGCAGGTGACGTCCTGGAACTCGACGCTGACCGCGCTGACGTCGGCCGCCGAGGCCAGCGACCTGGCCGGTCTCGACCCCGGCAAGGCCGACGAAGTGCACGCTTCGGCACGCCGGGCCGAAGCGGCCCTCGCCCGCGCACAGGACGCCGAGCGCGAGACACGCACCGCCCGCGACGCCTGGACAGCGAAGGCCGAGCGGTTCAGCCAGCGGCTAGCGGAGCTGCGCGACGCCGAGGACTGCGCCGACGCTCTCGTCCAGGCGACCGGTCCCGTCATCTACCTAGCTGGCCTGGCCAAGGGGATGGACGGCCACCGCCGCGTGACCCTGACCACGTATGTGCTGCGCCAGTGGTTCGAGCAGGTCGTCGCGGCGGCCAACGTGCGGCTAGCGGTGGTGTCATCGGGCCGCTATGAGCTCAAGCGCATCGACGAGGGCGAGACCAGGCGGCAGCGCGCCGGGCTGACGTTGTCGGTGATCGACCGTCACACGGGCGAGGAGCGCAGCCCCAGGTCGCTGTCAGGCGGCGAGACCTTCTATACCTCGCTGGCGCTGGCGCTCGGCCTGGCCGACGTGGTCAAAGCCGAGGCCGGGGGAGTGGACCTGGACACGCTCTTCATCGACGAGGGCTTCGGGTCCCTCGACGCCGAGACACTGGACCAGGTGCTCGGAGTCATCGACGAGCTTCGGGATCGCGGCCGGGTAGTCGGCATCGTAAGCCATGTGGCCGATCTGAAGGACAGGGTGCCCGAGCGCCTGGCAGTGCGCCGCCTGGCCGATGGCTCGTCCACCGTGAAAGTCGTCGCCTAGCCGTACCGTGATCGTCACGGCCGCTTTACGGCCGCGACAGTCAGCAGACCGTCCAGCCCGGCGAAATCTGCTGGGCTGGTGGTGTAAAGCGGAAGCCGGTTTGCGACTGCAGTGGAAGCGATCACCAGATCCGCGATCCGGCGTCGTGGTGTACGGCCGACCGTGAGCACGGCAGCGGATATCAGGCCGAACGCACGGGCCGCCTGCGGCTCGAACGGCAGCGGCTCGAAAGAGGACTCAGCGTGCTGAAGGACGCTCATGCGCCGCGCACGCGCGGCCGGAGTGTGGCGCCGACGTGCTACGAAGCGCTACGGCCATGCCCGGGCTTGAGTACCGAGGACCGGCTCGGGGTCTTGGCCAAAGCGCCAGGCCGAACGCGGGTGCCTGCTGACAGGATGACCCGTATGTCAACCAATCGGCGCCTGCAACGGGCTAGGGATGCCGGGATCCTCAGCGCCGTTTCCGACCCTGAGCATCCCGATGCGGCGGAAGTCGCCGATCTGCGCGAGCACCTCGCCAAAGCCCGTGCACCAGAAGAGGTTCTGCGGCTGCTGGACGACGTCGGCGATGTGACGGAGGCACTGCAGCGGCTGACGGAAGCCGGGCTGGTGCCCTCCCCGGAGGACTCCGTGGCCGCAGTGCTCGAGAGCTGGACGCCCCTGCTCGAGCCGGGCTGCGATGCGCTCAGGGCCGAGTTGTGCGGCGCCGAGTTCCTGAGCTCCGTCCGCGAGGCAGCTCCTGACGGTGCCGCGCTGCCGGAGGTGCTGATCGAGCTTGTCGCCCGGGCCAGGGCTTACGGCACCCTGGAAGCCCTGGCCATGTCGCGCGTACTGGCAGTACTCGGCCCGCCTAGCGTGCGTCCCGCGGCGGCCGAGGCGGCTGACGCGCTTGTCGCGGCCGGGCTCGCCGACCTGCCGTGGGCGAAATGGCTTGGCTCGCCTCGGATCGGGCCGTGTTTCGGTTACGCGGACAGCTTCGGTGCGCAGGAGTCGATCGCGCTGATCTTCACCTACGGGCGCAAGCCGCACGCCGTGGTGGTGCTGATCGACCACGATCTCGGCGGCGGCGTGAAGGACTGCTTTCTCGCCGGCGGCCCTGCCGCGCTCCGCGCGCGGTACCAGCAGGCTGCCCGGCTGCTCGGCATGGAGTTCCGCGACTATCAGCCCGCCGAAGCCGACGCTATTCTGCGCCGGGCGCTGGGCAGGCCGCCCTGCCCGGTGGAGCCTGATCAGGTAGAGGATGTCGGGGACTACCTGGATGTGCTGCGAGCCAGAGTAGAGCTACTTCCACCGGCGCCTCCGGACGACCTCGTCCGTGGCGGCGGCAGGGGCGGCGCGGCCGCCCTGGACGCCGCCGGTCAGCGCGCGGGAGGTGGCGGCGGCATTCCGACCGTATACCGGGTGAAGATTGCGCTGCGCGGCGCGAGGCCGCCGATCTGGCGGCGGCTCGAGGTTCCGTCCAGCATCACGCTGTACCGGCTGCATCAGAGCATCCAGGCTGCCTTCGGCTGGGCGGACTACCACCTCTGGGTCTTCGAGACCCCGGCTGACCACTACGGTACTGGTGGCCGCGAACTCGGGCATCGCAGTCCGCGCTCAGTGAAGCTGTCCGACGTCGCGGCGTTCCCTGGTGACCGGATCCGTTACACCTACGACTTCGGCGATGACTGGGAGCACGACATCACCGTCGAAGATGTGCGGGCTGCGGAGCCCGGCACTGCCTACCCGCGATGCACCGCCGGCCGGCGAGCTTGCCCGCCCGAGGACTGCGGCGGGGTCTGGGGATACCAGGTTCTCCTGGAGATCCTCGCGGATCCGGGTCACCCCGAGCATGGCGAGCGGCTGGAGTGGCTGGGGCTCGATGCGGCCAGTGACTTCGACCCGGCCGAATTCACTGTCAGCCACGCCAGTCAACGGCTGTCCGGGCAAGCCCGGGGCTTGCTGAAGCGGTAGCTCGAACGGGATGAGGCGCCTGGTGGTCGGCCCGGCCGCGCGCGCGAGGCCTTCTACGTGGCTCGGGCGGCCACTCCGACCAGGCGATCCGCTAGGGCCCCATCGCGGGAAGAGGGCTGCCCTGGACAAACGCCGAGCCGCAATCAGCCCAAAGGGACATCCGAGATGATCGGGTGATGGCCGGTGGCGTCACGGCGTGACCGGGAGTGGGCTGCGACCGAAGATAGAGTCCCGGAGGTCAACGACAGCCTGGTCAAGCTCGCCGATGGCGTGGTAGATCTTGGTGGCCGCCCGGTGATCGCCGAGCAGCCCCAGCGCCGCCTGCAGATCCAGGCCCGCGGCGAACAGCCGGTGGACCACGATGTCATTCAGGCCCTGGGCAATCCGGTCATGGTCTTCGGCAAGGCGCAAGATCATTTCTGCTGAATCAGCTGTGCTGCCGGCAGGCGCCCGCTCCCGGCTGACCGGAGGGCCCCGCAGTGGCTTTGGCTGGGCTGCATCCCTTGCCGACAGTGCTCCGGCGGCGGTGGCAGCAGACGAGTTTGGTACTTGGTCCACCGCTGCGGCTCCTTCAGCCATGGCCAGTATTAAGCCGTGCCACCAGGGTCCGGAGCGACTCGGTCACCTGCACCCCGCATTGGCCTGGCACAGGATGGATTCGGACACTTCCGCGATGAGCCTACGCCCTGGACCGCGTCCCTGGATAGCGGCAGCGATGCGCCCCGAACCGAACAAACGACAGCATTAGCACTGTCTGGGTGCTTGCGCGGCTCCCCGTTTCGCGGCTGGACCAGGCGAGGCCGTGCCGTTTGTCGGGAGTGTTCGCTATTTCCCAGCCTCCGCAGGAGGAGTAACGTGAGGGTGTTGCTCCGGACCCTGGCGGCCCGCCGACTGCGCACGCCGCGCCTTTGCGGAAGGGTTCGGAGTTTTTTGCGCGCGCGAACCGGGCGGTCGGGCACGACGGCCGGGTGAGCAGCCAGGGGCGGCGACCGCCGCACGAGCATGCCCGGTGGCCGGTTTCCCCCGGGACCGGTCACTGGGCATCTCTCGCCAAAAGGTCATCGCGAAGCCTGACGACCCATTCCGGCATCTGGCCTGATCAAGCGTGCCGATGTGCCGGGCCCGCCTGGCTGCCTGATCGTAAGCGAAGGCTGATGTGCACGTGGATATCGGTATCCGTCACATCAGCGGTTACGCAATCGTCGCCCTGCACGGGGAGCTTGCCCTGGCCGACACCCCCGCCGTAGCGGCACACCTGATCAGGGTCATGGCGGCAGGCAGGCCGCGGATCATCGCTGACCTGGCTGGCCTGCAGTCGATCGGCTACAGCGGTCTCGGGGGTACTGATGCGGGTGCGCAAATGGGCTCGGGAAAGCGGTGACCTCTCCCTCGCCGCGCCGCGCCAGCAAATACGCCGGGTCCTTCGAGTCACCGGGCTGATCGATGTGTTCTCGGTGTATCCCAGCGCGGAACAAGCCTTGAGCGGCGAGAAACGGGCCGGGCTGCCGTCGGCACGTGCGCTGGAGCCGCGGCGGCCGGCCGACGACGCCAGCCGGGGAACGAGGGTACGCAGGGTGCGGCCGGTCGGCCGCTCAGTCCACCTGCAGCTCAGATGCGGTATACGCCGGCCGCGTCAGCCCGCGAGTGACCCCTGCGATAGGTAGCGCGCCCGGAGCTGCGGCTGCGGCCTGACTGCGGGCCTCAGCCGGACGGCTGTTCACAGGCCTCACCGGCTGGGCCGGCTGCCGCGTCGGCTCAGCCGCACGCCGAGGAGAACGAGGTCGGCGATGAGGACGACCACGCCGACGATCAGCAGGAAGAGCAGGCCCTTGATGACCGCGCCTGCTATTCCCAGCCCGATCGCCACAATGATCAGCAGCAGGAACAGCGCTATCGAGCACTCTCCGGTCTTTCTGGCGTCAGCGGCGCGCGAGGCGCCGTTCACCACCGCCGCCAGGCTGGTAAGTCAGGTCGTAATGCTTGAAGATCGCCTCTTCGTCGCCGGCTGGCAGCACCCCGTCAGGGTCGATCGACGGCGCGTCCTTCACCAGGGTCTTGGCGTGGACAACCTTGAGATAACCCGGACCCACGGTCGCTCCGGCGAGCGGCACGAAGACAAGACGGTGCCGCGTCGGCAGGCCGACTATGACGGTCGCGAATGCGGGCTGGTCTGTGCCGGTGTCGACATAAACCGACTCCAGCGTGCCGATCTTGTGGCCGTCGCTGTCGACGACGTCCTGGCCACGCCACTCCCGGATGTCACCCGCTTCGAACATCGCTGTCCCTCCAGTCGCTGGTTCATTCATTTTAACCCGGTCGTCCGTTCCTGCCCAGAAGCGCAGGCGGGTCCCCCCGTTTTCGGTGCCAGGCGGATGCGCGTCAGGGCAAGCACCAGGGGGAATTTGGATCAGCGGGGCCATGCATGGCGGACGATGGTGTTAAATGGCCTTGGTTGTAGTCGAAGTTCGTGCACGTTTCACAGCGCCTGCGAATTCTGACAGCGGGCGTCGTGGGTAACCAAGAGCCCGGCCTCCGGGCAGACGGTCGCAACAGCCTGGGGCGCACGCACGTGCGTCTCAAAGGTCGTTCAGCAGGAGAAAAGCACATGGCTCAAGGCACCGTGAAGTGGTTCAACGCCGACAAGGGTTACGGTTTCATCGCGCCCGATGACGGCACCGCAGACGTATTCGTTCATCATTCCGCCATCCAGGCGGACGGCTATCGCAGCCTGGAGGAGAACCAGCGAGTCGACTTTACCGCAGGCCAGGGCCCCAAGGGCCCGCAGGCGGAGCAGGTTCACCCGATCTGACCAGGCCGGGTCACGGCCGGGACTGAGCTACATCGCAGCCATCCAGGGCCGTCCCGCAGCCAGTAGCGGATCACCGTGATGCATGCGGGCTCCGGGCTTGTCTGAGCCGGGGCCCGCACGCATGCCCTGGCAGTGCCGGGGCTGCGCGGTCACCCCCCCTTGGTCAGCGCTGCTACCTCGTCCGGGGCAACCTCCACCGCGCAGGACGCGATGTTCGATTCCACGTGCTCGGCGGATCCCGAACCGGGTATCGGGAGATTCTGCGGGGATCTGGCGAGCAGCCAGGCAAGCATCACCTGGCGCTCGCTGAGGCCGTGCCGGGCAGCGGCCTCGCGCACTGCGCGATTGCCCTCGGCATCCTGGATGGGTGCCCACGGGAGGAACGCGAGCTGCACCTGCTCGCACAGGTCCACTAGCGGTTCTGATTTCCGGTCGCTCGCGTTATAGCGATTCTGTATCGACACGATCGGCGTGACCCGCTCAGCCGCGCGGAGTTGCTCCTCCGACACGTTCGACACCCCGGCGTGACGGATCTTCCCTCGTCTTTCAGCTCGGCGAGGGCGCCGATGGACTCGGCGATCGGCACGTTCGGATCAGGCCGGTGGAATTGATAGAGGGGAATCTGCTCGAGCCTGAGCCGCCGCAGGCTGCCCTTCGCACGCCTGCCGGAGGTGCTCGGGGCGGCCATCCGGTTCCCAGCGGCCGGGACCGGGGTCTCGGCGATGAGGATCTCGCTGACCTCAGGGCCGTAAGAGTCGGCGGTGTCGATGAAATTGACATCCAGTTCGACTGCACGCAGGAGCGCTGCCCTGGCCCGCTCCCGGTCCGGCGGGTCTCCCCAGATGCCGGTGCCAGTAATCCGCATCGCCCCGAAGCCAATCCGGTTCACTGTGAGATCGCCGCCGACCTCGATTGTGTCGGCTGCGGCCGCCGTCGGCCTGCTGCTCATGGGAAACCTCCGCATCACTTTCGCCAGCTTCGCAGCCCCGCCGACCGCCCCCGCGGCGGGGTGCGCGCCCAAAGTGCGCGCCGGGATCGGCTTGGGGGTAGCTCCCTGTTGCCCCCAGTTCGAGGACGGCCCTGGGGAAACGGTCAGGTCGGTGAGCCGCGCACCGCAGCCAGAAGGCCTTCGAAGTCGTCCGAGCACGGGCCGCAAGCGAGCAGGTGGGCGGCGATCCCCGGGTACTGCTGCTCTGATTCTGCTCCCGCCAGCATGAGGTCGACACAGACGTGCACTCCACGGCCACATTCAGATGCGCCGTCGGATCCGCGACCTCGACAATCTCGATCATTGGCCATCGATCAGTGCGGTCTGCTCGCCGGGCCTGGGGCGTCGTGCAGGACATCTGCCGCGACATCTTTGAGCAGCCGCGTCGCCCGGCTGAGCGGCATGCCGGTCACGGCAAGCTCCGGTCGGCCCAGCGGGGTAAGCCCCACCGTGTAAGCCCAGGGCGGCCGGAATCGGTTACGTTCGATTCCCTGCACAGCCCAGCCGGCCCGGGCGATGATGTCGCGCATGTGGTCTAGGTAGTCGAGCCGAGTACTGCCAGGATGGTCACATGCCCAGCACATTCCCGCCTGCTAAGGGCTGCGCGGTGGCACCACTATGCAAAGAGGCTCTGACACTTACGCGCGACTGACGCCCGATCACTGCGTGCTCTGCAGCTTGCCAGCCGATCCACACGATGTCGAAGATCCGGATCGGTCCGGGCCGAACCTGGGCAGGAACCCCGGACGATGACCGTCAAGAGGCCTTAGCGGCAGCATGCTCCCGAAGGTAGCGGATCATTCCGGCAACGTCGTCGGGGACGAGCCGTCCGATCGCACCGCTGGAATACACGCTGACGATGACTCGCCCACCCGCTGCTCAATCCCGGCGACGAGTTCCCGCAGCGTGACACCCTTGCCGATGTCGAGGCCGCGGTAGTCGCACTCTCTGTTGACGACGAGCCCACGACGCAGGACCTGATCACCAAGCACGGCCTGCAGTTCCCAGTCGGCCACAAGGGGTGGACGCCCGCGCCATCGCGGCAGTGACCGGCGCTCTCTCGTCGGCCGGGTGCTCGATCCTGAGTCTGCCGAGTGGGTGCGCGCATTCCCCGACGAGCGCTTTCGCGTCCGTACTCAAGGCAGGAGCCGTGCGGGCTGACATGGCCTATCCAGGGACGCAGGCTGAATACGTTGACCCGGCCGAGCTGGTGGCCGAGGATGTCGACTCGCCCCTGAGTCGGATGCGCGCAGGTCGCCAGAATGCGCAGCAGTGTGCTCTTGCCAGCGCCGTTTGGTCCGAGCAATGCCCAGTGCTCCCCGGCCCGGACTTGAAAGTGACGTGGTCGAGCAGCAGCCGGCTGCCGCGTACCAGATCGACGGCTTCTGCGCGCAGCACGATGTCCGAATCAGCCGGGCGATGGGGTCGGCCAAGGGAACCTCGCGTCAGGATTGGCGTCAGCAAGGGCACGGTCAGGTCGCGGTGGATAGACGGTACGTGATGCCCGCCGCTGCCGTCGATGCGGGCGTCCGGGCCGATGTCGGTATCGCTGACCTGGCCGCTGCCGAACGTGCACGACGCGGAGATCCGCGCCCGCCGGCCCTTTGGTGCGGCCCCCTGGCCACGACCGCCCGATCTCGCGGCGCGCCTCCCGTGCAAAGATCCGTGCACACGGCCCGAAGTCGGCGACCAAGTCCAGGCGCGCGCCCAGGGCTTCGCCATACCGCACGATAACCTCAAACGCGGTCACTTCACCGTGCTCGATCTGGGAGACCCGGGCAACGTTGCTGCCGGGCAGTGCCATAGGGGCGTGCGTGCTTACTTCCGCTGCCCTCCTCGTACCCCGACAATGGATACGGCGCTGGCCAGGCTGGGGGAGTTGATCCCGCCGGTCAGCTGCGGACAGTCGGCGAGGGAAGGCAAGCGTGGACCGCGGCTGGGAGTTCTGGATCGACCGTGGCGGCACGTTCACCGACCTGGTCGCGCGCCGCCCGGATGACACGCTCGCCGTCTGCAAGCTGCTGTCCGAGGACCCGGGCCGGTACGCCGATCCCGCCGTCGCGGGCATCCGGCGTCTGCTCGGCGTGGCGGCAGGCGCTCCCATTCCAGCCGAGCGGATCTCCGTGGTCCGTCTCGGCACCACGGTCGCGACCAATGCCCTGCTGGAACGCAAGGGCGAGCCGACAGTCCTGGTCATCACCCGCGGATTCGCGGACGCGCTGCGGATCGCCTACCAGGACCGGCCCCGGATCTTCGACCTGCAGATTGTCCGTCCGGAGATGGTGTACTCGCGGGTGATCGAGGCCACTGAGCGGATCGGGGCCCGTGGCGAGGTCATCATCGCCCTGGACGAGGACGCCGTGGCGTGCGGCCTCCGGGCCGCTTACGACGAGGGATTCCGGTCGGCGGCGGTGGTGTGCATGCACGGCTACCGGTACCCGGCGCACGAGGCCCGGATCGGCGAGATCGCCCGCCGGGTCGGGTTCGCGCAGGTGTCACTGTCGCATGCGACCAGCCCGCTGATGAAGCTGGTGTCCCGTGGCGACACCACGCTGGTGGACGCCTACCTGTCCCCCATCCTCGGCCGCTACGTGGATCAGGTCGCCAGCGAGCTGGCCGGCGTCCGGTTGCAGTTCATGCAGTCCAGCGGCGGCCTCACCGACGCCCGCCTGTTCCGGGGCAAGGACTCCATCCTGTCCGGGCCCGCCGGCGGCATCGTTGGCATGGCCCGTACTGCGCAGGCAGCGGGCTTTGACAAGGTGATCGGGTTCGACATGGGCGGCACCTCGGCCGACGTGTCTCATTACGCGGGCGAGTTCGAGCGGCAGTACGAGACGCAGGTCGCTGGGGTGCGGATGCGGGCGCCGATGCTGAGCATCCATACGGTTGCCGCTGGCGGCGGGTCGGTCCTGCACTTCGACGGCAGCCGGTACCGGGTCGGCCCGGACTCGGCCGGGGCGCACCCCGGCCCGGCGGCCTACCGGCGCGGGGGCCCGCTCACGGTCACCGACGCCAACATCATGCTCGGCCGGATCCAGCCAGCGCACTTCCCGGCCGTGTTCGGCGAGAGCGGTGACCAGCCCCTGGATGCCGGGATCGTGCGGGAGCAGTTCGCCGCGCTGGCGCGGCGGATCGGGGAAGCGGCCGGCGGCCCCTCGCCGTCGCAGGGATCCGGGGGGCCAGCCGCCCGGTCCGGCACGTCCGCCTCACCTGAGCAGGTCGCCGCCGGCTTCCTGGAGATCGCGGTGGCGAACATGGCGAACGCGATCAAGAAGATCTCGGTGCAGCGCGGCTATGACGTGACCCGGTACGTGCTGGCGACGTTCGGCGGGGCGGGCGGCCAGCACGCCTGCGCGGTGGCCGACGCGCTCGGCATCACCCGGGTTCTCATCCACCCGCTGGCCGGGGTGCTGTCCGCCTACGGGATGGGACTGGCGGACGTGACCGCGATGCGCGAGACCGCGGTGGAGGCACCGCTCGCCGCCGGGCTGCTCCCGGAACTGGACCGGGTGGCCGGCCGCCTGGAAGCCGGCGCGCTTGCCGAGCTGGCGCAGCAAGGGATCGGGCCGGGCCGCGCTCGGTCGGCGCGCCGGGCTCACCTGCGGTACGACGGCACCGACACTGCGCTGCCGGTCCCGCTCGGCGGCGTGGCCGAGATGGTCGCCAGTTTCGAGCAGGCATACCGGCAGCACTTCTCGTTCCTCATGCGCGACAAGACGATCTTCGTGGAGGCGGTGTCGGTCGAGCTTGTCGCCGCGTCCGCGGCGCCGGCGGGCGGGCAGCCGCCGGGCGGAATTCCGCGGGGCCAGCCGCCCGGGCCGGGGCAGGCGGGCGGCGCGGCAGCCGCAGTCGCGATGTACGTAGCGGGCGCGTGGGCGGACGTGCCGCTCGCCAGCCGGCGGGACCTGCGGCCCGGCCAGCGGGTGGACGGGCCAGCGCTGATCGTAGAGGACTTCGCGACCACGGTCACCGAGCTGGGCTGGCGGGCGGAGCTGACCGGGCTGGGCGACCTGCTGCTCACCCGCGTGGGGTCGCGGCCGGAGCGGCGCCTCGCCGGGACCGCGGTGGATCCGGTCATGCTAGAGATCTTCAACAACCTGTTCATGTCAGTGGCCGAGCAGATGGGGGTGCGGCTGCGCAGTACCGCGCACTCGGTCAACATCAAGGAGCGGCTGGACTTCTCCTGCGCCATCTTCGATGCTGAGGGGGGCCTCATCGCCAACGCCCCGCACATTCCGGTGCACCTGGGCTCGATGGGGGAGAGCATCAAGATTGTCGTGAGCCGCAATGCGGGCCGGATGCGGCCCGGTGACGTCTACGTGCTCAACGATCCCTACCACGGCGGGACCCATCTGCCGGACATCACCGTGGTCACTCCCGTGTTCGACGACATCGGCTCCGGGATTCTCTTCTACGTGGCATCCCGCGGCCACCATGCGGAGGTCGGGGGCATCACGCCGGGCTCGATGCCTGCGTTCAGCACCCAGGTTGAGGAAGAAGGGGTGCTCATCGATAACTGGCTGCTGGTGCGTGGCGGTGTGCTGCGGGAAGCGCAGACACTGGACCTGCTCCGCTCCGCGCCGTACCCGTCCCGCAACCCGGAGGTGAACCTGGCCGACCTGCGGGCGCAGATCGCCGCCAACGAGAAGGGAGTGCAGGAACTCCGCCGGATGATCGCGCACTTCGGGCTGGATGTGGTGCGGGCCTACATGGGGCACGTTCAGGACAACGCCGAGGAAGCCGTGCGCCGCGTCATCACCGCGCTGAGCGGCGGCGAGTACGCCTACGCGCTCGACAACGGAGCGGTAATCCAGGTCGCGGTCCGGGTGGATCGCGCGGCCCGGACTGCGGAGGTCGACTTTACCGGTACCTCGGCGCAACTGCCTGGCAATTTCAACGCGCCGTCGTCGGTGGCCGTGGCGGCCGTGCTGTATGTGTTCCGCACCCTGGTGGCCGATGACATCCCACTCAACTCCGGATGCCTCAAGCCGGTCCGCGTGATCATCCCGCCGGGATGCATGCTGGCGCCGGAGTATCCCGCGGCGGTGGCGGCCGGGAACGTGGAGACCTCGCAGGCGATCACCGGGGCCCTGTACGCGGCGCTGGGCGTCATGGCGGAGGGTTCGGGCACAATGAACAACGTCACCATCGGCAACGAGCGCTACCAGTACTACGAGACGGTGGCCAGCGGATCGGGCGCGGGGCAGGGCTTCGCCGGCACCGATGTGGTGCAGACCCACATGACCAACTCCCGGCTCACCGACCCCGAGGTGCTGGAATGGCGTTATCCGGTCCGGCTGGAGCGGTACGCGATCCGGCACGGCAGCGGCGGGGCGGGGCGCTGGCCCGGTGGCGACGGCGGCCGCCGCGAACTTCGCTTCCTAGAGCCGATGACCGTCACCACGCTGAGCAGCCACCGCCACGTCCCGCCCTACGGGATGGCGGGCGGGAAACCGGGCGCGCTCGGGCGGCACTGGGTGGAGCATGCCGATGGCTCGGTCACCCCGATGCGCGGATGCGATTCCGTGGCCGTGGCCGCCGGAGACGTGTTCGTGATCGAGACGCCGGGCGGCGGCGGATACGGGTCACCGGCCGAGTAAGAACTCGAGCTCGGTGATTTGCGTGCGGCCCTTTCTCGAGACCCTCCAGGCGGCCACGCCTGCCACGAAGGGCCCCATCGCCTGCAGGGCGGCCTGCATGTCGAAACTCCGGAAGTTCCACAGCGCCGTCGCGCTCAGCGATGGGTCATGCCTTATGACCCATTCGCGGCCAGATCGTCGGTTCGTGGCCGGATCCTTGAGTTCACGATTGGTGAGATCGGCGGGGCTGTCTAGTGCGGGGTGCCTGCTCCGGCCGTCCGCCTGGCCGGTCCGGCCTGCCAGGCGGGGGCATTGCTGGCGGGTGTCTACCGGGCGGCGCCGGCGATGAAGGCTGCGACGATGTAGGTAGCGTGCCGGTCCAGGGAGACACTGGCCGGTCGTACCGCATGGTGGTCGGGGGATTGGCGTGCGAGGCGGCTTCCTGCACGTCTCGCAGGGGGACGCCGGCGTCAAGGGCGGCGGTGATGAACGCGTGGCGCAGCGTATGCGGCCCTACCGGCTTGCTGATCCCGGCCCGGCGGGCCAGCCGCCGGACAATACGCCCGGCACCGCGGCGGTCCAACCGCCGTCCGTCAGCAGCGAGGAAGATCGGCCCCTCGCAGCGCTCCCCGATTGCCAGGTCGATCGCCGTCGCGGTGCGCGACTACCCCAGCCGCACCGAAGCTCCGGCAGGTGATATCTATTCCGCAGGTCAGTCAGCCTCGCTTCACGATTCCACCAGAGAGCCACAGCGATCGATCAGGTCGAATCGGTAGCCAACGTCGCGGACCCCCAATCCCCAAAACGGTTCCGCGAACTTCGCGCGCGGAGACTTCACCACGTTCGGTGACAGCTAGCGAACGACCGCATCGCTGCATGTGCGCGCATTTCGATGGTGAGCAGTTAATGGGCGGGCGCCGTTTTCGAGAGACGCAGAGGTAGGACGGTTCCTGGCGTGTCCGCCGGTCGTTATCACCACGATGCCGAGGCGCGCTTCGGCATCCACTGATCGTCATAGCGGAACCCGAACTCGACAACGCCAGCCAGGCGGACAGCAGCTCGCGCCCGATCAGCTCGGTGCTCAGCTCGAACCCTGTGGTCGCCGTGATGCCCGCCACGGAGTTTGCCTTAGTCGCTGCCCTCGTACTTGGCGAGCACCTCAGCAGGGATGCGCCCGCGGTCGGAGAGCTTGATCCCGTTCTCACGAGCCCATGCCCGCACCGCAGCGCTGCTGTGACGAACGCCGGCCGGTCGTGAGCTAATACGGCGAGAACCAGAGCCAGAAGCGCGTCGTGCCGCTGCCACGAAGGAACCTAGATCCCTGGCGAGCTTATCGCGGTTCTCTTTCCCGAGGTCGATCTCCCAGGCTTGCCCGTTGAGCCCGAAGGCTACAGTCTCTGCGCCCTCAGAGCCATCAATATCGTCGGTGATGGTGACTATCGTCTGCTTGGCCATGACAAAGATGGTCCAGGTTCGCGCGAAGAGTGTCAAAACGGCTCGCTGATCTCAGCCAAGTCTGGCGCTAGCCTGCGCGCTGGATGTCTCAGGATCCGGTTTGCATTGCGTGCGGCCTGCGGCTTGCCGACTATGCGCCATCTACGATTTTATCGTTCGCCGGTTAAGGGGCCGAACCGGCTCAGCCAGACGGCAGGTGCGCCTTGCCTGTTCGTCTTCGCCGGAATCGCCACGCTGCTCGGACATCCGGCGGCGGTCAGTGCCACCACCCAGTTGATCCTGGGGAACTACACCAACGCGTCGTCATCGGCCGGTGCGGGCATCGCGGCCGGCGCCAGCCTGACCTGTCAGCAGTTCCCATCCTGAGGGTACGGTAATTATCACTCCCGCAGAGGAGGCGCACGATGACAGCCCAGACGATTGAGGAACGGGCAAAGATCGAGCAATCGATCGTAGGAAAGACGCTCTGTGACGACCTGCGGCAGACGGCCGAGGAGCACGGGGACGAGCCAGCCTTCTCCGACCGTGTCGGCGGGGAATGGAAGACCCTGACGTGGTCGCAGACGCGCAAGCGCGCGTTCGAGCTTGCCGCCGGCTTCATCGCGGTCGGCTGCAGGCCAGGTGACCGGGTGGCGCTGATGCTGCCCAACAGGGTCGAACATGTCCTGGCCGACCTCGGTGCCCTGCACGCGGGCGCCGTACCTGTCACGCTCTATGCCACCTTCGCGCCCGACCAGGTGGCGTACGTCGCGGCGAACTGCGCGGCCCGGGTGGCCGTGCTCGACGGCGCGGACCAGCTGAGCCGCTGGCAGCCCGTGCTTGACCGGCTGCCCAGGTTGCACAGGATCATCGTTCTCGACGCGGCGGGATGGGCGTCCGACGAGCCCTACATGACCTGGGCGGAGTTCGAGCAGCTCGGCGCCGAACTTTACGCGGCAGACCCGGACGCGGTCGCCGCGCGTGTGGCCGCGATAACGCCCGATGACCCGGTGACCCTCCTGTACACCTCGGGGACCACCAGAAACCCCAAGGGCGTGGTGAACACCCACCACGGGGTGCTGTTCGAGTCGGGCAGCCATCGTCTGGCCGGCACCGTGCCCAAGGCACTCCGGTCGGTCTCCTACCTCCCGCTCGCGCACATCGCAGAGCGCGTGCTGACGATCTACCTGCCGATCCACGAGGCCGCGCACATCTACTTCTGCCCGGATCAGAAGGATCTTCTCGGTACGCTGCAGCAGGTGCAGCCGACATCGTTCTTTGGCGTGCCGCGGGTCTGGCAGACGATACAGGCCGGAATCCTCGCCATGCTGGCAGCAGAACAGGACGAGACGAAGAAGGCCGCCGTGGCGCGGGCCATGGACGCGGGCCGTGCGTACGTGGAGGGATGCCAGTTCGGCCGCCGGGTAACGCCTGACGTGGCCGAGGCCTTCGAGCGCGCCGACGCCGAGGTGCTCGGCCCGATCAGGTCTCTGCTCGGCCTGGGCAAAGCCGACTTGACGCTGAGCGCCGCTGCTCCGCTGCCCGCCGATGTCGCCACGTTCTTCGCCGGCCTCGCCATCAAGATCCTCGACGTTTACGGGATGACAGAGACCACAGGTGCGGTCACCGCGAACACGCCGGACGCGTTCAAGCTCGGTACGGTCGGTCGGCCATTGCCAGGCATGGAACTCAAGATCGCCGAAGACGGGGAGATCCTGGCCCGCGGCCCCGTCAACACTCCCGGCTACCTTGGGCCGCCCGAGGCGTCAGCCGCGCTGCTCGGCGCGGATGGCTGGCTGCACACCGGCGACATCGGCACACTCGACGCGGATAACTTCCTCCGCGTGGTCGACCGCAAGAAGGAACTCATCATCACGGCCTGGGGACAGAACATGTCCCCGGCCGCCATCGAGGGCCTGCTCGTGGAGCACCCGCTGGTCGGGCAGGCGCTCGCCTTCGGCGACCGGCAGCCCTATGTGGTGGCTCTGCTCGCCCTCGACGGTGAGGTCGCGCCCGCCTGGGCGAGGGCACGTGGCATCGAGGCGGGCTCACTGGCCGAACTCGCCGCGCACCCAGTGGTGATCGAGGCGGTCGGGGAGGCCGTCGCCGCGGCGAACAAACGGCTCGCCCGCGTTCAGCAGGTCAAACGCTGGGAGCTGCTGCCGGTTGAGTGGACCGCGGAGAGCGAGGAGCTCACGCCGACGCTGAAGCTGAAGCGCCGGGTTATCCACGCCAAGTACGCCGACGTCATCGACTCGCTCTACGCGCAATGAGCTGCCAGGTCGCGTCCGTAACTGCCTGCTAGGCTCGCGCCGGAGGCGTCCGGGCACCTGGTGGGCTCCTCGGTCTTCTGTAGCGGTGGACGGCGCTCAGCGCCGCCGGCGGGTTCGATTTCGCGTCCGCCTCCGCTGACGCTCTGATCTTGCAGCGCTCGAAAATGCGATTCGGTGCGGTGATCTGCGGGTTCTGGCTGGGTCAGGCTGCGTGCGCGTATTCGTTGATCAGGCCGTTGAGGATAGGTTTTCGGTGGATCCGTGCGGTGCCGAGGTTGTGGGATTCCAGAACTCGGCCACAGGTCTTGACCTGGGCTTCTACGCGGCTCGCTCGTATTCGTTGAGGAGGCCGCCGAGGACGGGCCGGCGCTTGATCCGCTGCTGGGAGATGTTGGCGACGGGGTGGTCGGGCCCGGGCGGGTGCAGCTGGTGGGGGCGTTGTCCGTTGTAGTGGGCCTGGTACCTGGCCAGGACTGTCCGCAGGTGTCGTTTTCCGAAGATCAGCATCTGTGGGTGCCGAAAACGCCGTCACCTCACGCGACCTGCGAATACTCGCGGACCAGGCCGCCGAGCCGGTCGCGTCTCCGGAAGCTGGTGTTGCCGTGGGCGGGCGCGGCGTGGGTCCTGCCGCCGGGTGGTTTCTGGCTGAGGGTCCGGTGCGGCCGGTGGGTGTTGTAGTGGTCGACGTATTCGCTGAGGGTGTGGTGGAGGTGTCGCCGGCCGGTGATGAGGATGCGGTCGGTGCACTCGCGCCGGGCGCTGGCGATCCACCGCTCGCAGATGGCGTTCGCGCGCGGTGCCCGGGGCGATCTGGGTGAGCCTGCTCAAGAAGGTGAAGCCCGTCACTATCGACAGGGTCGCATCGTAGACGCGGCGGGCGCAGGGGGAAATTGATCGTTCTTGTCCGGGGAGATCTGCCCGGGTGTCGGTTGTGCTGTGGTGTCGCCGCGCCGACGGCTCGCATCGTGAGGTGGGGGTTGACCGGGCAGAAGTCAGCAGAGGTCGTAGTACCGGCGGGGGAACGGACATCAGCCGGGAAGGACCGAACGCCGGGTGGGGCGGAGGAGTCGGTGCTGCTCGTGCCGGTCGCAGTAATCGCAGGCATCCCGCGCATGCGGGCCTGCTGCCGGGAGGAGACGTTGAGGTTCCGTTGAGTACCGCAGTGGAGCGTAGCGGCCGGTCGGCGCACTCCGGGGAGGCTGTCCTTCCCGGCCTGGAGGTCTCGTTGTGGGAGCGGCTGCTCTCGCGGGAGAATCTGGGCCGGGCGCTGGGGCGTGTCAGGGCTAACAGGGGCGCCCCTGGTGTGGACGGCATGACCACGGAAGAGCTTGTTCCGTGGCTGGCCGGGCACTGGGCCGGGGTGATGGTCGATAACCCGGGCCAGCACCGTGACAGGAACAGCTGCCCGTGCGATGAGACAGCCCGGACTACCGCCCGCCGATCCTGGCAGCACCTGCACCGGGCCGCGATCACCCCCGAGCCACTGAAATCGCTATCCGTGTTGCCATCCGTCGGAGATGGTCAAGACGCTCATCAGCGTGATCGCCGCGCAGACGAGCCGGTCGACCACGACCCGTTGATAAGCAAATCCAAGTGTGTGAGGTTTCATCCCTCCGACGCTGCGTGAGCGGGCCAGGGGCGGTGGTCTGCCCGTGCGGAACACCGCCGGAGAGGAGCGACCAGACGCATAACGGCAGTGCGGGCGAGGACTCCGCCGCCGGCGCCGGGGAGGTCCGCGGCGAGTCGGAACCGGACGCCCGCTTCACGTTCGCCAACGAGCGGACGGTCCTGGCATGGAGCCGAACCTCGCTGGTCCTCGGTCGCCGGGCTGACGATCGTGCAGCTGCTGGCGCCGTTTCCGGGGATACCTTGGGGCCGGCACCTGATCGGAACGCCGCTCATTCTCCTTGGCTCGGCCGTCTCGGTGATCAGCTACTTCGGACGGAGAGGCAATGAGCGGGCGTTGCGCAGTGGCGAACCAGTGAGCCGCTCCCGCCTGCCTGCCCTCCTTGCGGTCACCATCGCCTCATCGCCCCGCGTTGCAGGCGATCTGCGACTCCCTGACCGAGGACAAGATCGAGGCACTGGCGCGCAAATGGCTGGCCATCCTGCCGAACCCGTACGCCGCCGCCGATACTGCCGCCGGGTACCGCTACGACATCTCCATCCCGCAGGCCGAGTTCTCCCTCACCCAAGTGCCCGGCCGCCCGGTATCCGGGCGGATCTTCTTCGACCAGGTGATCGCCGACAACCTGGCCATCGGCCGGCCCGACCACGTCGGCCTCATCTTCGGCTTCCGCGGCTCATACCCAGCCGAGGGCAGCGGGCACCATGTAGAGCCCGAAGCCGATGACGACGAGGCAGAGCGCCCGCGCTCATGTGGTTGCCCGGCACAGCGTGACCTGGGAGGCAAGCTTCTCGTGGCTGCCGAAGTACTCGTCCGTGGCCGGGCCGATCTCGGCCAGCCACGCGTGCGCCACCGCGTCGCCGAACCCGCCGATCGATTTCAGCAGGTCCAGCTCGCGCCGGTAGGGGTGACCTTGACGGCGATCTTGGCCTCCAGGCCGCCGACGGCCGCACTGAACAGCGCGATCCGGTCCAGCTCTGCCAGCTCGGCCGATACCTGAGCGAGAGAGTCGAGGATCGCGTCGTGCCATGCGCGGCCCAGACGGCCGGGGTCGCATCTGCCTTCGCACCGTCTGGCCATCGCGCACGTGACGTCGCTGAGCATCGTCTCGGGGCCGATGGTCAGGGCAATGGCCGCGTGGTACTGGGCGCGTCGGACTCGCGGCCAGGACGAGCACTGGCAGGACGAGCACTGGAATGCGCCACCGCACTGCCGGCAGGTTGGCCCAGGGCACGGACGTTGACGCCCGGTCCCGCGTGGTATGCGCCGATGTAGAGGACGAGCCCGGCACCACCCATGCCCGCGGCGAGGGTGCTGTTCGGTCAGGTGGCCCGCCCAGCCCGCGCCGCCCTGTACGCCGGCAACCCGCCGCTGCTTGAGCTGGTCGATGTCCTGGATGCCGCCGACGACCACGGCCTGGACCCTGTCCTGCTGAGTTGTGCGCGGCCGAACGGCACGCGGACCTGCTGTAGGGCTTATGCCGGCGTCTGGCGAGCGTTCCGTGTCGGGGAATCGGGGAGACAATGGCATTGGGTACCTGCCATCGCGCCGTGGGCGGGCCGTGGCGCGATCGGGCAGTGGGGGTGCCGGGTGAGCATCGGCGGGGTCCTGGCAGCGGCACGGCGCCAGGCTGGTCTGACCATCACGCAGGTCAGCCAGCGGACCTGCATCAGGGAGACGATTGTCCGGGGGATCGAACGGGACGACTTCTGCGCCTGCGGCGCCGACTTCTATGCCCGCGGGCACATCCGCGCCATCGCCCGCGCCGTGGGCGTGGACGGCGAGCCGCTGGTCCGGGAGTACGACTCCGGCCACGGCACGCCGCAGGACGGTCCCGCCGATGGGGTGCCCGGGCCGTCCGCGCCCCTCCGGCTCAGGGCGCGCCGCAGCCCGGGCCGGGCTGTTGCGGTGCTGGTCGTGCTCGCGGCGGTCGTTGGCCTGGTCACCTATCACGTCGTGGCGTCCCATCCGGCTGGCAGCGCCGCGGCTGCCGCCCGCAAGCCGGCGGTCACCGCGCATAAGACCGCCCGCGCGCACCCGGCCATTGCGAGCACGCCGGCGCCGCCTGCAGCGCGCCATGGCTCGCCCGAGGTGGTGATCTCCCTGACGGCGGTGAGCGAAGCCTGCTGGGCCGACCTCCTCACATCGAGCGGCGCGGCGGTCTTCCAGGGCATCCTCAGCCCGGGTGCCTCGAAGACCTGGAAGGAACGGCGGGCAGTCACCCTGGAGCTCGGCAACCCTGGCGCGGTCACGCTGACCGTGGACGGCAAGAGCCGCACCGGCCTCGGGTCAGAGCCGGTCACGCTGAGCCTGGCACCCGGCAAGACAGGTTCCGGGTAGCGGCGGCGCGGCGATGCCCACGGGGGTGCCGCACCGGGCGTCGGCCGGTGAGCGGTCACCCGGGATCCCAGCGCCGCGCTGCTCCTCGCCCATAGCGAGGGCCCGGAGGGCATCGATCTGCCTGACGTTCGCGGCCTCCGGGATAACCGTGACCGGCTGGCCTGGCACGCCGGTCACGGTCACGGTCACGCCGCGTCCCCTGGCCCGCGCCATCAGCCAGGGCCAGCCCTTCGCGCGGGCAACCGTCGCGGTCGGCGGCGACGTCAGCCACATACTGCTTGACGCCAGCCGCGCCGTCCGGCGGCCGTCCGTGCGCTGGCTCCTCACCCGGCTCTGAGCGCCCGGCACCGGGCTGTCCGCATGACCGGCCCCGCGGCGCACTCGAACGGGGACCCCAACGCGTGCGGCTCCCCGCAGGTGGTAGTTATCCATCTGGGTCACCTCGGGCCCAGCGTTGGCCGGACCCGAAGACGCGGCGCTGGAGCGGTGAGCCGGCCGTGGAAGCGGGCCGCCTCCTGCTCCCAGCCCGATCCTCAAGGCGCGGTCATGCAAGACCGACGCGGTCATGCCGATGTCCCCGCGTGGTCGTGCCGGCCATTGGACGGTCGTGGCGATGAGCGTGCGGTCGGCAGGACGCCGCCAGCCGTGGCGGCAGCTGCGCGCGGGCGACCTGGTGGCGCGGTCGGCCATATGTTCCTCCCGCTTTGCGCGGGAAGTAAGGCGGCCTGGCCGTGGTGCCCGTAGCTTAGGGTCATAACGGAACGGAGCCCCCGATGGCCAGGACCACGCACCAAGCCCTCGTATGCGCGTATCCGGGCTGCGAGAACGAGCCGCGGCCGGGGGAGGCGGGAGCGAAGCCGAAGTACTGCGGCCTGCCCGACCCGGTGAGCGGGAAGCCGCATACGGCGCTGTCGGCGTTCCGGCGGCGCGAGGAGCTGGCCCGGCAGGGCGGCGGGATGGCCGAGGCGGAGGATCCGGGCCGACCGGGGGGTGGGGG
>CABEEE010000200.1_pt1 | contig 30817 bp, 34 predicted proteins | sample 3423231 | NCBI WGS metagenome assembly CABEEE01 (sample SAMEA5534333, study PRJEB31848) | metagenome | biome: tundra; feature: field; material: soil | place: USA | collected 2013-05 | depth 0.15 m | reverse complement strand
CTAAGCTCCGTTCGTGTCAGGAACCCGTGCTGGCGGCCAGGCAGCCAGTCCAGCCATGGGCTTCGAAGGTCTGGACTGTGCACTGAGCGGTCTGCGGGTAGTAGGCGCCCATATGCTGCTGAACCGTTGCCGACGGTATGATGTCGGACGAGCTGGCTGGTGCGGTGATGAAGGTAAAACCTTCCGGGTATAGCGACTGTTGAGAGAGCATGTTCCGCAGGAGCTGAAACTCAGGAGCCGTAGGTTCCCTTGGTGACGTCGGGATCCACGTCGCGGCATTGGCTTTCAGAGACGAAGAGGGTGGTTTGTCCGAAGGCAGCGAGGAAACCACCGTGTAATAACCGTCCTTCAGTGCCGTCAGATAGTCCGGAGTTCCGCCGAAGATCGCTTTGGAACCCTGGCCGACTTTGACCAACGGATAGGGCTTTACGGCCAAGTAGTTGGCAACTGACCAGTAGCGGACCTGGAATCTCCGACTAGGCCAAGGGACCGGAAAAGCCCCGATGGAGTCGCCGAGCGTCCCGCTGCCCGCTGCAGTCGGACTCGATGGAGCTTTGCCATGGGTGACCACGACGTACCCTTTCTTCGGGGTGAAGTTCATCTCGAGATAACCGTTGACCGGATTGGGGAAGAGCCCAGCTGCTGAGGCGGCCGAAGGGCCGAAGTACTGAAGACTCGGGTCGCAGTCGGAAGTGCACGACGTAGGCTTGGTGTTAGGGTCGCCGCTGTGAGTCTTCTTCAAAGCTGAGAGCATCTTGGCCAAGGCGGAGATCTTCTTCGTCTGTACAGACAAAGCTGACGGAGCGCACTGGGGCAAGGTGGTGCTCTGTCCATTCTGCGTGATGTTGATGGTCGGAAGTCGGACGCTGGTATTACCACCCGACGGAATATACGTCCGGAAGATCACGTAGCCCAATCCCGATGGACCCTGAGGATCAGCGGGGGGGTTCTGGTCGATCATCGGAATGGCGTTCTCGGACCGTTGCTGAGCGGCAGTAGCCCCAGGCAGGATGCGGACGGTGAAGTTCGACCGCTTCCCCGCGGTGCGAGTACGCCACGGATTCGTCGAACCCCGATCAGGGGCGATCTGGTAGTCCGAAAGGTCCGACGGCACGCTCTTTCCGCCGACGGTGTTGGTGAAGTCCTGGAAGGAATCGTTGTAGACAACAAGCGACATAAAGCGGCTAATCGGGAAGGCGCCCCTGATGATGATCGAATCGCCGGGACCAGCAATGAACGGAGTGGTCCAGTAGGTGGCATACGGGTCTGGAGCGGCCAGATTGACCTTGGTTGGCGTGGTCTCGAACGGCCACGAGCAGCCGGGAAAGACCGTCCGCAGCGAGGGCATCGTCGTGCCGGCCCGGCCATCACCACCTGGGGTGGCTGCGGGCGTGGCGCTTGCCGGGGAACTGAGAGCGAGCATCAACGTTGCCGCTCCGGCAGCACTCACGCTGAGCCTTCTCCGACCCGCGGACATGAAGGAAGAACGATCAGACCGGCCTGAGAATATCATGCAAGTACCCCCCCGGTATGTGCAGCACGAACCATCGCCTGTCGAACCGTGCCGCGCAACCCTACAGAAACGCAAAGAAAAGCGATTGCTCTCGTCAGCCGTAGGTTCGTGCCAACTACGCAACAGTGTAACAAGGGGTGACACCTTGGCAATGTCATCCCGGCGCGTCTTTGGTTTCTAAACTCCTTTTGACCAGCGCATGCGCAGCATCGCAGGAATGCGGATCGGGCGCATCAACTATCGGATCCGGGACAACAAACACCAAACGGACTTGCGATTGAGTCGTCGCCTTCATTGTGGACTGATATGACATTTTAGTCACCAGCCCTGATCACTCATGCGGATGGGTGGCCGACGTAGAGCGGTGCTTGAGCCACCCACCGGATCTTGATTTCAGGGTCTGTGGATGACACCGGTCCGGCTGGCGGCCCGGATGGCCGGGGGTTCCATGAGCCCCTGGGCTTCCTTGGGGTCGGCGGGACGGGGCGCCTGCTGGTTAGGGTGCCCTGGGGCAGGGGGGTGATTCGGTTCCAGGCGGCGGCGATCAGCAAATGCGGCCAGCCGCGGAGTTGATCGCCATCTTCTGGGACTGGAAGTGCCCGATGCCGGTGTCGTTCCCGGGGACGGATCCTTCCCCGGGAACCTGACCCGGGCGTGGACCCGGAGCGCGGCGTCGATGCGGGCCAGCTGAGCGCGCCAGCCGCGCAGCCTGGCGGGCAGGAAGCTGTAACGCCAGCCGTCGCGGGTCTCGAGCAGGGTCAGAGCTGGGCACCGGGGTAGGGCGGTCGCGGCGGGCGAAGACCCGCATACCTGGCGGGCCTGCCGGCGAGCTGGTCACCGCCGGGCGCGGCGCGCAGTCTCGGGCCATTGCCTGTCTGACCCTGGCGCTCCTGACTGCCACTCGACGCCCGGGACCGACAGAATAGGCGTGGCAGGCGGCATGTGCGCAAGACTGTTTGTCGGCCTCCGCGGTGTCGGCCAGCCTGACGGTGTGGACATGGCAGTCTGGATGGACTCCTGGCAGACGGACTGCTGCAGTACTCCACTCACGGTCGGCTCGCAGGTGTCCTGGACGGCCGGCGAAGACGACTCAGACTGGCTGTCGGCCATTCCCTGGGCTAACGCGCAGATGTGACGGTCAACGTATCGAAGACCACCACGGCGACGTCCCCGACGACGCTCCGCCTGCGAGCGGGACGGTCAGCGCGATCACGGCCGCGCACTGCCGCTACGCCGAATGCGCGGGCGAGGAAGGGGATCTTTATCAGGCTGGGGGCTCGGGCGTGCTGAAGGAGGCTCGGGCATGCTGAAGCCTGTGGCGACGGGGGGCAAATTCCAGCCCGACCGCCGTGAGCTCCGGTTCATCGGATACCTCATCCAGCTCGCGGTCCCGCAATCCTGAGCCCCGGACTCCGCGCCCGCAGCGGCCAGAAGCGGACTGGTTTCCCAGGCGGTGGAATCCCCGGACCACTTTGCCGCCGCGGGTAGACCGCTGGTCGTGACCTTCCGCAGCGGTGAATTCGGGACACGCCGTCAACGGCATCCGCCGCAATGCCTACATCCCCGGTGACGTCGGGCAGGCCGACGCGCCAGCACATTTCCCCTGGCAGGCGGCGGGCGAGCCGGCCTGTAGGCCGGGGACTGGCGGCGCCCGTTTTGCGACCTGCCGCTATCCCCGGCCCGAGCCGCTGACCTGCGGGTACAGGTTCCATTACTTCCCAGCTTTTCTTGTCCAGGTTCGACCTCGGGCGGAACAGAAACGGAACAGCTGCAATACCGAAGTACGCCGCCCGCGCACTACGAGAAGCGCAACGAAGACCACTGACAGCCGCAGCTCAGCGGTGCGTGCGGCATGAACCACGACCAGGCCGCCCGCCTCGCCGAGTCAGCCGAGCTGCTCGCCGTCCGGATCGGGCAGTGGGAGGACCTCGAATACCCGGAGAACGGCCCTCCACTCGGCCAGCGAAACGCTGACGCGATCAGGGCCGGTCACGCCGCGGTCGACACGATCGACGTAATGATCCGCAGCCTGCACGAGCTGCGCAGCCAACTCACCGGCGAGCTACGCCAGGACGAAGACATCCGTGGCCAGCGCATCGACCAGTGATCGCCGAACTGGGAGGCGAAGTGACCTAGTCCCCTACCAGCCGTCCACGTGCATGGCGCCACCGAATACGGCGCGCCTGCGGAATCGTACAGGGCTGCGCGGCGTGACCTGAGGCAGGCTCCTGCCTGCCCCTCCATCTGCCGATGCCGTGCCAGAGGCTCGCAGTCAAGGACGCCGAAGGCGCCGCGCAGCGGTCGAAGATCCTTGACGGCGAGAGGCACGGCCATACCCTCAGCCGCGCAGCCCGGCGCCAACGCGCGCCCCTGGTCTTTGAGCCCGGCGGTCTGAGGCCAGGCAACCCAGGTCCTCCCCCATCCCTCCAACCTCTCTTTAGCCAGCCACGGCTGACGCATCGCGCCGCTCGGCGCTGCCGGTTGCCATCCCGGCCAGACAGCAAGCGAGACCCGCATCGTTGCGGGCCTCGGGTCTCCAGCTCGTCTCCGAGGTCGACGCATGGCAACCACGACGCAGCCCATCCGCGACTCCCGCAGCACCAGGGCGCGCGACCTTTGCGCGCCCCGAGGCGGCCGGGCGCGAAGCGCAGTAGGCCGCCGATCTTCCTTCTCTTCTTCCCCTTCTCCTGACGCTCCCGCGAACGCACTGTCTCGGTATAGACGCAAAGTTTCGAACCACCCCCTGGTCACCTGCGACGATCCCACCGGATGGCGCCGTGGTGCCCGGATGAACCTGCGCGCACTCGCGGCCGCCGATCCGGACACACCCGAACGCCAGCGCAACTGCGGCGTCGCCCCGATTGACTCGCAGGTCGAGATCCGGCTCAAGGACGCCAGCGCCTACTACTGCGGCCTGGAAACCTGCAGCAGCGTCTGGCTGTGCCCCGTCTGCTCCGCGAAAATCCACCACCGCCGCGCCGGCGAACTCCGCGACACACTCGCCACCTGGCAAGCCGACGGCCACGCGGCCACGCTCGTCACGATCACCGTCCCGCACGACCTGGACGACCGGCTCATCAGGCTCGTCGAGGCCGAGCGATACGCCTGGGCCAAAGTCACCGCGGGAGCGGCCTGGCAGCGCCTGAAGCTCAAGCTCGGCATTGCCGGCCACATCATGGCGCTGGAGTTCACCTGGGGCGACGAGAACGGCTGGCACCCGCACTACCACGTCCTCCTCATCCACAACGAGGACCTTGTCGCCAGCACCATCGCCGCGCTACACGCACACATCCACTCACGCCTGGCCGCCAGCTGCCGCGACCACGGCCTCCGCCAGCCCGACCAGCTCCACGCCGTCCGCATCGACCCCAACGTCTCCGCAACCGCCGCCGGCGCCTACATCGCCAAAGGCGGCGACTGGACACCCGCCGAAGAACTCACGCGTGGCGATCTCAAGACCGGCCGCGCAGGCAGCCGCACCCCGTTCCAGATCCTCGCCGATTACTACCAGACCGGCGACACCCGAGACCGCGACCTCTGGCGCGAGTACAGCCGCGTCACCCGTAGCCTCGCAGCCGTCCGATGGTCCCGCGGCCTGCGCGCTCTCATGCTCGGCCCGGTCACGGAGCCCGAGCGCACCGACGAAGACCTCGCGGCTGAAAACGTCGGCGGTCAGCTCCTTGCCGCGATCCAGTTCCCCGTCTGGGCACGCATACGCACCGCCGGCCTTGAGCACGCCCTGCTGGTGGCCGCTGAGAACAGCGGCCTCGCCGCCATTAATGCACTCATTAGTCAAGCTGTCTGCGACCAGCGTAATGCTGAGATTTAGGAATTGCGTCCCCATGAAGAAACTGACGGCGACGCGACGTTGGCTTGCACGCTAACGGTCGTCAGCCCATACGTCCGAGACCCGCCTGGCAGCGCGACGTGCCGACGGTGGCTCCGTTGCCGATCTGGTCGGCGAGTGCCTGAGCCTTGGCGGTGTTGCGGCTCATTAGCTCGATGGTGTGACCGTGCTTCGCCGCCCGGGTGCCGATGGCGGTGGCCATGTTGCCCGAGCCGATGATGCTGATGGTGGTCATGATGCGTGTTTCTCCGTCGTGTCAGGGTCAGTTGGCTGTGATGGTCTTGCCGGCGTGATGGGCCGTGCCGTTGAGGCCTGGCACTTGAGTTCGAGGTTGTTTCCGGCCGGGTCGCGGATGAACACCGCGTAGTAGTCCGGCGCGTACTCCGGCCACAGCCGAGGCTCGTGGAGGATCTCGGCGCCGAGTGCGGTGGCGAACTGGTGGCCAAGTCGGACGGTCGCCTCGTCCTCGACCCTGAGCGCAAGGTGGGCCTGGCGACCACCGGGGTCGGTCGCCAGGGAGAAGAACAGCTGGGCTGGCTGGCCAGGTAGGGCGTACCCGATGAGGGTTGGCGTATCGAAGGTTCGCGTGCCCCCGGCCAGGCTGACGAACTGGTCGTACCAGTCGCCGATGGCGTTCAGGTTGTCGACTTGGAGGACGACGTGGTCGAGCAGTGTCATGGGCGCTCTCCGGTCCTACTGCGGCCCCGCTCTGCGGCGGCGGTCTCCCACAGCGCCGGGACGACCTCGCTGGCGAACTGCTGGAGGGTCGGGAGGTGGCTGGCGATGGCTTGGGCCATGTTGCCGGGTCTGATGAATCTGACACGCATGAGTGCCTCCGGTGGGATGGAAATCGGGGACGGAGCGGGGGGTTCGTGGTCTGGTGGGTGGCGCCGCGATCCGTCCGAGCGTCGGGGCGACCCCTCCGGTCATGGATGGTGATCCTAACCGGAGGGGCGCCAGCGCCTACTACTGCGGCCTGGAAACCTGCGGACGGAGTGTCGGCCCACGGAGGCTGGCCGTCAGGCCCTGATCTGGGCACAGTCCTCAAGGGGACACTGGGCAACCTTGCTTGGGCGACACCGACGGAGTGTGTAAGAGCCGGGATCGTGTGGCGTCGGTTCTGGCGGGACGGCATCAGCCGGTCGCCGTCGCGGTCGTTGGCGGCGTTTGGTGGTCTACATCGCATTGGGCAGCGGTCAACACTGCGTCGTCCCAATGAAGCAGCACTGTCCGGTGGGAGATTTGCGCACCAGTTGTTTGATCAATCCCGAATGCACCGTATAGCGTGCTCGTTTCGAGGTTTATCGCGGTCGCCCAGAGTCGACTCCGGTCGGAGCTGCCTGCCCGTCTAGCGCAGTGTGCTGCGATCGAGGCGGTAGCGGCGGCTTGGACCGCTGGATAATCCGCGAACTCCCTGGCCGCGCTGCGATACGTAGTTATGAACTCGGACTCACCGGGTCCCACGTGGGCAACGTGGTTGCTTCCCTGGAACCATTGCGCGATGCCGAATGTGCCATCCGGGGGGGCCACGGCACGGCCGAACTCCCGAACTCCGGCCGCGACGGCGCACGTCACCTTAGGCGGCCTGGCGAGGCGGCGCGCCCGAGCAACTGTTTCGGTGTCGTCTTCGAAGGTGCCGGCCGTGATGAGAGTCCAGTCATGGCGCTGGTTATCGGCCAGGATCACATCCGCTGGACCCATAGTGACTTGTGCGAAGCCGAGTTGTCGGGCGTAGGCCTCTGCCCCGCTGGCGACCTGCCGGCCGAACCGGCCCTTGCCGTACGCGATCCGCAGCGCTTGCGCAGGCTCGGCCCCTGTGGCCATATAAGAAAGGAACGGCTCCATATAACGACTTGTGGGCGTGAGCACGGACACGACGTGACCAGGGTGTGCCGCTTCAACGTCGTCGCCTGATCCTCCGTGATTCCAAACCAGCCATCCCGACTTAGCCGCGATATCGCCGGCAGCACGCATCAGCACAGTGGAGTATGGCCCCAGCAGCAGGTCACAGCGCGCGGCAACATCTGGCAGGAGCGTCTGGAGTTGGTGCACGTCGCTGGCGTCGTCCTCGATCAGGACATCGGCATTGCCATCGAGCGCTGCCCACACACGAAGTCCGTGGGCTGCTTGCTGGCCGAACCTAGCGAACCGCCCTGACAGAGATAGGCATGCGCCGACGCGCAACCGTCCACCGCCGCCGTCAGCGCTCACCGTTTAACTATCTCATCTGCTCCTCGTACCGGAATTCGTGCCGGTCAGCAGCCATCACGGAGTCCTGGACCTCGACCGGGGAATCTGCGGAGTCGAAGACCGTACGCAGTACTCGCACCACCGGCACACCGGCCGGCAGCTTTAGCTCAACCGCTTCTTCATGGGTCGGCATCCGGGCGACCAGGTCATCGATGGATCTTGCGATCTGCCGCCGGATCGGTCCTTCCGGGTCTTCGATCAGGGCGTAGACACCGCCGCGGATGAGTTCTGGCTGATCGATCGGCGTCCCGCTTGCCCAGTCGGTCGGGTAGTAGCTGTCACACAGCGCGGCGGGCTGCCCCTCCAGCAGGAACGTGCGCCGCCGCACGACAACGCGCGGGCTGTCGTCCAGGTTCAAGCGCATGGCGATCTCTGGCGGAGCCTCGATCGTGGCCACCGACCGTATCTGCTGCTCTGGCCGCTGACCCTGTTCCAGTGCCTGCGCGTTGAAGCCAGGAAGTCCGAGCGCGCGATGCTTACGGAAGCTAGCGCCGGTCACGAGCAGCCGCACGTGCGGCTTGGGGCGGACGAAGGCACCCCGGCCCTGTTCCGTGGTTAGCAGTCCTTCAGCTTTCAAAACCGCTAGGGCACGGCGCACGGTCGGCCTGCTGGTGCGATACCTCGTGGCGAGCTCGTTCTCCGAAGGCATGCGGGAGCCGGGCTGTCGCCGACCTTCCAGGATCTCTGCCCGTAGCTCGTCGACGATCAGCCGGTACGGGAATGCCTCCCCTGCTGTCATCGACCTGATGCTACAAGATGGTCAACTTGCATATCCAAGATACTTGACTTGTATTTCCAAGTTGGATGACACTGAGCGAGTAGGACCGGACGCCGACCAGCATCGGTTGGGCACCTACCGCCAGGAGGCGAGTTCCATGCCAGGAACGCTCACCATCGACACCACCGCAACGTTCCAGGCCGTCTTACTGATGGCCAGCGGCCCCAAGCTCAAGTTCGGCAGCACCGACCAGGACATCAGCGCCCGCGGCGAGCGCAAGTGGGACGTCCAGGCCGCCGTCACCTACCACGCCGAGCCCGGCATGAAGCCGGTCAGCGAAGTCATCGCCGTCACCGTCACCGGTCCCGCCGCCGACCCGTGCGCGTCTGTTGCGCCCGGCACGCCAATCGTGTTCGACCGGATGCGGGTCGGCTTCTCCGTGCCCGAGGCCCGCGAGAACGGCCGCGGCATCCGCGGCGGCCGTCCCTGGTACCAGGCCGCCGACGTCCGCCAGGTCCACCAGGCCCGGGCCGCCAAGGCCGACCAGGCCGCATGACCCGATAAGCCGCCCGGCCAGGTCCCGCGCACCGGCAGCCCCCGGACCTGGCCGGGCACACCCCGGAGGTACCCCGTGCCCTTCCCCGCCCTGCCCGCCGCGTTATGGCTCGCCGATCCCTGGCACGACGCCCTCGCGCTCGTGCTCGCAGCACTGCTCTATCGGCCGGCCGCCGACCTCAGCCGCTTCGCCCTCGCAAACCCGGCCGCTCGACGGCACTACCCCGGCATGATCCGCGCCCGGCACCGGTGGCACTGGCTCTGCCGCTGCACCGGCCTCGGCCAGCCCGAACTCGCCCCCAGGAACCGGCCCGCCGCCGAATCCCGCGCCCTGGCCCTGATCCTGCTCGCCCTCACCTGGCGGCTCCTGGCCCTCGCCATCGGCATCGAGACCGCCGAACGTGCCGGCCGGATCCACTACCCCCGCGCCCGGCGGTGGCGGCTCACCGACTACGGCTGGCAATGCCTCGTCACGACCGCGCCCCGCACTGGCCGCAGGGAAGTCGACAAGCAGGCCGCCCACATCGCCGACTACTGGCGGTCCGTCCGCGTCGGCGTCACCCAGGCCGCCCCCGGCCGGCTCATAGTCCGCGCCCTCCGCGACGACCCGCTCGCCGTGCCATTTGGGCCCGACGCCTGCCCGCGTGGCACCTACGAACCGCACATCCCCGATGTGCTCTACGTCGGGCGCGACGATTTCGGCACCGACCGCTATCTCCCGCTGCGCGGGCTCACCGGTATCTGCGTCTCCGGCCTGCCCGGCTACGGCAAAACCTCGCTGATCGCGTCCTGGCTGTGCCAGCTCACCATCACTCCCGCCGCACAGTTCGCGCTCCTGGACGGCAAGGACGGCGGCGACCAGGAACCCTGGCACGACCGCGCCTGGCGCCATGCCGGCGACCAGCTCGCCGACGCTCTCGACGTGCTCGAGGACGTGCACGCGGAGATGCGCCGCCGACTCCGGTCGATCACAGAACTGTGCGGGCAGCGGAACGCCTGGAACGCCGGCGGTCCGATCGAGGCTCTGCCGCTTCTCGTGACGGTGATTGATGAGTGCCAGACCTATCTCGATCTCGGCCAGCACAAAGGCGACCGCATCATGGAAGGCCTCGCCCGCCGCTGCATCGCGCTCACCGGCGAACTCATCCGCAAAGGCCGCTCCGTCCTCTGCCTCACCATCCTGGCCACGCAGAAAACCACCGGCGACTCGATTCCGACCAGCCTGCGCGACAACTCCGGCCTCGCCGTCTCCTTCGCTCTCAAGACCACCCAAAGCAGCGTCGCCGCCCTCGGCGACGCCATCCGCGAATACCCCGGCTACTCGCCGACGCTGCTGCGCGAGACACCGAGCGGGATCGGCACCGCCGTCGTAACCCTCACCACCGGGACCGACCCCTTTACCCGGCTCCGCGTCCCTGAGATCACCGAGCAATGGGCCGCCGGTCGCGCCGCCGCCGCGGCTCACCACCGACGGGATCCGCGCACGGTGCAGGTTCCGGCGCCCGAGCTCGTTCCGGTGAGTGCGCAGTGACCGCCCGGCACAGCGCCGCCCCAAGTGACCGGCCGCTGGCGACGCCCGAGGATCTCGCCGAGTTTCTGAACGACATCCCGGTCAAGACTCTGGCGCAATGGCGGTCCAGGGGCATCGGCCCGAAGTACCGGAAGGTCGGCAGGCACGTCCGCTACGACTGGGCAGACATACACGCCTGGCTCGGTCGCCAGTGCCCGGACCGGACCTGGGCTTGACGATGGCTCGCGTCAGAGACCTATGGTTCACGACAGACCGAAGCCAAACCGCCCGGTACGGTCATGGCAAGCGGTGGCTCGCCGTCTGGATCGGTCCCGACGGCGCCGCCCACAGCAAGGCTTATGACAGGAAGGTCGACGCCGAGCGGTTCGCCGCCGCTATGGACGCTGACATACTCCGGGGTTCCTATGTGGACCCTCGCCGTGGTGCAGTAAGGATCCGCGACTATGCCGAGGACAAGTACCTGCCTTCTCTGATTCATCTGCGCCCGAACTCCGTCGGCACCTATGCGTCCCACCTGCGGACCCACGTCTATCCCCTGCTAGGCGACTACCGCATCGGAGCACTGGGGAAATCCGATGTGAAGTCCTTCGTCGCGGCCAAGGCGCGCGAGCTCGCCCCGTCGACCGTCGAGACCGTCGTCGCGGTCCTGCGATCCATGCTGGCAGCTGCGGTCGAAGACGGCGTTATCCCCGTAAATCCGTGCTCGCGCATAGGCCTGCCACAGGTCACACCGCGAGTGCTCCAGCCGCTGGAACCGGTCCAGGTCCTGGCCCTCCAGGCAGCGATGCCTGCGCGCTACCGGGTAGCAGGGTCCCTCGGCGCCGGTGCGGGCCTGCGCTTCGGTGAGGCTACGGGTCTGACTGTCCCCCGCGTGCAGCGCGAAATGCGGCGCATTCAGATTCTCGAGCAGGCGCAGAACGACGTCCTCGCGCCCCTCAAGACGAAGGCATCCAGGCGGACCATCCCAGTCGGCGATTGGGTACTCGATGACATTGCCACGCACCTTGACCAGTTCGGGCCCGGCCCGCATCAGCTGGTGATGTCAACGGCGTACGGGGGCTTCCTGCACAGGAATGCCTTCGGTGAGATGTGGCGGCGCGCCGTCCGGCTCGCCCGGACCTGTGGCAAGCCGCCAGCTGAGGCCGAAAGGCAGGAGAGGCAATGCGCAGACAAATGCGCCGACCCCGCGCACATGATCCCGTTGGGAACCCGGTTCCACGATCTCCGACACTTCTACGCCTCGGCCCTGATAGCCGCCAACCTCAATCCGAAGATCATTCAGGCCCGGCTCGGGCACGCCACCGTCAGCGAAACGATGGACACCTACGGGCACCTGTTCCATGACGCCGACGACCTCGGGAGCCGGGCTGTCGACGAGGCCCTGGCGGCAGCTTTGGCGGAACAGAGACGGAACAAAGCCGATTTTGGAGGAACCAATGACTAAGAAACTGCAGGTCAGCGTGCAGGCGGCGGGCGAGCTAGCCTGTAGGCCGGGTTCTGTGCACCCGCTTGCACGGGCCGGCGGCCATCCATCTAGGACTGCCGTTGCCGGCAGCCTCGTGCGGTCTACCCGCGAGCATCGGGCGGGCCGCCCTCGAACGCTCGCGCAGGAGCCGCGCCCAGTGGACGCGGCCCCCTCTTGACCTTGCTCCGGGTGGGGTTTACCAAGCCGTCGCAGTCACCTGCGGCGCTGGTGGTCTCTTACACCACCATTTCACCCTTACCCCCGGACGGATCCGGGAGCGGTCTGTTTTCTGTGGCACTTTCCCGCGGGTCACCCCGGGTCGGCGTTACCGACCACCCTGCCCTGCGGAGCCCGGACCTTCCTCGGCGCTCCCCGGAGACCGGGGAGCGCCGCGGCCGCCCGGCCGGCTCGCCCGCCGCTGCGCTCAGCTTAGGGTGTTACCGGCCGCACTGGCGAAGGCTGGTGCGCTGCCTTAGCGGATGAGACCGCCGAGGACGCCACCGTACGCCGGCTCGCTGGTGCCTTTCGGCGGCGAGGCGAGAGTGCGGGCCGGGCCGTTTCGCCGGGGCGTCGCCGGCCTGCGCCGGGCCGCGTCCTGCCTCGCGCTCGCTCGCGCAGCTGAGGACTTGGGCTTCGCCGTACCAGCGGCCTTGGCTCCGGCCGACTTCCGGTTGGCTGTGGTCCCGGACTTAGCCGCGGTCGCGGCCTTGCCAGCGACCGCCTTCGGCCTGGCAGTTGTCTTCGGCTTCACGGTGATGCCGGCCTTGGCCGTGCTGCTGGCCTTGCCGGTGGTGCTGGCCTTCGCGGTGCTGGCCTTCGCGATACTGGCCTTCGCGGTGCTGGCCTTCGCAGTGCTGGCCTTCGCGGACGCCGGCTTCGGCTTTGCGGCGGGCCTGGTCCGCGCCGACCCAGCGGCCGGCTTGGCAGCAGCCGGCTTGGCGACCGACATCGTCTTCGCTGCTGCGGTCAGCGCCTTGGCTGCCGTCGTCATTGCCTTGGTAGCGGTGTTCATCGCCTGCATGGCAATGGACATCGTCTTGGCAGATGAGGTGGCCTTCGTAGCCGCCGCTGTCATCTTGGTCGCCGCTGAGGTGACCTTGGTTGCTGCTGAAGATACCGTCCGTGCGGCTGCGATCGCCGTCGGCGCGGCCTTGCTCGCCGCAGAACGCGTCGTCTTTGCCGCTGTGGTCCTCGAGCCCGTCTTGGCCTTCGGACGCGCGGCTGCCCCCTTCGCAGCCTGGGCGCTCGTCGACTTGCCGCGGGCGGTACTCGCCGTGCCCCGGCGAGCGGCCGCGCGGGTCATAGTTTTTGCAGGCACTGAACTCCCCCCGTCTTGATCAATTACGGAAAGAGCTATTCCACGAGCGGACGTGATCTACACACCCGATGATCGCTGTATTCGAAGAACAATGGACTCAAGCGGGCAGATATGAGCAGCTAACGAACTCCAGTAATGGCGTCAGCGACCGCCCGGCCGAAGGTGCGCGGTGTCATTGAGCGACCGGACTAGCGCGGGCCCGTCGGCAAACCAGTCGATCTCGCACAGCGATGCGACGCCCAGATGCATGCGGAACAGGGCAGCAGGCGGCGCGAGCAGCGCGCGGCAAGCCAGCGTCTTGATCGGCGTCACGTGGCTGACGAGCAGCAGTGTGCGGCCCGGGTAGGCGGCGAGCAACCGGTCGAGGGCGCCGAGCACCCGGTGCGCCGTGGCGGCGAAACTCTCTCCCCCCGGCGGAGCTGCGTCGGTGCTGGCGAGCCACGCCGACATCTCATCCGGCCACTGCGCGGCCGCCTCGGCGAAGCTCATTCCCTCCCATTTGCCGAAGTCCGTCTCGACCAGATCGCTGTCGACTTCAAGTGGCGCTCCGGTGGCCTCTGCCGCCGCCTCCGCTGTGCGCCGGGCCCGCCGCAACGGCGAGGTCACGATCACATCGATGCCACCGCGGTCGGCCAGGCGCCGAGCGGCCGCGGCGGCCTGGCGCTTGCCGGCGTCGGTCAGCGGGATATCGCCGCGGCCGGCGAACCTGCGCTCCGTCGACAACGGCGTCTCGCCGTGCCGCAGCAGCAGGGTTGTGGTCTTCTGCCCCTGCGCGGGGCCCCACGCGGGTGCCACAGCGGGCGGATTGGCCCGCTGCCGGGCTGGCTTATCCGGCTTGGCTACAGCAGCAGAGCCGGGGCTCAGCTGGCCGGCTGAACCGGGCTTCCCTGCCGCCGCGGCATCCATGGCCTTGTTCGCCAGCCGGTCAGCCCTGGCATTGCGGGAGCGCGGGATCCAGGTGTAGCTCACCTTCCCCAGCCGGGCAGCCGCCTCGCGCGCCGTCTTGGCCAGGGTCCGCAAGTTGGGGTCCTTGATCTGCCAGCGTCCCGACATCTGCTCGACGACCAGCTTGGAGTCCATCCGGACCTCGACGTCGACCCCGGCCGCGAGGTCGGCCGCGGCGCGCAGGCCGGCGATGAGGCCGGAGTACTCGGCGACGTTGTTCGTCGCCGTGCCCAGGCTGTCGTGCAGCTCGGCGAGCACCTCACCGCTCTGCGCGTCGGTGACCAGCGCGCCGTAGCCGGCCGGGCCGGGATTGCCGCGCGAGCCGCCGTCAGCCTCGATAACGAACGTGCGGGTCACAGGCCCGACTCTGTGGTGCGCACCAGGATCCTGCGGCATTCCTCGCAACGCAGCACCTCGTCGGGATCAGCGGCCCGGATGGTATTCAGGTCCACCGTGTTCAGCGACAGATGACAGCCCTCGCACCGGCCGCGCCGCAGCGCGGCCGCGCCCACGCCGCCGTGCTGCACGCGCAGCCGCTCGTAGAGATCGAGCGGCGCCGCCGGAAGATCAGCGGTGACGGCCGCGCGGCGGTCGGCGGCCTTGCCGGTGAGCTCGGCCAGCTCGGCGAGGGCCGTGTCGCGCCGGGCCGTCATAGTCTGCCGCGCGGCGGAGATCTGCTCGCGCTCGGCAGCAGCCGACCGGTGCTCGGCCTCGGCACTCTCGCGCCGCTCCATCACGTCCAGCACGATTTCCTCGAGGTCGCCCTGGCGGCGCAGCAGCGAGGCGATCTCGGACTGAAGGCTCTCCAGCTCGCGTGGCGACGACACCTGACCCGCATCTAGCCGCCCCCGGTCCCGCTGGATACGGGTCCGTACCTGTTCGACGTCGCTCTCTGCCTTCGCCTGCTCGCGCCGGAGGTCGCCCTCCGTCGCCTCGAGCGCGGCCAGCGCATCGCGAAGCTCAGTGTCGCGCTGTTCGATCCGTTCTAGTTCCGCGTGCTCCGGCAGGGTCCGTCTGCCATGGTCGAGTCGGCCTAGCTCGGCGTCCAGATCGGCAAGCTCGAGCAGCCGCAGCTGCGCGTCGGGAGAAGCTTTCACGTGGCCACGTTAGCCTGCCCGGCCGGCCCTGTCGCCCGGGGTGAGCGGGCCGGCCGGCCGGCCCCGCAGCCGGGATCGGGAAAACCCCTCGCCTGGCGGCGCGGCTGCGGTAGACCTGGGCCGCATGGAGATCCCCCGGATCAGCAGGCCTGACATGCCTGGCTACGGAATCCTGGGCCCGGACCAGGGCAGCGGCTTACTCCCCTGGTCCTGGGCTGCCGAGCGGCTGACGTCCGCGCGTAACTACTGGGTCGTGTCCGTGCGGCCCGATGGCCGGCCGCACTCCATGCCGGTCTGGGGAATGTGGGACGACAGCACGCTGTGGTTCACCACCAGCGTTGCCGCACGCAAGGCGAGAAATCTGCGGGCCGACCCGCGCTGCGCGGTCACAACCGAAGATGCCAGCGACCCCGTGGTGATCGAGGGCACAGCCAGCGTTGTCACCGACCCTGCCAGCATCCGCCGGGTACTGGATCTGATGAACAGCAAATACGGCACAGAAATTGAGCCCGGCTTTCTGGATCCCCACATCAACGCCACGATCGCCGTGCAGCCGCAGCAGGTGATCAGCATGCGGCACGGCGACTTCACCGGCTCGCCGACCCGGTGGCGATTCGGTCCCTGACGCCGCCGCGGCCGCCGGGCGATAGCGCCGCCCTGCTATCCGGAACTCAGGCTGAGCATCAGCACCGGCGGAGAGGTCGGATCCGGCGTGCCGCGGGCCGGCTCCACGGTCATGCCAATCCGGTCCCCGGCCGACAGGCCGGATATCACCATCGGGCCGCTCCTGCCGGCCTGGGCGGCGGGCAGCATGCCTGCTGGCTTCTTGCCGGACGGTTCCATCAGCCACAGTTCGTAGCGCTGTGCGGCCGGCAGGACCCGCAGCCCCGCCGCGGTGAAGACCAGCTTGCGCTCGACATGCGACATTACGACGGTTGCGCTGCCGCCGGTGCTGACGCGCGCTGTGAGCATCGCGGCGTCGGCAGCGCCCAGCACGCTGGCGACTGCTTCACTGCGCCGCCGCGCCTGATCGAGCCGATGCTGAGCCCCGTGCATGTTCACCGCCAGAACCATGGCCACGGCCACGAGTACGGCGCCGCCCGCGGCTGCCAGCCAGGGCACGAGCGTCCGGCGGCTGCCGGGGGCGGCGGCTGATTCCTGGCGCCAGCCGCGGCTGGCCTTGCGCAGACCGCGTCCGGTCAGCCAGCGTCCGGTCGGCCAGCGGCGCCGCTGGCGGCTTTGAGCGCCTGGTGCGGTCGCACCGGCCTCGCCGCTAACCGGCGGGAGCTGCCTGATGTGCGTGACTGCCTGCAGGGCCCTGGCCTTGAGCTCGGGGCGCGGTACGACCGCAGCCGCCACCGCGAGCCGGGCCGTCGCCTCCCGCAGCTCCCTGATCTCCTCTCGGCACGAGCGGCACTCGGCAAGATGCTGCTCGAACCCGGCCCGGTCACTGTCGGATACCGCGTCCATCGCGTAGGCGCCGACCAGGGTGTGTGCGGATGCCGCGCCGGTTTCCATCACGCCACCCCCAGGCAGTCGCGGAGCTTGATCAGTCCGTCCCGCATCCGGGTCTTGACCGTGCCGGCCGGCAGGCCGAGCAGCTCAGCCACCTCCCCGTAGGTGTAACCCTGGTAATAGGCCAGCGTGACGGATTCGCGCTGCAGGTCTGTCAGGGCGGTGAGGCAACGCCGCACCCGCTCGCGGTCGAATCTGGCCTCGACGGCCTCGATCACCTCGTCGTAGGCGATCTCCGCTGATGCGGCCCGCAGTTCCCGCTCGGCGGCCTTCTGCTCGGACCGCACCCGGTCCACCGCGCGCCGGTGCGCGAGCATCATGATCCACGCCGTCGCTGAGCCCATCTGCGGGTCAAATCGTGCTGCGGAGCGCCAGACCTCGAGCAGTACTTCCTGCATAACCTCCTCGGACTGGGCCAGATCGCGTACCACCCGGCGGACCGCGCCGAGTACCTGGCCGGACGCCTGGTCGTAGAGCGCGTCAAAGGCGCGCTGCTCGCCCCTTGCCACCTGGGCGAGCAGGTCCTCAAGCCGCGTCAGGCCGTCCCGCCGCACCGCGGCTGGCGACTGTGCGGCGGGCAACCGTGTGGCTGGCGACTCTGCGGGGCGTTCAGGTCCCTGCTGGCTGTCGGGCATCCTCACATTGTGTATTCGTTGCCGTCGCCGGTGCAGCTTGGCGCGACCGGCAGCGGAACGAAAGAGCGCCGGAACGAATGCGGACCGGAACGAATGCGGACCGCGGTGCTGCCGGGGCAATACCGAGGTGCCGCCGGGGCAATACCGCAGGGCCTCTGTTACGAATCACAGCCGTGACTGAAAACAATCGATCAGGTGCCGGGAGCGGCCGCGGCGTGATCGCCGGCGTCCTGGCCGGAGCCGTGGCGATTGGGGTTGGCCAGCTGGCCGCCGGGTTCACTGGCGCGGACGGCTCTCCGGTCGTCTCGGTCGGCCAGATGTCGATCGATTTCACCCCGCCCGCCGTCAAGGACTTCGCCATCCGCGCCTTCGGCTCGCATGACAAGCTCGTGCTGGTCAGCGGCATACTCGCGGTGCTCGCGGTCTTCGCGGCAGTCATCGGGCTGGTAGCAATCCGGCACCTCGGCCGCGGCCTGGCCGGGCTCGGGATCTTCGCGGTGGTCGGAGTGATCGCCGCCGCGACGCGGCCGACCGCAGGGGTAGCCGATGTGCTGCCGACGCTCATCGGTGCCGCGGCGGCCGCGGGTGCGCTCGTCCTCCTCGTCCGGGCGGCCACGCCGCGGGCTGCCCCAGACGTGACCCGGCCCGGCACCACGCCCGGCGCACCCGGAATGTTCAGCGGGCAGCCGCCTCGTGCTGGCCAGGCCACACTGGCCGGCCAGCCGGAGGCCCCGCCCCGGCCACCGGGCCCTCCCGGCCCGGTGGCCGGCCGACCGGGCAGTACCGTCCCGCCGGGCCCTGGCCGCCCTCCTTCAGGTGGCCGCTTGTCATCATCCGGCCAGCCGCCGCGCAGGAGCTTCCTCGCGACCAGTGCCGCGGTGGCCGGTACCGTCGCGGTCGCCGGGCTGGGCGGCCGCTTGCTGACCGAGCGCCAGAGCGTGACGGCCGCGCAGCGGTCGCTGCGGATTCCCGCGCCCGCGCAACCAGCCCCGCCGCTGCCTGCGGGCGCCGATCTCAAGATCCGGGGTCTCAGTTCCTTTGTCACCCCAAGCTCGACGTTCTACCGGGTAGACACCGCCATCGTCCTGCCGGAAATCCCGCCGTCCAGCTGGCAGCTGCGGATCCACGGGATGGTCGCGCGGGACATTGTCCTCAGCTTTGACGAGCTGATCCGCAGGCCACTGCTCGAGGACTACATCACGCTGACCTGCGTCTCCAATCCCGTCGCCGGCCCCTACATCGGCAACGCCCTCTGGCTCGGGACGAGCCTGCGCAGCCTGCTGCAGCAGGCAGGCATCCGGGCTGGCGCGGACCAGCTGCTCTGTACTTCCGCGGACGGATTCACCTCGGGGTCGCCGGTGCAGACGGCCATGGACGGCCGCGACGCGATGCTTGCCGTTGCCATGAACGGCAAGGCCCTGCCGGTCGAGCACGGCTTCCCGGTGCGGATGGTGGTTCCTGGTCTCTACGGGTACGTGTCGGCGTGCAAGTGGATTACCGATATCGAGGTCACCACATACGCAGCCAACACCGCCTACTGGTCGCAGCGCGGCTGGTCGCAGCAGGCGCCGATCAAGACCGGGTCCCGCATCGACGTGCCGAACGGCCTGTCAGTGATCAAGCCGGGAACGACGGCCATCGCGGGCGTGGCGTGGGCACAGCACAAGGGCATCGATGCCGTCGAGGTGCGGGTCGACCGCGGGCCCTGGCACCAGGCCAGGCTCGCCGCGGTTCCTGACATCGACACCTGGCGGCAGTGGGTGTGGCAGTGGGACACGACGCCGGGCAGCCACGTCATAGAGGCGCGGGCCACCGACGCGACCGGCTACACCCAGACGGCGCTTCAGGCTCCGCCCGAGCCCAACGGCGCGAGCGGCTACCCGTCCGTGTCGGTAATGGTCAGCAGCTAGCCTGCGGCTGCCCGGCCGTGGTGTCAGCGGCCAGCGGGCCGGGGCCGGCTCAGAGCAGCTGATCGCGGACCTGGCCGTACATGTAGGCGCCTAGCCAGCGGCCCATCTCCTCGAAGAACCTGCGCCGATCCGAGGCAGTCCGCCTGTTCTCGTTCGTCGGCCTGGTGTCGTCCGCGGTGTTCTCTGCGAGGTTCAGAAAGGTCACATGTGGGCCGAGCCCGGCGGATTTTCCGCGGGCCCGCCACGGAAAGGCATGGCCCGCCGCGCCATTGCCGCAAGGATCGCCGGGGCCGCCAGGGCCGGAGACGATGAGCACCGGACAGGGGATCTCGAATGGCCGGCGCCGACGGCGGCCGAACGCCGGGCTGGCCAGAATCAGCGCGTCCGCGGGTTTCTTGTCCCGGCGCTCGTCGCACCACAGAGCTGCGGTAACGGCGCCCGCAGCGTGCGCGCTCACGATCAGCGAGTCCACCCCGTCGACATCGCGCAGGTAGGCGGTGGCAGCGTCGAGTTCGGCGAAGGAGGCGCGGAGCGCCTTGCCGCCCTGGCGCTTGCGCCCGCGGCGCGTCGATCCCGCCGTCCCGTCTTTACGATCAGGCGGACGCAGGTCCGCGACGTAGAAATTGAAGCCCCGCGCGGTGTACCAGCAAGCGACATCCTCGGGCACGAAGGAGTCGCTGAGGCAGTGCAGGTAGAGGACGGCGCGGCGGCTCGGCATCGCGGAACGGCGCCGGAAGATCGATGCGGTGAGTGCTTCGGTGACCACCGGATCCGGCAGCTCAACCGCCTCATACCCGTCGATAACGCCGTCATGTTCCGTGATGAGACCCACCAGTTCCCCCGCTTCCCGTACGCCCCCGCGCCCGTGCGGAGGCCTGTGCCGGACCCGCCGCCGCGGACGGCAGTCCGCTGGTTTGGTGCCGGGCCCGGCGCTGCTGCATCGCAGCTCACCGCAAGAACGCCCGCCGCCGCCCCCGGCGGCTGGCGGGCGCCCGGTGTCTGCGGTCGCTTTCCCGGCGCCGTCCTGCACGCCGCTGCAACCGAGCGCTGGGCCCCCAGCGGCTCCGCGCCGTACGCGGAACGTGACGGCAAGTCTCGCACCGTAACTGGATCAGCACCTAGAAAACCCGCCAGTAGCGAGCCGCCACAGGCCCTGCCAGCGCAGCCAGGCCGCGCCGACCCGTGCCCGTCGTCTTCGAACCCGCCCTGGGCCGTGAACGCGGTTAGGACCGACGGGCGCGCCGCGGTGCGCATCGACTGCGCCCGGTCCAGCGCCCGCAGGCACTCCGCCTGCTCGGCAGCGGTCAGCGACCCGGCATCGGCCGACGCCAGCCAGGACACGGCGCCCGCCAGCACGGCCAGCGCCTCGCCCGCGGAGGCGGGCGAGACGGGCACCTGGCCGGGAACGCACACGACGGGTCACCTCCCTGGGCGGGGTCAGTACTTTCCTTACTGAGCTTTCATCACTGACGTTCATCGATTATGTGTTCGATAATAGCTTCGCCCACTGACATTCCAGGGGCTGCCAGCGCAACGAGCCGATATCCGTTTCAGCGTCCGGTTCGGTTGCGGTCCCGGATCAGCGTCTTGGGTGCCCGCGCCGCTACCTTGATCATCCCAATCTCGTCGCTGCACCTGGAGTTGGCATCCGCAGCCAACAGAACGAGCCGGGGTGCCGCGCTTAGCGCAGCCGGGCGGACAGGGAAGCGAGGTGCCAAAAAGAACGAGGCCCCTCCATGTATGAGATGCAGGGGCCTCGCCTCGCCGAGCGGACTGGCACACCGATTGCTCGGCGGCTCGGACCCTCCCGGCCCTCCACCGGTATCAGATACCCGTCCGAAGCACCGGTCGCCCGGCCCTCCTGACGGCCCCGGAGTTGCCTCCGAGCGGTACCCGTCATCAGTGGTGAGAGAAATTTAACTGCCTGCCGGGCAGCGGGCGCAAGACCTTTCCTTCAGCGACTCCGGAATTCTTTTCCTGTCCACAGGACATGTCCCGCTTATCCCCCGGCAGCTGCGGGTTGTCCACCGGCCTGTCCACAGTTCGCAGCGTCCGCCAAGCTCGCGGCACCGTCCCCGCCGCACCGTGCAGCGTCCGCCGCAACACTCTGAGCGGTCCTACAGGTCGGGCAGAGGGCTCGCAGAGCTGCCAGGGCAATGCTGTGGTCAGCAGCTACGAAGGAGAGTGTCGGATGAGTGCCCGACAAAGGGATGTCCTGCGCGCCGTTGCGGCCCGCGAGCGGGCCAGGAGGCGGCTGCGCAATACGACCGCGAGCGTCGGTGTTGCGGGCGTGCTGGCGGGCGGGGCTATCGCCCTTGCGCTGCCCGGCTCGACGCATGCGCGGTCGTCGGATGCCAGCCAGGCTACGTCGGGCAGCTCAGCCGGAACCGGCACGAAGTCGGCTGCTGGTAAGGCCAGCTCGAGTTCAACTTCCGGCTCAGCCGCCAAGTCCTCGTCCACGTCTCCGTCGAGCTCCACCTCGAGCACGAGCTCTGGGTCACTGCAGTCATCGTCTCCCCCGGCATCCAGTTCCGGGTCGAGCAGCGCGGTGTCGGGCGGCTCGTGATGGCACTGGACCAAGCGACCCCGGCCGGTGTCACGACTGCGGCTGGCGCTGACTGGACCGCCTGCGCTGACTGGACCGCCCTGGGAACTCAGGTCCGGCTGGTCGTTACCGATGGCAGGCTCCTGAACGCTGCATGCGCAGACCTGGAGGCGGAGCTGGCGGCCGTGGACGCGGCGTGCAGCAGGTTTCGCCCGGACTCCGAGCTCGTGTCGCTGGACGACCCGCGCCGGGACGAGACCGCCGCCGTGCCGGTCAGCCCGCTGCTCGCCGAGGCCATCGAGGTGGCATTGCGAGCGGCGCGGCTGACCGACGGCGACGTAGACCCCACCGTCGGCGCGGCCATGTCCGCGGTCGGCTATGACCGCGATTTCGTCCTCGTGCAGCCGACGGGACCGCGGTTGCGGCTGACAGTCCGGGCTGTACCCGGCTGGCGGCAGGTGCGGCTCGACCGCGCAATGGGGCTAGTTGCCCTGCCCATCGGCGTGCGGCTCGACCTTGGCGCCACGGCCAAGGCCTGGGCCGCCGACCGCGCGGCCGATCACCTGGCCGGCCATTTCGGCTGCGGCGTGCTGGTGAGCCTCGGCGGTGACATCGCGGTGGCAGGCGAGGCCCCTGCAGGGGGCTGGCGCGTTCGCGTTCAGGACGCCTGCGGGCGTCCTGAGGATCCGCCTGTTGGCCCGAGCGCGGTTGTATCGATCAGCTCTGGCGGCCTGGCGACCTCCAGCATCACCGCCCGGCGCTGGCGCCGCGGCGGCGACATCCTGCATCACATCCTCGACCCGCGTACGGGACAGCCCGCCCGGCCCATCTGGCGCACGGCCTCGGTCACCGCCGCAACCTGCGCCGATGCGAATGCCGCCAGCACCGCGGCGATCATCAAGGGCGAGACTGCCCCGGCGTGGCTCGAAGGACTGGGGCTAGCCGCGCGGCTTGTCGATGCTGGCGGCGGCGTGCACACGGTCGCGGGATGGCCGCCGGACCGCCAGTCGTAAGCAGCGCTACTGATCCTGACAATTGTCATGGTCATGTCATGAAAGAATCGACTTGCCGGTCTGACCCCTTCGGCTGACACGATGGGGCCATGACAGTGACGAACGCGGGTTCCGGACGGCCGTCCGAGCCAGCTGGCGGCGGTCTGCCGCTGGCGATCGAACTAAACGGCGTGCACAAGAGTTTCGGTCACGTTGAGGCGGTCAAAGGTATCGGCCTTAGTGTTGCCTCCGGGGAGATCGTGGCATTCCTCGGGCCCAACGGCGCTGGCAAGACCTCGACTATCGACGTCATTCTCGGCCTGTCCCAGCCGACGGCCGGACACGCGTCGGTGTACGGAATGCAGCCGCGGCAGGCCATCTCCCGCGGGCTGGTCTCCGCGGTGATGCAGACCGGCGGATTGCTGAAAGACCTCACGGTCGCTGAGACCGCCCAGTACACCGCTAGCCTGTTTGCCCACACGCAGCCAGTGGCCGAGGTCCTGAACCGTGCGGGCATTAGTGACATAGCGGACCGAAAGGTCGGCAGGTGCTCCGGTGGTGAGCAGCAGCGGCTGCGCTTCGCCATGGCCCTGCTGTCGGACCCGGAATTGCTGATCCTCGACGAACCCACGACCGGCATGGATGTCGAGGGCCGGCGCAGTTTCTGGGGCGCGATCCGGCAGGACGCTGAGCTGGGACGCACGGTGCTTTTCGCTACGCACTACCTGGAGGAGGCCGACGCCTACGCGGACCGGATCATCCTGCTGCGCCATGGCGAGATCGTCGCCGACGGCACATCGGCTGAGGTCAAGGCGCTGGCCGCCGGACGAACAGTTCGGGCCACGCTGGCGGGCGCAGATGAGGCGATGCTGCGCGCCATTCCGGGCGCGGACAGCGTCGAGGTACGCGGCGACACGGTACTGGTCCGCTCCAGCGATAGCGACAGCGTGGCCAGATACCTGCTGAATAACACGCCGGCCCGAAATATCGAAATCACGACGCGCGGGCTCGAGGACGCCTTCATTGCCCTGACCAGCGACGACGCCGACAATGCGGCCAGCCACGCAGGAGGATCCCGATGAGCACTCGTTCGCTTACCCCGCTTGATCTGACCACTCGCCGCGCGCCAGGGTTTGGCGGCCTGAATCTAACTGTCCTCCGGCTGGAGAGACGGCGCCTGCTCCGCAACCGCCGCACCGTCATTTTCGCGGTGATTCTGCCTGTGCTGCTGTTCCTGGCCTTCGGGTTGAACAAGGCATATGCCAACGAGCGCCTCGGCCACGGCAACGTGTCTGCGTTCATCATGGTCAGCATGGCCCTCTACGGCGCGGTCCTCGCGACGACCAGCGGGGGGGCCATGGTGTCGATCGAGCGTGCCGCGGGCTGGAGCCGTCAGCTTCGGCTCACACCGCTATCACCCGCCGCCTACATCACGATCAAGATGCTCACGGCGCTCGTGCTCGGGCTCGCTTCGGTACTAGCCGTCTACGCCATCGGGCTCATCACCGGCAAGCCGTCCATGCCTGGTTACCTATGGATCGTCACAGGTCTGTGCGTCTGGATCGGCTCCCTGGTCTTCGCGGCATTCGGGCTCTTCATGGGCTACCTGCTGCCCACTGAGAACGTCATGCAGTTCCTGGGAATAGCGCTGATGCTGCTCTCCTTCGCCGGCGGTCTGTTCATCCCGCTGAGCCAGTTCCCGCACGTGATTCAGACGATCGCGAAGTTCACCCCGCTCTATGGACTCAACCAGCTTGTGCACGCTCCGCTGCTTGGCGGCAGCATCCACCTGGCGTGGGTGGCCAACGCAGTCGCCTGGCTCGTGATCTTCGCCGGCGGCGCGATCTGGCGGTTCCGCAAGGACACCGCGCGGGTCTGATCCTCCGAAGACGGATCCGGGCACTGTCGAGCGGCTCGCCGGTGCCCGGCCGATGTCCTAGCGGCATGGCACGATTGGCGCCACCTGTGGAGGATGTCAGGTCCGCCCGCCGGCAAGGAGGTGCCATGTCGTAACGCTGCATAGGCTCGATGAAGACAAAGCCGGGCCACCGCGAGGAGGTCGTATCGATTCTGCTGAGCGGCGCTGACGGCTCCGGGCGGCGGGCTGCCACCTCTACGTCGTGGGCCTGTCGGATGCCGATGAGGAAACGATCTGGGTGACGGAGGTCTGGCAGACCAAAGCGCACCACGACGCGTCACTCCAGCTTCCCCAGGTCAAGGCCGCCATCGGCAGGGCGATGCCCATGCTCACGGGATAGCTCACCAGTCAGGAACTGTCCGTACTGGGTGGCCTGGGCGTGTAGCTCCATGTGGTTCCCGGCGATCCGGGCCAGGGCCCGCCGCGGTTCATAGGCGGCTCAGAGATGGCTTAGAGGGTTGGTTGCGGCTGCCGCCCGATGATGAAAGTCATAGGGCCTCAGCCGCACCGTTCGGGGATCGGGGGGAGGCGCCGGCCAGCATGCCTCACCCGGAGATCAGATGAACGGCATTACTTCCAGCACGGCGCTCTGGTACGCGAGCCGCGCCACCGGCGTGGTCGCGCTGGTGCTGCTGACCGCGGTCATGGTCCTGGGGATCCTGGTCCACCGCCAGGGCCGGCTACCGGGCTTGCCGCGGTTCGCCGCGACGAGCCTCCACCGCAGCGCGTCTTTGCTGTCGGTCGCGTTCGTCGGCCTGCACGTCGTCACGGCGATCGCCGATCCTTACGTGAGCATCCGGGCGGTGGCGGCGGTCGTCCCGTTCGCGTCCTCCTATAAGCCCTTCTGGCTTGGCCTCGGCGCCCTGGCGCTTGACCTGATGATCGCATTGATCGTTACCAGCCTGGTCCGGGCGCGAATCGGGCGCCACAGCTGGCGCGCCGTGCACTGGCTGGCCTACGCCAGCTGGCCGGTCGCATTCGTGCATGGCATCACCAGCAGCACTGATCTGCAGCATGGGCGCCTGCTCGATCTGGCCATCCTGTGCTGCATCGCCATCGCTGGCGCGCTGGTCTGGCGCGCGGCCGGGTCCGCCTTCGCACTGCCCAGGACCGAGCGCGCAGCGCGGGTCCTGGCCGATACCTCCGTCCGCCGTCCGCAAGGCCGCGACGCTGAGCCAACTGCCCGTCGCGCAAACCAGAAGGCCGAGATCCGATGACTGCTGGCAGCCGCACTCTGCCGCGCGTTACCCACACCCGGCTGACGGTGCCGCCTTACGGCGAGTTGCCGCGGCTGCTGCCCGCTGGGCCTGGGCCGGTCGATCTTCGGGCGCATCTGACCACTCTTGGTCGGCCTCCCTACCGGGGCGGCCCCAGGCTGCTGACCGGGTCCGTCGAGGCCGCGGGCCTGACCGGCCGTGGCGGCGCGGCCTTTCCGGTGCACCGGAAGCTGGCGGCGGTCGCCCGGGCCGGGCGACGGCCGGTCGTGTTCGGTAACGGTGCCGAGGGCGAGCCGGCCAGCAGTAAAGACCGGACGCTGCTCTGGCAATCGCCGCACCTGGTGCTGGACGGCTTGCAGCTGGCGGCGGAGGCGGTCGGCGCGCGGTCAGCCGGCCTGTATGTGCACCGCGACGCGGCGCTGCGGCAGCACCTGATGACCGCCATGGCGCAGCGGGCTGCTGCCGGCGTCGACAAGACCGCGGTTGAGCTGATCGAGGCACCGCCCCGGTTTCTGTCCGGCGAGGAGTCCGCACTAGTGGGCCGCATCAACGGCGGCTCCGCACTCCCCCGCTACAAGCAGCCGCCGGTCTTCGAGAAGGGCATCGGCGGGCAGCCGACGCTCGTGCAGAACGTGGAGACCCTCGCGCACCTGGCCCTGATCGCCCGGTTCGGCGCGCAATGGTTCCGCTCGCTGGGAACAGCGCAGGAGCCGGGCAGCATGCTCTGCACAACGCTCCAGGCCGATGACAGCCGCACTGTCGTCGAAACGGCGCTGGGCACCCCGCTGGCCAGGCTGCTGGCGCTCGGCAGCGACGTCCAGGCCGTGCTGTGCGGCGGTTACCACGGGGCATGGCTGAAGACGGCCGCTGCCGCCCGGCTGTCGCTGCGCAATGCCGACCTGAGGCCGGCTGGCGCCTTCGTCGGCGCCGGGGTGCTGGTTGCGCTGCCTGAAGACCGATGTGGCCTGGCCGAAACAGCCAGGGTGGCGCGCTACCTGGCGCTGGAATCGGCGGGTCAGTGCGGTCCGTGCGTGAACGGGCTGCCGCGAATCGCGACGGGGCTGGCCGCGCTGGCTCAGCCAAGGCCTGATCCGCAGATCCTGACCGACCTGAGGCGCTGGGCAGGGCTCGTCGAGGGCCGCGGCGCGTGCCACCACCCTGACGGCACCGTCCGGTTCGTGCGCAGCGCGCTGACTGTCTTCGCGGCGGAGGTCGACCGGCACATTCAGGGCACCTGCACAGCCGCCAGCGGCAGGGCCTTCCTGCCCGTGCCGCCCGAGACCGACCTGGACGAATCCGGCTGGAAATGAGGACCAGATGAGCCACTACCTGCGGGTGAACCCGATCGCGTGCTTGGGACACGGCCTGTGCGCCGATTTGCTTCCCGAGCTCATCAGCCTGGATGAGTGGGGATACCCAGTGCTCGACAGCCGCCCGGTCCCGCCGGGTCTCGAGCGGCACGCGCGCCGCGCCGTGACCGACTGCCCCGCGCTCGCATTGCGCCTGGCCCGCGCGAAGGGACGCGCCTGACCGCCGCGGCGGCGCGCCGTTCAGAAGAAACTCAGAAGGTCCGCATACTGCTTCTGTAGCAGCAGCGAGCAGACTGGAAACCATGATGAGGGTCGCTGAACACCCGCAGGCCGGCCAGGAAGTGCGCGAGTCCGCGCTGGGACGGGCAGACGGAGCGCCAGTCAGAGTCCTGGTTGTTGACGACGAGCCCAGCCTGGCTGAGCTGCTGGCCAGCGTGCTGCGCTATGAAGGCTGGGAGATCCGCACGGCAGGTGATGGTGCAAGCGCCGTCCGGACAGCCCGCGACTTCCGGCCCGACGCCATCGTGCTCGATATCATGCTGCCTGATTTCGACGGCCTTGAGGTGCTCCGGCGGGTGCGCGCCATCCTGCCGAACGTCTGCGTGCTGTTCCTGACCGCGCGGGACGCAGTGGAAGACCGGGTCAGCGGGATCACCGCAGGCGGGGACGACTACGTCACCAAGCCATTCAGCCTGGAGGAAGTACTTGCCCGGCTGCGCGGGTTGCTGCGCCGGGCTGGCATCGCCAGGACCCGCAGCGGCACCGAGGTCACCGTCGGCGATCTCAGCATGGATGAGGACGCCAGGGAAGTTCGCCGCGGCGGCGACCTGATCGACCTGACTGCAACGGAGTTCGAGCTGCTTCGGTTCCTGATGCGCAACCCGCGGCGGGTGCTGTCCAAGGCACAGATCCTGGACCGGGTCTGGAACTACGACTTCGGCGGCCAGGCACATGTTGTGGAGCTGTACATCAGCTATCTGCGCAAGAAGATCGACGCGGACCGCGAGCCGCTTATTCACACGGTCCGCGGCGTCGGTTATGTCCTTAAGCCATCGAGCTGACAGTGCCAGGCAGCAAGCCTGCGGATGGCACAGCAGGAGACCCGGCGGACGAGAACAGCGCTGCCGAGAACAATGCTGCCGGATCACGTTCCGGGCGCCCGCTCAGCCGGCCCGCCCGGTGGCTGGCGGGCCGGACACTGCGCGGCAGGCTGATCGCCGGGCTGCTGGTCTTGCTTGCCCTGGCCTGCGCGACTGTCGGCACGGTCACCTACGCGCACTTGCATTCGGTGCTGATCGGGCAGCTTGACGAGCAGCTGGTGGCTGCCAGCCAGCGCTACGGCAGCTGCATGGACCCGTCAATGCCGCCCGGCCAGGGGAACGATGGCCACAGTGGCGACGGCAACCCCCAGCACGGCAATCCCAGCCTCTGCTCCCAGCAGCAGGCCACGAATACCTTCAGCGCGTCGGTCGCCAGCGGCGGCATCAGGAACCCCTATCTGGCCGGAAACCCCGACGACTGCCACCTGTCCGCGACCGATGCCGCCGAGGTAGCGAAGCTGCCGGCCGGCGACAAGCCGCGGACGGTGACGCTGTCATCGCTGGGCACCTACCAGCTGCTGGCCACCGCCAGCCCCGACGGCGACGGTGTCTACGTCAGCGGACTGCCACTGAGCTCGGTGAATAACACGCTCCGCCAGGTGGCGCTCGCCGAGATAGCGGTCTTCTCCGCTGCGCTCGTCCTTGCCGGCATCATCGGAACCGGCTGGGTCCGGCTGTCGCTGCGGCCGCTGCGTCGCGTGGCCGCCACCGCCACCAGGGTCACCGAACTGCCGCTGGGCACCGGCCAGGTCGCCTTGCCCGACCGGGTCCCCGACGCCAATCCCAATACCGAGGTCGGCCAGGTCGGCGCCGCGTTCAACCGGATGCTGGGGCACGTCGAGTCCGCGCTGGCCCGCCGGGCGGCAAGCGAGGCCCGGCTGCGCCGTTTCGCCGCCGACGCCAGTCACGAGCTGCGCACTCCGCTGGCCGCCATCCGGGGCTATGCCGAGCTCGCCCGGCGCCAGCCCGGCCCTGTCCCCGAGGCTGTCGCGCATGCGCTGAGCAGGGTCGAGTCCGAGTCAGCGCGAATGAGCGTGCTCGTCGACGAGCTCCTGCTGCTGGCCCAGCTCGACGCCGGCCGGCCACTCGCCAGCGAGCCCGTCGACCTGACCCGCCTGGCCATCGACGTCACCAGCGACGCGCGGGTCGCGGCGCCGGGCCACCGGTGGATGCTCGAGCTGCCCGACGTGCCGGTCCTGGTCCGCGGCGACGACCACCGCCTGCACCAGGTGCTGGTCAACCTGCTCAGCAACGCGGCCAAGCACACCCCGAAGGGCACCACGGTTACCGTCAAGCTGGCCGTATCCGGCGGTGCTGGCGGCAGCTCGGCGGACGCGGGCTCGGCCGCCGCCGGTCCGCAGCCGGGACCGGGCACCGTTGCGGTCACGGTGACCGACGACGGGCCCGGCATACCCGCCGAGCTGCAGCCGACGCTGTTCGAGCGGTTCGTCCGCGGCGATAGCTCAAGATCGCGGACCGCCGGCAGTACCGGGCTGGGCCTGGCGATCGTCGACGCGGTGACCGCCGCTCATCACGGCCGCGTCGAGCTGTCCAGCCAGCCTGGGCAGACCCGGTTCACGATCACGCTGCCGCGGCTGGCGGAGCCGGACAGCCAGGCCGCCGCCGCTCCGGTCCGCTCCTAGCCGCGACATAGCGTCACCGCAGCCTGGTGCCAGCGTGAGCACCGAGAGTACTGAGCATGACAAGACCCGCCCAGCTGCTCGGTCAGCCAGCACCAGCAGACCCCGGCTCCCCGCCGCTGCCGATCCCGCCGCTGCCGCCACCGCGCTGGCCACCGCCAGCACACAGGCGCTTGTCGCCACCACAGACCGCCGCGATGGTCTCGCTGCTGTCCGCACGCTTGCACGCAGCCCGCAAGTGGAGATCGTGGTGCCGGTGCGGAACGAACAGGTCGACCTGCCGCCGAGCATCCGGCGGCTGCACGCTTACCTGACCGACGGCTTCCCGTTCGCTGCGCGCATCACGATCGCCGACAACGGAAGCACCGACGGCACCTGGGCCACGGCGCTTGCGCTCGCCGCGGAGTTGCCCGGCGTCCGCGCCGAGCGGCCCGAGCAGCTGGGCCGGGGCCGGGCACTGCGCGCGATCTGGTCACACAGCGGAGCCGACGTACTTGCCTCGATGGACGTCGACCTGTCCACCGATCTCAACGCGCTGCTGCCGCTGATCGCGCCGCTGACGTCCGGTCGTAGCGGTGTGGCGATCGGCCCCCGGCTGGCCCGAGCCGTCCGGGTCGGCGGGGGTCGCGCCGCGAGGTGATCTCACGCTGCTACAACCTGCTGCTGCACACGGCTCTAGATGATCGATTCCAAGGGTCAGGGTCAGTGGTCATATGCCAGGAGTGATCGTTTCACTGGCTGGCCGGCCCGGTCGTTGTGCCAGATGGCGGCCGTCAGGGCGAGGATGCGCTGCAGG